>Ga0187892_10004467_pt1 | contig 23434 bp, 22 predicted proteins | sample MA1701073metaG_FD_139345 | JGI IMG/M metagenome (GOLD analysis project Ga0187892, IMG submission 139345) | Bio-ooze microbial communities from a basaltic lava cave in the Kipuka Kanohina Cave System on the Island of Hawaii, USA - MA170107-3 metaG ... | reverse complement strand
GTGACCGAGGGGCGGACCGACCCCGAGCTGGCCGGCCTCCTCGTCGGCCGCTCCTACGACACCGCCGCCTGGATGGCCGGCCAGGGCATCGAGATGGAGCCCGCCGTCTCCCTCTCGGCCGTGCGCGTGGGCGACACGATCAAGTGGTCGCCCGGGGCCGTGATCCGCGCGCGCCACGAGGGCGTCGGGCTCTCGGCCATGTGGTTCAAGGCCGCCGAGCGCCGCGGCGTCGAGGTCCGCTACGACACCGCCGCCGTGCGCCTCGCGGAGGACCGGCGGGGGCGCGTGACCGGCGTGGTGGCCCAGGGCCCGGCGGGGACGGCCGCGCTGTCCGCCCGCGCCGTCGTCCTCGGCGCGGGCGGCTTCGAGGCCAACCCGGAGTGGCGGGCGCGCTACCTCGGGCGGCCCTGGGACCAGGCCAAGGTCCGGGGCACGCGCTACAACACGGGGGACGGGCTCGCCATGGCCCTCGCCGCCAGCGCGCTGCCCCACGGCCAGTGGACGGGCTGCCACTCGACGCCCATCGACGCCGGCGCGCCGCCCCACGGCGACCGGAAGCTCACCGACAAGACCAACCGCCTCTCCTACCCCTGGGGCCTCCTGATCAACGCGCGGGGCCGCCGGTTCTTCGACGAGGGCGAGGACTTCCAGTTCTACACCTACGCCAAGCTGGGCGGGATCATCCTGAACGAGCCGGGCGGCACGGCCTGGCAGCTCTTCGACGCCAAGGTCACGCACCTGCTCGAAGGGCGGTACCGGACGGGCACGCCGGTGACCGCCGACACGCTGGACGCCCTGGTGGACCGGCTGCCGGTCGACCGCGCCGCCTGCCGCGAGACGCTCGCCGCCTACGACGTCGCCGTGCCGGAGGGCGCCTTCGATCCCACGACCCGGGACGGGCTCGGCACCCGGGGGCTCGCCCTGCCCAAGTCCAACTGGGCGCAGCGCCTCGACACGCCGCCCTTCCTGGCCTACCCCGTGACGGGCGGCATCACCTTCACCTTCGGCGGCGTCCGCGTCACCGGGCGCGCCGAGGTGCTCAGCACGCGCTGGACGCCCATCCCCGGGCTCTACGCCTGCGGCGAGATGGTCGGCGGCCTCTTCCACGGGAACTACCCCGGCGGCACCGGCCTCATGTCCGGGGCCGTGTTCGGCCGGATCGCCGGCGCCCACGCCGCCGGCGCCTGACCGCCCCCGCGCCCACGCCGGGCGCCCGCCCGCCGCCGGGGCGCCCGCGAAGCCCGCTCGAGGCCCGGACCGGTCATCAAGCGTGGGGCGCCTTCTCTCCCTCATTTGGTTTGACACACCACTGAGATTAGGCTAGCCTAATCGCCGACGACAACCCCGGAACGACCAGGGTCCCGCGAAACGAGGAGGGCGACATGACGGGGTGGCGCATCGGCGCGGTGGCGATCGGAGCGCTCCTGGCGTGGGGAGCGGGCGTGCTCCCGCCGGCGACGGCGCAGTCGAGCGACGAGGTGGTGCTGTACTCGGCCCGCTCGCACTACGGGCAGGAGCCGGCGCTGGAAGCCTTCACGAAGAAGACCGGCATCAAGGTGAAGACCCTCGGGGGGGACAGCAACCAGCTCTTCGAGCGGCTGCGGGCCGAGGGCGACAAGTCGCCCGCCGACGTGCTGATCTCGGTGGACGCGGGCAACCTGTGGAACGCCGCCCGGGCCGGGCTGCTCGCCCCCGTGGACTCGCCGACGATCGAGGCCAACGTCCCGGCGCACCTGCGCGACCCCGAGCGCCGCTGGGCGGCGCTCACCGTGCGGGCGCGGACCATCATGTACAACGTGAACAAGGTCAAGCCGGCCGAGCTCAGCACCTACGAGGCCCTCGGCGACCCCAGGTGGAAGGGTCGGCTCTGCCTGCGCACCTCGGCCCACATCTACAACCAGTCGCTGATGGCCACCATGATCAAGCGCGTCGGCGAGCCCAAGACCGAGGCCATCGTGCGCGGCTGGGTCGCCAGCCAGCCGATCTTGATCAACAGCGACACGAAGATCCTGGAGGCCGTCGCGGCCGGCCAGTGCGACGTGGCCATCACCAACTCCTACTACCTGGGCCGCCTGGTCTCGAAGACCCCGGCCTTCCCGGTGGCCGTCTTCTGGGCGAACCAGGAGGGGAGCGGCACCCACGTCAACATCTCCGGGGCCGGCGTCACCGCCCACTCGAAGAACCGGGCCAACGCCATCAAGCTGATCGAGTTCCTGACGAGCCCCGAGGCCCAGCAGTCCTTCGCCGACGCCAACTTCGAGTTCCCGGCCAATCCCCAGGCGGCGCTGAATCCCGTCATCGCCAGGTGGGGGAAGTTCAAGCAGGACGACACCAACGTGGCCGCGGCCGGGGAGTTCCAGGCCGCCGCCATCCGGCTGGCGGACCGGGCCGGGTACAAGTAAGCCGCCCGTGGCCTCGGCGACCGAGCCCGGCCCGCGCCTGCGCGCCCGGCCGGGCCCGGTCGCCCTCTGGCCGGTCCTGGCGGTGGGCATCGCCGTCCTGCTCGGCGCCCCCATCGCCGCCGTCCTGTCGTCCCTGACCCGCCCCGCCGTCGACGTCTGGGCCCACCTCTGGCAGACGCAGCTCGTCGAGCTCGTGCTGAACACCCTCGCGCTCCTCGCCGGGGTGGGGGCCGGGACCCTGGTGGTGGGAACGGGGCTCGCGTGGCTGGTGGTCCACTATCGTTTCCCCGGGCGGCGCGTGTTCGAATGGGCGCTCGTCCTCCCCCTCGCCGTCCCCGCCTACGTCATCGGCTTCACGTTCCTCGGCCTCTTCGAGTTCTCCGGACCCGTGCAGACCTGGCTCCGGAGCGTCCTGGGGCCCGGGGCCCGCTTGCCGGAGCTGCGCTCCTACGGGGGCGTCACGCTCATGATGACCCTCGTCTTCTATCCGTACGTCTACCTTTTGGCCCGCGCCGCCTTCCGGGAGCAGGGCGCCGCCACCGTGGAGACCGCGCGCAGCCTGGGCTGGACGCGGGCGGGCGCCTTCGTGCGGGTCACGCTGCCGCTGGCCCGCCCCTCCCTCGCGGCGGGGGCGGCGCTCGCCATGATGGAGGCGCTGGCCGACTTCGGCACCGTCGCCACCTACGGGTACCGCACCCTGACCGAGGCCATCTATCGGGTGTGGTACGGGATGTTCGATCGCGTGGCCGCCTCGCAGCTCGCCTGCGTGCTCCTCCTGCTCGCGATCCTGCTCCTCTCGCTCGAGCGGGCCTCGCGGGGGCGGGCCCGCTTCACCCAGGGCCATCGCCGCGGGCCCGCGCTGGCGCCGGTCCCGCTCCGCGGCGGGGCCGCCGCCGCCGCCACCTGTGCCTGCCTCGGCGTGCTCGGGCTCGGCTTCCTCCTGCCCGTGGGCCAGCTCGCGCTCTGGGCGTGGCAGGCGCTCGGGGCCGGCGACGTCGCGCCCACCATGGTCCGGCTCCTGACGACCACGACCATGCTGTCGGCGGCGACGGCGGCGCTGGCCTGCCTCCTCGCCCTCGTCCTCGCGTACGCGGGCCGCCTGCACCCCTCGCGCCCGGTGCGGCTGTCCGGCCGCTTCGCCTCCATGGGCTACGCGCTCCCCGGCGCGGTGATCGCCGTCGGCGTGCTGCTCCCGCTCGCCTGGCTCGATCACCACGCCGTGCCGGTGCTCGAGCGCCTCCTCGGGCGGCCCCTCGGGCTGCTCCTCACGGGCTCCGCCGTCGGCCTCGTGACGGCCTACCTCGTGCGCTTCATGGCGGTGAGCTTCCATACCGTGGACGCGAGCCTGGCCCGGGTGCCGCCCGCCCTCGACGACGCCGCCCGCTCGCTCGGGGCGGGCTTCGGCGCCACGCTCGGCCGCGTGCACCTGCCCCTCGTCCGGAGCGGCGTCGGGACCGCCCTGATCCTCGTGTTCGTCGAGACCATGAAGGAGATGCCGGCCACGCTCCTGCTCCGCCCCTTCGGCCTCGACACGCTGGCCGTCGAGATCTGGGAGCGCACCTCGGAGTCCATGTGGGTGGAGGCGGCGGCGCCGGCGCTCGCCATCGTGGGGGCCGGCCTCGGGCCCGTCATCCTCGCCATCCGCTGGAGCGCGGCGACGACGCGTCGCTGAGCCGGCGGGGCCGGGCCCCACCCCGCCGGTGATATCCTGGGACCCGTCCATGGCCCAGGTCGCCGACGCCGCCGCCCGCATCGAGGAGCTCCGCCAGGCCATCCGGCGCCACGACTATTTGTACTACGAGGAAGCGCGCCCCGAGGTCTCCGACGCCGAGTACGACCGGCTCCGCCGCGAGCTGGTGGACCTGGAACAGGCCCATCCCGATCTCGTGACCCCCGACAGCCCGACCCAGAGCGTGGGCGGCCGGCGCGCGCCGGCCTTCGCGCCCGTCGAGCACCGCGTCGCGATGCTGTCGCTCGACAACGTGACCGACGAGGCCGGCCTGCGGGAGTTCGAGGGGCGGCTCGGGCGGGCGCTGCCCGGCGCGCGCTTCGCCTGGGTCTGCGAGCCCAAGGTGGACGGCCTCGGCGTGGCGCTGCTCTACCAGAACGGGCGGTTCGTGCGGGGGGCCACCCGGGGCGACGGCCGGGTCGGGGAGGACGTCACCCACGCGCTCACCACCATCGAGGCCATCCCCCATCGCCTGGGGCCGCCGCTCGGGGCCGCGCGCGTCCTCGAGGTGCGGGGCGAGGTCTACATGGCCCGCGACGCCTTCGCCGGCCTCAACCGGGCGCTGGAGGAGGCGGGCGAGCCCACCTTCGCCAACCCCCGGAACGCGGCGGCGGGGGCGGTGCGGCAGAAGGATCCCGCCGTGACGCGCAGCCGGCCGCTCGACATCGTCGTCTACCATGTGAGCGCGGCCGAGGGCGTCGAGCTGTCCAGCCAGTGGGACACGCTCCAGGCCCTCGCGCGGAGCGGGTTCCGGGCCGCCGCCCGCGCGCGGCGCTGCGAGACGGTGGCGGAGGTGCTGGCCTACTGCGGGGAGCTGGAAGCCCAGCGCGACGCGCTGCCCTACGAGGCCGACGGGGCCGTGGTGAAGGTCGACGACCTCGAGCAGCAGCGGCGGCTGGGCGCCACCGCCCACCATCCGCGGTGGGCGGTGGCCTACAAGTTCGCCGCGCGCCAGGCGACCACGCGGGTGCTCGCCATCACCATCAACGTGGGCAAGACGGGCGCCCTCACGCCCACCGCCCGCCTCGAGCCGGTGGAGCTGGCCGGCGTCACCGTGAGCAACGTGAGCCTGCACAACGAGGACGAGATCCGGCGCAAGGACGTGCGCGTCGGGGACAGCGTGCTCATCGAGCGAGCGGGCGACGTCATCCCCTACCTCGTGCAGGTCGTGCTGGCCAAGCGCCTCCCCGACGCCGAGCCCTTCCGGATGCCCGACCGCTGCCCGGCCTGCCAGGCCCAGGCCTTCCGCGCGACCGGCGAGGCGGTGTGGCGCTGCACCAACACCGCCTGCCCGGCCCAGCTCCGGGAGCGCCTGTTCCACTGGGGCTCGCGCCGGGCCATGGACGTCGAGCACCTGGGGGAGACCACCATCCGGCAGCTCGTGGACCGCGGGATGGTGCGAGACTTCGGCGACCTCTACACGCTGACGGCCGAGCAGCTGGCCGGACTCGAGCGGCTGGCGGCGAAGTCCGCGGCGAACCTCGTGAGCGCCATCCAGGCCTCGCGGACGCGGGGGCTCGCGCGGCTCCTGAACGGGCTCGGCATCCGCATGGTCGGCGAGCGCGCCGCCCAGCTCCTCGCCGCGCGCTTCGGCACCATGCAGCGCCTCATGGCGGCGACGGAGGAGGAGATCGCCCAGATCCACGGCATCGGCCCCCAGATCGCCCAGTCGGTGGCGGGCTTCTTCGCGGAGCCGCGCAACCGGCGGACCGTCGCCCACCTCGAGGAGGTCGGCGTGGTGATGGCCGAGGCGGGCGCCGTCGACGGTCCCCGCCCCCTCGACGGCAAGACGCTGGTGCTCACGGGGTCGCTCCGCAGCCTGACGCGCGACCAGGCCCGGGACCTCGTCCTGCGCCTGGGCGGCCGCGTCACCGGGTCCGTCTCCCGGAAGACGGACTACGTGGTGGTCGGGGAGGACGCCGGCGGCAAGGCCGACGACGCCCGGCGGCTGGGCGTCACCACCCTCGACGAGGCGGCGTTCCTGTCGCTGGTGGGCCGCGCGTGAGGCGCCGCCCACCCACCCGCGTCGGCCTCTTGCTGACGCTGGCCCTCGTGGCCGCCGTCCCCCCGCCGAGCGCGGCGGCCCCGCCGGCGCCCCCGAGCCGGGAGGAGGCGCTGGCCGGGCTCGGCAGCCGGGACGTGACGGCGCGCCGCCAGGCGGCGGCGTGGCTCGGCGACGTCGGGACCATGGCCGACGCCGCCGCGCTGCTCGGGGCGCTGCGCGACCCCGACGAGGTGGTGCGGGCGCTCGCCGAGCACTCGGTGTGGCAGGTCTGGGGCCGCTCCGGCGACGCCGACGTCGACGCGCTCTTCCAGACGGGCCTCGAGCACATGAACCGGCGGGACGCCCAGGCGGCCATCGACACCTTCACCGACGTCATCCGGCGCAAGCCGGAGTTCGCCGAGGGGTGGAACAAGCGCGCCACCGTCTACTTCCTGGTGGGCGAGTACGCGCGCTCGCTGGCCGACTGCGACGAGGTGATGAAGCGGAACCCGAGCCACTTCGGCGCTCTGGCCGGCTACGGCCAGATCTACCTCCAGCTCGACCAGCCCGAGCGGGCGCTCCAGTACTTCGAGCGCGCCCTGGACGTCAACCCGAACCTGAGCGGCGTGGAGGCGGCGGCGCGCCAGCTCCGCCGCCTCCTGATCGAGCGCCGCAAGGGCACCATCTGACCACGTCCCCCAACCCGGAAGGAGGGCCCCGGACCGTGTCTGGGATCACGTCGAACGACATCGCAGCGCTCCGCGCCATCACCAGCCCCAGCGTGGCCAACGCCATCGAGACCTTCAAGGTCCGGCCCCGCGAGGCGGGCAACCTCGCCTCGAGCCTCCGCTGTCTGTTCCCCGAGCTCGGCCCCATGGTGGGCCACGCCGTCCCCTGCGTCATCCGCGCCGAGCACGGCCCCATCGAGGGCCACCGCGCCAGCGTCTTCGGCTGGTGGGACTTCGTGCTCTCGATCCCGGCGCCCCGCATCGTGGTGGTGCACGACCAGGACGACCCGCGCGGCCAGGGGGCCCAGTGGGGCGAGGTCCAGGCCAACATCCACAAGGCCCTGGGCTGCGTGGGCGTCATCACCGACGGATCGGTGCGGGACCTGGACGAGGTCCGGGCGCTGGGCTTTCAGTTCTGCGCCGAGCACGTGTCGGTGTCCCACGCCAACGTGCACATGGTGGACTTCGGGATCCCGGTCAAGGTGGGCGGGGTGTGGATCGCCCCCGGCGACCTGATCCACGCCGACCAGCACGGGGCGGTCACGGTGCCGGCGGCGGTGGCCGCGCGCATCCCCCAGGCGGTGGCCGCCATCGAGGCCGACGAGAAGCGGATCATCGGCACCTGCCAGGCGGCGGGCTTCACCGTCGAGCAGCTCAAGGCCGTCTACCGCGAGATCCGGCCCGGCACCTACTGAGCGCCGCCGCCGCCCATGGTCGAGATCCGGTTGCCCCGCGTGGCCGACGCGTCGCCGTGCGTGTTCCTCGCCGCCGAGCTGGTGGGCGAGGCGCGCGCCCCGGGGGTCGTGCGGTCCCACCTGGAGCGCCGCCACCTCCTCGTCGCCGACGCCGGCAACGAGGTGGTCGGGCTCTGCGCCTGGCGCGCGGACTGGTTCCAGTGCACGCTCGTCACGCTGGTGGTGGTGCGCGAGGACCACCGGCGGCGGGGCATCGCGCGCCGGCTGTACGAGGCGCTGGAGGCGGTCTCGCCGAGCCCGCGGCTGTTCTCCTCCGCCGAGGAGACCAACGCCGCGTCCATCCGCATGCACACGGCCCTGGGCTTCACGCCCAGCGGCCACATCGACAACCTGCCCCAGGGCAGCCGCGAGCTCCTCTTCTACAAGGCGATCCGGCCGCGGCTGCTCGGGCGCGACACGGGAGGGCCCGCGTGATGTCGGACAAGGCCACGCTGCTGGACGAGAGCGAGACGGCGTTCCAGGACCTGAAGCGGACGCTCCAGGGGCTGACGGAGGCCCAGATGCGGGAGGTCTGGTGCGGGACGTGGAGCGCGCGGGACGTCGTGGCCCACATCTCGGGCTGGCACCGCGAGCTGGGGCCGGCGCTCGAGCGCCTGGGGCGGGGCGAGCGGCCCATCCCGGCCGGCACCTCCTACGAGGACGTGGACGGCTGGAACGCCCGCTTCACGGCGGCCAAGGCCGACTGGACCACGCCCGCCATCCTGGCCGAGCTCGACGCCTCCCATCGCCACTTCATGGCCAAGGCGGCGGCGGTGCCGGCGGAGCGGTTCGTCCCGGACAAGACGGCGTGGAAGCTCGTGGACCTCAACGGCCGCCACCACTACCAGACCCACGCGCTGGACATCGCCGCCTGGCGGAAGAGCAAGAGCATTTGACGGCGGGCCCGGCCGGGGCCGGGGTCGGGCCGCCGGCCCCCGACGGGCGCGCGCGACGCGCCCGCTGGGCGATCATCGCCGTGCCCGGCGTGCTCTACTTCCTGTCGTACTTCCACCGCATCGCGCCGGTGGTGGTGGCGGGCGACCTCATGCGGGCGTTCAACGCCTCGGCCAGCGCCGTCGGGAACCTCTCCGCCATCTACCCCTACTGCTTCGCCGCCATGGCCCTGCCCGGCGGCAGCCTGGCCGACTCGCTCGGGCCGCGGCGCACGCTGACGCTGGGGGCGCTCGGCATGAGTCTGGGCTCCATCCTGTTCGCGCTGGCGCCGTCCTTCGGCTGGGCCTTCACCGGCCGGCTCCTCGTGGGGCTCGGCGCCTCGGTGGTCCTGCTGGCCTGGCTCCGGCTCGCCGCCGAGTGGTTCCGGCCCAACGAGTTCGCGACGATCTCGGGGCTCAGCCAGAGCGTGGGCTCGGTGGGCGGGCTCGTGGGCACGACGCCGCTGGCCCTCCTGGTGGAGGAGGCAGGCTGGCGCGGCTCCTTCCTCGCCATCGGGGCGGCCACCCTGGCCGTGGCCGTCCTCTGCCTCGTCATGGTGCGCGACCGGCCGGCCGACCTCGGCCTGCCGCCGGTGACCCCGGATCGGCCGGCGGCGGCGCCGTCGCTCCGCGCCGTGCTGGCGGGCATCCCGTCGGTGGGCCGGAACCCGCGCACGTGGGTCGCCGTGCTCACCTCCACCGGCGTCTACAGCGCGTTCCTGGCCTTCTTCGGTCTGTGGGGCGTCGGCTACCTGACCCAGGTGTACGGGCTCACGCGGGTCACGGCGGCCAACCTGGTGGCGCTGGGCGCCCTCGGCCTCCTGGTGAGCGCGCCCTTGGTGGGCTGGCTCTCCGACCGCGTGCTCGGCCGCCGGCGGCTCCCCCTCCTCGTGATCACGGGCTTGTACGCGGCCGCCTGGGCGCTCCTGGCGCTGCCGGGCGCGCCCATTCCCGCCGGGTGGCTCGGCCCCGTGTGCTTCGCCCTCGGCGTCGGCTCCGGCGCGGTGGTGGTGGTCTTCGCCCTGGTCCGCGAGGTCAACGACCCCCGCTACGTGGGGGTGGCGCTGGGCTTCCACAACCTGCCCGTGTTCCTCGGCTTCGCGCTCATGCAGTGGCTCACGGGGGCGGTGCTGGACGCGCGCTGGGACGGGCTCACCGCGGCCGGCGCCCGCGTGTACTCCGCCGCCGCCTACCGCTCGGCGTTCCTCTTGTGCCTGGCCGTGGCGGTGGGCTCGTTCGCGTGCGCGTGGCTGGTGACCGAGACCCGCTGCCGCAACGTCTGGGCCCCCCCGCGCGGAGCGGAGCGGCCCGCGCGGCCGGCCGGCGGGCCGCCGCCGACCCGCCGTCCCCCGGGACCCCCGACCGACTAGCCGCCCGCCGCCGCCTTCCAGCGGGCGAGCTTGGCCTCGAGACGCGGCAGGCGCTGGGCGCCGTCGACGATGACCCGCTCGTGGGTGCCGCGGCCGGCCTCGTCCACCTCGTCCCGGACCTCCACCCGGAACACGAGGCGCCGCCGGTCGACCTCGGTCAGCTCGACGGTGATGGTGACCGTCATGCCGACCAGCGTGCCCGCCAGGTGGGCGACGTCCACCCGGGTGCCGACGGTGGCCTGGCCGGAGGCCAGGTGCGGCTGGACGGCCTCGATGGCCGTCCGCTCGATGAGCCGGATCATGTCGGGGGTCGACAGCACGCGGAGCGGCTCGTGGCGCAGGTGGGCCGGGGTCATGTCATCCGTCACCGTCACCTTCGCCACGTGCCTGAGCCCGACGGCCAGCCCGGGGGTCGCCGTGCCGCTCATGGGTCCCTTTCCGCGGCGCGGCCGCGCCGCCCGCCGCCGGGAGGCCGGGCGGGGCGCGGGCCGGCGGCCGCCGCGCGCCCCGGCGGGGCCGGGTCCGGTCAGTGCATCACCAGGCCGCCGTCGACGCTCAGCGCCTGGCCCGTCACGTAGCCGGAGCGGGGGGAGCAGAGGAACCCGATCACGCTCGCCACGTCCTCGGGCCGCTCCATGCGGCCGAGCGGGACGGAGGCGAGCCGCTGCCGGTTGAACTCCTCCACCGTGAGCCCCAGCAGGGCGGCCTGCTCGCGCGCCACCGTGGTCCACATGTCGGTCTCCACGAATCCGGGACACACGCAGTTGACGCGGATGCCGTCGGCGGCGTGGGCCAGGGCGAGGCTCTTGGTCATGCTGATGACGGCCGCCTTGCTGGCGTTGTACGGCAGGTTGGTGCGGCTGCCGATCTTGCCCGCCATGGAGGCCAGGCTCACGATGACGCCCCGCTTCCGGCGGATCATGGCCGGCAGCACCGCCTGGCTCGCGAAGAAGACGGCCCGGGCGTTGATGCCGAGGACGGCGTCCCAGTGCTCCTCGGTGACGTCGAGGGCGGCGGCGGCGCGATAGATGCCCGCGTTGTTGACGAGGATGTCGACCTGCCCGAAGTCGGCCAGGGTGCGCTCCACCATGCGGGCGAGGTCGGCCCGCCGGGTGACGTCGGTCGGCAGGGCGAGCGCGCGGCGGTCGCGCTGGCGGACGGCCCCGGCCGCGCGCTCGGCGCTCGCGCCGTCCAGCTCGGCCACCACCACGTCGGCGCCCAGGCTGGCCAGCTCCAGCGCGGTGGCCAGGCCGATGCCCCGCCCCGCGCCCGTCACGATGGCCACCTGCCCCTCGAGCTCCCGGCTCACGCGCTCATCCCGGCGCGCGCCGTTGGCGGCGCCGCTCCGCCCGGCCGGAAGGCCGCCGCGACCGCGTCATCCACGCGGGGGACCGGCGATGTCCCGGGCGTGGCCCAGGACGTGCCCGACCGCCACCTGGTGCAGCACGTGGGCGAGCGGCCCCACCACGCCGCCGGCCGAGCGGATGGGGCGGGCGAACAGCGCCTCGTCGGCCGCCTCGACGGCGCCGATGGTGGCCGCGCGGTTCGTTTCGAACTCGGCCAGGAGCTCGGCCACGGACCGATCGGCGCGCTTGGCCACCTGGCGCTCGTTGTAGGCGTCGTTGCCCCCGCGCATCGGGCGGGCGGGCACGGCCTCGCCCGACGACGGCGGCGGCGCCGAGGCCTCCCGGGCGATGTCGATGAGGCGGGGGTAGGTCCACTCGATGGAGGCGACGTGGGCCAGGATCTGGCGGCCGTTCCAGCCGTTCTCGTAGCGGCCCTCCTCCAGGCGTTCCGGCGGGAGGGCGCGGACCAGGCGCACCACCTCGTCGCGGCTCGCGCGCAGCGCGGCCAGCAGCTCGGTCCGGGTGGGGGGGCGCTCGGCGGACACGGGCTCGTCCTGTTCCGGGAGCCTACACCACCTCGTCCTTCCGGGACAGCACCTCGCCGAAGCGGCCGAGGGTGGGCGGCGGCAGCGCGCGGTACACCTCGTCCAGGCGGGCGTCGATCTCCCGGTTGGCGAGGGCGAAGAGGCTCCGGCCGGTGGCGTCGCCCTCGACGAGGAAGGGGCCGATGCGGTCCACCTCGAGCACCCACAGCGCCTGCGCGAGCCCGAGCTCCTGGAGCCAGTGCACCTCGCGCACGCGCTTGATGCACCGCCCGTAGGTCGCGCCCATGCCGTATCCCACCGTCGTCAGGTAGATCGCCCCGTAGGGGACGAACCACTCGCGGTAGGCCCGCTCGGTGAGCCCGGCCTTGCCGACGATCACCCGCGCCCCCGACCGCTCGAACCAGGGGCGCATGGACTTGCCGAAGCGGAAGCTGGCGGTGGCGGTGACGGCCTCCACGGCGTAGCTGAAGTCGGGGCGCACGCTGGCGGCGGGCGAGCAGTGGAAGTTGACGTTGCTGAGCGCGCGGACCGACTCGGGGAAGGGCACCCCGCGGTCCACGACCTGGCGGTAGACGCCCTCGCGCCCGGTGTAGATGACGCCGCTCACGTACACCACGTCGCCGAGCTTGAGGGCGCGGATCGCCTCGTCGGCCACCGGCGTGGTCAGGTGCACCTCGTCCATCCGGACGTCGTCGAGGCGCTGGATGGCGAGCGGGCCCGCCGTCATTCGATGCCCGCGCGGCGGTAGTACTCGGTGAACCAGGCGGGGTCCTCGCGGAAGGTCACCTGCCCGTCGGAGCCGATGCGGGCCGAGGCCCGCCGCGACGAGAGGCAGAACTGGTGGATGCCCACGGGCAGGCCGCCGGTGTGCGTGTAGGCCAGCTCCACGTGGGTCGCCACCACCATCGAGGTGCCGGCGAAACCCATGGCCCCGAGCCCGATGTGGTTGCCGAGGGCGGTCAGCTCCTCCTCCAGCGCGGCCGCGGCCGGATCCGGGTTCCGGCTGCCCACCAGCCGGAGGCAGGCCGCCTCCTTGCCCAGCCGCACGCACGTGTCCTTGGATCCGCCGAGCCCCACCCCGACGATGGCGGGCTGGCAGGCCAGCCCGCGCTTGCCGGACTCCACGAGGGTGTCCACGAAGAAGCGCTTGATGCCCGGGATGCCGTCGCCGGGGAAGAGCATGCGGAAGTCGCTGCCGAACAGGCCCCCTTTGTGGACGGTGGTGACGTCGATCCAGTCGGCGTCGGGCTCGACGGAGTAGCTCACCTCCGGGGCGTGCACGCCCACGTTGGTGTTGGGGTCCTCCCGCGTCAGGGGGTGGACGCGGTTGGGCCGGAGCGGGATGGTGGCGGTGGCCTCGGCGGTGGCCCGGCGCAGCGCGCGCTCAAGCGCCACCAGCCCACCCTCCACCGCCGCCCCGTTGCCGAGCTTCACGTAGTAGCGGGGCAACCCGGTGTCGGCGCACATGGGCCGCCGCTCGGCGGTGGCCACGTCCCAGTTCTCCAGCATCTGGGTGAGGACGAAGCGGGCCAGCCGCGACGACTCGCGGTCCCGGGCCTGCACGACGCCCCCGCGGTAGTCGGGCGGGATGTCGATGGCGGCGCGGGCCGTCAGCTCGCGGGCCACGTCCTCGATCAGCTTGGCCGGAATCATCGCTGGCGGTGCCGGCCGGGCTCCCCGGGGCGCCCTAGCGCCGGCTCTTGCGGTCGTCTCTCCGGAGCTTGTACTCGACGGAATCCACGAGCGCGTGCCACGAGGCCTCGATGATGTTGTCGGCCACCCCCACCGTGCCCCACGTCTCGTCGCCGTCGCCCGAGGTGATGAGGACGCGGGTCTTGGCCGCGGTGCCCTTGGACTCGTCGAGGATGCGCACCTTGTAGTCGAGCAGCGTCATCTCGGCCAGGCTCGGGTAGAACTCCTGGAGGGCCTTGCGGAGCGCGTGGTCGAGCGCGTTCACGGGCCCGTTGCCGGAGGCCGCCGTGTGCTCGGCGATCCCCTTGACGGACAGGCGCACGGTGGCCTCGGCCACCGGCTCGCCGTCCTGGTTGCCCTCCTCGACGATGACGCGGTAGCCGGTGAGGTCGAAGTAGGGCCGGTGGTTGCCGAGCGCCCGCTCCATCAGGAGCTCGAAGGAGGCCTCCGCCCCCTCGAACTGGAAGCCCTCGTCCTCGAGGCGCTTGAGCGTCTCCAGGATGCGGCGCGTCTCGGGCGTGTTCTTGTCGAGGTCGATGCCGTACTCGCGCGCCTTCCACAGGATGTTGGAGACGCCGGACAGCTCCGACACCAGCACCCGGCGGTGGTTGCCGACCAGCTCGGGGTCGATGTGCTCGTAGGTCTCCGGGTGCTTGACGACCGCGGAGACGTGGATGCCGCCCTTGTGGGCGAAGGCCGAGTCGCCGACGTAGGGCTGGGCCGGCCACGGCTTGCGGTTGGCCAGCTCCGACACGAAGCGCGACGCGTCCCGCAGGTCCCGCAGGTTGGCGGCCGGGATGCACGGCCGACCCATCTTGAGCATCAGGTTCGGGATGATCGACACCAGGTTGGCGTTGCCGCAGCGCTCCCCGTAGCCGTTGATGGTGCCCTGCACGTGGCCGATGCCCTCGCCCACTGCGGCGAGCGAGTTGGCCACCGCGCACTCGGAGTCGTTGTGCACGTGGATGCCGAGCGGGGTGCGGGGCCTCACCACCTGCTTCACCTCGCGGACGATGGCCGCCACCTCGTGGGGCAGGGCGCCGCCGTTCGTGTCGCAGAGCACGAGGCAGTGGGCGCCGGCTGCCTCCGCGGCCAGGAGCGTCCGGAGCGCGTAGTCCCGGTTGCGCTTGAACCCGTCGAAGAAGTGCTCGGCGTCGTAGATGACCTCCTCGAAGTGCTTGAGGAGGAAGGCCACCGAGTCGCCGATCATGGCCAGGTTCTCCTCGAGCGTGGTGCCGAGGGCGGAGGTCACGTGGAAGTCCCACGCCTTGCCGAAGATGGTGACCACGGGCGGGCCCGCCTCGACGAGGGCCTGGAGGTTCGCGTCCTCCTGGGGACGGACGCCGGGCCGCCGCGTGGCCCCGAAGGCGCTGATGCGCGCGGTCTTGAACACCGCGTCCTGCACGCGCTTGAAGAAGCGCAGGTCCTTCGGGTTGGACCCGGGCCAGCCGCCCTCGATGTAGTGGATGCCGAGGGCGTCCAGGCGGTGGGCGATGCGGACCTTGTCCTCCATGGAGAACGCCACGCCCTCGCCCTGCGTGCCGTCGCGCAGCGTCGTGTCGTAGATCTTGACCGGCCGCTCCATCGCTGCTCAATGATACACGGGGTCGGGCGCCCGTCGTCGCTATTCGCTCGTCCCTCGCCGGCGACCGGGCGGCGCCGGCGGCGGGACGACGGCCGCCCCGCCCGTCAGACGACGCCGGCCTCGCGCAGGCGCTCGATGGTCTTGGCCGGGATGCGACAGAGCCGCGTCAGGATCTCGTCGGTGTGCTGGCCGAGCAGCGGCGCGGGCGCGACCGCCGCGCCCGGCGTCTCCCAGAGCTTGACGGGCACGCCCATGACCGTGTACGGGCCCGCCTTCGGGTGCTCGAGACGGACCAGCATGCCGCGCGCCCGGAGGTGCTCGCTCTCACAGACCTCGGCCACCGTCTTGATCCGCCCCGCCGGCACCCCGGCCGCCTCCAGCCGGTCGAGCCAGTGGGCGGCGGGCCGCGCGCCCAGGATCTCGTTGAGGAGCGGCACCAGGGCGTCGCGGTTGGCCACCCGGTCGGCCTCGGTCGCGAAGCGGGGGTCCTTGGCCAGCTCGGGGCGCCCGATGGCCGCGCACATCCGCTCCCACAGGGAGTTGTTGGCCACGCCCAGCGTGACGTAGGCGTCGGCGGCCTGGAACACCTCGTAGGGCACGATGGAGGGGTGCTGGTTGCCCCGGCGGCCGGGCCGGGCGCCCGCGTTCCAGTAGAGCCCCGCCTGGTACGTGAGCAGCGAGGCCATGACGTCGAGCATGCTGATCTCGACCTTCTGCCCCTTCCCCGTGCGCGCGCGGGCCAGGAGGGCGAGGGTGACGCCCTGGGCCGCCGACATCCCGGCCACCAGATCGGCGATGGACGTCCCCACCTTGACCGGCGGCCCGCCGGCGAAGCCGGTGATGTCCATGAGCCCCGACTCGCCCTGCACGATCAGGTCGTAGCCGGCCCGGCCCGCCTCAGGGCCGCTCTCGCCGAACCCGGAGATGGCGCAGTAGACGAGGCGGGGGTTGAGCGCGCGGAGGCTCGCGTACCCGACGCCGAGCCGCTCCATCGTGCCGGGGCGGAAGTTCTCGAGGAGGACGTCGGCCCGCGCGACGAGCCGCTCCAGGATGGCCCGGCCCTCGGGCGCCTTCATGTTGAGCGTGAGGCTCTTCTTGTTGCGGTTCACCGAGAGGAAGTACGTCGCCTCGCCGCCCGCGTAGGGCGGCCACGTGCGGGTGTCGTCCCCCTTGCCCGGCTCCTCGATCTTGATGACCTCCGCCCCCATGTCCCCGAGGGCCATGGAGCAGAACGGGCCGGCCAGCACCCGCGTGAGGTCCAGCACCCGGACGCCGTCGAGCGGGGGCGCGGCCGCTCTCCGGGTGCGGGACCGGGCGGTGGCGGCCCTGCGATCAGTCTTGCTCACGCGATCGTCCCCCCTTGAGGATGCCCTTGACGAAGCTCTTGCCGATGGCCGCGACCTTCTCCCCTCGGGCCCCCGTCCGCCGCCAGAACATGCGCGCCCGATCGGCCAGGCCCATGTGGGAGAAGTAGTACACGGCGTTGACCTCCTCGATGGACACGTGCGAGCCGATCTTCACGTCGAGCGGCTCGACGCCGTGGCAGAACAGCCGCGCCCCGCCCGGCAGCTCCACCAGCGCGATGTGCAGCGGCGCCCGGAACCCCTCGGGCGGCGAGTGCAGCGTGGTGAACGACACCACCTCGCCCGCCGTCGGCACCGCCACCGGCTCCATCGGCACCGCATGGTCCGGGCAGAGCCGGGCCGGCGGCGCCACCACGCGGCGGCAGCGCGGGCAGCGGGAGCCGGGCAGGCTCTCGGCGATCACCGCTTCCCCTCCAGCAGCACGACCCAGTTGTTGGTGGCGATGCCGCCGATGGACTGGGCCAGGCCCACCCGCGCCTCCACCTGGCGCTTGCCCGCGCGGCCGGTGAGCTGCCACCAGAGCTCGGCGAGCTGCGCGATCCCGGTGGCGGCCAGCGGATGGCCGCGGGCGTTGAGCCCTCCCGAGAGGTTGACGGGCAGCCGCCCCCCGAGGGCCGTCTCCCCGTCCATGGTGGCGCGCCCGGCCTTGCCCGGCGGCACCAGGCCCGTGTCCTCCAGCGAGAGCAGCTCGAACGGCGCGAAGGCGTCGTGCAGCTCCGCCACGTCCACGCGCTCGGGCCCGAAGCCCGCCATGCGGAAGGCCGCCTGGGCCGCGGCCTGGGTGGCGCGGAAGGCGGTCAGGTCGGAGCGGTAGCGCACGGCGATGGTGTCGGCCCCCTGGCCGATGCCCACGAGCCGCACCAGGCCCGGCTGGGCCGTGAGCACCACCGCCGCCGCCCCGTCGGAGATGGGACAGCAGTGGTAGAGGCGCAGCGGGTCGGCCACGAGCCGGCTCTCCATCACGGCCTCGAGCGTCACCGGCTCCTGGAAGTGCGCGTAGGGGTTCCTGGCGCCGTGGGCGTGGTTCTTGACGGCGACCTGGGAGATCTCCCGGAGCGTGAGGCCGCGCCGGTGCATGGCCGCGCGCGTGATGAGCCCGGCCAGGGCGGGCATGGTCGTGCCGTAGCGCCGCTCGTGGGGGTCGATGGAGCGGCCGATGATCTCGGACACGCGCGGCGTGGGCAGGTGGGTCATCTTCTCGCCGCCCACGACCAGCACCGACCGATGCAGGCCGGCGGCGATGCTGGCGAAGCCCGCGTACACGGCGGCCAGCCCCGACGAGGTGGCGGTCTCCACGCGCACGGCCGGCACGTGGGAGAGGCCGAGGTAGGTGCCCACGAGCGAGCCCAGGTTGCCCTCGCCCGTGAACTCCTCGGGGTTCATGGCCGCCACCACGAGCGCGTCGGGACGCTCGATGCCGGCGTCGTTCAGCGCCGCCAGCGCGGCCTCCGCGATCAGGTCCGGGAGGGTTTCGTCCCGGCGGCCGAACCGCGTCATCCCCGCCCCGGCCATCCAGACGTCGGTCACGCCGCCATTTCAAACCGCCCGCCGCTGGGTGTCAACGTGTTTGGGCCTCGCCCCCGCCCGCCCGGCCATCGTCGTCCCCACCGCCGCGCGCCGAGGCGCGGGCGCCGGCGGCGCGGCCGCCCCGCGGGCCGGGGGCAGGGCGCCGGCCGCCCGTCGCGCCGGCTCGAGCGCGGTCGGGGCGACCGGTGGGCGCCCGGGCGGCGGCCCGGATGGGGACGCCCCGTCCGGCCCGCGGCCGGCGGCCCGCGGGACGTCGATCTGGAACTCCCGCATGAGCCGGAGGAGGTAGGTGCGCTGGAGCCCGAGCGTGCGCGCGGCGTGCGAGCGATTGCCCCCGGCCTGCTGGAGCGTGGTCTCGATGAGGCGGCGCTTGAAGGCGCTGACCGCGCTGTGGAACCCCGCCGCTGGGTCCGCCGGCGGCGCGCCCGGCGCCGCCGCCGGGAGACCGGCTGTCTCCATGGGGCGGCGAGGCGGGCAAGGGCTGTGCCACCGTTGCCGCCCTCGCCAACTCGCGGGCCTGGGCGGGGCGGCCGGCCGCCGGTGCACGCTCGCGTGTGCAGGCCCGCGCCGCGCGGCGCATCGGCCCGTGGGCACGGGCCCAGACGCACCACGAGGGGAGGCGCGGCGCGCGCCTCCCCTCGTGGCCCTGCGGGCGCTCGGCTACTTCTTGGTGGCCGGCTTGACGCCGGGGTTGTCGACGAAGAACTGCTTGTTGATCTCGGTGTACTGCTTCCACTCGCCGGGGAGCTCGTCGTCCACGAAGATGGCCTTCACCGGGCAGACGGGCTCGCAGGCCCCGCAGTCGATGCACTCATCCGGGTGGATGTAGAGCATCGTGTCGCCCTCGTAGATGCAGTCCACGGGGCAGACCTCCACGCAGGCCTTGTCCTTGACGTTCACGCACGGCTCCGCGATGACGTACGCCATTCCCGCCTCCCTAACCGGTCTCCCGGGGTGAATTCCTGGGCCGCGTCCGGCCGCAAACCCTCACATTTTCTATCAACTTGGCCACCACCTGTCAAGCCGGTCGGCGGCGACGCGCGCCCGCCGCCGCTAGAGCGTCCGAAGCTTCGGATCGAGGGCGTCGCGCAGCGAATCGCCGAACAGGTTGAACGCGAACACCGCCAGGCTGATGGCGAGCCCCGGGAAGATCGCCATCCAGGGCGCCGTCTCGGCGAACTCGACGGCGGCCCCGCGGAGCATGAGCCCCCACGCCGCCGTGGGCTCCTGGACGCCCAGGCCCAGAAAGGACAGCGAGGCCTCGAGCAGGATGGCCTGGCCGAGGAAGGCGGTGAGCATGATGAGGTACGGGGCCATCACGTTGGGCAGCATGTGGCGCAGGATGATCCGGCCGTGCCCGAAGCCGGCCGCGCGGGCGGCGTCGACGTAGGGCATCTCGCGGATGGCGAGCGCGCTCGACCGGATGACGAGCGCGCAGCGCGGGATCATCGGGATCGTGATGGCCGTGATGAGGTTCGGCAGGTTGTTGCCCAGGATCGACACCATCGCGAGGGCCAGGATGATCAGCGGAAAGGAGATGACCACGTCCATGAGCCGCTGCAGGTAGAGGTCGAGCCGCCCACCGAAGTAGGCGCTGGCCACGCCCAGGACCGCGCCCGCGGTGGCCCCGAAGAAGGCGGCGCCGAACCCCACGATGAGCGCCGTGCGCGAGCCGTAGATCAGCCGGGACAGCACGTCGCGGCCGAACGCGTCGGTGCCGAGCCAGTGCTCCGTCGACGGCGCGCCAAGCATCGCGCCGAAGTCGACGGCCAGCGGATCGTAGGGGGCCAGCACGGTGGCGAAGATGCCCACCAGCAGCATCACCACCACCACGGCGGCCCCGAAGGCGCCCAGCGGGCGGCGGCGGGTGAAGGTGGCGGCGACGGTGAGCCAGCCGTGGCGCGGTTCCGGCTCGGGGAGGTCGAGGGGGCGGGCGGGAGCCTGGATGGCCATGCCGCTACCGGTACCGGATGCGCGGGTCGAGCCACGCGTAGGTGATGTCCATGAGGAAGTTGACGACGATGTAGGCCGAGGCCACCAGCATGACCAGCGCCTGGGTCAAGGTGTAGTCCCGGCGGGCGACCGCCTCCACGAACAGGAGGCCGAGCCCGTTGAGGTTGAAGACCTGCTCGGTCACGACGAGCCCGCCGAGCAGGAACGCGAACTCGAGGCCGATCACGGTGACGACGGGCAGCATGGCGTTCTTGAGCGCGTGCCGGACGAGGATGAGCTTGAGCCAGAGCCCCTTGGCCCGGGCCGTCCGGATGTAGTCCTCGCGGAGGACCTCCAGCATGGCGGACCGGGTCATGCGGGTGGCCACCGCCGAGTACCGGTAGCCCACCGCCAGCGCCGGCCAGATGAGCTGCAGCATGTTCTGCCACGGATCCACCCAGAACGGCGTGTAGATCATCGGGGGCAGCCAGCGGAAGATGATGAGGAAGCCCAGGATCATCATGATGCCGAGCCAGAACGAGGGCGTGGCGAGCCCGGCGATGGAGAACACCCGCACGGCGTAGTCGACCCACGTGTCCTGCCGGAGGGCGGCCACGAGACCGAGCGGGATGGCCAGGAGGGTCGCCACCACCGTGGCCATCAACGCCAGCTGGAGCGACAGGGCGAATCGCAGCTTGATCTCCTCGACGATGGGCGCGCCCGTCCACATCGAGATGCCGAGGTCGAGGCGCAGCAGCCCCCACATCCACCGCGCGAACTGCTTCCACATGGGCTGGTCCAGCCCGAGCCGCGCCCGCTCCTGGGCCATGAGGTCCCGGTCGACGAACTGGCCCTGGCCGGCCGCGATGTACCGGGCCTCGACGACGTCGCCCGGCACGATCCGGAGGAGCGCGAAGGTCAGCACGGCCACGCCCAGGAGCGTGGGCACCATCAGGAGGAACCGCTTGAGGATGTACCGGCCCATAGGCGACGAGCGCCGCGCCCCGCCCCCGCCGGGCGCCGCCGATCTGGTGGCCGGCGGCGCGACGGCGGAAGCGGACGCGGGGTGCTAGCTCAGCGCTCCTCCACGCTCGCTACTCGGTGAGCCACACGACGTCCAGCGTGTTGTTCAGGTAGTGGCTCGGGGTCACCTGCCATCCCTTGACCTTGGCCGAGTGGGGGATGATCCGATGCCACTGCAGCGTCAGCATGTAGTGCGCCTCCTCGTCCAGGAGGCGCTTCTCGAAGGCGCGGATGTACTTCTTGCGCTCCTCGGGGTCGGTGGCGCGGCTCTGCTTCTCGTACAGCTCGTCCAGCGTCCGGTCGATGTACCGGCTGTAGTTGGCCGGGTTCTTGTCGCGCGAGACGAACTTGTACAGGTCCAGGTCCGGCTCCACGATGTACCCGCACTGGAAGTCCATGGCCACGTCGAAGTTGCCGGGCCGCACCACCTGGCCGAAGTACGCCGCCGACTCCACCACCTCGTGCTTGACCTCGAGGCCGATCTGCCGCCACTGGTCGATCATCCAGATGGCCAGGGGCTCGTAGGGCATGGGGATGCCGCGGTTCTTGAAGGTGAACGAGAGCCCCTCCGCCCCCGCCTCCTTCAGGAGCCGGCGCGCCTCGGCCCGGGACTTGTTGATGTCGCGCCAGTAGCCGGCGAGCTGCGCGAGCTCGTCGGGCGGCGTCGCGAAGGGCGTGCCGGGCACCTGGACCCCCGCCACCTCCTTCACGATGGCGATCTGGGACAGCGCCCTGGAGCCCGCGTAGCGGTCCAGCGCGAGCGTCAGGGCCCGCCGCACCCGCTTGTCGTCGAAGGGCTTCTTGTCGTGGTTCATGGCCACGAGCAGGATGCAGTCCCACGGGCTCTCCTGGACCGCGATCTTGTCGCCCAGCGCCGCCTTGAGGTTGTCGCGGTCCTTGGGCGCGAAGCTGCGGAACTGGATGTGGGCCCGCTCGCCGCGGACGAGGGCGACCTGGGCCGCGCTGTCACGCACGAACAGCGCCCGGAACCCGTCCAGGTAGGGCTTGCCCTTGTCCCAGTAGTTCGGGTTCTTCTTGCCGACCACGTGCGAGCCCTTGACGTGCTCGACGAACGTGAACGGGCCGGTCCCCATGATGTTCTTCTCGTACCAGTGCATGTCCCTGGCGAGGATGTCCGCCTTGTAGATGAAGTTCCACGGGGAGGCCAGCGAGGTCAGGAACGACCCCGAGGGCCACTTCAGGCGAAAGCGCACCGTGGAGGCGTCGGGGGCCTCCACCGCCTCCACCATGTTGTACTGGCCCTTGCGGCTCGAGCCCACGCCGGCCGGCGGGAAGATGATCTTGTCGTAGGAGGCCTTGACGTCCTTCGAGGTCATCTCGCTGCCGTCGTGGAACTTGACGCCCCGGCGCAGCTTGAAGGTGTACGTGAGCCCGTCGTTGGCCGTGGTCCAGCTCTCGGCGAGGCTCGCCACCGGCTTGGTGCCCGACGGGTCGGTGGGGTCCACGCGGAGCAGCGTGTTGTAGAACGGCGCGAAGGGGTGGATGAGGCCGAAGGTCTCCTCCCGGTGCCCGTCGTAGGACGGCGGCTCGGACGGGACGGGGAAGGTCAGCTCACCGCCGTATCGCGGCTTGTCCTGGGCGGCGCCGGGGACGGCCATCGCCGCCAGCGCCCCGAGGGCCAGCACAAGGGATACGAGAACAGTCCATCGCCGCTGAGGGCCCATGACCCACCTCCTGTGAGAGAATTCCCGATCGTGTCGATCGTGAGAAGCAACCGTCTGGAAGGTGCAGCGGTTCCGCTACCTTAAGCGACGGTCCGGCCGGGTGTCAAGACCGGGATTCTCCCGGCCGGCCCGGCGCGCTGCGTCACCCGGCCCCGCCCGAGCCCCGGCGTCCGGCCCGGCGCCGGCCCCGCTCAGACCCGGATGCACGCCACCCGGTGATCCGGCCGCACCTCCCGCAGCACGGGCACCGTCTGCCGGCACTCGTCGACGGCGATGGGGCACCGCGGGTGGAACACGCAGCCCGGCGGCGGGTTCAGCGGGCTCGGCACCTCGCCCCCCAGCACGACCCGCTGGCGGCCCGTCTCCACCTCGGGATCCGGGATGGGCACCGCCGACAGGAGCGCCTGGGTATAGGGGTGCAGGGGGCGCTCGTACAGCGACTTGCGGTCGGTGATCTCCATGATCTTGCCGAGGTACATCACCGCCACGCGGTCGGAGATGTGCCGCACGACCGAGAGGTCGTGGGCGACGAAGAGGTAGGTCAGGTGGAACTCCGCCTGCAGCTCCTCCAGGAGGTTGATGATCTGCGCCTGGATGGACACGTCCAGCGCGGACACCGGCTCGTCGCACACGATCAGGTGCGGCTCCATGGCCAGGGCCCGCGCGATGCCGACCCGCTGCCGCTGGCCCCCGGACAGCTCGTGCGGGTACCGCGCGGCCATGGCCGGGAGCAGGCCGGCGTGCTGGAGCAGCTCGGTCACGCGGGCCGCGCGCTCCGCCCGGCCCGGCACGATGCCGTGGACGGCCAGCGGCTCTCCGATGATCTGGCCCACGGTCATGCGGGGGTTGAGCGAGC
>Ga0187892_10004465_pt1 | contig 23435 bp, 14 predicted proteins | sample MA1701073metaG_FD_139345 | JGI IMG/M metagenome (GOLD analysis project Ga0187892, IMG submission 139345) | Bio-ooze microbial communities from a basaltic lava cave in the Kipuka Kanohina Cave System on the Island of Hawaii, USA - MA170107-3 metaG ... | reverse complement strand
GCGCGTGGCCAACCATACGGCGGGCTTGCCGCTGCATTACCAGTTCTTTTACGAAGACGAACCGTACCGCGCGCCGTCGCGCGACGAAACCATTCGCCGCTACGGCGCCAGTGTGACCGCGCCGGGCGAGCGTTACCAATACTCCAACCTGGGTTACGGCATCCTCGACCACGTCATCACGCGCGTTTCGGGCCGCAGCTACGCCGACTTCATGCGCGAAGAGGTCTTCCTGCCGCTGGGGCTGACGCATACCTCGGTGAACATCGGGCCGGGGTTGGAAAAACATCATGCAATCCGCTACGGAACGGATGGCGCGCCGATCCCATTTTACGACTTCGATCATCCGGGCGGCTCGGCGGTCTATTCGAGCGCGCACGACCTGGTCAGGTTCGGAATGTTTCATTTGAAGGCGCATCTGTCCGATCAGAAAGCCATCCTGAAAGACGAGACCATTGACGAGATGCAGCGGGATACGGCTAAGGCAGTCAGCAATGTCGGCTACGGGATAGGCTGGGCGACGAACGAATCTCCGGGCGGGCGTCGCGTCATCTCGCACAGCGGTGGAATGGGTGGCGTCAGCACGCTGTTGCGGCTTTATCCGGCGGAGAAAATTGCCATCGTCGTGCTGAGCAACGCCAGTTCGAACTTGCCAGGACAGGTGATGGAGCGGATTGTCGCGGTCGTGGCGCCGGAGACCGCGCGCAACCCCGGCGCGCAAAGTCAGCCGCCGCCAGACTTCAAGCCTTCCAGCGAACTGCTCGGCTCCTGGCAAGGCAAAGTTCACACGTACAAGGGGGAGCTAAACTTCAAGCTGTTGTTTCAACCGGATGGCGACGTTCACGCGCAACTCGGCGAGCAGTTGAAAACTTTGCTCAATCGAACGCAGTTCAGGGACGGCTATTTGAGCGGAGTTTTTACCAGCGACATTGGGACGGAGGACGCCAACCGGACACGATATTCGCTATCGCTCTCGCTCAAGCTGCGTGGCAATGTTTTGAATGGAGCGATAACAGCGCAATCGCTGCCAGGGCGGCGCGTTGGCAATGCGCTCACGCATTGGATTGAGTTGAAGAAAGAGTAAAAGGAGCGCTAACAATGAGTAAACCTGGTTGGGTTTCAAAGACGATTTTCCTGCTGACCATACCTGTCGTTGTGTTGACGACCTGTTTGCCTCTGTCCGCTTCAGCTCAAGCGCTGTCAGCCACTACCTTTCAGGAACTTCTGAATCGAGCCGAAGCTAGCGCCCGTGACAAACAATGGTCTGAGGCTGCCGCACACTGGGGCAAGGTGGTCGAGGCCAATCCCCTGGTCGCTTCGTACTGGAATCAACTGGGTATTGCCCGCTACAACAACAAGGATTATCGGGGCGCGATTCAGGCGTATCAGCAGGCGCTGGATTTGGGTTTCAGGCCAGCCGTGATGGCCTACAGCATTGCCGGTTGTTATGGAGCTTTGGGAGAAAAACAGCGGGCGTTTGAGTGGGTGGAACGGTCGTTGGCGCTGGGACACACCCGAAGTTCTGCGAGCGTCTGTTCAAATTCATCAACGAACACGAAGTGGAAAAGCTGGTGATTGATTTGAGAAATAACGAAGGAGGCAACGGCAGTCTGAATATGCATTTACTGCACGCGCTGATCCGCAATGACAAAATCAATCAACCAGGCAAACTGTTTGTCATCATCGGTCGCCGGACATTCTCCGCTGCGATGGGTTTGAGCATAGAGCTGGAGCGGCAGACCAAAGCGATCTTTGTCGGCGAGCCAACCGGCTCCAGTTTGAACGCGATCGGTGAGATGAACCCCATCACTCTGCCTTACAGCAAAATGTCCGGCAGCATCGCCAGCGTGGGTGGTGGCGCGTCGGCTGACACGCGAACCTGGATTGCGCCTCGGCTTTACACGCCGCCGTCATTCGCGGCCTATCGCGCCAAGCGCGATCCGGCGCTGGAAGCGATTCTGGCTTACGGTCGTGGGCGTTGAGCTTTCGGACGCCCAACATTGTTTGAGGCTCCAAGCGGAAAGGGAGGAATTATGCAAACACTCTGGCAAGACCTGCGCTCCGGCGCGCGAATGTTGTTGAAGAAACCGTGCGTCACTTTGCGTGCCACACAATGGCAAGTAGCGCTCACTCTGCTTCTATTAGTGCTTCTATTAGTGCTGATAGTCAAAACCGTATCGGCTCAGCAGAAGGCAGGTGATTTGAAACTCGAAGCCTATGCGCTCGAAACCCCTGACAGACAAAAGATCGCGGCGGAACTCGGAAAGTTGCTTGTGCCAGAGAAGCGCCGCAACGCGCAGAGCCGCCTGATCGAGTTGGCGTTCGTTCGCCTCAAAAGCACGGCCCAGATGCCAGGAGCGCCAATCATCTATCTTGAAGGCGGGCCAGGAAATTCCGGCATCGCGGCGGCGAGAGGCCCGGCACTCCCGCTGTTTCTGGCCTTACGCGAGGTGGGTGATGTGATTCTGTTGGATCAACGCGGCACGGGGATGTCAAAACCGAATCCGATTTGTCTCAGAACCTGGGACTGGCCGCTCGACCAACCCGCCAACCCGCCAGAGATACAGCGTGTTGCGTTGGAGAGGGTAAAAGCCTGTGCTCAAGATTTGCAGAAACAGGGCTTCGATCTCTCCGGTTATAACACCGAGGAGAGCGCCGACGACATCGAAGCTTTGCGCCAGGCGTTAGGCGCGGAGAAGGTCAAGCTGTGGGGAATCAGCTATGGCGCCCATCTGGCGTTGGCAGTGATTCGACGGCACGAGCGCAGCGTCGAGCGGGCCGTGCTAACGGGCGTCAGCGGGCCGGATCACGCTCTGCTCAAACTCCCGAGCACAATCCAACAGCAACTGGCGCAGGTAGACGCACTGATGAAAGCCGATGCTCAGGTGAGTAAGCTGATTCCTGATTTTCAGGGGCTGATTAGTCGACTGCTCAATCAACTCGAAAAGAAGCCGGTGACGGTTGAGGTAACTAACGCGCGCACTGGACAGAAAGCCACGGTGACGGTTGGCAAATGGGACTTGCAATTCTTCGCCTCCAGCCGGCACACACAGACCTGGGGCATCGCCGGCGCTCCCGCTTTCTTTTATGCGCTTTCGCAAGGTGACTTCACCCCGTTGGCCCAAGCGGCGTTGGGCTTTCGCCGGTCGCCGGTCGGATCAATGATGGCTGCCGCCGTGGTTTGCGCGTCAGGGGCTTCCGAGGAGCGGCTGAGGACGATCAACCGCGAAGCAACGCAGGCAGCTTTTGGCAATGCGATCAATTTTCCTTTTCCGCAGGTTTGCGCGGCGTTGCCGGAGATTGAACTCGGAAGGGCCTTCCGAACTCCGATCAAATCATCAGTTCCAGTCTTGTTCATCAGTGGGACGCTGGATGGCCGCACTCCGGTCAGCAACGCGGAAGAGGCCAAAAAAGGTTTTCCGAATGGTCATCACCTGGTCATCGAAGGCGCCAGTCATGGTTACGACCTGTTCTACTTTTTCCCGCGCAGCCAGGAAGTCTTGCAGGGCTTTCTGAAAGGGCAGCCCGTTACGACGAATCGAATCTCAATCCTGCCTTTCAGGTTTGACCCCGTGAATTCGCCCACAGGCAATTAAGGCTGACCCTTCACCGACCGAACGCGCGTTTGAAAGAGGCAAACGGAGAGCAAGCCGCAAGGAGCCACTTTTATGCAAATACTCTGGCAAGACCTGCGCTACGGCGCGCGAATGTTGCTTAAACAACCCGGCTTCACGCTGATCGCCGTGCTCACGCTGGCGCTGGGCATTGGCGCGAACACGGCCATCTTCAGCGTGGTCCACGCCGTGCTGCTCAAGCCCCTGCCTTATCGGGATGCTGAGCGGTTGATCTCTCGTCAGGGATGGGCGTGGGCGCCTGTGCCGGTGTTCGACGAGTGGCGGTCAGTGAATCAAGCCTGCGACTCAATTGCGGGATATTTCCCGCGCGATTTCAATCTGGCTCACGGCGGCGAGGCGGAGTATGTCGAGGGCGTCGAAGTTTCCGCGGAGTTTTTTCGCGTGTTGCAAGTCGGCCCGGCGGTGGGGCGCGGCTTCATTGCGGCTGATTTTCAGCCGGGCGGCGGCAAACCTGTAATTCTCAGCCATAGCCTTTGGCAGCGCAGATTCAACGGTGATCAGAACGTGATCGGCGGCGCCATAGCTCTGGACGGCGAAAGCATCACGATTGTCGGAGTGATGCCCGAAGACTTCAGACAGTTTCCACTCATCACCATCAGTCCGGATGTCTGGCGTCCGCTCGAAATCACGCCCTATCGCGCCAACGGAGAACCCAATTACATCGTCCCTGTCGCACGCCTCAAACCGGAATCCACTATCGCGCAGGCGCAAGCGGAAATTACCGCAGTCGATGAGCGAGTCCGTCGCGAGCAGCCTCGCGTCAGCGATGGGCCGCCGCTGAAGTTCACGCTCGGCCCGCTGCGCGAACAACTGGTCAAGGGGCAGCGCCTGGCCTTGCTTCTGCTCTTCGCCGCCGTCGGGATGGTTTTGCTCATCGCGTGCGTCAATCTGGCCGGGCTGTTGCTGGCTCGCGGCGCCACACGGCAGAAGGAATTCGGGATCCGCGCGGCCATGGGCGCGGGCCGCCTGCGATTGACGCGGCAATTGCTGACGGAGAGCCTGCTGCTCGCGGCTTCCGGCGGCGTGGCTGGCGTGCTGATGGCGGCGTGGGGACTGGAAGTGTTGAAACTCCTGATTCCGACGGAACTGCAGCTTCTCGGCGCGATTGAAGTGGATCACTGGACGCTCGGCTTTGGATTGCTGATTTCGCTACTGACCGGCGTGATCTTCGGTCTGGCCCCGGCGCTCGTCGCTTCGACGCCCGACCTCAACGAGACGCTGAAGGAGGGCGGCAAATCATCCGGCGGGGTCCGGCGGCATCGCTGGCTGCGGGCGCTGGTCGTCAGCGAAATCGCATTGGCGACGACATTGATGGTTGGCGCGGGGTTGATGGTCAACAGCTTCGCGCGGCTGCTCCGGATAGAGCCTGGGTTCAACCCCGACCGGACGCTGACGATGCGCCTGCGTTTGCCGGAGCGCAAATACCAGACGATGGCCGAGGTCGAGCGGTTCTACACTCAGTTGCTGGCGCAACTCTCGGCGACGCCCGGAGTGACCGCCGCCGCGCTGACTAACAACCTGCCGATCAGCAGGTCGAACTCCAGCCGGGGCGTAACAGTTGAAGGGCAGGCGACGGCGACGGGCGCGGACTTCGGCGTGGTGAGCGCGGATTATTTTCGCGCGACGCAATTGCCACTGGTCAGAGGGCGGGCTTTCACCGCATCCGATACGCGCAGCGCGCCAGGCGTGGCGATTGTTGATGAGTCCTTTGCGCGGGTGGCCTGGCCCCGGGACGATGCCTTAGGCAAGCGGATCAAAATCGGCGCCGCTGAAGCGCCGGCGCCCTGGCTGACGGTGGTGGGAGTAGCGAGAGACGCGCGAAGCAGCGGGCTGGCGGCGGCGGCGGGCAAAGGGTTCTACATCCCCTACACGCAGCGCGCCGACACGCTGACGGAAATGATCGTCGGGCGCAACATGCGACTGGTGATTCGCGCCGACGGCGACCCGCTCGCGCTCGCGAGCGCCGCGCGGAGCCGCCTGCGGAGCGTTGACCCACAGCAATCCGGCGCCGAGATCAAAACGATGGAGCAGGCGCTGGCGGAAAGCGTTTCACAACCACGTTTTCGCGCGTCGCTGCTGGGCTTGTTCGCCGCATTGTCACTGGCGCTGGCCAGCGCGGGGATCTACGGCGTGATGTCATTCAGCGTCGCCGAGCGCGCCCGCGAAATTGGCATTCGCATTGCGCTGGGCGCCCAGGCGGGATCCGTGCTCAGGCTCGTCATTGGACAGGGACTGAAACTGACGCTGATCGGCATGGCGATTGGGTTGATCGCATCGGCCGCATTGACGCGAATGATGAAGAATCTGCTATTCGGCGTCAGCGCGACCGACCCGCTGACCTTCATCGTGGTTTCTTTGCTGCTGATATCGGTCGCCTTGCTGGCCTGCTTCATCCCGGCGCGGCGGGCGACGAAAGTCGATCCGATGATTGCTTTGAGATGCGAATAGAAGGAGTCTTTCATGTTGTTTTTGACGACGCCCTGAAACAATCAATCCTGTAGGGCAGGTTACTAACCTGCCCTACAGGATTGGGAGGAGAAGACAATGAAGTCACGATCTCGGGACCTTATGGGCTTACGACATCAAGGCCAACCGTTGAGCGGTGAAAGAAATCGGCTTAACGCGAATCATTTCGATTTTGGGATTTTCAATTCTCGCAAATGGACATTCATTCAGCCCTTTGCGTAGGGGCCGCCGTCCAAACTTCTGATTGACCGTATGTTATCCAATTACTGCCGCTGGCATAGAGTTCGCACCGCAAGCTCAGATCGGGCATCACCGCAATGATTCCTTGAACCTGTTGATTGTAATTGCAGTGGCAATCACCACATCAGGAGAAAGTCTTATGCAAACACTCTGGCAAGACCTGCGCTACGGCGCGCGAATGTTGGTGAAGCAAAAAAGCGTCACGGCGATTGCTGTGCTTTCACTGGCGCTGGGCATCGGCGCGAATACGGCGTTGTTCAGCGTAGTGGACGCCGTGCTGCTCAAAACCCTGCCGGTCAAGGAGCCGGAAGCGTTGGCGCTGTTTGCCTGGGAGCACGGAAGTTCTTTCCGATGGAGTGGCATGAGCGGCACTTCGTACGTTCCCACGGCATCGGGCGCGGAAGGTGATTCGCTGTTTCGTTACGAAGTCTTTGCCCGAATGCGTCAGGCGCAAGCCGCGCCGGACAGTTCGCTCAGCGATCTCTTTGCTTTCGCGCCGCTGCAAGACCTGAATGCCGTGATCGGCTCGCAGGCAGAGATCATCAATGGGCAAGCCGTATCGGGCGGCTACTACACGGGGCTGGGTGTGCAACCCATGCTGGGACGCGCGATCACGGACGAAGATGACAAGCCGGGCGCGGCGCCGGTTGTCGTGCTCAGCCATCCGTATTGGCAGGAACGCTTCGCCGCCAACCCGGCGGTCATCGGTCAATCGCTCAAACTCAATCAGCAGTCGTTCACCATCATCGGCGTGATGCCGCCCGGCTTCGGCGGTGCGCTGCAGGTGGATGAACGCCCCGCCGTCACCGTCCCGATTGCCGGCGAGCCGTTGCTGCGGGGTGAAGACAGCAGCCTGGGGACGGCGAGCAGACCGGGCTACTGGTGGCTGGATGTGATGGGGCGTCTCAAACCGGGCGCGACTTATGAACAAGCGCGCGCCGGCCTGGGCAATGTGTTTCAAGCCGCCGCTTTGGAATTGATGCCGCCGCCGCGCCGCGCGGGCGAAACGGCGCAGATTGGTCCGCAAGACTATCCGCGCCTGCTGGTGGAATCCGGCAGTTATGGAATGCTCGACGTGCGACGGCTGTATGCGCCGACGATCTATGCGCTGTTCATCGTGGTGGCGCTGGTGCTGCTGATTGCCTGCGCCAACGTCGCCAATCTGTTGCTGGCGCGCGCGGCTTCACGCAGCGCAGAGATCGCTGTACGGCTGGCAGTCGGAGCAGGGCGTGGCCGGTTGATTCGGCAATTGTTGACGGAAAGTGCGCTGCTCGCAGGTTTGGGCGGCGCCTTCGGTGTGCTCATCGCCTTGTGGGGCGCCAGTGCGCTCGTGGCGTTGACCGACAAAGACACCGGATTGATTCCCAGCAATGTAGAACTCAACGTGAACTGGCGCGTGCTCGCGTTTACGCTGCTGGTTTCACTGTTGACGGGCGTGCTGTTTGGTCTGGCTCCGGCGTGGCGCGCGACAAAGCTGGATTTGGCGACTTCGCTGAAACAGAACCGTCGCGCCACGGGCGCAGTCTCGCGTTTGAGCAAGGGGCTGATCGTCGCGCAGGTCGCGTTATCGTTGTTGTTGCTGGTTGGCGCGGGGTTGTTCATTCGCACACTCCACAATCTGCAACGGGTGAACCTCGGCTTCAATCAAGAGAATCTCCTGATTTTCAAATTGCAACCGGCGCAGGCCGGTTACAAAGGCGAACGGTTGGCGCAGTTCTATCAGCAACTCTTTGCGCGGCTGGATGCGCTACCCGGCGCGCATAGCGCCACCTTCGGATACGTTCCGCTCATCGCGCGTGACAATTGGACTGGCGGCATCCTGTTGCCCGGCGAGGTTGCAGAGACCGCTCCCCGGCGCTCCACCGCCCTGCAGACGGCGCGCGAGAACTATTTTGCGGCGCTGGAAATTCCGTTCCTGCGTGGGCGTGGGTTTACGGCGCAGGATGACGCGCGCGCACCGCAGGTCGCTATCGTCAACCAAACTTTCGCGCGCGAGTACTTCCCCAACGATGACGCGCTCGGTAAGCGCATCACTCTCAGAGGCGGCGCCCGCACGATGGAAATTATCGGCGTCGTGGCGGACACCAAATACACAAGCCAGCGCAGAAACATCCCGCCGCTTCTGTACACGCCGTGGCAGCAGGAGGGCGAGAGAGTTGGCGAGATGTATTTCATGTTGCGCACCGTGGGCGAGCCGACCGCGCTTGCCGCCACAGTGCGACAGGTCGTGCGCGAACTCGACAGCAACCTGCCGGTCACGGAGATCAGTTCGCAAACCTCACGTTCGCAAGCCACGCTGGGACAGGAACGGCTGTCAGCGCGGCTGCTGAGCTTCTTCGGCGGTGTCGCGCTCTTGCTCGCGGCCATCGGACTTTCGGGCGTGCTGGCTTATTCGGTGTCGCAACGCACAAACGAAATCGGCATTCGCATGGCGCTCGGCGCGCAAACCGCCAACGTGCTGCGGCTGGTGCTTTGGCAAGGCATGAAATTGGTCTTGCTCGGACTGGCCCTGGGCGCAGCCGCTGGTTACGGTTTGAAACGTCTGCTGGCCAACCAATCGTTCGCGCCTGAATCCTGGCAGGCGCGAATGGCTAATCAGCTTTATGGCGTCAGCGTGACGGATCCGCTGACCGTCGCCGTTATTGCGTTGCTGCTGATTCTTGTAGCGCTCGTGGCCTGCTGGATTCCGGCGCGGCGGGCAACGAAGGTGGATCCGATGATTGCGCTGCGCAGTGAATGAGTGCGACCCGTTTCCTCGAAATGACTCTTGCAGTCAGGGATGAGTAGCAAAGACCGAGGAGGTCTTTGCTAACTTACTTCGCGGTAACACGGTGCGCTGGCGGATGCAAACCGTCGCGCATTAACAAGCGCCGCAGGTTGATGACGCGCTGGCGATTCAAATCCAGCGCCGCAATGGTGGCGCGTCCGGTGGCCGACAAGCCCTTCAGGGTGAGGCAATCAGGACTCCAGGCGAAATGCTCGCGCCAGTTCTCGCGGCGCGGATGAAAGAGCGGAACGGTTTCCTCGCTGATCGGATCAACGGCGTGCGTCTTATTGTATTTTTTGTTGTTGCAGCCCTGACAAGCCAGCGCGAGGTTATCGGAGTCGGTCGCGCCGCCCAGCGCTTCGGGAATGATGTGTTCGTTGGAATGAGCATGCGTGGCGTGAGAATCAGGGCAGATACAGTACTCGCAACAGCCGAAGGCGCGTTCGGCGACCAGCCGCTGCAATTTCACCGGGATGCGTCGTTTAGTCATGCGGCACGGGTTTGAGTCCTAATTGCCGGATCAACTGGTCGAGCGGCAGGTTGCGCAAGTGCGCGAGTTCGCTGATTAGCTCCAGGCGGGCGACATCGAAGGCTTCGGCCTGATCGGTCAGTTCGATCAATTCCCGCAATTCGTCCGGCGTGATCGTGTAAGCCTGGCGCTTTTTGATCAGCTCATTCATCCGTTGTTGCCTGTCGGCTGGCGGCTTCTGATAGATCTTTTCGAGCAACTCCGCTTCGCGTTCAGAAAGCACGGACGTACGCTCTCTGGCTTTGAGCGAAAACAGGCGGTGGACGAATTGTTCCAGTTCGACCTGCGGCAATTGCAACGCGGCTTTCAGTAACTCATCGGTTTCGATTTGAATAGTTGGCATAACTCTGGCTCCTGATTGTAACCGCGCCGATGATAACCCGCGCGGCGTGACATTGGCTAACAAAACGAGGATGAACTATGCAAACCCTTTGGCAAGACCTGCGCTACGGCGCGCGAATGTTATTCAAGAACCCGGGCTTCACGTTGATCGCCGTCATCACGCTCGCTTTAGGCATCGGCGCGAACACGGCGATCTTCAGCGTGACGGACAAGCTGCTCGTCAGATCGTTGGCCGTCAAGGAGCCGGGACAACTTGTCTTGATCAACTCCGTCAGCGTCAATCCATACTTCGTCAGCAACGCTTTCTCTTACCCGAACTTCAGCGATTATCGCGCGCAGAATCAGGTCCTGTCCGGTCTGCTCGCCTTCACGACGACGCAGTTGGAGTTGAAGATCAACGACCGCATCGAGCGGGTGTCGGGCGAGTATGTTTCCGGCAATTATTTCGACGTGCTTGGCGTGAGGGCCGCGCGCGGGCGCACGTTTTCACCGGAAGAAGATCGGACGCCGGGCACACAGCCCGTTGCGGTTGTCAGCGACGGGTTCTGGCGTCGCCGGTTCGGCGCAGATCGGAATCTGACGGTGCAGACGATCACGCTCAACAACATTCCGCTGACCGTGATTGGCGTCGCGCCGCCGAGCTTCAACGGGATGATCCTGGAAGAACCGACCGAAGTCTGGGTTCCGGCGCTGATGCATCCGCTGCTGGCGCAATCGAAGTTCATCGAGAACCGAAAGGACGGTTGGTTGTTGCTGATGGGGCGCGTCAAGGAAGGCGTCAGTCTGGCTCAGGCTGAAGCGGGCTTGGATGCGCTCGCGCAGCAGATCAAAGAGGCCAACACGCCGCCGGGCACAATTACAAAAGGGCTACCCTTCAGCGAACAACACATCAAATTCGAGCCGGGCGGGCGCGGCATTTCGATTTTGCGGAAACGGTTTTCGTCGCCGCTCAAATTGTTGATGGCCGTGGTCGGATTGGTGCTGCTGATCGCGTGCGCCAACGTCGCTGGGTTGCTCTTGGCGCGCGGCGTCGCGCGGCGCAAGGAGATGGCGATCCGGCTGGCGTTGGGCGCGAGCGGCTGGCGCGTGGCGCGGCAATTGTTGACTGAAAGTTTGCTGCTGGCAGTGGCTGGCGGCGGCGCCGGATTGCTGCTCGCGCCGTGGCTGGTCACGTTGCTGGTCAAGACGCAGACGAGGCTCAGCATCGCGCAGACGTTGCTCGGCGATAGCCTGGACCTGCGCGCGCTGGCGTTCACCGCGCTGGCGACGCTGCTGGCCGGAATCGTGTTCGGTGTCGCTCCTGCTTGGCAAAGTTCGAGAGCCGACCTTGTGCCCGCGCTGAAAGAAGAAGGCGGGGTCTCCGGTCAGCGCGAACGGCGCTTCGGTTTCCGCAGCCTGCTGGTGGCGGCGCAACTGGCGCTGGCGATTGTGGTGCTGACCGGCGCGGGGTTGTGCATCAAGAGTCTGCGCAATCTGCTGGCGATTGATCCCGGCTATCAAACGGAGAGCGTGCTCGTCGCGCCGCTCGAGCTGGACGAAAAGAAGTACGACAAGGCGCGCGGTAGCGCGTTTCAGCGGGAATTCCTCGAACGCTTGTCGGCGCTGCCCGGAGTCGAATCTGTGAGCTACGGATTGGTCATGCCGCTCAGCGGGAGCCGGTATGTTTACAGCCTCTTAGTCGAAGGCCGCCAACCACTGCCCGACGAGCAGATGGCCTTCGACGCGAACATTGTCGGCCCGCGATACCACGAAACGATGGGCATCGGGATTGTCGCTGGGCGCGGTTTCACTGAGCAGGATCGCGCGGGCGCGCCCGGCGTGGTGATCATCAACGAAACGATGGCGCGGCGGTTCTTTCCGGGCGAGAACGCGCTGGGCAAAAGATTGCGGTTGGGGACGAATGCGCCGCCGCTCGAAATCGTCGGAGTCGCGCGCGACATCAAACATCACGACCTGACGGAGACGCCGATTCCGCATTTCGACCTGCCAGCTTTGCAGCGCGGTTACGACGGCTACACCAATTTCGTCGTGCGCGTGAAGGCGCGCGCGGCGGATTTGATTCCATCCGTGCGCGGCGAACTGCTCGCGCTCGATCCATTGCTTCCCGCCAATGACATCGCCCCGATGTCCGAACAGGTCGGCAAGGCGCTCTCCGGGATGCGATTGGCTTCGACGCTCATCGGAGTCTTCGGTTTGGTGGCGCTGTTGCTGGCGAGTATTGGGTTGTACGGTGTGATGGCGTGGATGGTCAGCCGCCGCACGCGCGAGATCGGCGTGCGGATGGCGCTCGGCGCGCGAGGCCCCGACGTGTTGAGACTGATCCTCAGGCAAGGAATGCTGCTGGTGGCAATAGGCGTGGCGGCGGGGCTGAGCGTCGCTTTCATCGCCACGCGAGTGATTGAAAGCCTGCTTTATGGCGTGAGCAGGACCGACCCGGCGACCTTTGCGCTGGTCGCGTTGCTGCTGGCGGTTGTCGCATTGCTGGCCTGCTGGATTCCGGCGCGGCGAGCGACGAAAGTAGACCCGATGGTCGCGCTCAGGCACGAATGACCCCGAAGTGACGAATTATGGTCTTTGAGAACTAAATGCGACGACGGATTGCAGCGAATCCCACCACCGGCAGGTGGTGGATGGTTCAGACCCAGCCTACCAACGGCAGAAATGCTTCCCCGAATCCCACCAGCGGAAGCTGGTGGATTGTTCAAACCCAGCCTTCCTGGGTCCCTACCGCCAGCAGGTCGGGCTTGAACCATCCACCAGCTTCCGCTGGTGGGATTCAAAGAAGTGGCGGCCTTTTTGTAGGTCGGGCTTGAACTATCCACCACCTGCCGGTGGTGGGATTCGGTCTAGGGTTATTACATTTATTTCTCAAAGACCATTATTCGTCACGTGACGGATAAATTCGTCACTACACAAGTTCAGTTGAATCAGAAGAAATAGCGCAACGTAAACAGCATCGCGCGTCCCGCCACGTTGGTCTGCCCCAGGTTGAGGAACAAATCCATGTTCGTGTTGTCGCTGGCGGTGTTGGCCGGGACGATGGTGAAGTTGCGGCGGTTGAAGACGTTGGCCATCTCCCAACGCAGTTGCAGCCGCTGGCTTTCGCTGAAGGTCTTGATGTTTTTGACCAGCGACAGGTCGGTATTGATCACGCCGCCGGTGCGCTGCGTGTTCGCGCCCAGCGCGCCCAGCGCGCCGAGCACGCCGGAGTTGACGCGGTTGGCGATGAAGTAGGCGTTCGGATTGATCAACGCGCCGCTGGCGTTGACGCCCGTGACCAGCGGGAATTGGCCATTGGGATTGATCGAAACGCGCTGTGAACCGGCGATCGTGGCGATCTGGCCGGGCAGAATGCCCAGCGCGTTGTTCGCGTTGAGCACCGTATACGGCGTGCCGGAAGCCAGCGTCGTAATCGTGCTGAGTTCCCAACCGCTGAACAGACGATCCAACCCGCGCTGGCCGGCAAACAGCTCCGGCGTGACGTAAACACCGCTCAGCACGAAGCGATGCGGCTGGTCGAAGCCGGAGCGCGCGCGGTCGAGCTTCGGGTTGCGCGGATCGGCGGGCAGCGTGCGATTGAGGGCGGCGCCCAGAATGTCGTCGCTGTCGCTGATGAACGCGCTCCAGGTGTAGTTGGCGTTGAACGTGAACTGGCCGAAGCGCGTTTTGCTCATCCGTTTTTCCACCGTCACCTGCCCGGCGTGATAGATCGAATCGGCGTATCCATCGCCCACCAGGATCGAGCCTTTCGTCGGGTCTTTGCGTTGGCCATTGCCGAGCGGAGGGTTGAAGCCGATGTTCTGTTCGACCTCGCGCACCAGGTTGTCGCCCTTCGTGCCGATGTAATCAATCTTGACGACGTAATCGGCGCCGAGTTGATACTGCGCGCCCAGCGTCCATTGCCGCGACATCGGCTGGGCAATCCGCTTGTTCGGCGAAAACAGGCGGAGGGGCAGCAGGTTGGGATCGCCGCCGCGACGCGCGTATTCTTCAGGGCCGGGCGCGGGCGGCAGGCCGTTGTACGGGCGCGCGCCGTTGACCGGGCCGGCTGCGATCTGCACGCCGCGCGGATAATTGCGCGCAGTGTTGAGCAGGATGTTTTGGAAGACTTGATCGTAGCTGACCGCGAAACCCGCGCGCACGACGAAGCGGCCATCCAGCGCGCCTTTCGGATTCCACGCCAGCCCGACTCGCGGCCCGAAGTTGTTCAAATCCGACTCTGCGTTCGAGAAGAAACCGAAGGGCGTCGTGACGTACTCGTAGCGCAAGCCGAGGTTCAGCGTCAGGTCCTGATTCACGCGCCAATCATCCTGCGCGAACAAACCAGTCTCGTAAGTCCGCGCCGGGACGGAGCCGGTTCCGGCGTATTGTTCATAGAGCGCGCTGCGGTCATAGAGCATCGCCGACAAGCTGGGGTAGGTGATCTGCCCGCGCAAGAGCGGCGCGAAGAAGCTGTTCAGGTCATAACGCATCGCATTGACGCCGAACTTCCAGGTGTGATTGCCGGAAACGTACGAGACGTTGTCGGTCAGCTCGTAGGAATTGTCCACGCGGAATTGCGGGAAGGCCTGGTTGCCGATGGTGAACGCGCCGCCCACGCCATTGACCAAAAAGCCGGTCGGCAGTTTTTCGGGGAAGTCGATGTTGCGGCGGCTGTAAGTCAGGCGCGATTCGTTGATCAGCTTGGTCGTGATCGCGTATACGTCGTTGATGGTGAACGACTGGTTGCGCGTGGTCTGGCCGATCTCCTGCCCCGGAATGCTCGCGGGCGCGCCCGGATCATTGAAGTCGTCGATCAGGTAACGGAACGACAAAGTGTCTTTGCTGTTGATGCGCGTGTTGACCTTGGCCAGATAACGCCAGAAGTCCGTGCCGAAAGGCAGACCTGAATTGAGCGTGCGGTTGTATCGCTGGAACGGCGCGGTCGTGATCGTCGCGCCGGTCGCCGGATCGGTAACGTTGACCGAGCCTTGCGGCGTCGGATCGTTGGCGACCGGGAAGGTTTTCAGCAGGTAATCGAGCGCGCCCGGCGCGAACAGCGCGGCGTTGGCTCGCAGGTTGTCCACGCCCTGCTGCGTGATGGCGACGCGCGAGACGTTGCTGACCGTCGTGCGCAGGGGATTGAAATCCAGGCTGGTGAAAAATTGTGTGTGGTCTTTTTTGATCGGGCCGCCGAGCGTGCCGCCGTACTGGCTTTGCGCCGTGACGCTGCGCGCCAGTCGCAAGGCCTCTTTGTCCGAACGGCCGGCGGCGCGTTGCGCTTTGTAAGTGCGCTCCTGGTTGGTGGTCAACGCATTCAGTCCGTTGCCGGTCCAGGTGAAGTGCGCGATGCCGTGAAAATCGTTCGTGCCCGAGCGGGTGATCACGTTGACGAACGATCCGGCGTTGCGTCCGAATTCGGCGGCGAAGGTGTTGGTGATCATCTGGAATTCGCCGATGGCTTCGGGCGGCAGCGCCTGGCGCGGGATCGAGAGCGATTGGTCGTTGTTGTTCGCGCCGTCAATCGTGAAGTTGTTCGAGCGCGTGCGATTGCCGTTGACCGCGAAACCGGAACCCGGACGGCCATTCTGATTCGGCAACACGCCCGGATTGAGCAACGCCAGTCCGTTCAAGTTGTTGCGACCAGGCAATTCCAGAATTCGCGCGCTGTCCACGACCTTCGAGACCTGGCTCTGGGTTGTTTCGAGCAGCGCCGCAGTTTCCATGACAGTCACGACCTCCTGCACCGCGCCCGCGCTGAGCGTGAAGTTGGCGGCGGCGTCCACAGCCACGCTGACTTCGACGCGCTCGATGAGTTGCGGCTGGAAGCCTGTTTGTTCGACTTTGACTGAATACGCGCCGATGGGCAGACCGGCGATGCGATACAGTCCTTCCTGGTTGGTGAAGGCTGCGCGCGCCGCGCCGGTGGCGGCGTTGGTGGCGGTGATCCGAGCGCCGGAAACCGCCGCGCCCTGCTGGTCGGTGACGACGCCGGAGATCGAACCGTTGATGGTTTGCGCCTGCGCGACGCCCGCCGGCAAAACGCCGCACAGGAGCAGCGCCAGAACGATGAAAAAGTATTTCCGCATTTTTTCCTCCTGAGAATTGAAAAGGCCGAGCGGTTGGTCGCAGCAGGCGATCAACCGCTCGCCAGGCCATTGGGGGATGGATCTGTCTTCGGAGTTTTCATCGTGCCAGCAGCAGCTTTTGGTTTTTTGGCTTTATCCCAGTTAGCCCTCGGCGCGGTCTCGCGGTACGGTACAGGGAGCGGTAGCGACCTGTAGCCCCGTGAAGAGCCTACTCAGTGAGCGACAGGTCGCTACCGCTCCCTGTACCGTACCGGCGCGGCGAGGTTGTTAGTCCGGCGGCGCCGGGTCTAAAATGCGCAGCATCGAAACCGACGGCGGTGAATTGCGTGACCAATCCTCCACCGCCAGGAATCCGCTGCTGCGCTGGGAGATTTAGCGAAACACATTCCTGTAAGTCTTGAAGAAACTCTCAAAAAAGGCTGAACGAGTTCCAAGCGAATTGTGAGTGGCTCCGAGCACGCTCGCCGAGGTGGTTATGCGTAAAGAAAACCAGCAGTCATACGAATTCGGTCCGTTTCTTATGGACATGGATGAGCGGTTGTTGATGCGCGAGGGGCGGGTCGTGCCGCTCTCGCCGAAAGTCTTCGAGACGTTGTTGGCGCTGGTCAAAAACAGCGGCCGCATCGTGAGCAAAGACGAACTGATGCAATCGCTCTGGCCGGACACCTTTGTCGAAGAGAGCAATCTGACGCAGAACATCTCGCAGATTCGACGGGCGCTGGGCGACGGCGCGTCCGAAACCCAATACATCGAGACGATTCCCAAACGCGGCTACCGCTTCGTCGCGCCGGTGCAGCGCGTGACTCCAAGTGAAAATGGTTCCCCAGCCGAGGCGGGCAATGGCGCGGGCGTTGAAGTCTTCGATCTCGCGCCAGGCGACGCTCCATCGAACGGCGCGTCCGGCGATTCAATCATCAAGGCTCCGCTGAATCTGAAAAAAGCTCTGGCCGTGGCCGCGCTGCTTGGCGTCAGTTTGGTGTTGCTTGCGGCGGCGCTCTTCGTCTATCGCCGCGCGAACACGCAGGCCGAAACGGCTTTTCGGCGGATCAATCCGTCGCGGCTGACGACTTCGGGCAAGGCGACGCACGCGGCTTTGTCGCGCGACGGGAAATATGTCGCTTTCGTCGCTGAAGAGAACGATCTGCAAAGTTTGTGGGTCAGGCAAGTGGCGGCCACCAGCCAGACGATGGTCGTAGCGGCGGCGGCCGTGAGGTTCAAAGGCGTGACGTTTTCGCCTGACGACAATTTCCTCTACTACGTCGCTTATGCGACGGGCGCGCAGGTGGGCGAGCTTTACCAGGCGCCGGTGTTGGGCGGCACGCCGAAAAAGATTATGTCGAACGTTGACAGCCCCGTGACGTTCGCGCCTGACGGCCAATCTTTCGCTTTCGTGCGCAACGATCCGCAGCAAAGAGAGACGGCGCTGCTCGTGGCTCGATTGGACGGTTCGGCGGAACGCAAATTGGTAACGCGCAAAAGGCCGGAGATGCTGTCAACCTTGGGGCCATCGTGGTCGCCGGACGGCAAATTGATCGCTTGCGCGGCGGGCGTCTCCACCAGCGGCGAGGCTACGATGCATGTCCTGGCCGTCAACGTCGCAGACGGAAAGGCGCAACCGATCGGCGCGCAAACTTGGACAGCCATCGGTCAGGTGGCGTGGTTGGGCGATGGCAGCGGCGTTGTCCTGAGCGCGTGGCGGAGGACTTCGGCTGTCTACGGCGACCAGCTCTGGCTCCTCACCTATCCCCAAGGCGAGGCGCGGCGCATCACCAACGACATGACCAGTTATGAAAGCGTCAGCCTTTCGGCGGATTCCACCAAGCTGGTTTCACGACGCACGGATCGCGTCTCGCGCATCTGGATTATGCCAGCCAACAGCGCGGGAGTTGACGCTGCGAAAGCGACGCAGATTCAATCCGGCTTCGGCGACAATTACAGCGAACGCTTCGGGCTGGATTGGACGCCCGATGGGCGATTGGTTTACGCCACGCACGCGAGCGACAATCTGGATATCTGGCTGACGACTCCGGATGGCAAGCAACAAAAACAACTGACGCGCGACCCGCTGACAGACATTTTCCCTGCGGTTTCCGCCGATGGCCGTTATGTGGTGTTTGTTTCGGAGCGCAGCGGATCGAGCAACATCTGGCGCATGGATATTGACGGCGGTAATCTGAAACAACTGACGCGCGGCAGAGGCGATTTTTACCCGACGCTCTCGCCGGATGGGCAATGGGTGGTTTATTCCTCCTGGAACAGCGGCCAACCGGCGTTGTGGAAAGCGCCGATAAACGGCGGCGAGCAGATGCAGATCAGCGCAAAGTTGATGGTTCGTCCCGTCATTTCGCCCGACGGCCAATGGATCGCATGTCAATACCAGGCTGAGCAGGGCGGCAGAGTCAGGATCGCCGTGTTGCCTTTTGCCGGAGGCGAGCCAGTGATCGTCGAGCCGATGGCGACGCCCGAATTCGGGATCGTGCGCTGGTCGCCGGACAGTCGCGCGCTGACTTACATCGCCACGCGGCACGGCGCATCCAACCTCTGGAGCCAACCGATTGACGGCGGCGCGGCCAAACAATTGACCGACTTCACCTCTGATCAAATCTTCCGCTTCGCGTGGTCGCGCGATGGCAAATATCTGGCCTGCGAACGCGGCTTGGTCATCAACGATGTGGTTTTGCTCAGCAGCGTCAAAGCTGAATGAACCCCAGTCTGGAATTGGAACTCAACCACAGGTCAGTTCTTTTTCTGAAATCCGTCCACACTCACGCGGAACGGAGCAAAGTCCTCTTCCTCTTCCGAGAGGTCAAACACTGCGGCGTCTGAAATCTTCGTGTAAAAACTGGCGACGACGATGGGGCGCTTGAACCGGTTCAAGAGGGCGGTGCGGATCACTTCCAGCCGCGAACCCAGATTGGTCGCGCCGAAAGTAACGGAGTAAAGACCGTCCGCATCGCTGCCCGTATTGACGCGGAATTGACCACCGTACAGCAGCGTGGGCAGGCGCTCGCCGCCATCTGTTTGCGCGCGTCCGACAACTTCGTAAACGCGGGCGGGTTGGAGCGATGATCCGAACGTGACCTTACCCCCCTCACGGTCAATGGCTACGAATTTCGACTCCCTCAGGTGGCGCATGAGCGTTATCTGAAGGCGCGCGCGCGCGCCGAGCGGCAGATCGCCGAGAGCGCGCCTGACCATTTTCTGCACCTCATCGTTCCGCGGCTTATCCAATTTATAAGTGCCGATCAAGCGATTCTCCATCGCCTCTGTTTTAACAGGCTTGGGGGCATTAGGTTGAAACGGCGTGTTCCAGCGCGTCTTGATCCTATAGTAGCTTGCCAGTTCATCGAGGTTCTCGCGCAGCCTCAGCCAGTCACGCTCAGCTTGCGCGTCCAGGTCGTAGCTGTTCATAAAGGAGTTGATATGCTCGGCGCGGTTAAGCGCTTCCTGGACCTCGGAAGAAACTGGCTTACGTTCTTTGCTGCGCTTTTTCAACCGATCGGTCAACTCGTAAAACTCCTGTACGAAGCTTCTCATGTACGCCCCCGTCGGAGTGTTGTTCAAAAAACCGCTGGCAATCGCCACTGTAATGCTCTGACGGAAGCTTTCTGAGTGCGTCCATAAACGCACAGTCAATTGCTCCAACTGCTGATCACCGACGCGGAACGGACTTTGCCCCGCTGGTGCAACAGATACGCCGCCGAGCGCGAGAGCGAACACTACGGCGGCCGCCTGTCTGAGACGCTTCATTTACTTCCCCTTTTCATAGTTCTGTTTTTTCAAGTCGTAACGAGGAGGCAGTCTTGGGAGAGGCCTAGAAAGTAATATACAAAGATGTTGTTGTCGAGGAAGACCTAGTCGTGTCCAGGCGTTCGCCTTTGAACTCGATCTGCTTTCGCATACCAGATGTTGGGACAATCGGTAGCCCAAATTTCCTCTGTTGCCCTTGTAACTGCTGACGCTGCAACAGTTACACAAGTCTTTTGTTTGGAATGATTTATCTTGCTTTTTCGGCGGGATTTGATATACTTTTGCACAATTAATCTTACAATTGCAACGCTTAAATAAAATGACATTATTTGCTGCGGAAAACCTCCACGCTGATATTGTAGCCGGGCTACGCGATCTCGGCTACCGAGACGAATTTCTTGAGGAGAACTATAAATTCGCCGATTACTTCAATCCAGGTAAGGAAGAGCGGCACGTATCCATTGCCGCTTTTGGTGAAACACCAGTCTCATACGAATCAGCGTTGATTGGAGTTGCGTATGCCAACGGATTCCGAGAGCAAGCCCTTGTGAACAAGTATCGCGCCTTTGGCGCGCCGGTACTGCTAGAAGTTGACAAGAACGTGATTCGGGAATGGGCAGTCTCGCGTAATGAAAATGCCCACCACCTAGTGGAGACATACGAAGCAAGCCAAATCAGACAGATGTTCGTGAGGCGTGCTCAGAATTGGGAGCGCCAATCCCTCATGCGGGATAAAAATATTGGCTCCTTCAACTGGACGCGACAGCTCAGCCTTTTCGCTGGCTTATTGCCAGAGCTAGAAGAGCGCATACAGGAAACACTAGAACCCTTATTGCATGATGCGCTGTCCGCCGCCAAGAAGGTGTACCGGGAGAGCAATGACCGCGACCCAAACCCCACTCATTTATTCAAACTTGTCTTCTGGATTCTCACTGCAAAGGTTTTTCATGATCGTCGAGTCAATGGTTTCACATCGCTCAGTAACGATCCTGATGAGATACTAAGCAGGGTCGCAGAGCGATACAAAGAAGAAATGCCGCGTCTGCTAAATCGAGCAGCGCGAGAAGCTGTAGTTTCTCGCATATGGGCGGAGTTGGACTTCCGACATCTGTCGGTTGAGGTGCTGTCTCAGATGTGGTCAAGCATGCTGCTCGACAAGGACGTAAGGAAGCGCCTGGGGATTCATAGAACCTCAAGAACCATCGTTCGCTACATTATTGAACGTATCCCATTTCAGCCGCCCAGTTATGACAAGCGCATTGTTCTTGAGCCTTGCTCCGGGAGCGCGGTCTTTTTGATTGGTGCAATGCAGAAGCTGCGCCAAAACCTATTCGGCATGACACCTGCCGAACGGCATAGATATTTCACCCAGCATTTAATCGGAATCGAAAAAGAACCTTTTGGTGTCGAAATCAGCAAGCTAGCTCTTACCCTAGCTGACTTCCCGAATCCGGGCGGCTGGTCGGTTAAGCTGGGTGATGTTTTTGAACAAGGCGCATTAACAAGCGATCTCCAACGCGCTGGCGTTGTACTGTGTAATCCGCCTTTTCACACCTTCAGTGAAAGCGAGAGGAAACAATACCAGGCTACTTCCCCACATAGACCGGTAGAATTGCTGTATCGCGTATTACATGATTTACATCCGAGCGGCGTTATTGGGTTCGTCTTGCCGCGAAATATTCTTGACGGGAGAGGGTATGCGGAAATCCGTAAGCGACTGGCTGCGCGGTTTGCAAACATAGAGCTAACAGTTTTACCTGACAGAGCATTCAAGGCGGATGCTGAAATTGGATTGTTGATTGCAACCGAACCAATCCCGCATGATTCTTGCCGCATCGTCAATCGTAGGGTAAATGACAATGCTAAAGCTTGGGAAAGATTTGAACTACAGCATCAGGTCTCAACTGAGTCCGAAATAAGACTTAGCATTGATGAAGCGAGGAACAGTTTTGCTACCCCGGAACTCCGGGATGTTTGGAACTTCTTGATCAACTACCCCACGTTGGGCGAGGTTGCTGATATTCATCGCGGCATTGAATGGGTTCTGCCGCTAACTAAAGATGGAGTTGAAACCGGCAACAGAGCAAAACTTGTTCAAAGGAATTGGATTGAAGACTATCAGCTAGGCGTTGCTCCGCAGACGGCTTTTAACATCTTTGAAAAACCGAAGATGTCTTATTTAAGCCTTCGCATTGAAGACCAAAGAGGAGGCGCATACAAACACCCCTGGGGCAGGCCAAAGGCAATATTAAACAAGTCTGCCAGGTCGCGCGGTCATTGGAGGATGGCAGCGTTCCCCGATAGCGAAGGAGTGGTTTGCTATCAGACATATTTCGGTATCTGGCCTAAATCTGATAAGTATGATGAATGGCTGTTGGCTGCTATTCTTAATTCCCCGATTGCAAATGCATTTGTGGCAACACGGGAAGGAAAAACGGATATAACTAAAGAAACATTGAAATTGATTCCGATGCCACACTTCACGCCGGAGCAGAAAGAGAACCTACGATTACTGATCCAACGCTATCAGCGCTTGAGCGCTTTGCCAGCGAATAAAAGAACGTCAGACGATCCCGCGCGGCTGTTAATGGAGATTGACGCGCTCGTTCTTGACGGATACCGATTGCCGCCCCGGTTTGAATGCCAACTACTGAGCTTTTTTAGCGGTCACGGCGATGACCGTCCAACATCACATGGTTTCGGGGATTACCTGCCGCCGGATTGTGATGTTTACTTCTCCTTATCTGAGCGTCTTTCGCCTAAATTCCAGGCGGCGACTGCGGGAGAATTACTGAAGCGACTAAAGACTGGTTAAAAGAGGGGGACAGGTGCCAGGATATTTACTAGACACCAACCATGTCTCGGCTGTCTGCAATGAAAAGACCAATGCAAGGCGCAGGCTAGAATCCCTTGATGATAGTGTGCAAGTGCGCGTATGCAGTATCACTCTAGGCGAAATTTGGGCGGGGCACGGAATGACGATTACAACAGACCAGCAGCGTAGGGATGAATACGCCGCGTTTGTTCTTGAAAGGTTTGCGCCAAGCGCGCTGGAAATCTCCGCTACAACCGGGTTGTATTACTCCGAAATCATGAAGCGCATCTGGAAAAATAACCCACCGCCTAAACCCAAAAAAGCTACCGAACAGCATTTACGCGATTTAAAGGTAGATATAAACGACGTATGGACAGTTGCGGCAGCTTGGGAACACGGGTTGATATTTTTGACTATGGACAAGATGAAATGCGTTAGGCGCGCTGTTCCAGAAGTTCAGATGGAGTCTTGGTTGTAGCTACTAACTCTTACCCCATCGCGCTTTTGCCGCCTTCTTCGCAATCGCCTTGCGTCGTATTGCCGACAATTTGGCGGCCTAGAGCACGGCCCAGATTTTCACCGCCGTCACCTCGATTGCATCTCCACCGCCTCATTGAATGTAACAGCCATCGCCGATCTGGTTTGAAGAGTCTCTTTCATCGCCACTTCAATTTTGGGAAAAGACGATCCCAGAATCGGACAGATCGTGTCCTTGCGGCGAATGTGCATGATTTCGGGGCCGAACTATGCATCGCCCCAAAAATGATGACAATGACCGAGAGAATATGATAGAGAGTCGGCCGCGCCTCGAACGTGGCGCAGAGAG
>Ga0187892_10004464_pt1 | contig 23436 bp, 20 predicted proteins | sample MA1701073metaG_FD_139345 | JGI IMG/M metagenome (GOLD analysis project Ga0187892, IMG submission 139345) | Bio-ooze microbial communities from a basaltic lava cave in the Kipuka Kanohina Cave System on the Island of Hawaii, USA - MA170107-3 metaG ... | reverse complement strand
GAAATATCCTGCGACTACAGGATTTTCGGCTTTTTTCTTGTTACCTAAGCTCGGTGATGAGGCGCCGAAATCAGACCGCATTTTTTGTACTTGTAAACCTTGCCAGTTTTGGGATCGATCGCGCCGCACGGGCATGGGACGTTGCGACCAATTTTTTTCTTCTCATTCGACGGCGGAGCGGGTGATTCCTCTCGGTTGGTTTGAAGTTGGCTAACTTTGCCGCCTTCGGCTTGATCAACCAGCTGAGCGCGCAACAACAGATCAACAATCTGCGTACTGATCCGCTCTTGCAAGCGCTGGAAGAGCTCATAAGCCTCGCGTTTATACTCCACAATCGGCTCACGCTGACCGTAACCGCGCAACCCGATACTCTCACGAAGGGCCTCCATCGTTTTGAGGTGCTCAACCCACAGCAGATCAATCGAGCGCAAGAAGACGAGCCGCTCCACTTGGGCCCGAGCCGCGACGCTCCACTTTTCGACCTTAGCAGTATAGTTTTGCCGTTGCTCCTCATTCATCAGTGAGAGTAGCTCCTGGTGAACTCCAGCGGCCTCGGCCTCACCTGCGGCCATTAGAACGCGCTGCCGGCGGCGATAGATTGCTTCACGATGACGGTTCATCACGTCGTCGTACTCCACTAGCTGCTTACGAATCTCGAAATAATGGGTCTCCACTTTTGATTGGGCTTGCTCGATCGCTTTGGTGAGGATTGGGTTGTTGATACTCATTTCCTCAGGCATTTTTAACCGTTCCATAATCGCCTTCATTCGCTCGCCGCCAAAGATCCGCATTAGATCGTCTTCGAGCGAGAGGAAAAACTGACTCACACCAGGGTCGCCTTGACGGCCGGCACGGCCGCGCAACTGGTTATCAATTCGTCGCGACTCGTGACGCTCGGTCCCGATTACAAATAAGCCGCCCAAGCCTAAGACTTTGGCATGCGCTGCCTCCCACTGCTGCCAAGCGCTTTTGGGCGCCGAGGGGGAGGGCGGGGTCCCACCGAGGATGATATCAACTCCACGACCAGCCATATTAGTTGCGACCGTCACCGCACCAAGCCGACCGGCCTGGGCAATAATCTCACCCTCTCTTTGATGCTGCTTGGCATTCAACACGCTGTGGTCAATACCGGCTGCTTTGAGCAAGCGGGAGAGTTTTTCCGAATTGGCAATTGAGACGGTACCGATGAGAGCCGGTTGACCGGTCTTGCGCAGCTGCTCGACTAATCCGACTACCGCTTTGAACTTAGCCGCTTCAGTTTTATAAACAATATCCTGCCGATCAATCCTTTGATTCGGTCGGTTCGGTGGGACTGCCACTGCCTCCAGGCCGTAAATTTTGGCAAACTCTTCTGCTTCGGTCACAGCGGTGCCGGTCATGCCGGCAAGCTTGGTGTAGAGACGGAAGTAATTCTGAAAGGTAATCGTCGCCAGCGTTGCTGACTCTTCGTTAATCGGCACCCCCTCTTTCGCCTCGATGGCTTGATGGAGGCCGCCAGAGTATCGCCGACCGTGTAGCAAGCGGCCGGTAAACTCATCGACAATGACAACTTCGTTGTTCTTCACCACATACTCCTTATTCTTACGGTATAAAGCATATGCTTTTAGAGCAGTGTCGAGATGGTGAACCAGCCCAACGTGATCCGGACTGTAAAGATTTGGTACTGCCAGTAGCCCTTCCGCCTTTTTAATGCCTGACTCGGTCAGTGAGACGGCGTGAGCCTTTTCGTCTACTTTAAAATCGTCGTTTGCTTTTAGTTTGGGCGCTAGATCAGCAAATTGCTGGTATAGTTCGACCGATTCGGTCGAAGGCGCGGAGATAATTAAGGGGGTCCGGGCTTCATCAATGAGGATCGAGTCAACCTCATCAACAATAGCATATGCTAAATTGCGTTGGACGAGCTGGTCTTTACCCTGTGCCATATTATCGCGCAAGAAATCAAAGCCAAATTCATTATTGGTGCCATAGGTAATGTCAGCACCGTAGGCTTCGTCGCGGGTGGCCTCACGGAAATGTCGCAGCCGCTCGTCGCTCTCATCGAGAGCGGCTTGCGGATCATAGAGATAAGAGAACTGCGGTCCGATCACGCCGACTGTCAGACCAAGCAAACTATAGACCGGGCCCATCCAGCCAGCATCACGACGGGCCAAGTAATCGTTGACTGTGACTAAATGGGCACCCAAGCCTGTCAGTGAATTAAGATAAAGCGGGAGACAGGCAACCAAGGTCTTCCCTTCACCGGTTTTCATCTCGGCGATCTGGCCGCGGTGCAACACCGCTCCGCCGATAATCTGAACATCATAGTGTCTTAAGCCGATCGTCCGCTTGGCGGCTTCACGTACTAGAGCGAAAGCATATGCTTTTTTAGGCTCAAGGATCGCGTCAAGCTGTCTTTTGCGTTGGTTATTGCGCTCGCTTCGATCCTCAATCGTTTCGGTTGCGGCGATCACTTTGTCGGCGGCTGTGCTTAGCGCTTCTTTGAGCTGCAACGAGCTTTGTCTGAGCTCATCATCGATTTTTTGCTCTAATTCTTTCTCGAAGACCGTTACGGCGCTGGTAAAATCCTGATATCGGCCAACTTCGCGGGCATTTGGGTCCCGGAAGAGTCGGGTAAGCAGGCTCATCGCTAAAGACGCAGACTACGCGGCAGAGCCACCGACCCGTCTGGTCGCTGGCTGTTCTCTATTATCGCCAGCATCAGCCGCTCGGTAGCTAACGTGGCATTCAAAGTGTGGGCGAACTGAATCTTGCCGGAAGAGCGATACTTAATATTGAAACGCCTGGCTTGATAATCGGTACAGTTGCTAGCCGAGTGAGTCTCACGATAACGGCCCTGGGAAGGAAAATAACTTTCCAGATCAATTTTTTTTGCCGCCGCCGGGGAGAGATCGGCCGCCCCCGTTAACACGCTCTGATAGGGCAGCTTGAAACTGGTCACAAATTGCTCTTCTAAACGAACGAGCCGCTCCAACTCTCCCGCTGACTCCTCGGCGGTTGTAATCACGACCAGCTCAACTTTGTCAAACTGATGCTGGCGAAACATCCCCTCGACATCCCGGCCGTAAGAGCCGGCCTCCCGACGAAAACATGTGGAAAAGCCCACCCAGTGCCGCGGCAGCTCTTCAGAAGAAAAAACACGGTCCGCGGCAAGGGCTAGTAAGGTCTGCTCTGAGGTCCCGGCTAGATAGAGGTTGTCTTTCTCCAGGGCAAAAATGTCGTCTTTTGATTTAGGAAAGAAACCGGCTCTCTCTAGAGTTATTTCGCGGGTTAAAACCGGCGGAATGACTAGGGTGAAACCGTTCTGAACGGCAAAGCGTAGCGCCTGCAACATCAGCTGAAGGTGAGCCCAGGCGCCGCGACCCTGAAGATAGCGGAAGCGGCTGCCCGAATAGGTGGCCGCGGTTTTGAGATCAAGCCAACCGAGTGCCATCATCAGCTCGTGATGCGGCCGACCCGCTCGTAGAGAGGGCTGCCCGACCTGACGAATGACTCGATTACTCTCCTCGCCGCCGGGCGGCACATCCTCGGCAACGAGGTTCGGCAAGTCCAACCACTGCTGCTCCAGTTTGCGCTCAAGCGATCTGACCTCCGCTGTCAAACGTCGCAGTTTGTCAGCGATAAGTTTCGCTCGCTTAAGTTTGGCCCCGGTTGGTTTACCGTGCGCCGAGAGAGCATTACGCTCGGCGCGTAGGCTCTCGATCTGCTTGACTGCCTCTCGCCAGCGTCGATCGCTGGCCAAAATCTTCTCGATGAGCTCTGGATTCTCCTGGCGCTTCTCGAGACTTTGCCTGACAACCTCTGGGGACTGGCGCAGAAGGTTACGATCAATCATCCACGTCAGTGTAGCAAAGCCGCTCCACCAGAACAGCTGGTCTTAGGCTACAGCGATAATCTTGTAAGCGACTTTGCCGTCTGGTGTCTCAACGCTTACGCTTTCCTTCGCTCGGTGACTCAGAAGAGCCTGACCAACTGGTGAGTCAATCGAGATCTTACCGTTAGTGGGGTCCGATTCGGTCGGTCCAACAATTTCGAAAGTATCGCGCTGCCCGGCGATCTCAACGGTAACCTTGCTGCCGACCCCAATCACCCCCGAGTTATTCTGGCCGTTGCCGTTGACTACCTTGGCATGTTTGATGACTCCCTCAAGCTCCTGGATTCTCCCCTCAATGAAGGACTGCTCCTCCTTAGCAGCGGTGTATTCGGCGTTCTCACTTAAATCGCCGAGCTCCTTGGCAGTTTTGATTCGATTAATAATCTCCGGCCGTTTAACGCTCATAAGCTCATTGAGCTCGTTTTCGAGCCGCTCGAGACCCTCTTTTGTGATGACAATTTCTTTTCTGGGCATAGTCCTTGAAAGTAATAAGAAAGCGCCGATCCTCATGAGGCCGCCTCTTGGTTACTAATAACAGATATTAGCCCTCGCCTGGGCGGCTGTCAAGACTCGAACGGTCAATTGTGATAACCCACAAAAGATTAGTTGCGGTCGTGATCCGAGCGGCGAAAAGTGCTAATCTTTCTTAATAATGACTCGTTATACTAAAGCAATGGAGCAACGTTCGCGCCTCCCCCGGCTTTCGGTACTGCCAACTTGGGAGAGGTTACTCTCTCGCTTCAGCGCCGTCGGGGAGGCCTCGCCCACTAGCCTAGCCGCGTACCTTAGCTTGCTGGGTGTGCTTTCGGATACCCGGTTAACCATAGAACGGATGCTGGGTCGTGTTTGCGTTGCCTTGCCGAAGATCACCCAACTCGATCTGGCCGCGATTCTGACCTTAGAGGAGAATAAACTCCAGGTTGCCACCGCCAGCCTTTCGCCGCGGCACTTGGAGCGTCTGCTCCAATCAAAATCGTTGAAACGCGAGGTTCAGCCCCGCTCAAGCCGAAGCCGGATCTCCCCGCCAGCTGCGCTCGATAACAATCGTCGCATCGGCTTTGTTGTGGTTGAGCCCCTTGGCGAGTTTGAAGGGAAGCCCGCTTTGCTATTGGGAGCCAGCCAGACAGTCATCCCCACCGAAGAGATCAAGCTAGTTGAGATGGTCTCGCAACTAGTGAAGCTACGCTTTACCGACCAAGCGGCAAAACGGCGGGCCGAACACCTCAACGAGCAGCTCTCGACGTTAACGCAGCACTTAAGTGACGGGATGATTATCCTTGATGCTACACTCAAGGTAACTTTCTGGAGCCGACCGCTCGAGCGGCTGACGGGAGTACCCGCCCGCCTGGCCGAAAGCAAGTCATACGATGAGGTGCTGCAATCGGAAACCTTCGAGCTGCTCTCCGAGCCGCTCCAACGCGCAATCAACGATCGCCGACAGAGTTCGTTCTCGGCCGACTTAGAGGTAATTACAAAGCGGGGTCAGCGGCGTTGGTTTAATTTTTCGGGATCGGTTTTACGGGGACGGCGCGAGTCCATCGAGCAGATCGTGATTGTGGTGAGCGATATCTCCCACCGAAAGATGTTGGAACAGAAAAAGAACGAGTTCATTTCTATCGCTACCCACGAGTTCCGGACCCCACTGACGGTGATTCGGGGCTATCTTAGCTTGCTCAATAACCACCGCAAGGGCTTAAATGAACGGCAGCGCGGGTACCTTGACCGTGCCACGGAAGCGAGCGACCGATTGGTCCATCTGGCCGAAGATCTACTCCAGGTTGTCCAAATCGAGCAAGATCGTCTCCAAATCTCCCAACAGCGCTTCGAATTGGCAAAATTGCTTAAAAAAATCTGCCGTGATTTTAAAGTCCGTGCCGCCCAGAAAGGAGTCAGCTTAACTTTCAGCGAGCCTGAATTTAATACTACCGTTGAGCTCGACCCAATGCGCACCGAACAGATCTTTGCTAACCTCATCGATAACGCCCTGAAATACACCTTGCGCGGCTCAGTAAAGGTTTATTTCGAGCAAGCTTTCGATCGTACTTTTAAAGCTGATAACCTCGTTGTTAATATCAAGGACACCGGTATTGGGATCCCCCGGGAAAACGTCGCCGAGATTTTTGAGAAGTTCCGCCGCGCCCACCGGCTTGAGCAAATCAGAGAACAGGGAGCGGGATTAGGTCTGTTTATCGTCAAGTCATTCACCCAAAAGCAGGGCGGTCGAATCGAGGTCAGAAGCCGGCCTGGTCACGGCACGTTATTTTCCGTCACCTTACCCCTTGCGAAAATGTCAGTTACCGCTAGAAATAAAGAACGATGAATACCAAGTCTCAGCGCGTTCTGCTTGTTGAGGACGAGCCGCTGATCATCGATCTCTATCGCGAGCGCTTCAACGAAGAGGGATTTGAGCTGCTGGTGGCCCAAACAGGTAACGAGGCGTTAAAGCTAGCCAAAAAGTCTATCGATCTGATCCTGCTCGATATTCTCCTGCCCGGAATGAATGGTTTCGACGTTTTGCGGGAGCTGAAGCGTGATCTCGAAACTCGCGATATCCCGGTGATAGTTCTGACTAATTTAGGAAGCGAGCACTCTGACCACGACAAAAAGCTTGCCTTATCGCTCGGAGCAATCGACTATCTAGTGAAGTCGTACCACACTCCCGATGAGATGGTTGAAATTATCAATAAACGCTTGCCATAGTCGCGCCGTGCCGCTAGTCCGCACCGACAATCTCAACAGGTAGCAACAGTAGCCGGACTCGGGACCCTTAGGGTCAGTATTGGGTATTCTCCCAATGAAGCCGCATCAATTTACGCTAGAGTGAAGCGGTGTTCCTCATATCCTACTGCGGCACCGGGAGACGCGCGACAAGTTTGGCCAAGCTCAATGCGCAGTGAAAAAACGAGATTGTGCAAGCCGAAACTTCCTAAGATTGCCGGGCGCGGTGACTACGCCAATAGGGCTTGGGTAGTTCGCCTCAAGTTAGCACCTTTGTGTCGAGGCGAAGCAATCACCCAAGTCTTTTGGTTACGGGAAAATCCGGCCGAAGAGCAGTCCTAGGTGAAGCTCAACGGCGTCGTTAAACCGCCTGGGGTCTTTACCAAGTCTTTCGAGAATTTTATCGAGTCGGTAGATAACGGTGTTGCGGTGAATCTTCAGGTTTTCAGCTGTCTTGGTGAGATTCAGATCGGCTTCCAAAAAAGCTTGGAGGGTGGTACTAAGCTGCTCGTCATCGAGTTTAGAGATTAGCCCTTGGGCATACTCGCGTTTCTGGGTCTCCTGACCGCTTAGAACGAGCGGCAAAACTCCCAGTGCGGTTGCGCGATGGACGCGGTTGCTGCCGACTATTTTCTTGCCGATCGAAAGTACTTGAATCGCTTCCTCAACCGAGCGCGACAAGCTACCGGGCGAGGCCGCTAACGATCCCACCCCAATAGTTACTTCTTGGATATGAATGTTTTTTAGGACATTGGTGATCTCCCGGTAGTGTTTAACTAACAGCTCGCAGAAACGTTCGTAGTCTGAGTCGCTCAAATCCTTCAGCACCAGAAAGATATCGTTGCCGATGAAGCCAACTAAATTATCGGGGTTCTTGGTGAAAAAGTTAGTCAGACTCTGGTCGATGTCGCGTTTTTTCGCGGCGATCAGCGACTCCTTCTCACCACCCGAGGCGCCGAGCTCTTGGAGGTAGTGGTCATGAAAGCCTCTAAGTTCGACCGAGAGCGCGGCCCGAGGGAGGTCAAGCCGGTAGCCTAATGCCAACAGTTGGTGTGATAGCTCCTCTTGATCGATTGTTGTCGGCTTATAAGCTAGGCGGGTCAACAGCAGATCAACCGCGTCGGGCCGGGGCCGATACTGCAAGATAAACTGTTGAACGATGAGCTCCGCCAAACTAGCGATAATCTCCGGAGTCTGAACATCATTAGGACCGATCTCCGCTATAACCATCGTCACGAACTTTTCTTCGTGAGTGACTGGGATACCCTGCAGCTGGTCGTTACCCTCGATCGGGACTACCCTAAGCTGCCGATTGAACTGTCGGACGGGAAAACTTTTCTTGGGCGAAAAGTCGGAGAACTCCGGGAAGATTGTGCCGTGTTCGTTAGTTAGAGCGACACGCTTAGAAAAGACTCGTTTGACCTGATGATAGATTCGCTCCAGCAGATGTGGCGACATAAGCTTGTTCGTATAATGTTACAAATCTTCTAGTAAAACAAGCGGTCTACCGCACAAAATAAGTCACCACCGGCATAACGCTTGTGAATTATGACAATCTACTGGTGTTCAGCAGGATTGATCGGCGTGAGCGGCAAGTTAAAGTAGCGCTCCAGCATATTTTTGGCCACGGGGGCGGCGATGGCGAAACCTTCGCCGCCGCCTTCAACAATGACTGCCACCGCGATCTCGGGATTATGAAACGGGGCAAAAGCGGTGAACCAGGAGTGGGTTTTCTCCTTCGCCTTGTCAAACTGGGCAGTGCCAGTTTTTGCCGCCACTTCCACCGGAAAAGCGGCGAAGGACCGGGCCGACCCTGTTTGAACCGCTCGGCGCATTCCCTCACGAACTACCTGCAGCGTTGAGGCTTCAGCGACCTGACTGTTACGGACGACTTTTGCCAACTCCTGCGCAACTGCGCCGTTCGGCTCTAAAACCGTCCGGACAAGATGCGGCTGTAGGTACCGACCGCCGGCGGCAATCACTGAAGTCGCATTAACTAGCTGGAGCGGGGTTACCAAAAGGTCTCCCTGACCGATGGCTAGATTGTAAGTGTCACCAATATACCACGACTCCTCTTTCACCCGGTGTTTCCATTCCGGGTTAGGCACTAAGCCGGCTTGCTCGCCGGGTAAATCAATGCCGGTTCTCTCCCCGAAGCCAAATTTCTTTAGGAAGTTACCGAGCCGTTCTGCACCTAAACCGGCAATCTGTTTGTACCCACCGCCAAGCGCGTAAAAGAAGAGGTTGTTACTTTCGGCTATTGCTTGGCGGACATCGGCAAGGCCGTGGGTCTTCCAGTCCGGAAATGTCCACTGCCCAATTACTATTTTGCCCTCCGATGTATCGAGTTTGGTGGTCGCAGTGATTACCCGCTCGGCCAGAGCAGCAGTTGCTACTACTGGCTTGATTGTGGAACCCGAGGGATACTGACCAGCAATTGCCCGGTTAATAAGCGGTGAGCTCGGGTCGCTCAACACCGCTTGCCGCTCTTGGGTGCTAGTCTGACTAGAGAAGAGGTTATTGCTAAAAGTCGGCAGACTAACCATAGCTAAGACTTCCCCGGTTCTTGGGTCAAGAGCGACCGCCGCGCCGCTTTTGGCCTGGCTCTTATTAATCGAGAGCGTTAACGCCGAAGCGGTTGTAGCCTGTAAGTTACCATCCAGGCTCAAAATAAGTGAGCGGCCGACCCGGGGTGGCTTGCTGCCAACCGAGCGAATAGTGCGCCCGAACGAATCTACCTCCAATGTCTCTTGACCGGGTGTACCTTGGAGGTACCCGTCGTAGGTCTTCTCCACCCCCGATTTACCGACGAAGTCTGTCGGCAGAAGATCGGGGCGCTCCTTCAGATCCTCGACAGAGACTTTACCGACATAGCCCAGCAGCGACCCAAGCCCGATCACCTCCCCGTATCGTCTCACCGGGGTTTTAACCAGCTCTACTCCGCGCGAGGCAAAGAGTTTTATCTCCAGAGAGAGCGCCGCCTCGCGACTAAGCCCCTCGGCAATCACCACCGATTGCTCTCTAGCGGCCTCGGCTAGTTTCTCATTCAGCGCCCCGCGATCTAGGCCAAGGGTTCTGGAGAGCAGCTCGACCAGGTGCTGCTTCTCATTAGCGTCTTTCGGGAAATCTAAACCGTTAAAGACCACCGCAAAGCTCGGCTCGTTGGCCACCAGAGCGACACCGTTTCGGTCATAGATCAAGCCGCGCGGGGCGCTGATCAGTCGGTTTTTTAGCCGATTGCCCTCCGCTAGCTGGTAGTTTTCCTGACCTTGGGTGATCTGTAAGGCGATCAGGCGAAAACTCACAAAAACAGCGATCATAATAAGGAGGGTCCGCAGAAGATAAAACTGCTGTTTTGGCTGAGCGTCGCTCTCAAAGTTCTCTTTATCTTGCGAGAGCGGGTAGTCAGCCCGGTACTCCGGATCAAGTCGCTTGATCGAGCCGATCGGCACAAATGGGTCAAATAGCCCGGAGTCGGTTGACCGGATCACAGTTCGGCTAAATAGCCGTCGACTAAATTCACCTAACCATTTGGTAATTACGCTTAGCATTATCCTAAACGCCGTCCGGCCCAGCGCTGAAAGAGCCGGCCTTGGGTGGCGATCACATAATAGACAAGAACACCGAGCCCTAAATTGGCAACAATGACAACTACGGAGTTGGTCAGGGCAAATCCCTGATAAATCAGGGCCGCAATCCCGATAACCGCTAGCGAGCTAGAGAGCAGTGCTAACAAGGCATGCGTTAACGAGCTTATTGCCAGCACCCTTGATCGTAACCAGTTAAGGAGCAGCACTTGCAGAGCTAGGATCCCGGTCCAAATCCCGAAACTGGAGAACATTGCCAGATCAATCAGAATCCCGGCGGTGAGGGCAAAGCGCCAGCCGGCCGAAAGACCAAAAAACCACGTCAGAGCCCAGAGAGCGATAACGATCAAATCGGGCCCACCAAAACTTAGCTGCCAGTAATGTCCGATCGGGCCAAGCGTTAAGATAACCAACCCAAAAGCAAGCAAACTCGGCCAAAATCGTCTCATTGGTCAACAACGAAAACTGTTCTTAAGCCCCCTAACGCAATCGGACTCGTCACTCGCAGGGTTAGGAAAATCTCTTCTCGTAGCGAAATAATCTCGGCTACACTGCCTACGGCGATACCGGCAGGGTATAAACCTTCAAGAGCCGAGGTTACAACTGCCTCGCCCGGTACCACTTTCGTATCAAGCGGGATATTCTCTACCACCAAGCCTCTAATCCCGCCGGTCAGCAGGCCAACTGTCTGGCTGCCAGCCAAGCTTACTGGAGTAATTAGGTTTCGGTTGCTCAGCAGCCAAACTTCCGCTGTTGAACGAGAGACATTACTAATCTTACCGATCAAATAGCCGCCTGAAACAACCGCTTGGCCCTCTTTGACTCTGTTATCACTACCTAAATTGATCACCAAGCTCTGGTAGAGCCCGGTCGGTGAGAAACTAATCACCTGAGCCGGGGTCAGCGTTAGCTCGGGGTGAGTGGTCTTAAAATTAAGATCGAGCCGTAATTTTGCGTTCTCCGATTCGACGGCTTTAAGGTTGGCGATCTCGGCCTGAAGTGCGGTATTTTCTTGCTTGAGGGTGAGGTTCTCTTTAGCCAAATCATTAACCGTGAATAGGACCCGAAAGGCATCGCTGATCCGACCGGTGAGACTATCTAAGCCAAGGATCGGCACCGACAAGACTCGTCGAAAACCATCACGAACAGGGTTAAAAAAGTCAAACTGGCTCAAAACCACTATTAAAACAATCACGGCAATAATTGTCGTCCGCAGTGAAAGCCGTCGCATCGCCCGCTAGCGTAAGGCGCTACTCAATAGGACGCTCTCTAAGGTCTCAAGATCTTCCAGAACCACGCCGGTGCCGCGAGCGACACAAGTTAACGGGTCATCAGCAATGAAGACTTTAGTCTGAGCCGCCTGCGAGATCAGCACATCCAGCCCCTGCAGCAGGGCCCCACCCCCCGCTAGCACGATGCCGCGCTCCATTACATCCGATAACAACTCCGGCGGCGTTTCCTCTAAAGTGGCCTTAACTGCCTCAACAATGGTGGTAATTGATTTGGCGAGCGCCTGGCGAACCTGCTCGTCATTAATGAGAACCTCGCGCGGTAAGCCGGTGACTAAGTCGCGGCCGCGCATCGGCCGCTCCAACTTCTCTTTTAACGGATAGGCCGAGCCGATCTCGATTTTGATATTTTCGGCGGTGCGTTCGCCCAACAGGAGATTAAAATTATCGCGGGCGTAGTTAATGATATCCTCATTCATCTCATCGCCAGCCGTGCGCACCGAACGCGAGGCGACGATCCCGCCCATCGAGATTACTGCCACCTCCGTTGTCCCGCCGCCGATGTCGATGATCATACTACCGGTAGCCTCTTGGATTGGCAGCCGGGCCCCGATCGCCGCGGCAACCGGCTCCTCGATGAGAAAGGCTTGGCGGGCACCGGCGTTTATCGCCGCCTCTTCAACAGCCCGCCGCTCAACTTCGGTAACACCGTACGGGATGCCGATCACTACTCTCGGTCGCGGCAAGAGCGTCAAGCGCTCCTTGTGGACTCGGTCGATGAAGTAGCGCAGCATCTGTTCCGTTACCTCAAAATCCGAAACCACGCCATCAACCAGCGGCCGGGTGGCGACGATGTGACCGGGGGTCTTGCCAACCATCGTCTGAGCCTCGGTGCCGATGGCCAAAATCTGCTTCGTTTTCTGGTTAACTGCCACTACCGACGGCTCGTTAATGACGATGCCTTTGCCGCGGACGTAAACAATGGTATTGGCCGTGCCTAAATCGATCCCAATGTCATGCGAAAACGCCCCAAGAAAACGGTTGAGCATTATTGTGCTAGCATTCTACGGGTCTACTTTTCCTAAAGCAAGGCGGAAATTTGTCAATCAAACACAAGCACCGCTTTCTCGCCGTTGAGGATATCGCCGCGCTTCCAGTCGTGGAGAGCAGAAAGCAGATCTTGGTACTTATAGCGAAAGCCTTTGCCTCGCTTGGTCCCGGGGTCATTAGTGATGAACTGATCGTTGTCGTACCCTTTGATCACCACCATATGATAAAGCGGGCCGGGCGAGCGAAAGTACGGATTAGGCAGCAGACGACCGGCCGCCGGAACGATGACCGGTCGGCCCTCGGCTATCTCTCGTTTAAGCTGTAAGGTTGTGGGGTTTTTAATGACACGACCGCTATCCAAGCGGTAGTAGCGCCAGGCAATCTCGGCCAATTGGGCAACTGTGACATCAACGGCGTAGCCATTGTTTGTCTGCCAGGCAATTAAATCTTTGATTTCCTGATCGGCCGCAGTCAGCGAGCCAAAAGTCTTGCCCGTGCGGTAGTACTGTACCATCATCAGGCTCGCTTCCTCGCAGGCTTCCTGATGAAGCTCATCCCAAACCGCGAACGGAGCCTGGGCGAGAAAGGGCACATCAAGTAAAGCAGCTTTCGGTAGCTCCGGTGATGACGGTGTAGATTCGGGTGCCGGCTCGCTCTCACTAGGACCGACCTCCGCTGCCGGCGCCGGCGCGCTCTCCCCCTGGCGCCAGTCAAGATACCGGTCGCGAGTAAGTAGGCCTAAGAGCACTGCGTAGAGTATCAGCGAGATAGAGAACAGCAATCGGCGTTGTGAGCCTGAAAGCCGCATCATTAAAACACTACCACCCCAGAGTAGCCAAAGATGGCCCAATTATTCCTGAATTTGGCGGCTGACCAAGTAATCCGCCCAGCTAAAGGATCGTTAAGAATGAAGCTTGTCGGGTTGTCGCTGCTACCTTTAAAGCCGATCACGGTGCGGGTGTGCTCGCCCTTCCAAGCTTCGACTCGTTTACCAGCGGGCGTCTGCCACGGGTCGTGGTAAGCGCCGCCAATTGTGCCCCAAACCACCACTGGGTTGCCCGCTTCGATCTGCTTGGCAAGCTCAACCAAACCCCAACCGCTAAAGGCAGCGGCCTGGCGGTAAGCGGTCGCCGCCCGGGCAATTGGCGCCCAATGGACCCCGTAACCGGTGGAATTTTGTGAGCCGTTAATATCACCAACAAAGGCCGCGTCCGGATCACCCCAAGTATTGCCCTGACGAACGGTCGGGTCGAACCCAACTAAGCTCATAATTGCCTCCTCAGTCACCCCGACGCCTTTATAGGCCAAGGCCATTTTCAGCGCTGCGGCTTCGCAGGAGAGAGCGCGATCCTGGCGGTCAAACTTAATCTCAAGCAGCACCACTTTTTCCTCAGTTGTGAAATTGAAGCTCAAATCGCTGGTTAAATCAAGACCATAGAGACTTCTAATCCCTCGGCGTAGCGTCACTTTATAGGGCGTAAAGTAACCCAAGGCGGAGTCGGGGTGAAGAATCATCGAGTTGCCTTCCCAGGTGAAGCGGCCGGCGAGCTCTGGCTGGGCACTGAAACTAGCCTGAGCCGACTCTCTCTCCACCGGTTGATCAAAGGTCATCCTTAAGCTGCTATTAAGCTTGGCACCCTGACCGCGTGGGCTAACAGTAAGTAGCCGGATTTCGCCGATTGTGCGAAAGGTGAGCTTAACTTCGTCTTGGACTGATGCTCCGGAGAGAGCTCGGGCGCCGGCGGCTAAACTAACCGAATAAGTCGTGGCTTTTACTAGCTCCCCAGACAAGTCAAACACCAGTGTTTGGTTATCTTGCCAGCGCCACTGCCCGGGCACATCTGGTGATAGCGCCAGCTTCTCAATTAGCCCTTCGCGATCCATCGGCTCGGTAAATTTAAGTTCTAGTCGATCAGTCTGCGGCAAGACACTCTCGCCCTGCGGGGTGAAGCTGGCAACTGACGGCGGTGCGGCGGTGGTGAAGCTCGCCTCCCAAATTTTGAGGCGGGAGCCGCGGTTAATCACCGCGGCAGAGGCCCGTGAGTAAACGAGTAGCTCCCGCTCAACAATTAACTTGTAGCTTTGTCCCTGCGAGAGAGCGAGGTGCGGGACGAGCCGATAGCGCCGCTTATCCGGATCCAACTCGACTGCTAGCTCAACGGTCGGCTCTAACGAGAAATAAAACTCTGCTAGATTAGCGTTGGCTTGATCGAGTTCAAGAATGAGCGGGGTGTCAGCAGCAAGGGGTTGGGGGTTTTGCTGAAAAGAGGCCGTGGCAATTTTTGGCAGCTGGGCACTGGTAAAAGTGAGCTTGTGCGGCTGAGGCCAGCCGCCGGCGACTCCGTGAACATTGGCAAACCCCACCGTAAACTCCTGATCCGGTGGCCAAGCCGAATCCGGCAGGAAAACTAGGGTCCGAGAAAAATGATTAAACAGGCCACCTTGCCATGACCAATTCCCCTCTAGCTCTGGCGACAGCGAGACTTTTAGGTCCCGGCGGGCTACTGGGAGAGTAAAGCGAACCTTCAACGGCTCGGCTAGCCCTAACGCTCCGGTTTGGGGGGAGACCAAAATTGGCCGAGGCGGGACAAGGCGGGAGGCTAAGAGAAAAATCCCCGTCACAACCAACACCAGCAAGGCTGCCAGAACGATCAGTTTTTTCAGCGGCAGCTTACGGAGCCGTTCGATGATCTTTAACAGCCACATAAATCGGTCCCCATAGCGCCCCGAACAACACGATTAAGACCAGCTCCTCCAGCGGTAAGCCGTTAACGGTCAGGCCGGAAAGCTCGCTACCAAACCAAAAAAACGGCTCGCCGCTCAAGCCACGAAAATTAACCAAATAAAGGAAGCTGTAAAGCAACCCCATCGCTAACCCGGAGAATATGACATCCCAAATGAGGTCTGCTTGGGTGATGATAACAATCAGCAGGTCAACGATCAGCCCGATGATCACCGCCACGATCAAACTCTGCTCGGCCAGCAGCGCCACCACCACTGCCAAGGGCCCAGCCAGTAGCCAGATTAAAGAGCGGCGCGACCGGTAATGCAGCGCCAATACTTTCCCTAAAAACACCTCATAAGCCGCTGCGGCAAGTGCGCCGAAACTAAAGCTAGTCAGCATTGCCGCAAGTAAGGTGCTCCAGCCGAACTGCTCAGTTGAGTAGAGTTCGGCAAAAAGTAAAAGCGGCAACACAAACACTGGCAACGCCAAAATCCCGGCCCAGAACATCCGGGGTCGCAGATCCTCACGGCTAAGGGCAATGGCTAGGGTTAGGCCGAGCGGTATCAGCCAGGAGAGAACGGCCATCAGAAATGCTGAGCCACTTTGGCTCGGTGTTCGGCTAAGGTTTTTGAAAAGTGGGTCTGACCCTTAGCGTGGAAAAAGTACAGGTAGTCATGTTTGGCAGGATTCGCCGCGGCTTCAAGGCTCGCTAACCCCGGGCTACAGATCGGCCCGGGTGGCCAGCCTTCATTAAGATAAGTATTGTACGGCGAGATAACCGAACGGTAATCGCTAACGGTAATGGAAGCCCACGACCCTTTGGCGTACTGAACTGTTGGATCAGCCTCAAGCGGCATCGACCGATTAATGCGATTAACATATACCCCGGCGATCTGACTGCGTTCGCTATCGCTTTTCGCCTCGCGCTCAACTATCGACGCCAAGATCACAGTTTCGGGAGTCAGCCGCAAGGCTTGAGTTTTGGCGGTAAAGGTCTGCCGCATCAGCTCGATCAGCTCACCGATTGTAATCTCCACCTTAATTTCATAAGTATCCGGAAAGAGATAGCCCTCGTAATTTACTGCCGTTTCGGCAAAGCCTTGGAGTTGCCCGAGCCTTTTCTCGCCGACAAAATACTCCTCCATCTGGGTTGCCCGCCAGCCTTCAATCACCGTGATTCTGGTCACTTTCACCCGGCCAGTTGCTAGCAAGCCGGCGATCTGTGAACCGGATTGAGCGGCGCTTAACTCATAAATGCCAGGCAGAACCTTACCGCCGATCAGCTTCAAGTAAAGGTAGAAGGCGAAGGAGTTTCGAATCAAACCCCGGGCTTCCAGCTGCTGGGCGAGCTCGGCGGAGCCGAGGCCCTCGGTTACTTTAAACTCCGTCGCTTCACTGGCCTCGGCGTCTCTGGCCCCAAGTAGATAGATCATCCCGCTGCCGAGGACGATCACCAGGACCAAAAGGGCGAAGGCAGCAAACTTAAGTCCTCTCATTGCCCTCGAGAAACTGTTGCAGAATTAATTGAGCCGCAAGCTGATCTTCGCGCTCCTTTGCCTGTTCAAGACTTAGGCCCTGTCCCTCCAAGATATCCTCTGCCATAAACGAGGTGAGAGTTTCGTTAACGTAGTGGATTTTGCGCTCTGCTACCTTCTCCAACACTTCCGCAAAGCGGCGAATTTTTTTCGCCTCGGCTGTTAGCCGACCATCATCAGAAACCGGCAATCCGACAACAATGGCATCGCACTCTTCTTGCTGGCTAATTTTCAGCAGTTCCGTAATCGCCCGTCGCCGGTCACCCACGCGGTAGAAGCTGCCCTTCGTACGTAAGGTGGTTAGCTCGCTGGCTAACGTCTCACCAACTGCCACCCCGATTGTTTTCTCACCGACATCCAGCCCTAAATATCTCATCGTGGACTGCAGAGAAAACTACGATGAGGTGCGAGAATTGTTCGGCGCCCCGCATCGACTGTTCTCTCGCCGACTTCAAGGCCCAGACACCTCATCTGCTCCGTTAGTCTCGACAAAACCGTAATCAACAGAAATCGCCTGCGGCAGGACCGGCAGCCGGTTGAACCACCAAGTTGGGGTGATCGCGGTGGCCACTGCCGCTGCGCCGTACTGCTCCTTAAGCTGGGCTTCGGCTCGGGCCGCCGTCAAGCCGTTAACTGATCGAGCGACGGCTTTTTTATCAAGCTGGGGGGCGGCAAAGCCTTGCGCTTGAACCTCGAAAACCATTGTCGTCTGATCCTCCGAGATCGACTTGAAGGTTAGAGCCGGCGGACGATCTTCTGGAATCACCAGCTGCTCGTTTTCCGAGAGTTTCTTGCTCAAGCTCTGGTTGACCTTCTGGTCAACGGCGGTTTGATCAAAGACAATCGCCGCTAGCTCTAAGGCAATAGTTAGTGTCGCCTTATCAACCTGGGCGCCGACGGCTTGATCGGTTTTCTGCTCTTTGACGGTTTCCTTGATCGCGCCGACGACCAGAGTCTGACCCTTGGCTTTATCGGTCAGCTCCCCTTTGGCCTCGCTAATGAGCCGCTCCTTTAGGCTAGCAGTGGCTTTATCAACATCCTCCTGGGCAAGAACGCTAACTTGTTTAGTCGTGCCGCCAGCTGTTGAGCCACTGCCGGAGATCCGACTAGAAAGGCCGTTAATGGTAAAGGTCGCCCCGCTCAAGTTATGGGCCTCGCCAGGGAACTCGGCGGTTACGGCGATATTAACCGAGGGCGAATTGCAAACTGTGCCGCCGCCGCTAAACTGACCGGCTGGGATCGTCACGGCGCTGTTGGTTAAGAAAATTTTGCCCGAGGCCGTCATTTTCGAGCCCGCCGCAACCGAGTGACTGTTAGTATCCTCGCAGTTTCGCACCGGAATACTACCGGTGGCTTTGGTGCCGATATCTTTTTTGCCGGTTGCTGGAACCTCTTGAGTGCTGTTTTTCTCGGCAATCAGCAAGTTGCCAGCAACAGTTGTCGCTTCCTGATCGGGCACTGTCTTAGCCTGCAAAGTGAGGGTCTCCTCGATGAGCTTGGCGGGGAAAGTGAGGGTAACGGTCGCCTTGGGGAGGAAAAAAACCATAATCGCCAAGCCGATCAACAGAATGACGGCGGCAGCGATAAGTGATTTCCAAGGGATCTGAAACTTGAAATCAAGCCTGGCTGGAGCGGAGCGGGAGACGATAGCCGGCAGCTCCACTGGCGGTTTTTCCTTGAGAGGCGTTTCCTCCGGGGCTTCCGGTCTGGTCGTTTCTGGCTGCGGTTGGGCCGCGGCAGTGGCCGCTGGCACGTCAGGCTCGGGGGTGGCAGGCTCGGCAGCGGTTCCCGATTCTTCGCCGGCTTGATTGCCCGGCGGAACATAGCGGTGAACCTTCGTCCCATCCGGCAAGGTATCAACTTCGGCGGCGGGCTCGCTCTTCGCCGCTCCGGCCTCATTAGGGGCAGCCGTCGCTAAAGTGGTGTAAGTTTCTAAACCAACCTGCTTGGCGAGGCGCTGCCCTATCTGGTTCCCGGAAATCAAAACTACCTGTTTTTTTAATTCTTTGGCTTCTTTCACTAAAAGCTTCAGGTTCACTAAGCTCTGGAACAGGGTGCTATTTTTCGGCACCACAATAGCAAGTTTTGAGCTGCCGGCGGCACGCAGCTTATCAATAACTGAAGTAATCTCTTCGTCGGTCTCAAGGTAGATCGGTTCCATCTAAGCCTTCAGTCCGGCGATTGCCTTCTTCATCATCGTCTCCAGGATACCGGTTTGACCGATTAAATCTAAGGCGACGTTGCCTAGTGCCAACGGTGTCACATCGGCTGGGTCGGTTAAGGATTTAGTCTCATCAACCATCCGCGCCACATCATTAGGTTTGATAAACTGCACCTCTGGCTGACGGGCAAACGCCAGACCTTTGGCCCAAGCGGGGTCTTGCAGAGCTTGCTTAATCTCGGGCAGATTGCTGCCACCGCCGCAAAGCAGTAAGCGTGAAGGTAAAAGATCGCCCTCACCAAACTCTTCTAAGGATAGCTGGAGGGCGGAGAGCCAGACTCGGATATCGCCGGAAAGGGCATGGCGAATCAGCTCGGTCTTTTCTTTGTCGAGTGTGCCGGCGGAATAGCTTAGCTTGGCTTCCTCGGCCGCCTGAAACGACTCGCCCATAACCGCCGCCACGCGTTTGGTGAATGCCCGACCGCCAATGGCAAACATCTTCGTGCCGTCCACCCCGCCGTTTCGTACTACCGCAATATCAGTTGTCCCACCGCCGATATCAATGAAGGTGGCGGCAAAATCCGTTGATTCCTCATTTAAACAGCGCGCCACGGCATACGGCTCGGCGGCAATGGCGATGAGCTCTAAGCCAAGCTCGCGCACAATTGTCTCCAGCGCTCCCAGCTGAACAATCGGGGCAAAAGCGTTATAGACCCCAACTGCAAGCTCCTTGCCCTGATAGGAGAGGGGGTTAGAGACTCTGTAGCCGTCAATAACCACCGAGACGATGGCGGCGTTAACTAATTGGACGTCAATCTCTTCTTGGCCGGTTTCCTCGGCTAGCTCGGCGCGAGCTTTCTTGAAGGCTTCGGCTTGGACTTGGTTGACCAGATCTTGCAGCTCACCAATTTGGATTTGGGTGGAAGGGTCTTTGCGTGTAACTTTGACTGCGGTGGTCGTTCCTTTGACAAGCTCGCCGGCAATCCCGACAATCGCTCGTTCCGGCAGCTGCTTGGCTTGGGTAGCGGCTTCCTCGATTGCTTTCTCGCAGTTACCCGCCACGGCGTGAATGTCCGTTACCCCGCCGCCTTGCATATCCGAGAGCTTCTGGCGGGCTCGACCGACCCCGCGCACCATGCCCTCACCGTTGACGACCTCAAAAACTAAGGCTTTAACAAATTCCGTGCCGATATCTAGAGAAATCGCCCAGTTGGATTGTTTTTTGCGCCCTCCGAAAAACCCCATTGTGTGACTAAAAAATACCAGTTTAACCCTGGACAAGCAACGTAGATCGTCGTAAGATTTCCGCATAGTTTGCACAACATAAGGAAGAGTCAATGAGCTTTCAACTTCAAACACTCGAAACACTGGCTAAAATTCTGGAACCGGAATCTCTGAGCCTTTTCTTGTCGATCTCATCTACTTTCACCGAAGATGATGTTAGCTACCTCGAAGAGCTTCTTACTGAAGATAGGGAACTGGCTAACTGGTTTGATGTCGAGCGGCAAGTCGAAGCGGAAACGGCGGAAGACTTCAAAATTGAAGATTCTCGGCGAAAGGAGATCAGGTTATTTCTGGAGTCTACGCCGGCGACCGTTTGTGGCGATGGTATGGAGATGCTGGCAACCCTAGAGGAATCAATGTTTACTCAACACTGCTCCATCTGCCCAAAGTGTGCCGATGCAGCCAAATATCTGCCGTTCGACAGCGTTCAGAGTTGCCTAGCTGACTACCTTTGGATGAAGCTCCAGAGAGATCAAACACGGCTAGCAGACCTACTGGGCATATCACTAGACCAGCGACTTGTCGAGTTTGTCCAAGAGTGGGATAAAAACGAGAAGAAGTTCAGTCACCTTATCAGACTAAGGAGGGTGGAGCCTAGGTCGGACGACAACGCGCTTTAATCCGGCGCACGCCTTGAGAAGAGGCTTCCTCTTTGAGGATCTCGAACCGGCCTAACTGGCCGGTTCTCTCTACATGCGGGCCACCGCAGAGTTCCTTGGAGAAGTCGCCAATCGAATAAACTGTTACCGTGTCACCGTATTTATGGCCGAACTCGGCCAGCGCCCCAGAGTTAAGAGCCTGCTCTTTTGGCATTGTTACATGCGTAACTTGTATATCGGCCATGATCTGTTCGTTAACGGTATCTTCAACTTTTCTGAGCTCTTGTTCGGTTAGTTTTCGGTCGTAGTTGAAATCCAGCCTCAACCGTTCACTAGTAACATTCGAGCCTTTCTGGACTATTTGATTGCCAAGCACCTGCCTCAAAGCCGCCAGCAGCAGATGCGAGGCGGTATGGTGCTTGACCGTTTGCGGCTCGTGATCAGCCAAGCCGCCTTTAAACTGCTGGTGGGCGCCTACTCGTGAGACCTCTTGGTGCTGAGCGAACAACTCCTCAAAATATTTCGGGTCGACTGCCAGGCCTTGGCTCACCAAGTGCTCGATAACCAGTTCCTTAGGAAAACCGAACGACTCGAACATGTAAAAAGCTAGCCTTGTGATATCTTTCTCGTTGGTTGATTTATTGGAGTCGATCCATCTTTCAAGATAGCTCGCACAGCGCACTAAGCTTTTCTCGAACGCCTGCTTCTCCTCATAAAAAATCTTGCTTATTTCTGACACCGACCGTATGACGTATATGTCATACGCTTGGCGGATTGTTTCAATAGCCTTTTGCCAGTCAACTTCCTGATTCCGGGCGACGAACACAGTCTTCCTGATTAGGCGTCGCAAGGTATAATTTTGTGCTTTATTTCCTGGCGTAACACCACTGTTAATGAGAAAAATAATCGCTTTCAAGTGATCAATAATTACACGGCCTGCTGCTGAGTCCTGAGCGCTAACCGATTCTACCCAGCTCTTAAACGGCTCGATCTCCCAGACCGAGGTCTTACCCTGCAAGGTGGTGGCAAGCCGCTCTAAGCCAGCGCCGGTGTCTAAGCCGACTTTCTCTAATTTTGAGAATTTACCGTCACGGTCTTGGTAGTACTGGTTAAAAACCAGGTTCCAGACTTCAACGCCGTCAATGTAGATTTCGGTGGTCGGTCCGCACGGTCCTTCTTGACCAGTTGGCCCCCAAAAATTGTCGTCTCGGCCGGCCTGCTGAACCGAGATGCCAAGTGAGCGCCAGATGCCTTCGGCCTCGGTATCGGCGGTGATAACTTCATCGCCAGCAAAAACCGTGGCCTGAACCCTGTCTTTAGCCACACCCAGTTTTTCAGTGATAAGCTCCCAGGCTTCGCTAATTGCTTCTTGCTTGAGTGACATCGACGAGAGTTCGCCAAAACGGAAATTACCCAACATCTCAAAGGCGGTTAGATGAACATCATCACCAACTTCGGCGATGTCGCTGGTGCGAACTACCGGCTGGACGGTAACGACTTTAGGTGCGGGCGCCTGGTTAGGATGTTGATAGCAATCCTTGAATTGCTGCATCCCAGCAGTCGTGAACAGTACGGTCTGGTCGTTCTCGGGAATCAGCGGAGCCGCGGGGTGTGTTTGATAACCCCGAGCCTCAAAATAGGCAACGAATTGCCGGCGCAGCTCGTTTAATTCCATTAGCCACCGGGCAGGATCGCACGCCAGAAGTCTTTGAGATCAGTCGGCTCGCTGGTTGAGGCAGTGTCAGCACTACTTGTTGGCAGCTCTGGCTGGATAAATAAAAGGTTGCGCCAGAAATCTACCACCGGAATTGACGAGATTAGATCAACGGTGCCCTTTGGCCGAGCCGATAGATCAGGCAGATCGGCCCGCTCCCACCAGCGGCCATAGATTCTCTCGTACACACCTTCCACAGCGATAATTTTGTTGGCGTAGGCCACCGTACTTCTGATGGGATAGCCCGAACGATACGCTCCCACCGCCCCGCCGCCGCCGTTGTAGGCGATTAGCGCTAAGCGTCTATCGCCACCGTAACGCTTAATCCCTTCCGAGATGTAGTAAGCCCCAAATCTAATCGCTAGATCAGTATCTTTTTTCAGATCGCTCGGCGTAAACGGTGTTACTCCCAGCCGGCTCGCCACCGCTCGGGCGGTAGAAGGAATAAACTGGGTTAAGCCAACGGCACCAGCCCCCGACTGGGCATTAGCGTTCCAGGTGCTCTCGGTATAAATCAGCGCGGCCATAAAATTAGGGTTCAAGTCGTACTCAAGCGACCATTTCGCTAACGATTCTTGGTATTTTTGCGGCAACGGATAAGCGATGCTGGCAAACAAAGCCGGGCCGATTAACAAAATGATGAGGCCAATTCCGAGAACAGCAACTAGAAACCACGCCCAGAACTTAACGCTTACCGACATGGCCAAAGTGTATCAGAGAAAGATGTTGACTGTGAACTGTGCGCGAGAGAGGAGTTGAACCTCCACGAGTTTGCACTCACTAGCTCCTGAAGCTAGCGCGTCTACCGTTCCGCCACTCGCGCTAATTATAATGCGGCCCGTGCGCGAGAGAGGAGTTGAACCTCCACACCCTTTCGGGCACAGCCACCTCAAGGCTGCGTGTCTGCCGTTCCACCACTCGCGCTTGGAGCCAATTTTACCAGCTTACAATTTGAACTTCCAG
>Ga0187892_10004463_pt1 | contig 23444 bp, 22 predicted proteins | sample MA1701073metaG_FD_139345 | JGI IMG/M metagenome (GOLD analysis project Ga0187892, IMG submission 139345) | Bio-ooze microbial communities from a basaltic lava cave in the Kipuka Kanohina Cave System on the Island of Hawaii, USA - MA170107-3 metaG ... | reverse complement strand
CTGGGTGCGATTACCGGCACGAAGTCCAGCCTGGGCTGGAACCTCAACGCCACCGAGAAGATCGCCGGGTTCGAAGAGGACTCCAGCGGCAACCCCGTCGCCTGGTATCAAAGCTGCGGCACGTTCACCGCCCTGGGCAACCTGGGCGGCTCCTACGCCGAGGCCCACGGCATCAACAACGCCGACATGGTCGTGGGATGGTCGCACATCGCCGGCGGCAGGCGCAGGGCGTTTTCGTGGACCAGCGGCGGCGGAATGGTCAACCTCGGCGTCATCAGCGGCCGCTTGGACAGCGAAGCCATCGCGGTCAACAGCAGCAGCGAGATCGTCGGCTCGGTGAACAACTTCGGGTCGCCGTCGGACAATCGGCTCGCGTTCCTCTACCTGCCGTCGCCGGCCTACACCCTCGGCGCGGGCATGAACAGCCTGGGCACACTCGGCGGCACGCAGAGCACGGCCACGGACATCAACGATTCCGGGCAGGTCGTCGGCGGGGCCCAGAACGGCAGTGGGAACTACCGCCCGTTCCGCTGGGCCAGCGGCACCATGACCAACCTCGGCACGCTGGGCGGCGAAACCGTCCGCGTTGATCACCGCGCGGAGGCCGTCAATAGCGCCGGCAACGTCGCCGGCCGATCCTACGTCAACGCCACCACAAAGCGTGCTTTCATCTACGACGGGGCCATGTTCAATCTCGGCGTCCTCACCGGCGGCACGGAAAGCTGGGCCTTCGGAATCAACGCCAGCCAGGTCGTCGTGGGCACGTCCAACGTCACCGGTGGTGCGTTCCGCGCCTTCGTCTGGGACGGCGCCAATGGTATGCGCGACCTGAACAATCTGATCTCCGGCGCCTCCGGATGGACGCTGACGCGGGCCACCGACGTCAACGACGACGGGTTCATCACCGGCTGGGGCACCAACGGCAGCGGCAACGTCCGCGCCTTCCTGCTCACTCCGACTTGCACGGCGGGCGGCGGCGGCGCTGCCTCCGTGATGGCCATCGGATCGGGGCTCACTGACGACGACGGGGCCTTGGACGAATTGATCATCGACGATCTCGGACAGCCGCTTGGCGCTATTCAGATCGTCTCAGCGGAGCCCGGTCTGCTGGTGAACTATGAAATCCAGGACTTGCCCTCTCTTCCGCGGACCGGCTTCGCGGAGGGGTTGGCGTTGGATCGAACGATGAAGATCGACGCCGAAGGCGCGGATTCGTCCTCGGCCATGACTCTCAGCTTGCTTTTCACCGAGAGTGAGATCGAAGCGCTGGGAGCGGCCCCTCGCGACTTGCAGCTGCACGTCCTCACCGGCGAGAACGGCAGCTCGCCTGTCTGGCGACCCGCCGGAAAGAAGATCGGCGAGTCGGCGCCCACGAACCGCGTGGGCCAATCCGGCTACAACACCGATGCGTTTGGCGGAGTGGAATACTGGGCCGTTCGTAGCATTGCCAGCGGAACATTCGCCGTCGGAAAGCCGGGTCGTAACGTCGGCACGCCGGAACCGGCACGCCCGGCCCCGCAGATGTGCGGCGTCGCGGCGCTACCGGGATTGATCTTTGGCTTCGCGGTGCTCTACGTTACGCGAACTCGAAGGCGGCGCTAGCTCAACTACTCGAACAGACCCCCAGGTTGCAGTTGCCGGTGCAGCAGTCGGTGTCCGTTTCGCAGAGCCCGCCGTTTTGCACGAGCGTCGAGCACAGCCCGCTGGGAATGCTGGTTGCGGCGAAGGCCTGCTGCCTCGAGAGGAATACCACCGCCGGGGCCACGTAAGCGAGCTTGGTGCCCAATCGCAGCACCTCACGGCGGCTGCGCAGCGCTGGGCGATCCGGTTTGGAGGGCCGCTGCAAAACCCGCTCGCTCGTCGATGTGACGGGCATCACGTCCGCTCGCTGTCGCACGAGCGAATCCAGGAGCCGGCACGTCTCACCCGGATCGCCGACATCGAGTCTGTAGCAATCGCACTGCCGCACGAGCTTGGTCAGCGCCGGCAGCGCCGCGTCGGAAAACGCGGTCTTATTGAAGCAGCATCGGTAGAGATCCATCACCGCGCGGGCCCGCGAGATGGGTTGGAGGCGGGGCGGCGCGCCTTGGCGATAATTCGGGAAGATGATAAAGCGTGCTACACCGGCCTCGCCGAGCGGCGCAGGCCGGATGTACCCGACGCGACCCTTGTATTGCTTGATGTAATCCCGGCGTCGCCCGAAAGGCAGGCCGAGCCGGCGGATCGTCCGGTACGATCCCGCCTTGATGCACAACGCCTTCGGAAACGGTTGTAGTCGCAAAGTGTCGGGCTCGACCAATGCGAACTCGTCGCACAAGTAACCCCAGCCCCGGGCCATGAGGATTGCAGCAAGGGTCGATTTCCCGCAGCCCGATTCCCCCGCGAAAACGAAACCGCGCCCCGATCGGGTCATGGATGCGGCATGGATTTGGAGGTACTCCGACCGCCTCGCGATCATGCGCAGGTTGATTCCCCATTCGACAAACGGAAACACGCCGCTGCTGGGACGCCACCCGCCGATTTCTTCCCCATCCGCGTACACGCGGTAGAGCCGCCGGCCCAGGCGCGAGCGGCCCGATCGCCGGACTTCGATGTGAATGGTCTGATCGTCGGTCGCGGCTTTGGTCGGTGCGTTGGGGTATAGGGCCGCGAAGTCCTCGGCCACCTGGGCCAACTCGCTGCGTAGGCAGACGCTGAACGCTCCGATGCGACATGTGACGAGGTGGAACATGGGTGCTTTGCTAGTCCAATAATCGGAACACCGTTGGGCCGACTTTCGGTATCGCGGGTTTCCCACAGGAGGCTAACGGCTCAAGGTCGCAGCGGTCTATAACTCTCGAGTACGCTCATGATTTTAGGATCGCGCCAGGTTGCGAAGCTGATGGTCGTCATCGCAGGGGCGGTATGCCCGAATGCGTCGGCGAAGGCGCCCGCGCCAACGTCCAGGGTGGTCGCCATTCAAGCCACCGGCGTCGGTCATCCGGCCAAGGGCATGGCCGGCGCGCGGGCGAAGCTCATGGCCCGGCGGGCGGCGGAGGTAGCCGCGGCGCGGAACCTGGCGCTGAAGATCGACCCCACCGGGCGGCAGGGCGCTCCACCCTTCCGTTACGTCTCGACGAAGTTCCTCAGCGATGGGAGCGTGGAAGTGGTTGTAGAAGCCAAGGTCGTGGAATCCATGCTTCCCAAGCGCAAGCCGTAAGAACGTTCAAGCGGTAGCCGTCGCCGCGGGCTGTGGCGCCGCCGGCAAGGGCTTGTGTGCGACCCGGTTGCGTCCTGCGCATTTGGCAACGTAAAGCTGTTCGTCCGCGGCGCGGATGATCGTGGTCGCGGCATCCTTTACCTGCGTTACTTCGGTCAATAGCCCCACGCCGATGCTCGCCGTGATCTTGAGCTGCGTGCCCTCCCAGCTTAGCGCCGTGGATTCTATGCTCCTCCGCAAGCGCTCGGCGAGGAAGACTACCCCCTCCGGGACCGTCCCGGGCGCGATCACCGCGAATTCCTCGCCGCCATAGCGGGCCACATAGTCCACTTTGCGGATGTTCTCGTCGAGGACCCGAGCCACGTTTTGCAGGACTCGGTCGCCGGCCATGTGTCCGTAGGTATCGTTGAAGGCCTTGAAGTGGTCCACGTCGATCATCAGCAAGCCCAGCGGGGAACGCGTTCGCACGCAGCGCTCGAGCTCCAGCGACATCCGGGCGTCGAACGCGGCGCGGTTCCCCACTCCCGTGAGCGGGTCGGTAGTCGCCCGGCGGAGCAGTTCCTCCTGCTGGCGGGCGAGAGATTGGTTTTCCAGGTGCATGGCCAGGCTGAGTTCGGTGATTCGGTCGCGGACCTCGGCCTCGATCTCGGCGCTGCTGCGGAGGCTGCTCTTGGGCGTATCCAGCAGTCTGTGGGCCTCGTCGACGTCGGCGGCGATCTGCTTGAGGGCTTCGGTGCAGGATTCGGCGGACAGGCCGAACGTCGTCTGAGCTTGGGCGTTAAACGCCGCCAGGTCCGAGTCGCGAACTTCACCGCCCGGACAAACGACGATGGCGGCGCGCTCGCTCAACTCGAGCAGGCGCGCGAGGAAGGGAGCGTCGGAGCGTTCCTCAATGGAACGGAAGGACTCCACGGCCAGGCAGAGCGATTCGGGAATCCCCCACATGCGAAGTAGTTGTCCGCCGACCGAAGCGTAGGTGCCTCCCAGCGCCGCCTTTTCCAGGGATGGAAGATCACGAGGAATACTCTTTGCCGCGGCAAGGACCTGGCCGTACTCAGCGGGGATAGCCGATGCCAGCGCCGAGCGCCCGATCTGGCTGAGCAGTCCGGCGACGAACGATTCCTGGGATGACCCGCTCTTGGTCAGACTGGTCAGCACTCGGCCCGCGGCCCCGCAAGCCAGCGACTGAATGGTGAACAGGTCCTGGTCGAAGCTCGGACAAGCGCGCTTGTTCCCCCCGATGACAACGGAGAAGGAAAGGGCCATCATCTTGACGCCGCGCACGCCCATCAGGCTGATCGCTTGCATGAGGGACGTGACCTCGCGGGCGACGCCGGCCATGGGAGAGTTGACAAAACGCAGGATCTTCGCCGCAAGACCGGGGTCTATGGCGATGGTGTCCGCGATTTCCTTGACGGAGACGTCCGAGCGGCGGGTCAGCTCCAGCAGGCGTAAGACCACGCCCGGCGGCGTGGGAAGCTTGCCGCTTGCTTCCAAACGAGTGAATAGGTCCTTCAGCAAGGCCGGCTCCCCATTTGAATCCTGCACGCGCTGTTCTACGAGCGCGGCTCCGCCCTCACCCCGAATAGGCCGCCGCCCAGGAAACTTGACGGCGGTCACCCGGAAATTCCGGCGTCAACGAGGTTCCATCGGAAGCGTGCCGCACCTCCCTTAAGGGTTTTCACTACTCAGTTTACAAATCTCAGTCTTAGTCCCAGAAGCTCTCGCGCCAGCGCCTCCAGCCGAAGCCTCAAGGGAAAACGCTCAATCGCTACCCACGAGGAGGACTTCGCGGCTCTCACGATTGGTCGAGAGCGTATACGGGCGCCGAGCGCCCTGATGGGCTTGCACACGACGCTTCACGTCGCGGAGCATGCCGGTCAGTTCGTCGATCGAAGGAGTGCCATCGCTCCGATAGGAGATGACCAGAATGCTGTCGCGGAATCGCTCCAACAGCGATCGGAAGGCTTGGTGGCATTGCTTCGGATCCGACCACGGCTGCGTTGTTCGGATCAACGGTCGGTGCTTGAGCGCGTAATCGACTCGGTTCTGCCAATCTTCGTAGTCGAGCATCCCTTCCAGGAAGTGATAGAAGTGTCGGTAATCGACGCCCACGCCCGCGTGATTGAGGTACGGCGGGTCGATGTAGACCAAATCAAAGTTCCCCTCAACACGCAGGGCGTCGCCGCAAACTGCGCGACCCGCACCGCCGCAGTCGATGACGGCCGCATTGCCGCGGCGAGCAAAGCGGGCGAAGTGCTCCGGGAAGGGCCGGTCCCACGTGGCCTTGTTGCCGAAAGACCTCGGCACCTCGGCGGTGCGCATATACAGGTTGCCGCGATGGAACAAATTGTACGGCCGCTTGGCCATCGCCGATTGAAACAGGGCGTACCAGGCAAGCGATCGCTTGAAGCGGTCGTCGAGGCGAGAGATGTTGCCCACGGCCACATCCAACCAGCGGTTTTCCTCGTCTGTAAAATAGATGCCCGCAAAGGTCCGCTCGATGAAGTCGCCGTAGCGCACGCCCGTCTGGCGGCTCCCAACCGACTCAATGTCTGGCTCGGATAGTTGCGCCGTGTCGTTCTCGATGAGGGCCGTGCCGATCTGGTGGTTGAAACCGAGAACGTCATTATAGGTGACTCGCTTGCCCGCTTGCTTGAAGGCGTAGGCGACGGCGCCGGTCCCTCCGAATGCATCGAGTACGGTCGCGTAGTCGAAGTCGCGAAGCTGCTCGACGATGGCGGCGGCAAGCTTTCGCTTGCTTCCTTGGTAGCGTGTGGCGGGGAACGAAGCCTTCGCCAAGGCGGGCACGAACATCACGCCGGTGCTTGGGCGGGGCCCAGCGAATCGGAGGAGGTCAGCCCGGACGTTTCGACGGTCGCCGACACGGCCACGTCGATGCCTGCGGCGCGCAGGGCCGCGCGGACCAGACCGACGAACATCGGTTGCGGGCGGAGAGGTCGGCTGCTCAATTCCGGATGGGCCTGCGTTGCAAGGAAGAAGGGGTGTCGGTCCCGCGCCAACTCCATGACCTGCATGATGGGGTGGTCCGGGCTCCTTCCCGAGAAGATCATGCCTTGTTTCTCGAGCGCCGCGATGTACTGCGGGTCTACCTCGTAGCGGTGGCGGAAACGCAGGCGGATGCGATCGGCGCCGCCGCACAGTTCCCAGATCAAGCTCCGTGGCGTCAGGACCACGTCATAGCCGCCCAAGCGCATGTTGCCCCCCAGACCTTCGATCTTCTTCTGCTCGGGTAGAAGGTCGATCACGGGCTGAGGTGCATCAGGCTCGATCTCCGTGCTGCACGCCCCGGCCATTCCACACACGTGGCGGGCAAATTCGATGACCGCGATCTGCATGCCGTAACACAGCCCGAGGTACGGCACGCGGTTCTCGCGGACGTGCTGAACACAGGCGATCTTCCCGTCCACGCCGCGCACCCCGAATCCGCCCGGAACGATCACACCATGTAGGCCGCGCAGCCGTTCGGCGACGTTGCTCTCGGTAAGGTCGGCGCTGTCCACCCATTCGAGTCGCACGTTCGCTCCCAGATGCACCCCGGCGTGCTCGATGGCGTGGATGATGCTTGCGTAGCTGTCTCGCACCGTGGTGTACTTACCGATGATGCCGATGGTCACGGCGTGCTTGGCGCCGCGGAAGCGAGCGATGTACGAGTTCCAGGTCTTGCGCGCCGCCTCCTCGGCCGCCCGATCGACCCGCTCGGTGAGGTCGAGCAGCTCGATCACCGCCGTGTCGATGCCCGCTCCGCGAAGCATCTCCGGGATCACGTAGACGCTGTCTGAGTCGTGCATGGAGAAGACGCGATCCATGGGCACGTTGGCGAACAGGGCGATCTTCTCACGAACTTTCTTGCCCACCGGCGATGAAGCGCGGCAGGCGATGATGTCGGGATGAATGCCCGCGGCGTTGAGCAGCTTGAGGTTGAGTTGTGCGGGTTTTGATTTTTGCTCGCCCAGGGCCGTCGGCGCGACAATGTAGGTCAGGGCGACGAAGCAGAAGTTGGACGGGCCTTCCTCGTAGGACATCTCCCGGACGGCCTCGATGAAGTAGGCGTTTTCCACGTCGCCGACGGTGCCGCCGATCTCCACGAAGACCACGTCGGCCTCAGCCGCGGTGGCAAGCTCGCGAAGACGCAGCTTTACCTCACCGGTCACGTGCGGGATCATCTGCACGTCGCGGCCGAGGTAGCGGCCTTCACGTTCCTTCTCCAAGACGGACGAGAGGACCTGCCCGCTGGTGGCGAAGTTGAGCCGCGACAGGTCCTGGTCGAGCATCCGCTCGTACGTGCCCAGGTCCATGTCGCACTCCATACCGTCGTCGAGGACGAACACTTCGCCGTGGCGGAAGGGGTTCAGCGTGCCGCTGTCGCGGTTGAGGTAGCCTTCGAGCTTGATCGGCGAGACGACCAAGCCTTTGTCTTGAAGTATCTTGGCGAGGGAGCTGGCGAAGATGCCCTTGCCCAAGCCGCTCATCACCGTGCCCACGACGATGACGTACTTCGTCTTGCCCGGCTCGTAGCCGGCGGGCATGGGGGTGAAGAACTCCGTTTCTTCGGACAACTGGCCCAATCGCGCGAGGTTGTTTTCAGGTCTCATGGCTCACCTCTGGCACCGGTTCCCAACGGTGCGTCTTGATCCGAGCGTAGAGCGGGAGCGACACGATCACGCCACCGCTCTACGAACGCCGCGTAGTCCTCCGGCGTGTCAATGCCCACCCAGGCGTGTTCGACGACGGCGACCTGCACGCCTATCCCGTTCTGCAGCCAGCGAAGTTGTTCCAATGACTCCGCGCGTTCCAGCGTACTGGGCGCCATTCGACCGCCGCTGATGCGCCGCAGCATGTCTCGTCGAAATGCATACACACCCATGTGCAGCAGCCAGCGTGACGGCCGATCGACGCGCCCCGCCGTATCCCGCGGGAACGGTATCGCGCTGCGCGAAAAGTACAACGCGCCGCCGCCCGAATTCACGACGACTTTGACGCAGTTCGGATCGAGCGGCGAGCCCGGCCCCTCTCGTGGGCCGGCGTCTGCGAACGGCGCGGCGATGGTGCCTATGCCCAAGTCGCCTGTGAGATCCTTCATGCGACCCACAAGCCGGTCAAGCGAACGTGGCTCGATCTCCGGTTCGTCCCCCTGCACGTTCAGGACGAGATCGTCGTCAGCCAAGTCCAACCCATCCGCGACTTCCCCGACGCGGTCTGTTCCACTCACATGATCGGGGCGCGTCATGACCACCTTTCCGTCGAAGGATTTCACAGCCGAAGCGATCCGCTCGTCGTCGGTGGCGATGATCACCCGGTCGATCGAGCGGCATGCGGCCGCGCGCTCGTACACGTGCTGGACGAGGAACTTGCCGGTCTGCTTGGCGAGCGGCTTGCCGGGAAACCGTGTGGCGGCGTAGCGCGCCGGTATGACCGCGATGGTCGTCATCGCCGACTCCGGCACGCCCTCAGGATGTCAACTTGGTGGTGCACGGGTCAAAGATAAGCGAGGCGCCTGCGGTTGTCAACGCGCCGTCCGTGAGGGTCGCGGGCGTGAGCTTCCCAACGGGCATCCGCCGCGTTACCACAGAGGCAATGCTCGCGCTAGCAAGCGTCTGGATCGCAGCGGTCACCTTGGTATTGGCCGCAGCCATGGCCGTTTACCGGCCGTCGATGACGAACATCACTGTAACCGCCGTGTTGTCTCTCGGCTGTCCGGGTGCTTTGTGCCTCGCGGGATTGACCCTGTGGGCTCATCGCAAGGCCGACGCTCCCGACTTGGGCATTGCCGCTCGACGCATTCAAGCCAAGGTCGCCATCGGCATGGCCCTCGCCGCGGCCGCGATCGTTTATCTGCTCATCATCTTCTCGCAGAAGCTCATGCCGATTGAGTAACCCGCTCGCGGGCATATAATCACTGTCATGCTGAGCGAAGCGAAGCATCTGGTGGCGAACCTAAACCCTTCGCCCGCTGTTGCGGGTTCAGCGTGACATGGAGAGACGCTTCTTCAGGCACAACCCATGCACATCACCGTCAATGGAAAGCCACGGACATTCGAGCGCGGAGCGACGGTGCGCACCCTGCTCGACGAGCTGAGGCTCGAACCCATCCGCGCTGCCGTCGAGGTCAACGAAGACCTCGTACCGCGGCGATCCTTCGATCAGACCGTGATCCGCGATGGCGACCGCATCGAAATCGTGACGCTAGTAGGAGGCGGATGATGGGCGCGGACCGCTACGCGATCGGTTCGTTCGAGTTCGGCTCGCGGCTTTTCGTGGGCACGGGCAAGTACAAGAACTTCGACGTGATGGCTGCCGCCCTGGCCGCATCGGAGTGCGAAGTGGTCACCGTGGCCGTGCGCCGCGACGTGCTGTCATCGGACGGCGCGAAAAAGCCGGACAACATCCTCGACTATCTCGACCTGTCACGCTACACGATCCTGCCCAACACCGCCGGGTGCTTCTCCGCCAAGGACGCCGTTCGCTCGGCCAAGCTCAGCCGCGAACTCCTCGAGGGCCTCGGTAACCGCGGAGCAAGATGGGTGAAGATCGAGGTGCTCGCGGACACCAAGACGTTGTTACCCGACCCGATCGGCACGCTCGAAGCCACGCGGCAGCTCGTCGCCGACGGGTTCGAGGTCCTGGCGTACACCAATGACGATCCCATTCTTGCTCGGAAGCTCAAAGAAGCGGGCGCAACCAGCGTCATGCCCCTCGGCTCGCCCATCGGCAGCGGCCAGGGCATCCTCAACCCCGCGAGCATCTCCCTTTGCATCGAGTACCTCAAAGACGGCGATCCGGCCTACCCCGTCATCGTCGACGCCGGCGTGGGCACGGCCTCCGACGTCACCATCGCGATGGAGCTCGGCGCCGACGGCGTCCTGCTCAACACCGGGATCGCGGCGGCGCGCGACCCCGTGCAAATGGCTGCCGCCATGGCACACGCCGTCCGCGCCGGTCGCCTTGCCCACCTCTCCGGCCGGATCTCCAAAAAACGCTACGCGTCCGCATCGTCGCCCGTGGAGGGGGCAATCGGTCCCGCCTCACCGCGGTTGTAAGAAGCCGTCGGTTGGGGGACATGATCTCGGAATCGAGTCGCCCGTAACCGGCCAAGGTGCGTAGCATCGGCAGTGTGTGGAGGTCGAGCGCATCGGAGAAACCTGACATGAAACGGCGATATGGCGGGGCCTTTGTCGTCGCATCCGTTCCAATGCTCCCTCTCATCGCTTATGTTCTGCTGCACGTCCGCGTGGAGGGACAGAGTCAACCGAAGGCGGCCCCCGGGGAGAAAGGGGAGGACATGAAGACGCTAACCTCGAAGTCCGGTTACGACATCACACCGATGGCCAGGGAGAAGGTCGCGGAGCTGGCGAAGAGGCTCGATCCGGAGGCCTATCGGATCACCCAGAATGCCGGTACGGAGCCGGCCTTTTGCGGCGGGTTGCTCGACAACAAGAAGGACGGCGTGTACGCATGCGTGGTTTGCGGGCTGCCGCTGTTTTCGAGCGAACACAAGTTCAACTCCGGCACGGGCTGGCCGAGCTTCTACCGTGAGGTCGATCCGCAGCACGTGGCCCGCAAGGTCGATGACAGCCACGGAATGGCGCGAACGGAGATCAACTGCGCCCGCTGCGGCGCGCACCTCGGTCACGTTTTCGAGGACGGCCCGCCTCCGACGGGCGAGCGCCACTGCCTCAACTCCGCGTCGCTGACGTTCCACGAGAAGGGCAGCGAGCCTAAGCCGGATGCGGCGCCCGCCAAGACCGAGACTGCCTACTTCGCGGGCGGGTGCTTCTGGGGGCTGGAGCATTACTTCCAGCTCGGCCCCGGCGTCATCGATGCCGTCAGCGGGTACATGCAGGGGCGGACCGACAACCCCACGTACAAGGAGGTCTGCGGCGACACGACCGGACACGCGGAGACCGTCAAGGTCGTTTACGATCCGTCACGGATCACGTTCCGCCGGTTGCTGGAGGCCTTCTTCGAGATGCACGATCCGACGCAGCTTAGTCGCCAGGGACCTGATGTGGGCGATCAATACCGCTCCGGCATCTGGTACGCCAACGATCAGCAGAAGCACGAGGCCGAGGGCTACATGAAAGAGCTTACGCTCAAGAAGACCTTCGGCGATCGCCAGATCGTAACCCAGGTCGAGCCGGCCAAGACCTTCCACCCGGCGGAAGAGTATCACCAGGACTACATCGAGAAGACCGGTCGCGCCTGCCACGTGAAGAGCCCCTGGTAGGCGTACGACGCGAAGCTTGACACGGACTGGTGGCGCCGCTCCAATCCACTCCTGCCCCGCTACAAGGAGCCGTTCATGCGAAGGAAAGGACTTGCCGCGACGGTCGCGTCCCTGACCGCGATCGCTGGAGGTAGTTTGCCAGCGAGGGGCGCTTCCCATCTTTGGTACTTCAGCGAAATCTTCAGCAACGCGGACCGTACGATTCAGTTCATCGAACTGAAAGAGTGCTGCGGCGCGACTGCCGAAAACGGGCTATCGGGGAAGTATGTGAAAAACGATGCCAATGGCGTGCAGTACAATTTCCCGGCGGACATAGCCGGCGACACCGGGAACAAGCATTTGCTGCTTGCCACCGCTGCTTTCGCAGCGCTTCCCGGGGCGCCGACTCCGGACTACATCATTCCGAGTAATTTCTTCCCGCTCAATACCGCCAACACCTTGCGGTATTGGCTGTACTCCGACCCAGGCAGCACGATGTCGTATGCCTCCGGCGCCGTACCCACAGATGGCGTCACGTCGCTTCGCTGGGGAGGCTCGACTGGATTGAACACTCCGACCAACTTTGCGGGCCAGAGCGGCTCGGTGAACGCCGCACCGTGCGTCGACAACGACAACGACGGCTACGGATCACCGGGCGTGCCACTCTGCCCAGCAGGACCGGCCGAGGACTGCAATGACGGCGACTTCGCGATCAACCCCGGCGCCACGGAAGCTTGTGCCGACGGCATCGACAATAATTGCGACGACAACGTCGATTGCGACGACCCGGATTGCGCGTCGTTCCTGGCGTGCATCCCGACGGTGACGGAATGGGGCCTCCTGGCCATGGCCCTCGCGGTCGCCACCGGCGGCACGCTTGTCTTGATGCGACGCCGTGATCCAACGGCTTGACTTGGCGGCTACGGCGCTTCCTCGAGTCGGGCCCCGTTGCGGTAGGTGACCTTGCACGTGGGGCAGCGTCCGTCGATGACCATGGCGATGGCGCAGAACTCGCAGCGCTTGAGCGTACGGACGGCCTCCTGGAACACATCAAAGGCCTTCGCGGCCTGCTCGAAGTCGGACTTTTCTTGGAGGGCTACGTTCCCAACCATGCCGAGGCCGCAGGCGTCACACCACCCGGGGCTTTGTGCGTTCTTTCGACACTGCGGGCATGCGATCTTCTCCACGTCCTTCGTCTCACCTTTGGCAATGAAGTAGGTCAGCCGCGACATGTAGGCCTGCTTCTTCACGAAACCCATCGTGCATCGCTCGCAGAAGCCGTCGGTTTCCAGGGCCTTCTGGCACGAAGAGCACTTCATCAGCTTGGGGTCGATGTCGTGTCCGTGGGCATCGATCTCCTCGTGCAGCAGCTTCGACTCGATGCGCACTCCGGCCACGTAGCCCACCTTGCAGGCCGCGCACCATTGATGCTTCATCTTCGCTTCGGCGCAGCGGCACTCCGCGTCGTCGAACGACGGTTCCGGGCAGCTAAGAACGGTCAGCAGCAGCGCGGCGCGGTGCATGTTCGAATCCTCAATATCGCCAACTTGTGATGTCTGCGCCTTGCGGCGCCGTCTTCTGAATGCGATCCAGAATTGCCGGCACGTACATCTGGTCGTATCGCAGGCGCGAAAAGGCGTTGGGGCGGGTGTGGTCGCCGTTCCAGCAGTGCTCGGCGCGATCTCCATAGTCCACCACGCCGTCGTACGGCGGGTTCTTTGTGCCCTTGAGGAAATCCTCCATGAGGTACACGGCGTTATTGAGATAGTAGTTGTCCATATCACCACAATAGATGTGAATCTTCCCTTGTAGCTTGGGGCCTAGCTTGGCCCAATCACGTTCGAGAATGTAGCGCAGGTCGTAGTTCTCGCGCCAGTAGGCGGCGACCTCAGCGTCGATCTTGCCGGTGCGCTTGTTCCAGATGCGCTTGGGGTATCCGTTCGCACCGACGGGACTGAAGACCGCCTCCCAGATGTCCCACTGGTCGCCGGAACGGGAATTCGTGCCCAGGACCAGCTCGCGCTGGTTGAGTTGCTCCATCGTGCTGCTGAGATGTCCCAGCCAGTTACGCATCCCCGGCCGGGGGACACGACCCCACGCTCCATCGAGGTAGTAGGCGTTCGTGTCCTTATAAATATCCACGACGGTGTAGGCGCGAAAATCGATGGGGTCGGGACAGGCGACGAAGCACCCGTTGAACTCGTCGGGATAGAACATCTGCACCGCCAGCGCTTCCCATCCGCCCGTCGAGCCGCCGTAGGTGAACCTCGCCCAGCCGGCGCCGATGCCGCGGAACTTCTTCTCCAGAAATGGGAGGAGCTCGTGCATGATCGCATCGCCGTAAGGACCGAGGTTCGCGGAATTGACCGCGTAAGAATCATCGTAGTACGGATTGGCGTGCTGGATCTTCACGATGATCCAACGCGGCATGCCCGCGCCCGTCCATTCCTTGTAGAACTCGTGGGCGTACTCCTGCTGGATGCGGTTGTAGCCGTGCAGATTGAAGCGCTCGCTGTAGTCGGGCTTCAAGTCGGGGTCCGGGGGTTCCTCGCGAAAGCCGTCATAGGTCGAGGGAAAGTGACCGTGATTGATGATCAGCGGATAGCGCACCTCGGGATGTTCGTCAAATCCGTGGGGGAGGAGCACGCAGGCCCCCAAGTGCATCGGCCGGCCCCAGAACTTGGTCAGCAGTTGGCTCTCGATCCTCACGTGCTTGATGTACTTCGTGTCCTTGGGCGGCTCGATGGGCGGAATCTCCTGGTCGAGCGAAATGTGGATCGTCTCCTCCGACCGCGGATCGATGAGCACTTTCCGCGGCGTGCTGAAGAGATTGCCCGGGGCCTTGTTCCATTGCTGTCCCTCGCCGCGGTCCATAGGCAGCTTGACCACGTGCCCGTCGGCGCGGCGGAACGTCTCGTAGCGGTGCAAGAGCCCCTGCACCATGTACTCTCCGCGGGGGACCTCGTGCAAGTTCGCCAGCGGATAGCCTAAGACCGATCCGTCGAAGATCGCGTCGTTGCCCGGTGCAAGCCCATCGACGTCGACGCCGAACACCTGCTGGCACTTGGGACCGTCGCTGAGCTGGAAGCGGGGCTCTTTGGAGTCGTCCTTGGAAATGAGGAGGAGCATTCGGCCGTCGAGCGACGCGGACGACCGTTCCTGTGAAAACGAGGCGCCGATCCGCAGCTTGCTCGGCTCTGCTTGGGCGGGCGCGGACAGAATGGCGGCCGCCAGAATGAGCGCTGCGAGCAGGACCCTGATTCGCACGGTTTGCCACCCGCGCCGTTGATCAGCGCGATTTGCCGGAGAGCAACTCTCGCGCCACGCGCATGGCATTTTTCACTCCCTGTGCGGTATCCAGGGCGAAATAGAACACCGCATTGCGTCCCACCGCCGCGGCGGACGCGCCGCGAAGGTTGATCCTCTCTTTGGCGATCGCGCGGGTGAGCTTCAGACCCAGGCCCGGCCGGTCCGGTCCCTCGATGCGGATGGAGTGCAAGCTGGATGCGGGCACAAGACCGGCGCTCTTGGCCGCTCGCTTCTGTTTCGTGCCCTCGATCGGGGCCACGAACACACGCGAGGTCTTTTCATCCGCCTTACGTGCGATCATGAACTCGAGCTTCGCGCCGGCTTCGGCGAGCGGCTCGAGGACTCGCGCGAGCGTACCTGGCCGGTTGGGAATGTCCGCAGCCCACACTTCAGCTTTGCTCACCGTGTACGGCATGGCGTTTCTCCTGTATAGGTCGACTAGAGACGACGACGCAGGAGCAGCATACTATCCGGAAAACGGACTGTCGAGCCGGTGCCCGGGCGGATGCATTTGAAAAAAGAGAACTCGTAACCAGGAACATTCTCCCATGTCCCTTGTCCCGGCCGACGCGGATTTCGGCCAAGATCAAGCCGGCGATTTGATCCACGTGGCGCGGGAGTTCGCCCGCGAGGAGCTGCTCCCCCTCGACCGCAAGTGGGACGAGGACGAGTCGTCCGTCGCGTCGGTCCTGCCCAAGCTATCCGAAATGGGCTTTCTCACCCTGCTCGTTCCCGAGTCGCTGGGCGGACTGGGCTGCAACTACCGCACTTTCGCATCGATCATTCACGAACTCTCAGTCTGGTCGCCGTCCACGGCAGTAACCGTGGCCGTCCACGGCTGGGTCGGGGGCATCATCGACCGCTTCGTGGCCGAGCCTCAACGGCGCCAGTGCTTGTCGAAGTGGGGCGAGCCGAACGAGTTCGGGGCGTTCGCCCTTTCCGAGGCCGGCGCGGGCAGCGACGCCCGCAGCGCCAAGACTACGGCCGTCGAAGTCAGCGGCGGCTTCAAGGTGACCGGCGAGAAGATGTGGGTCACCAACGGCCTCTCCGCCGGCTGGATGCTGATCCTGACCCGACTGCGCGGTCTCGCCAAGGACGAAGACTTCTGTGCGATGCTGGTGGATGCCCGCTCATCGGGGGTGGAGCGCCACGCGATTCACGGCAAGATGGGCATCCGCGGTAGCGAGACGGCCGTGGTGAACTTCCACGACGTCTTCGTTCCCGAGGCGAGCCTGATCGGGCCGCGCGGCGGCGGACTGGGCGTGTTTCTGTCGAGCCTTAGCCGCGGCCGGATCGGCATCGCCGCACAGGCCACCGGCATCGCCGAGGCGTGTCTAGGCGAAATGATCTCCTATGCTCGTCAACGCGAACAATTCGGTCAACCCATCGGGAAGTTCCAGGCTGTCGGCGACATGATCGCGAGCAGCGCCGTGGAGCTGGAGGCGGCCAAGCTGCTGACGTGGCGCGCCGCCGTCAACGTCGACCGCGGCCTCACGGACCGCAGCGGCAGCTCCATGGCCAAGCTCTACGCCTCCGAGGCCGCCAACCGCATCGCCTACCGCGCCGTGCAGGTCCACGGCGGGGCCGGCTTCGTCCACGAGTGCCGCGTCGAACAGCTTTACCGCGATGCTCGCATCACCACCATCTACGAAGGCACGAGCGAAATCCAGCGCATCGTCATTGCACGAGAGCTGACGAAAGCCTGACCACTTCCGCTGGACACGGTCGGTCGCATCGGGAGAATCCGGGCGTCATGAGAATCGTCCAGGAGTTTCGGGACTTCGCCCTCAAAGGCAATGCCTTCGACATGGCCGTGGGGATCATCATTGGGGCCGCGTTCAATAAGATCGTCAGCTCGATGGTGAGCGACGTGATCATGCCGCCCATCGGCTACGTACTTGGCGGCGTGGACTTTCGCAATCTGGAGTGGGCCTTCAAACCGGCGAGCGTGGACGCCGCGGGCGCGCCCGTCCCGGCAGTCGCCCTTCGATATGGGGCGTTCATCAGCACGGTGATAGACTTCCTGATCATCGCGTTCACGGTCTTCATCATGGTGAAGGCGATGAACAAGGTGATGAGAAAGGGCGCTGCAAGGACCGCCTAGGCTTCCCTCGCGGCGCCGGCTGCATCCCGCGACGCCTCGCCACAAGCTATGAGGGCACAAGCGAATTCCAGCGCATCGTAATTCACTGACCAAGACTTGACCGTCCTAGCGAGGCTCCATGCTTGGGAACCATCGAACTCTGGTAGCGCCATGCGCTTTGTGGTAGGATCCCACCAGGCCGAAAAGGGCGGCCCACGGTCCGCGTAAAGGGTTGAACCCGCCCGCAGAGGTCTCGACAACCTAAGACCCTGACTTCCAGCCCGAGGACGCGGACGCCGGGCGAGAATGGAAGGAAGGCGTCTATGTCCAAACCCAAGCTCCCCGAACGCGCGTCGCTTGAGTATCTGCGGAAACTGGCGAAGGACCGATTACAAGAGCTGCGGAAGGCCGACCGACGGGCGAAGCTCGCGACGGCTCAGCTGGCCGTAGCCCGAGAGCACGGCTTCTCCAGTTGGCGCGCCCTGAAGGCCGAGGTCGAACAGCGGTCAACAAAGAACGTCGCCGTCTTTTTCGAGGCCTGTGCCAAGGGCGACGTCGAAACGCTGCACGGCTTGCTCGTGAAAGACCCCAGCCTGGGTCGCGTCAGCGACCCTGACGCACGATACCGAGGCTGGACCGGGCTGCACGTCGCCGCCAAGCATGGTCACGTAGGCGTAGTGCAGCTGCTGCTCGACCATGGCGCCGACCCCAATGCCCGCGAGGCCGGGGACAACACCTACGCGCTGCACTGGGCTGCGGCCGGCAGGCACCTCGAAACCGTCCGCGCCTTGCTCGATGCGGGCGGCGATGTACACGGCATGGGCGACGTACACGACCTCGATGCGATCGGCTGGGCGACGTTCTTCCACCCGCCCGGTGGTGCACCGGGCGACAACCCGGAGGTAGCCTCACTCCTGCTCGAGCGCGGCGCTCGCCACCACATCTTCTCAGCCATGTCCATTGATGACCTGGACCTGATTCCCAAGCTCGTCGAGGAGAATCCCAGCGCGCTGGATCGCCGCATGTCCCGCTTCGAGCAGGGACAGACGCCGCTGCATTTCGCGATGAACCAGAGGCGCTACGACATCCTGGACTTGCTGATCGAGTTGGGCGCGGACCTTGAGGCTAAGGACGGGAGGGGTCAGACGGCGCTGGCGGTGGCGATGCTGCGGGGAGATCGAGAGGCGATGAGTCGTCTTCACGCTGCCGGGGCGAAGCAGCCGAAAGCGATCGCACCGTCGAGCTTCCAGGCGACCATGGAAAAAATGGCCCACTCCATCAAGAAAGGGGTCCCCATGATCGTCGTCCCCGACGTCGCTCGAACCCTCGACTGGTACGCATCGATCGGATTCAAAGAAATCGCGCGATACGAAGACGACGGCGTGGTGAATTTCGGCATGGTGTCGTTCGGAAGAGCCGAACTCATGTTGAACCTGCATGGAAAACCGGACCCGCGCGAGGTGAGCTTGTGGTTCTATACCGATCAGGTCGATCGGCTCTACCAACTCCTCAAGTCACGGCAGCTCGAAACCGCGCAGGCTGCTCTTGCCAGCGAGCCGTGCGACCATGAAGGGATCGAGTTTGAGCAGGACATTGAGGACATGTTCTACGGGGCGCGCCAGTTCGGTATTCGTGATCTGAATGGCTATGTCTTGTATTTCATAGCCGACAAGTAGATCGCCGGCCGCTGCCTACGCGTCGCCTGGGTGACGAGCACGCGGAAGAGCAGGGGGAAGAGCAGGTTGTACTTTCGGCGGTGGATGTTGCGCAGGCCGGCGCCCTGAAACATGGCGTCGATTTCGTGCCACGGGGCGTGATGGTCGACCCCTTCGGGGCTCGGATGGGGTTGGGGTATCTGAAAAGCGGAGGGCCGCTGTCTCACACTTGGTGGTGTGGAACAGCGGCCTCACGTTCTGATGGCTCCCTATTGCTCGGCTCTATTCGTCGTCGTCGTCCGTCTTGACCTTGGTCTTGACCTCGATCTCCATCGGCTCGACTTCGTAGTAGCGGTAAATCTCCGTTCGTTGCTCGGTGGGCAAGCGCTCGATCTCGTAGGCCGGGGCGCTCTTCCACTTGTCCGCGCTGATGGTCACCTGGAAGGCGTTATCGCCCACCGGCCGCAGGGCGGTCCAGGGGATGGGAACACTCCGCCCGTCTCGGACCGTCACTCCGTAGAGAACTCTTCCCGTGCCCGGATCGAGAACTACTTCCTCCATCTTGCCGATCGGGGTTCCCTCCACGGTTCGGATTTCGCGCCCGCGCAACTCGCTGACCCGGTAGGTCGTTGTCGGTCGCGACGTCCAGCTCGTGGTCATCGTCGTGGGACGGTCGGACGTCAGCACGGTGGTTCTCTCGGTCTGCCACCAGGGCGTCACGTTGTAGTGCTTGAACGTCCGTGTGGCGAACTCCTCGTCGGCGAAATTCACCCGCTCCGTCTTTACGAAACTCGGAGCGCTCTGCATCTGCTCCGTCCCCAGGTCCACCTCATAGGACTTCGTGACCGTGGAATAGCGCGTCGCCGGCCAGGGGATGACATAGAGCCGACCGCTCGCGTCCTTCACGTTGGTGAACGAGCCGACGCCATACACCACCCGCCCGGACGGCCCATCGATGACCAGGTCCTCGATCTTTCCCATCGGTTCTCGATTAATGATGATGGGTTTCCCCAGCACGTCCGACGATTTGTACGAGGTGGTCGTAACCGTGGCGCCCTCCGGCGTGGTCCGAGTGACCGATTCCTGCTTGACCTGCCCGTAGGCGATGCCTACCCCCCATACACACAGAACCACCATTCCAAACTTGTGTCTTCGATTGATGACCATGCCATTCCTTTCGATCCGTTAGAGCCCCGTTCGCACTCGGCGAGATCCGCCCTTGCCGTGGGTAGCCGCGCATCCACGCAATCGCGCGCCGTCACTACGAGTTTGTAGCGAGCGGCCTAACGTGAAAGTGAATTCCGGCTGAACACCATGAAACATGGGCCAACCGGAAGGCAATCTGGACAGGCGGACCCCAGCGGCACTTAGGCGACCGCCGGCGGAAGCTTAGCGGCACCTTCGCGACCTGTCGCCGCTCACTTCGCCGCCCGGAACGGCAACTCGACCGTCGTTGCCGGAAGCCCGCTGACGGTCACGGCCGTGCCCGGAAGGGCCAGCGCCGTCTTGAGGTAGGCCAGGGCGACGGGGGTATTCAGCGCGAAGGAGTGACAGGTGCTTGTCACGGTACCGACGGGTTTTCCGTCGGAATCGAGGACGGATGCGCCTTCCCTCGTGCCTTCGTGCCTTCGTGCCTCCGTGCCTTTTTCCAATCTCAACCCGACGAGTTGGCGGGCGACAACTTGGCGGGAGCGCATGCGTTCGACGACTTCCTGGCCGAGGTAGCAGCCCTTCTGGTAGCTGACGGCGCGGTCGAGCTGGTGTGTCTCGGCGGGGAGGTACTCGCTGGTGATCTCACGCCCGGGCCAAGGTATGCCGGCCTCGATGCGGCGAATCTGCACGGCGTCATCGCCGACGGGTACGGCGCGGTGTTGATCGACGAGCGCGGTCCACACCTCGACGGCGAGGTCGGCAGGAACGAAAAGCTCGACGGCGAACGGGCCGCAGAAGTCGTGGCGAAGCATGAAGACCCCCCTTGGTCCCCCCTTATCAAGGGGGGAGGCCTCCGGTCGCTCGCGCTCCCGGCTCGGATTGTCCGCTCCCTCACGGTCGCGGCTCGGATCGACTCCCCTCAATCCCCCCTTGGTAAGGGGGGAGGCAGGGGGGTTCCACTCGATTGTCGATTGACTCAGTTGGGCCATGGCCGGGGCGTTGGGGGCGCCGAGGGCGGAAAGGAGATCGACCGCGCCGCGGCCGGTCAGGGCCAAGCGGACGAACTCGTCGCTTCGGTCGGTGAGGCGCACGTCCTCGGTGATGATGTACTTGGTGAAATGCTTCCTGGCCGTGTCGAGAAAGTGGCGATCGAGGTCGAGCCATATGGAGTCCGGCCGGACGAAAATGTTGACGTCGAAGAGGATGCGGCCTTGGACGTTGAGGACGAAGGCGTAGCTGCCCTCGCCGACGCTGAGCTTCTTCACGTCATTGGTGGTCAGGTTGTGCAGCCAGGCGACGCGGTCTTTGCCGGTTACCTCCAGCAGCGCACGGTCGGTGCGATCCATGAGCGCGGGACCTTCGTCGAGGGCACGATATTCGGCGATCGTGTCTGTGTATCGGGCGACTCGCACCGGTTGCGAGTCGGGCACGACGACGGCGCCGTGTTGGACTTGTCGAGCGACGAACTCCGGCCAAGTCGGCATGACGAGTGAATGGTATGAACGGTGTGAAGGGTGCGAAAGGCCTCAACAACAACATTGACAGCCCGCGCGGGCTGAAGCCCGCGGCTCGCCATGATGCGGTCAAGGACGGCTGGCGATGGCGGCGGCGAGGGGGTTAACGAAGTGCGGCACGACCTTCTGGGCGGCGAGGTCGTCGGCGATCTCGAAGAGGTTGCGGAGCACGTCCGCCGGCGAGCCCGCGCCCTCCGTGCCCCAGTATTTCCGCACGGTCAGAAAGACGCTGATCGGGGCGCCTTCGAAGTTTCCGCCGCGGACTTCGTAGGTGGTGGTGCGAGACTTGACCTCGACGTAGGCCTGGAGGTCGCACTCCGGCGAAAGAGCGATGCCGAAGTACGGCTGCGCGTCGATGACCCGCACCGCTTCGTCACCGAAGAGGAAGCTGTTGGCGGCGTGTTCGCCGCAGAGCGTCTCGGCCACGAGCTGATCGTGATTGCCGCGATAGCGCAGATCAAAGCCGTAGATGACTTCGAGGTGATCGTACACCAGGTCGCTGAGGGTCAGATGGTACGGCGCCTGGGTGAGGATCAGCTCGCCGAACTTGCGGACCTCTTCGGTGTCCCCGGGGGCGACGTGGCCGAAACGCAGCGTCGTGGGATCGACGCGGAGCCAGCGGCGCGAGCCCTGCTCGTCGGCTTCGTTCTCGATGGTGAGGGCGCCTGCTTCGCGACGACGCAGCTTCCGCATGGAAGGGTATTCCTTTCGCACGCGGTCGAAAAAGTGCAGCACGGACTCGGCCTGCAAGCTCATCTCGAGCTTGAGGAAAAGGCGAGTGCTCACGTAGAAGTCATCGGAAAGGGCGCCGAAACCGGTGCTCATGGCTCGTTCCTCGCGTTTCGTAGGAATACCGTGCGGGCATTATTGCGCAAGGCCAAATGGATTTCAACCGGGGGATATCGCGTCCTTCGTTGCGGCGGTCTTGCCAAGGCGAAGCGGGGCGGGAATCATAGCCGGCTCTGGTGAGGTCAAGGGGTCCGATGAAGGAGCATCCTGTGAACAACGGAAGGCAGTATCCGGCGGTCCTGCTGTTCGGCTGTCCGGGATCGGGCAAGGGCACGCAAGGGGCGGTGCTGGGGTCGATGCCCAACCTCGTCCATCTGGCCATGGGCGACATCTTCCGGGCGCTGGACAAGACCTCGGACATTGGAAGGGAGTTCCTGTCGTACTCCACGAAGGGGATGTTGGTGCCGGATGAGCTGACCGTCCGCGTCTTTCGACATCACGTGGAGGGCCTGGTCTCCGCCGGGCGTGTGGACACGGCCTACCACACGCTGCTGCTGGACGGCATCCCGCGGACCGTGAAGCAGGTCGAACTGCTGCACGGCGTGATCGAGGTCAAGCGAGTCGTTTACCTGATGATCGAGGATCGTGACGCGCTGGTCGCCCGGCTGGTGAAGCGAGCCTCCAAGTCCAACCGGCCGGACGACGCCGATCGCAGCGTCATCGAAAACCGCATTCTGGTTTACGAACGGGAGACGCACCCCGTCCTCGACGCCTACCCCAAGAAGCTGGTTGCCCGGGTCAACGCCGATCAGCCGCCGCTGGGCGTCCTCCGCGACGTGGCGGACGCCCTCGCGGGGTGCGTTTCGGCCAAAATCTAACCGTCAGGCAAGCCCCCAGTCGCGTGCGTTGTAATGTTTGACGGCTGCTCTCCAAGAATAATCCGCGAACGCTTGCATTTTCGGACCAGACGACGCATACTTCATTATTGCATCCAGTATTCTTGGGGAGGAAGCGCATGCTGATTTCCCCGCGTCGAAGCGGTCACGTTTTCAAACTCTTCGCGATTTCGGCTTTGGCGATCTGGGGGCAAGTCGCCCTTGGCGACGATGATCGCACGGACAAGCGGGTCCCGCCGCGCAATCTGCGCGGCCCTGCTGAGCCTCCGCCGCCGGACCTTCCCACGCCCTCCTTGCGCTTGCGGGCTGAGAGCGCCCATGGCGTCTTGGTCATCTACGACGCGGCCGCGCCGGATGGCGATACCGATACCCATGATTGCTCCGGCTACCTCGCCTACTGGCAACCGAGCGGCGTGGAGAGAGTAGAGGTGTTCAGCGAGCTGCTTGAGGACGAGCACGATCTTACGGGGGTTGTTCTCTCCCTTGGGCGCGACTTCGGCGTGGACGTAGACGAGCTGGGGGCCGGGCACCAGCGGCTGACCAAGGCGATGAAGGCTCGCGCGGCCCGCGACCCGGTAGAGTCGGCGTGGGCGCCCGCCACGTTGGAACGTGCCGTGGAGATCATGGGCTTTGATCCCTTGGAGCTACGCAATGATGACGAGACCATCGACGGGGGTGTG
>Ga0187892_10004462_pt1 | contig 23446 bp, 19 predicted proteins | sample MA1701073metaG_FD_139345 | JGI IMG/M metagenome (GOLD analysis project Ga0187892, IMG submission 139345) | Bio-ooze microbial communities from a basaltic lava cave in the Kipuka Kanohina Cave System on the Island of Hawaii, USA - MA170107-3 metaG ... | reverse complement strand
GTGGCGGCGGTTGTCCTGTGCCTGTTCCTTGCCGGGTCTACTCTTGTCAGCGAGGACCTCACTTGTATTGCCGCCGGAGTGATGGTCGCGCAGGGGCGGATTAGTTTCCTGCTGGCGGCTAGTGCCTGTCTGCTGGGGATCTACGGGGGTGATCTGCTTCTCTTCCTGTTGGGCAGGGTGTTGGGGCGGCCTGCTTTGAAGCGAGCGCCGCTGAAGTGGTTCCTCCGCGACCGCGATGTGGCTTTGAGTTCCGCGTGGTTCGCGAGCCAGGGATTCAAGGTCATCGTGGCCAGCCGCTTCCTTCCTGGGACCCGTCTGCCCACCTATTTCGCAGCCGGTCTCTTGCGCACCAGCTTTTGTAAATTTGCGCTCTACTTCTTCTTGGCAGCAGTGATATGGACACCGGCGCTGGTGGGACTCTCTGCCGGGCTGGGGGGCGGAGTGATCTACTCCAATCTTCTCCGAGGTCGTGATTTGGCATTGAAGCTGGGCGTGACCGGGGTCGTTGTGTTTTTCACGATGCGGCTGCTGCTTTCAATGGGCAGCTACAAAGGACGTCGCATGCTGCTTGCCTCGTGGAGACGGGTGACGCGCTGGGAGTTCTGGCCGCCGTGGGTCTTTTATCCGCCAGTTCTCTGTTACATCATCCTGCTGGCACTGAAACACCGCAGCCTGACCCTGTTTACTGCGGTCAATCCTGCGATGCCGGCCAGTGGATTCATTGGAGAGTCAAAGTCTGAAATTTTGCGGGGACTTTCCGGAGCCGGCGACTGTATCGCTCGCTTCAGCGTCATTGAGGCCTCTGGGGAGCTGAATGGCCGCCTGAACAAGGCGAAGACGTTCATGGCGGAGAACGGGCTGAGCTATCCCGTGATCCTGAAACCAGACGCCGGACAGCGTGGCTCCGGCGTGGCGATCTTGCGCTCCGACCGGGAATTGGAGGACAGCCTGCGGGATTCTGGTGTCAAGTCCATTATCCAGGAACACGTGCCCGGTGCGGAGTTTGGAGTGTTCTATTATCGCTATCCAAATGCCCGCAATGGGCGCATCTTCTCGATCACAGAAAAGCGTTTTCCCTGCGTGACCGGCAACGGGAAGAGCAGTCTGGAGCGTCTGATCCTCGACGATGCGCGGGCCGTCTGCATGGCGAAGCTCTATTTGAGCCAGTTGACGCTCCACGCGCGGGACGTTCCGAAACCGGGAGAATCCGTGCAACTGGTGGAGTTGGGAACTCACTGCCGTGGAGCTGTGTTTCTGGACGGCAGCTGGGTCAAAACCGAAGCGCTCGAGGCCGCCATGGATCGCATCAGCAAGACGTACGACGGGTTTTACTTCGGCAGATACGATATTCGGACCCCCTGCGTGGAGGACTTCCGGAAGGGACGCAATTTCAAAATAGTGGAGCTGAACGGTGTCACTTCAGAGGCCACTCATATCTATGATCCCCAAAACAGCTTGTTGGACGCCTACCGGGTCCTGTTTGCGCAATGGCGCATCGCCTTTCAAATCGGTGCAGAGAACCGGCAGCGCAGCGCCAGACCCACGCCCCTGCGCAGGCTGGCGGGCCTCATCCTCGAGTTCAAGCGCCGGCCGAGGTTGAATACGACCTAGTCCAGGTTTCTCGCCACAGAGATAGTGAGACACCGAGAATCGGGCAAGAACACGCTTGTTCAAGAACAGGGGAGCTTCAGCTCAATGGCTCTCGAACATGCAGCAGCAAAGCTGCCCGGTCGATTTGCTCGCGGCAACTCGTTGACAGAACCGGGTGCGTTCGCGTTAGTCGGGATGGATGCGGTCTTCACGGGAATTGTGCGGCCGGTGTAGAGGCACCCGCCCAGGCTCACAGTGGAAACGGCGAAAATACTATCGCCAGTTGTCGTAACGGTCCCTGCGGTATCGGCGACGATTCTCATCGTTGTAGTAGTAGCCGTCGCGTTCTGAACGATTGTGCCGCTTGAGCCTGTCTTTTTCGTTGCGCTGGTGATACTTCAGTTCCTCACGTTCCTGCCGCTGGTGCTCGCGAATTTGACGGTCGTTGCCGTAATAGTGGCGCTCCTCGCGCTGATGGTCTTTGAGAGCCTGCTTCTCCCTTTTCTGGTGCCTCTTTTCGGCCCGTTTTTCCCGCTTCTGATGGTTACCATTCTGCCCGCGATAATAGTCCTGGTCAGAATGTGCATAGGTTGTGGTGCTGGCCCCAAGCCACATCGCGGTTCCAAATGCAACGATGGTTGCAGTTCGCTTTAGTAAATCCATTTCCAGTCTCATCTTTTTTCTCCTTTTACAGAGTCTGAGTCTCACAGCCATTTGGATGCAAAAAATCCGCCATCAGATTACGAAATTTACAAGGTTGGGGCAAAAGCCTTGTTTTGTGCAGGATTGGCAGGCTTGGTGCACGTTTGGAACGAGGTGACGGAATGAACTTGGTGAAATCTCTACACTCTTTTCGCGAAACTCTTGATTCATGAGGCCAGATAAGTTTTGCAAGATATCAAAGGATCGCGGCCTTCTCGCCTAATAAGGCGAGAGCGTTGAAAACGCAGCCTTGAAGTGACACGTTCCCCCAACTTGATCGAACCCAGCATCCGAACTACTCCTTCATTCTGAACCTTTCTGAAGTCGCTTCGCCAAGGGACCAAAATACCAGCGACGCGCCCTTTGCAGTGTCGATCAAAGTTTACGAAGCTGCAGCCACAGTCGGATGAGCTCATCGCCAAAGGTTTCATCAAGCGGATCGGGGAGCTGGTAGCCAGCTCCTTGTCAGATATGAAGAGCATGAGAAGTACGAAACCCGTTCAGTGCTTGTGGTCAGCTTTTTCTGCATGGCCGTGATTTCGCCCCGGCGTTCCCAGAAGGATTTCTCGTGCGACCAGTTCGCCAGTGGCTAGCTTCGTGCCGAATACCGTGATTTGATCTCCCTTCTTCAAATCTGCTTTCGTTACTTTGTTGCTGCCTCACTCAACTTTGGTCTTGTCACTAATCGTGACCGTTTTTGCACCGGCAGGCGTCTTCAGTTCGATACGATCGTTTGCAATGGAAACAATTTCACCTTGCACTCCTTTGCCTTTGTGCTGGCTGGGATCGTGAGCGCTACTGACAGACGGCGTAAGCAGTGCAAGGAATAGCAACATGACGGAAATTTTCTTAGACATGGTCGATCTCCTTAATGATTTTCATCAGCATTTAAAATCTGACAAACACTCAAGACTCAGTTACCAATCTCGGCCCTGCCGCCACCAGACATTTCCGTTCCCATGGTCCCTGGAGCTTCCAACCCCCCGGTGAGCAGTAAGCCCTGAATCTCGATGGCACTGCGCCAGGTGTTAATCAGTGCGGAGACATAGTCCTCCTGCAACTGAAAGAGGTTCCGCTGTGCGATGAGTACTTGGGGATAGGCGGCGGCCATTTGCCGGAAGTTGTTCAGGTACAGGTCATAGGCTTTCCGTGCCCGAGGAATCATCTGGGCTCGATACTTCTCTGCTGTAGTCAGTGAATCCTGATACTCCCTATAGACTTGGGCCATCCGCATGCGCAGAGACAGTCGCACACGCTCAACTTCTCGCTGCGCTCGCTCCAGGCTTGCCCGTGCCGCCGCCACATTGCCCTGATTCCGATTGAAGAACGGGATTTCGACTCCCACATCGAAGAAGCCTTCCAATCCTACCGGTGTTCCTCCTGCTTCGAGTAGCTCGCGGTTTTTACGCAACCCGCCGCGGGCAACGATGTCCGGGATCTTTTCCACCTTGGCTCGCCGCAAAGCGGCTTCCTCGCGGACAACGGCTACCTCGGAGGTTTGGATTTCAGGACTCTCGCTGAAGAGTTTTGAGAGGGCATTTTCAAGTTCCAAATGAGGAACTTCTTCGAGATTACCTTCCAGGGATGCCGGCTGCAGCGAGGGTTTCCCAACAACGGCAGCCAGTTCCCGCCAGACCTTGGCTTGGGCGTTCCTTGCCATGATGAGAGTGACCTCTGCCCGTTCCGCCTCGATTTCCGACTCCAGGAGATCCGGTTGGTCGGCGGCTCCCACGTTAGCGAGTTCGTTTGAAATTTTCACGGCTTGCCAGGAAAGAGTTGCCAACTGTGTTCGCACCTGAACCCGGCGCTCGGCGCCTAAAGCTTCGTAATAAAGAGCCCGCAGGGAATTAAGCACCCGGTACTTCTGGGCATGGGCCGTGGCTTCAGCCTGGAGACGCTCTTGCTCGGCAATATTGCGACTCTTTGCCAGTTTGCCGGCGGTCACAAATCTTTGCTCGACGAAAAATCCGAACTCGCCTCCTCGAATAATGGGACCAGGAGTGTTCTCATCACCCGTCGCCCCAATCGTCGGGTTGGGGTAAAGTCCGGCTTGAAGCTTTCTTCCTTCGGCTGCCCTCACTGCAGACAAAGCCTGCGCCAGTGTCGGATTACTTTCGAGAGCCATGTTTTCCAGGTCCTCAAGGCGCAGGCGCCTATCGCCTTCCTGAGCGGGCGGCGGCGCCGTTTCGCCTGGCCTGCCCGACGAGTGTTGATGCTGGTGCTCATGCGCCGGTGGCGCTTCCTGGCCTTTACGTGTGGATTGTCCTGCAAGGTCCCATGGCAGACTGAGAATCATCGTGAGTGCGGTGGCCGCCCCGATTGCCCTTATCTGAAATCTCATCCTCATCTCCTGTTGAAATTGTGTTTGAACTTGCGAATGGCCAGCCTCTGGATGGCTCAATGTTTGTGCTGATGAGGCTTGGTCTCGGTTGACTTTTTGCCCTCTTGCTGGTTTTCCTTTTTCAGTTCCATGATCTTGTCGTAGAGATCTGGAGGCAAAACCCGAACCAGCGTCATCATTCCCATCATGGCGCGATCCCAGGTGGGGCGAAGACCATGAAACTCCGGTTTGTCCGGCACCAACGGCGACATATCCATCCACATATCTTGGGGATAGCCGGGCACCTGCTTCTTGACTGGATCGTCCACCGGATACATGACGTCGCCACCAGGCATCTGATGGCCTTCATGCCCTTGCATCTTATGTCCCTCGTGTCCTTGTCTCTGAGCAGACAGTTCCTTCCCAGGCTCTTGGGCTGCGATCGGTGAGCCCACCAAATGCGTGACAGCTCGTTCTCTTCGGGCGCTTTCACCGATGTTGCGTCCAAAGGATGGTCCGAAGTCTTCGGCCAGTGCGTCACCGTCCCGAAGCATCCCCATTCCGTTTTCCATGCTCATGCCGGTGTGCATACCATGACCGACGTGGGAGATGGGACCCACCATTGAGACCATCTGGTTCATCATGTGATGCGGCAGATGACAGTGCAGCATCCAGTCGCCCACATACTTGGCTTCAAACTCCATCGTGCGTGCTTGAGCCACGCCGACAATCTCGGTGTTGCCGGGAGTCCATGCGGCCTCTGGGACTCTGCCACCCTCCGTCCCCGTAACCGCCCAGGTGTTTCCGTGCAAGTGCATTGGGTGATGATCCATTCCCAGATTGACAATGCGGAGCCGTACGCGCTCTCCCAATCGCACCAGCATGGGTGTGCATGCTGGACCCGCTTTGCCATTGATGGTCAGCCAGTTGAATTCCATCGCCAGTGTGTTGGGCACCGTATTATTGGGAAGCAGGGCCCACTCCTGAAGGACAAGCCCGAAATCCCGGTGAACCTCGGGCTGGTAAGGGTCTTTAGGGTGCAAAATAAACAGACCGATCATTCCTGCCATCTCCTGCATGGCAAAGTGCGAGTGATAGAAAAAGGTCCCGTGCTGGTGCAGCGTGAACTCGTAAATGAATTGGCCGCCCGGAAGGACTGGATCCTGGCCTAACCCCGGCACGCCATCCATTTCCATAGGTACCTCAAAGCCATGCCAGTGCACGGCGGTCATCTCAGGAAGGCGGTTCTCGAAAATGACTCTCACGCGATCTCCCTCGTTTACTTCAATGGTCGGTCCGGGAACACTCCCGTTGTAACCCCAGGCATCAACAACACGTCCCGGTACAAACTCCGTCCTCACGGGCTCAGCGATCAAGTGAAACTCTTTGACGCCATCAACCATCTTCCAGGGCAGCGTCGGAATGTCGGGTGTCTCTACGGGTAAGGGCTGACCTTTGACCGCTTCGGTCCTGGCGTTCACTACTCTTGTTGAAGGCTTGCTTTGAGAATGTTGCGTGTGCTGCAAGTGCTGGGCGTGAGGATTTTCCTGACCCTCCAGGACTTGCTTGCCCACAACCATTCCTGCACTCATGGATCCGATTCGTCTAAAAAACTCTCTTCTGTTCTTGCTCATAGACCTCTCTCCTCTGCTTCTTCCTCGTGTAGTTCCTAATCAATTCCAACCCGGAAGCCGGTTGCAGTTCAGGACACCCGGCTTTCCCATACAACGCCGGCCAGTCATCACGGATACTTCTCCGAAGAGGACCTCTTCTGATCCAAAGGCGTTCTCCCCCTCACATTCAATGCCTGTGCGGGCTCTCGTCGTGTCCGGGAGTCGCGGTCTTTTCGCTTCCGCCTGCCTTGTCCAGACCATTGACTTCATTCATGAAACCGATTTCTTGCGCTGTAAGCTTGGGCAGATGCCGGATGAATAGAACTAGTTTCCAATTCTCCTCATCCTCTCCGCCCCACCCCGGCATACCGGTAAAGCGAATGCCGTTCTTGATGATGTAAAAGATTTCTCCGTCCGTCAGGTCTTGAGTCTGCCTTTCGCGCATGTCTGGGGCTGGCGGGTAGAGACCGGAATTGATCTGGGTCAGTCCGCTCCCATTGTTGGCATGGCAAATGGCACAGTGATCAGCAAAGTGATCCCGGGCTTCTGCGATGTCTAGTTCCGTTCTCCTGAGAGGATTCTTCAGCTCTTTTGCGCCTCGAAAAGAGGCAATGCGGCGGGCATGCCGTGCCAGGTAGGCCTCGACCTGCGTCGGCTGCTCGCGCGCACTAAAACCATGCGAGCTGACGAACCAGTACACCCAAGCGCCTCCTGAAAGAACAACCACCAAAAGGATGCCCAAGATAGTTCTTCCTTTGTTCAAAGCCATGTTGACGCTCCCCTACTCGATGGAGTGTGTGTAGTTTCCCCAAGAGCAACCTATCGTGTGAACAGTTACCGCTCAGAGGCTGGTGGAGGAGTTTACTCTCCGAGGACACTGGGACAGAGGCAGACGGACAGTCATCAGATTTACCGTCTCAGATTGAGAGATCTGTACCTGCGGGAATCAAATACGAAGGTTGGAGTTTAAGCGGTAGGTCTGTTGTTGATTCAGACCTAAGAAGGATGGTGGACTGTGGAACCTGGCTTCCAAAAGGCTGAAAACGATCTGCGAAGAAAAATCAAAAACAGTCGCCGGGCGTTTTGAGACTTCGGTGCCCGAATAATCCAAGATCACCGGGTTCCTGGTTGCCAGGGGTTGAGGAGCGTGAATAGCGCAATGACATCCGGATTTAGTCTCCGTCACAAACCGGGGGACAGCCTTTGAATGAGCACAAGCCTGAGAGTTGGCCTCTTGGTTTTCTCCAACGTGGCAGATCGGAGTCTGCGAGTGGCAAGTTTCAACGCAAGCAACTAAAGGCGAGGAAAGCTGCAAGGAGAAAGCAAGAAGGCAAGGAATTACTGAAGTCTTTCTGCGAATCATAGAAGCGCGACCGTCATACGAGAGTTATCATAGGATAGAAAAGTTGAAGCGGCCAATCAATTCTACGATTCCAATCTTCGTAGTCGATCCAGTCCTTTTTTTCAGCCGTCATTCCATCCAGCACTTCTACCGCAGTGGGCTAAACCACCCAATTGGTTCAAGTGGTACCCGCAGTGAATGACCCGGGCCAAAGTGTAAGACAGTGAGAATGAACGCCTGGAACCCACGGCCGTGCCCCTCACAACTTTGGAACAGGAGCTGCTTCTGAGCCCTGTGACTGCGACAATTCCAGCCTCAGCGGAACGCGGTCCAGAGAAGACCCCCTGAGTTAGGGCGTACTGCTTCCGGCTTGTGATTTCTCGTTCTGGCAGATAGCAACGCCGCAACCGCGGCGAGCCTTTGCACGCCTTCAAGTCCAAGAAAGTGCTACGAAGCTGGCCCTAGGCTAGACCAGGGGCATGCACTCACAGAGCGGTGAACGTGGGTAGATGCTGTTCATCGCCGTCTCGATCCAGTAAGGAGGATTTCTGATGAGCGAAAGTGAAAAAGATCCAGTCTGCGGGATGATCGTCCTGCCGGAAAGAGGACTGTCAACCGTCCACAATGGCCAGACAATCTATTTTTGTTCGGCGTATTGCAAGAGTAAGTTCCTCCAGCAGCCGGAAAAGTATTTCCAGGGACTGATTCGTCCTAGCCAGGAAGAACCTGAAGAACTGAGACAAATTGGGTATTTCTCCATGGAGGTGGCGATCGAATCCGGCATGCCGACCTACTCCGGCGGGCTCGGCGTGCTGGCTGGTGATTCCCTGCGATCCTGTGCTGATTTGCGAGTCCCAATCGTGGGGGTCACTCTTCTCTGTCGAAAGGGCTATTTCGATCAGAAGTTGGACGAGTGGGGAGGGCAGCAGGAGCAGCCGGTACAGTGGAGTCCTGAGCACTTGCTCAAACCCTTGCCCCAGACCGCTACTGTCAATATAGAGCAAAGGGCCGTCCAGATCCGGGCCTGGCAACACGACATTGTTGGGCTCAGCGGCTATATCGTGCCACTGATTCTGCTGGATTCGAACCTTGAGGGCAACACCGACTATGACCGCGCGCTGACCGACTCGCTCTACGGCGGAGATCAGAGATATCGGTTGGCCCAGGAGACTCTTCTGGGAATTGGAGGAGTCAAGATCCTCGCTGCGTTGGGGTACGCTGGAATCCAGAAATTTCACATGAACGAGGGTCACGCCAGCTTGCTGGTCTTGGAGCTCTTGCGAAGGCAATCCGGCGCACAGCCGGCAGATTGGGATTTCACCGCTGTCAGAAACCAATGTGTCTTTACGACTCATACACCCGTGCCAGCAGGACACGATCAGTTTGGCTATGACTTAGTGCAGCGCGTCTTGGGGCAGGTCGTGCCCTTCGAGATCCTTCAGATGCTCGGCGATCCCAACCGCCTCAATATGACATTGCTTGGACTAAACCTCAGCCGATACGTCAACGGCGTTGCCAAACGCCATGAGGAAGTCTCGCGCGAGATGTTTCCTGGATACCCCATCCACCACATCACCAACGGAGTCCATTCTTGGACCTGGACCTGCAATAGTCTCCGCGTTCTCTATGACAAGCATATTCCAGGCTGGAGCAACGATCCGGCGATGCTCAGGAATGCCCTCAGTATTCCTAAGGACGAGATTTGGGCTGCCCACATGCTCGCAAAAAAGCGTCTCCTGGACCTGGTTAAGGCGCGGACCGGCCGTTCCCTGTCTCCAGAAACACTCACAATTGGGTTTGCTCGTAGAGCAACCCAGTACAAGCGAGCCGATTTGATTTTCTCAGACGTGAATCGTTTGCTGGCGATCGCTAAGCAGGCAGGTCCAATTCAGTTTGTCTTTGCTGGCAAAGCGCATCCTCAAGACCAAAGTGGCAAGGAACTCATTCGCCACATCGTAGCCGTATCGCGCCAGCTGCGCGATCAGATCCCCATTGTTTACCTGGAGAATCATGACATGGAGCTCGCCAAGCTCCTGGTTTCAGGCGTTGATCTCTGGCTCAACACGCCAGAGCGACCTCTGGAGGCTTCCGGCACATCCGGAATGAAAGCCGCGCACAACGGTGTTCCGAGCTTCAGCACTCTGGACGGCTGGTGGGTGGAAGGGTACATCGAAGGGCTCACCGGCTGGTCTATCGGGTCAAGAGAAACAGCATCCTCAGCTCATGGTTCTGCCAGCCAACAGGATGCAGAAAGCCTGTACCACAAACTGAACAACGTGATCCTTCCACTTTTCTATCTGAACCGCGATCAGTGGATTGACGTGGTGCGACACTCGATAGCCTTGAATGCCTCATTTTTCAACACGCATCGAATGGTGCAGCAATATGTCACGAACGCCTACTTGGCCTGAGGTGTTGCGGGACGGATTTCTCCAGGGAGCACGGCAGGCGGGGAGCTTAAATGAGTCGGTGTCCCTCATGCGGCAGAATGATTACCGAAACTGGGCACCCGAAGACTACCCTTGAGGTGAAGCAGTCCAATTCGTCCAGAACCTTCTCAGTCCTTGGCTCCGTCACATGCGTGATAACTACCACCGCGGGGTGAAACCACCCATCTGCTTGGGTGAAACCACGCACTGTTTGAACAAAGATCCACAAGAGACGATAGGGAGGATGCGGGTCCAAGGTGCTCGAAGAGCGCGCCTAAGAACCCTATGCCTTACGGCCTTACGACTTTGGAATTCAGGCTGCTTAATTGTGAGTGCGGGAGTCGAGTTTGAGTGGAACGCACAGTCGAAAGAAGACCTATGTTGAGGCGCATTACTTCCATCTTCCTATTTGTTGTTCTGGCGGGCGGCAACGCCGGAACCGCCGCGAGCCTTTGTGCCGGTTCTTCAAGTCAGAAAGTCGATCGCTCGCCTCAGCACCATTGCAAGATGGGCCGAACGATGACAGCTGCTCCCATGAGTTGCTGCCAGCATGCGCCGTCCCCACATTCTGATCAAACCAGACTGAAAGACTCGGGCTGTTGCCAGATGCCAGCACCCGTGCCTGACCAGCCGCGCCCCGCTCTCACCGGCAATTCTTCAGAAGAGTTCAGGTTACAAATTCAGCTCCAGCTTTTGGACTCATCAGAGCCGGTTTCCCCATCAGCTCTGGCCTCTTTACTTGGATGGGTTCCTTGGACGATCAGTTTCTGCCCGGATCGCTCTGATACCTATCTGCTCGCATCTACCTTCCGTATCTAAGCCTCCCGAAACAGTCTTCCCAACATTTCAAGACTGCCTGAATCACGGCTCTCTAAGAGTCTCCCCAGCCACGATCCTCGCGTGTCCTCGCGAGTGGCCTGGGGCCAAATGACTGAAGTGTCTTTAACTCAGTTCGTCAAGTCGTGAAACCAAAGGAGAAAGCAAATGTATCCCTTCAGAGGAATAGTGAAGAGCTCGCTGGCCCGTTTTGTCGTCGTCACGTTGATCGGAATGGCTGTGGCTCTCGTCAATCCGTTCAGTGTTAACGCCAAGGAGAAGATCTCCAAGCATGCCATGAAGGAAATGATAGCAGGTGCCAAGACCGCCGCAGATCACAAAGCCATTTCAGATTACTACTACGCGGAAGCCGCCAAGGCTCGTGCCAAAGCCGTCGAGCATAGCGAGATGGTGGGATGGTATCGGACAGCTGGCGAAGGAACAAAGAAGACTCCTTACGCTCCAGGTACGATCGACCATTGCGAGCGGCTGGTAACGAACTACAAGTCCACCGCAGACGATCTAACGGCTTTAGCAAGAGAACATGAAGCCATGGCCGCAAAGGTTAAGTAACTCTGGTGGCAGGTCAATCCCGAGGGGCCTCCGTCCCTCGGGGTTCCCAAACTCTATTTTACGCAATCAACGTCGAGGTTTAAGATGAACCGACATAAACCATCAGAGAGCCAAACACCCGGCATCAAGAAAAGCAGGAGAGGTTCCTGGAGCCGAAAGCTCAAACTTTCTCGGGTCCCTTGGCCGGAGCTATTCGCGAAACTGAACCACGCGGGCCAGGACATCATCGTGGTCACGCACAACGGTTACAATGCGCGCCTGGCTCATTGGATCACTCGAATGCGCGATGGCCACATCGAATTTTGCACCAAGCTTCAGGTCATCGGCCTCATCTGCCAGTGTCGTCAAACCGGTCACTTGCTGGATTCCATCCTGAATACACCAAGGGGCATGATTGTCCAAAGATAGGGAGTTGCAACATGTCAGAAACTAATAGTGGTGAGCCTGTCGACCAGCTAAAGGCACTCGTCTCAGACCACCAGGTCTGTTACGAAGTTTGGCCCGAGCATTTGATCGTGCAGGGTGAGAGCGTTCAAGTGGGATTCGGCCTGGAACTGTGTGGCACACATGGGCATGACGACACCCATCCGATGCCCGGGTGCGCACAATGCTATCAGTTGTACACAGACTTAAAGAGGATCGCTGACTGGATCGAACCCCAAGAGCAAAGGCCTTCCCAATACGAGATTCAGCCCTTCGACCGAGCTCTGCATGAATCAGCGAAACGGCGATTTAGACCGGAGGTAACTTTGACCATCAAGATCTTGCATCGTGAGGGGTTTGATCAGCCTGTAGACGATTGCGAACAACGTTGCCTCACGGAAATGGTGCAGAAACTGGGCGAACTCGGTGCAACTCGGGGGAAATGGCGGTCATGATCAACACGATCTCGCGGCTGAGTGATACGTTCGCCATTCGTGGGTAGACGATTCGAGATGGGGCAGCGCTTCGATCGCGGCACGACGAGTGGGAGGAGGGCTTGATGATTTTAGTGGCGATCCTGATTCTATGTATGGCAGGTACGAGCTATTCAGAATCCTACAGCACCAACGGCAGTCCCCAACTGAGTGCGTACATTGAGCAGGCCTTAGAGAGGAACCCCACCGTTCGCCAGGCCTTTGGTCGCTATCAGGCTGCCCGGCAACGCTCACCGCAGGCGAGCTCATTGCCTGACCCCATGCTGGGTTTAGCGCAATATCTGCGGACGCCGGAAACTCGAGTCGGGCCTCAAACCACAATGCTGACTCTCTCCCAGCAGTTCCCCTGGTTTGGCAAACTGAGCGATCGAGAAAAACTCACAGCCAAAGAGGCTCTTATTTTCGGGCAGCAATACGAGGCAATCAAGGCAGAAGTGGTCAGGCAAATCAAGGCCGCTTACTACAGTCTGGCCTACGTAGACCAGGCGGTTTCGATTACGGAAGAAGATCTTTCCGTTCTGAGGCACTACGAAACTCTGGCCCAGGCTCGCTATTCTCAAGGAGTTGGGTTGCAGCAAGCTGTCGTAAAACTCCAGGCTGAAATCACTCGAGACCTCAATCGCCTCAAAGTCCTGCGAAGCCATCGAGTGGATGCCGAAGCTGCGCTCAATAACTTGTTGGATCACGCCTCGGAGTCTCCCATCGAAAAGGTTCCATTTGGAAACCGTCCGAACGCTGAGGTCAAATACGAGAAACTCTATGCCATGGGGCGTGACCGGCGTCCCGAGGTCCGCGCTTCCCTGCTGCAAATCGAAAAAGATGAGAAACGGATTCAGCTGGCCCAGAAAAGCTATTGGCCAGACGTGACGTTGGGCGCCAGTTTTGTCAACGTCGGGCAGCGCTCCGATCTGGCAGGATCGATGAGTCCACCCGAGCAGAACGGGAAGAATGTCTATGCTCTCACGGTCGGAATCAACATCCCCCTGCGGCGGCGTAAGTACGATGCCGCCGTTGCTGAGGCGACCGAAGACAAAATCGCTTCTCATGAGGGCTATCGCAACGTCCTCAACAGCGTGGAAACCGCAATTCGTTCCATTGGCTTCCGGATTCAGACACTGGATGAACAGATTCTGCTTTTCGAGCGCACCTTGTTGCCACAGGCTGAACAGTCGCTGCGCTCCACAGAAGCCGCTTATTCAACCGGCACGATTGGAGTCCTTGACCTGCTCGACAGCGAGCGCGTCCTACTGGAGGTCCGACTGGGCCTGGCCCAGCTTCAGAGCGACTACATGAAATCGCTGGCAGAGATGGAAAGGGCCATCGGAGCGCCGTTCTAGATGATCGTTCGCTAAATAGCCAGACATGTAGGAGCCGCTCTAAGAGCGGCCACTACAACAGCGTCAGGGCTGGACGCCATTCTTAGAGAGGCCATTACAACAGGATCTTCAGTCATTCAACACGCTCCGCTAGGAGGTCAGTTCATGAAGCCAAGAAGCACTCTTTTCATCGCCGCTGCCGCCTTCCTTCTCGGCGTGGCTTTGCCGGCTTTGATCGTGTGGAATCCAGGTGGCTGGACCTGGGCGGATCGTTGGGTAGGTCGTCAACCGCGTGGGACCCATGTCAAGTCTGGCCAGGAAACCGCCAAGCCGCTTTGGACTTGTGGCATGCACCCTCAAGTGATTGAGGACAAGCCAGGCCGCTGCCCCATTTGCGATATGAAGCTGGTGCCGGTGAAGGATTCAGGAGCAAGCGCAGCAATCTCAAGTGCAGACAAAAAGGAACGCAAGGTCAAGTACTGGCGAGCTCCAATGGACCCAAACTACATCTCCGACAAACCCGGAAAATCTCCGATGGGAATGGACTTGGTTGCTGTTTATGAAGATGAAGCGCCGGCTGAATCCGGCATTCGCGTGGATCCTAACTTTTTGCAGAACTTTGCAGTGCGCACAACGCTCGCGGAAAAAGGGTCTATCCCCGTCGAAATCCGGACTGTCGGAACGCTTGGGTATAACGAGAAGAACATCATTTCGGTCAATACCAAGTTCGAGGGTTGGATTGAAAGAGCTCGCGTCAACTACGTCGGTGAGCCGGTAAAGCGGGGAGAGGTCCTCTTCGAGATCTACAGTCCCCAACTCGTGACGACTCAACAGGAGTATCTTGCGGCGCTCGAATACGTGGAAAAGCTATCGGATGGCGGAGTGCCTGAAGCCATCGCTCGAGCTCGATCGCTCCTGGAGTCGACCCGCGAGCGCTTGCACTACTGGGACATTACCGAAGACCAGATTGGCGAGTTAATGAAGACCAAGCGCGTCACCCGCACATTGAAGATTCTGTCACCGGTTTCGGGGGTGGTTATTGAAAAGATGGGCGACTCGCTGGAAGGTATGAAACTCAATGCCGGTATGAACGTTTACAAGATCGCCGATCTTTCGACGGTCTGGGCGGAGATTGAAGTCTTTGAATATCAGATTCAGCACCTGCGGCTGGGTCTGATGGCACACGTCACGTTAGAAGCCTTCCCCGGAAGACATTGGGCAGGAAGAGTCATCTATCTCGATCCAGCGCTCAACCAGCAGACCCGCACTCTGCGAGCGTCGGTTGAAATCGCCAATCCTGATCGGAGGCTGCGCCCGGAAATGTACGCCGATGTCGTGATTCGCATTCCGGAAGTGTCCGGAGTGGTGAGAGTGCCACGGGAGGCCGTTCTCCGCAGTGGACAGCGCAACGTGGTCATCGTGCAGAAAGCCGTTGGACTTTTCGACCCTCGGGAAGTTGAACTTGGCGACCAGGGTGGCGGTTATCAGGCAATCCGTCGCGGTTTGGCAGCCGGCGAGACGGTCGTGACCTCGTCCCAATTCCTGATTGACTCCGAAAGCAATCTCAAGGAAGCCATCAGCAAGATGCTAGGCGCAAAGCAAAGTGATGCCGGCGAAACGGCGAAGCCGCTGGCTCCACCACACCTGCATTAGGCTGAACGCCTGAAGGCCTGAACCCGTGAAAAAATGCATCCACCTCGGAGGGCTTCGAAAGCAAGCAACTGTAAGTCTTTGGTGTAGCGTTCGTTCTCAGAACGGACTCGCCGCTCTGAAAGCGGCCTCTACAACTCTTCACAGCTTCCCTGCACAGAGGGGTACTGATGTTCGCAAAGATTATTGAGTGGTCCATCGCGAATAAGTTTCTGGTCCTGCTGACAACTGTTTTTTTGATCCTGGCGGGTCTCTATTCGCTTCAGCAGACTCCTCTCGATGCGATACCCGACCTTTCCGACGTCCAAGTCATCATCTACACAGAGTATCCCGGCCAGGGGCCGCGGATTGTCGAGGATCAGGTCACCTATCCTCTCACCACGCAGATGTTGGCGGTGCCCTACGCCAAGGTGGTTCGAGGCTACTCGTTCTTTGGATTCTCATTCGTCTACATCATCTTCGAAGACGGCACGGACATGTATTGGGCCAGGAGCCGCGTCCTTGAATACTTGAACTACGTCTCCGGTCGTCTGCCTCGCGGAGTCACCCCCACCCTAGGTCCCGACGCAACTGGAGTGGGCTGGGCATTCATGTACGCCTTGAAGTCTGACCGCCATGACCTTAGCCAGCTTCGCTCTATTCAGGACTGGTATCTGAAGTACGAACTGACGAGCGTTCCGGGCGTTTCTGAAGTCGCAAGCGTCGGGGGTTTCGTCAAGCAGTATCAGATCGCGGTGGATCCCAACAAGCTCCGCGCCTACAACATTCCCATTTCAAAGATCCGCATGGCCGTACAGCGAAGCAACAACGACGTAGGTGGCCGTCTGCTGGAGATTGCCGAGAAGGAATTCATGATTCGAGGTCTCGGCTACATCAGAAACCTTGAGGATGTGGAGAAGATCGCCCTGGGGGTGGATCCCAACGGCACCCCTATCCTCTTGCGAGACCTGGCGATGGTCCAATACGGACCCGATATCCGTCGCGGGCTGGCCGAGTGGAACGGAGAGGGTGAGACGGTCGGAGGCATCGTGGTGGTGCGGTATGGCTCGAACGCTCGCCAGGTGATTGAGGATGTCAAGACCAAACTGGCTCAGCTTAAAGGAGGGCTGCCCGCAGGTGTTGAGATTCACACCGCTTACGACCGCTCCGCTCTAATCGAGCGCGCCGTCGACACGCTCAAGGAAAAGCTGTTGGAGGAAAGCGCGGTGGTAGCGCTGGTATGCATTGTTTTTCTAATGCACTTTCGAAGCGGCCTGGTCGCCGTCATCACGTTGCCGGTGGCCGTCTTGATGGCTTTCATCATCATGCACCAGCAAGGCATCAACGCCAACATCATGTCCCTCGGCGGCATTGCTATCGCGATTGGCGCCATGGTGGATGCGGCCATCATCATGATCGAGAATGCGCATAAGCATTTGGAACATGACGCTGGCCAGAAGCCGCACTGGCGTATTATTGCCGACGCTTCCACCGAAGTCGGTCCAGCTCTCTTTTACTCGCTGCTGGTCATCACTGTGTCGTTCATCCCTGTGTTCACGCTCGAAGCCCAGGAGGGTCGATTGTTCAAACCCCTCGCCTTTACCAAGACCTATTCCATGGCAACCGCGGCTCTCCTTTCCATTACTCTGGTTCCGGTGCTGATGGGCTACTTCATCCGAGGCAGGATCCTTCCGGAGCACAGAAATCCACTGAACCGCTTTCTGATCTGGATCTACCACCCTGTGCTTGAGTTCGCTTTACGCTACAAGTTGCCGGTGATTTTACTGGCGGTGATGGTCATTGCTCTGACCATCCTGCCCTTCAACAGGCTCGGTTCTGAGTTCATGCCTCCTCTCTGGGAAGGAGATCTGCTTTACATGCCCACGACGCTTCCTGGCGTCTCCGTCACCAAGGCCCGGGAGATCCTCCAGCAGACGGACAAGATCATCCGGACCTTTCCGGAGGTCCATCACGTGTTCGGCAAAATAGGCAGGGCAGAGACCGCGACCGATCCGGCGCCGCTTTCGATGGTCGAAACCACCATCATGCTCAAGCCCGAAAGCGAATGGCGTGAAGGAATGACAGTCGAAAGACTGACTGACGAGTTGAATGCGGCGATTCAGATTCCCGGCGTGACCAACGCGTGGACGATGCCGATCAAAACGCGCATCGACATGCTCTCCACTGGAATCAAGACTCCGGTGGGTATCAAACTGGCGGGTCCGGATTTGAAGGTGCTGGAACGATTGGGAAAGGAAGTCGAGCTGGTCATTCGCAACGTGCCCGGGACTCTCAGTGTTTACGCGGAGCGAGTCATGGGAGGGAATTACCTGGATTTCGAGATCGACCGAGATGCCGTCGCACGCTATGGACTTACCGTGGGAGACGTGCAAGACGTCATCCAGTCGGCTATCGGCGGCATGAATATCACCACAACGGTTGAAGGGTTGGAGCGTTATCCTGTCAACCTGCGTTACAGCCGCGAGCTGCGAGACAATCTCGACGAGTTCCGCGCCGTCCTGGTTCCAACCCCGCGCGGCCAGCACATTCCTCTCGGACAACTGGCGGATTTGAGATTTGAAATCGGCCCTCCCGGGATCAAGAGCGAGAATGCCCGTCCCAATGCCTGGATTTACGTCGATCTGCGCGGCATCGATGTCGGTAGTTATGTTGCGGCCGCAAAGAAAACAGTCGAAGGAAAGATCAAGATGCCTGCCGGGTACACGATCAACTGGAGCGGACAATACGAATACATGCTGCGCGCAGAAAAAAGACTGCTGGTCGTCATTCCGCTGACTATCGTGATTATTTTCGTGATTATTTTCGTCAACACGCAATCGCTCGTCAAAACAGCTATCGTGTTTCTGGCTGTTCCCTTCTCTCTGGTGGGAGCTATCTGGTTGCTCTACCTGCTCGACTACAACATGAGCATCGCAGTTTGGGTTGGCATGATTGCCCTGGCAGGCCTGGATGCCGAGACCGGCGTCGTCATGCTGCTCTACCTCGATGTCGCCTACGAGAACTTCAAGAAGCGCGGACTTCTCAACAATCGCAATGACCTAGCGGACGCGATCTACGATGGCGCCGTGAAGAGGGTGAGACCCAAGGTGATGACCATCAGCGTCATTGTGGCCGGGCTCCTGCCGATCCTGTGGAGTCACGGAACCGGAGCAGACGTCATGAAGCGCATCGCGACCCCCATGGTCGGAGGCGTTGTCACTTCCGGTGTGATGGAGCTGTTGATCTATCCCATTATTTTCTATTTCTGGCGCAGTCGTGGCCTGGCCAAGGGAGAGCCTTTCACGGGATTTCATCATCTCAAGGAGGCAAAATGAAAAGTTGGCTTATTGCGATCGCCATCCTTATCTTAGCTTCACCGTCTTTCGCGCAGACCCTTTCGGTCACTCATAAGAAATCCCTTTGGTGGGACGGACACGGAGTGATTGAAATTACGGACGAGGGAATCGCTTATAAGTCCGTGGACAAAGACGAAAGTCGCGTTTGGCGTTATCCGGACATTCAGTACTTTGACCGGATCGGCCGGAAAGAGTTTGTGATCCTGACCTATCAGGATCAGCGTGTGATGCTTGGCAGGGATCGTCAATATCACTTTGTCATCACAGACGGGGAACTGAGCGACTCCACCTTTCAAACGATCAGCCAGAGGTTAGGAAAACCTGTGACTAATCGAGTGGTGCCAGATGGGCTTGGCTCGGAATCTACAATTCCCGTTAAACACGTGCATACGCTGGGAGGATGCGAAGGCGAGCTGAAGTTTACCCGGGACGCCATCTATTACGTCACAGCACATGAAGAGGATGGGCGCCAATGGTTGCTGGATCGGGACCTTCAGTCGGTCTGGTCAGCTGATCGGTATCAGTTGGAGATCTATGCCTACGATAACAACCGGCGAGAATTCAGCCGTACGCGGAACTACCGTTTCGACTTGAAAGAGCCCTTAGATCCGGAGTTCTATCGCCAACTGAAGTTGAAGCTGTACCAGCTCGAGAAAGTCCACCTACCGCTGAATTAAGTGAAGCAGGTTGGACTGCTCCGGCTCTTTGGAGAATACCTTGGAGAGGGGCCTCAGTGACTCGCGCCGAAAACCCCTATTGTTGGTAAAGAGCCTCTAACGCTCGAAATCGCATCACGTTTCCGCCGTGCATACGCTGGAATCTTTCGGCGGCGTCTTTCTTGGCAAAAGCGAAGATGCTCGGCGAACACCGATCAAAACCTGCCGGACTTGCCTGCTTGTCATGATCCATGTGCACGTGTTGCTGCATGCATAGATTTAGATTGCTCCCCTCAACAATGTAAGCGTCCTCGGGGGTAAGGATGGAGCCAGTTTCGTAATTGGAGAGCTGTTTGATGTCAACCACTTTGCCCGTTTGACGGTGGGACGTTAGTGCGCACGTAGGACAACAAAACAGTTCCTCTTTTCCCGCAACGATGCCCATTGCTCTGGTTGCGGAGTGGAGGGGTCGATGGCAAGCCTGACAAGCTGAAGGAGCCAAGAATCTCCATCCCGCGTAACAGAGGCCTAACGCCGCGACTGCTAAGACAATCACCCCCATCGAAAATCGCTTGCGCTTCATCTGGACCCCCTTGCCTCACTTACAGTCCCCATTTTAGAACCTTTTGGTTCAAGTGGCACCGGATCGAACAGTTAGAGTGGCTCCCAGTCAAGCGCGTAAATCTCTTGGGCCTCAGTGTCTCGCAACAGCAAGGGCGACCCTTCGGGCGCCAGCCGCCTTTCCGACACCGGCCAGCAGCCGTTTGTCACAGCAATATTGCCCTTCCGCTTTTATCGTGTTTCCAAATCTAGAGCATAGATTTCCGTTGTCCCCAGGTCTCGCGTAACCAGGATATCACCCGCAGGAGTCTGCCCCAGCCAACCGTCAACCAAGCGGCGGAACGGGCGTGTGCTGACCAGTCTCTCCAGCTTGCGCTTCTTAATCTGGTACCGCGCAATCCAGGAGTTCTGATAATAGACGTAGATAGACTTTCCATCGGAAGACCACGTGTATCCCTCGACTGGGCCCTCCAGTAAATGCGACCATCGTCCTGTGGAGAAGTCGAACAGATCAAGGCTAAGGTCTTTACTCGTCAGGGCAAGAAGTCGAGTCCCGTCAGACGACCAGCTGGGCGCAAAGAGGTGGTCAGAACCGGGAACCAGAGTGACCTCTCGAGTTTTCAAGTCGACAATGCGAATTCCTAGTGCACAAGAAGTGGAGACGGCTGCCGGCGAAGGTGCGAAGACGAGGCGGCTTCCCTCTGGCGCCCAGCTTGCATCCGCTTCACTGCAAGGTCCAGGCACCAACCGCTCGAGGCCACCCCCCTCGGCAGAAACCAAGTAGGTCTTAGCAGTTGCAAGAGCGCCTGGGCCGAAGGCAGCCGCGCTGAAGGCAATGGTTCTTCCGTCCGGCGAACAGCGCGGGAATCGAATCTGCAAGGGTGGCATTGTGAGTTGCACTCGCTGACTCCCATCGACCTTGCATCGCCAGAGGATGCCCTCCGGATAGCTGACATAAGCTACCCACTGGGCATCCCTGCTGTATGCGGCCATCTCCGCCGAGATGCCAGATAGGTGAGGAACAAATTGTCTGGTACCGTTGTCGTAGCGGAGCATCTCGCCCCGGTCGAAGTCTCCCACGGCAAAGAGAGTCCTACCATCCGGGCTCGGAGTGGGACCGAGAAAGCTCAAAGGGCCTGCCGTCAACTGAAAGGGTTGGCCAAAGCTCTTCGGCCAGAAGCCTTGCTTCTCCCGTAGTCCCCAGATATCTACCCGGCCTGCGGTGGTCGACACGAAAACTAGGAGCGTTCCATCCGAGAACACACCTAGCCCCGCGTGAGAGCGTGTGTTGTTCCATGAAGGTATGAGGGGACTTGCGCTGCTCGCATCCAGGCTAATTCTGTAAATTGACGCGAGCCGGGCGAATCCAGACCGCCATACCGAGGAGAAGAGATGATTTCCGTCTGCGGACCAGGTGACCCGGCCAAGATATGAGCCTGGAGGGGCTGTCCACAGCTTCCGGGGCTCATTCCCATCACTGCGGGCTACGTAGAGATTCACTCCAAGCGAATAGGCGATCTGCTTTCCGTTCGGTGACCACTTGGCCCAGTGAGCCCGTAGATTCCCCAGACGGAAACCACTGCCGCCCACTACAGGCACCACCCAAAGGGGCACCCCGGTCTGTTGAACCTCCGGGACCCCAGTCACGGCGGAGTCCGTTCTGGCTGAGTCGACTGTCACGAGCAGTTCCCGGCGATCAGGAGAAAAGTCTCGGGTGACAACGTCGCACTTCTCATCCCATAAGGGAAAGGAAACCGGCGCCACTACTCCACCCGAAGTTGATACTTGGGCAATACCCAGATAGGGACCTGCGTTCCGGGTGAAATACAAGCGGGAACCATCGGTGATAATGTCGGATGTGATTAGGTTGGACGTCGGAAGCTTCTGGGAACCATCATTAGTGAGAGCTCTGTAGCTGACGACCCTCGGCTGTGGCAGCGGGCGCGTGAGGAAGTACGTGAGAACTCCAACCACAACACTGAAACCGAGAGCTAGACCCAATGCCCACCTGCGCTGTCGCGGCACAGGGGGTGTACCCTCCAGGCTTGCAGTCTCATATAAAGCTGGTGACAGGGTCTGATTGGATTCGGGCTCGGGAATGACCTCGGAGGAAGGCAGAGCATCCTTTGCTTTTTCGGCACTACTTTGGGAGAGAGCAGAACGTTCGGAGTGCAGAGGCGCGATGAATCGGTAACCCCGTCTGGCCAACGTTTCGACAAAGCGCGGGCTGTCGGCGGAGTCATTCAGCGCTTCGCGAATCTTGTTGATCGCTTTGTTCAGGCTTTGGTCAAAGTCCACAAACACTTCCGCGGGCCAAAGCCGCTCGCGCAAATCCTCCCGCGTCACAATCTCGCCCGGCCTCTCCAGGAGCATCGCCAACACTTGGAACGGCTGCTCCTGCAGCTTGATTCGCGTCCCCTGTTTGCGCAGTTCTCCCGTGCGCAGATTCGCTTCAAACGTTCCGAAGCTGACCCGTGGCGACTTGCTTTCCGACTCCGGCGCGGTCATAGGACTCGTTGATCTCAGTGGCCGTTATTATATCGTTTTTTCCATCTGCCGACCCAATTGAATCCGGAACCGTCGCAATGCCTATTGAAGCTAGACCCTTGGCCTTCAGGCGATCCAAGCTCTTAACGTCCGCCTACCTCTCGAGCTTTCCGTGGTCGGAAATCTTGGCAGGGAAGGTTCCTTCCCAACCCAAAGGCTTTCAGTAGATTAACTGGGAATCGGGGTTTCGCTCGGAAAGAAGCCCCCATCCATTGATATCCCTTCTTCCCTGATCAAAAACTCGCGCCATCTCGCACAGCGGAGGTGGTCATGAAGAAGGGATTCCCGGTTCTGATGTTAGCTTGGATGGTCAGCATCACTGCCGATGCCGGAGCTCAAGATATCGAAAGCAATGACCTGAATTTGCAGATCAGGATTCGCGTTTACAACTTTGCCAAGGTTACTCCCGACGTCATTGCAAAAGGAGAAGAAGAGGCCGGGTTTGTGCTGGAGAAGGTGGGAATACGAACTCGTTGGCTGGAGTGCTCCGGTCCGGCCGTCGGTCTCGAATGCCAAAGCGAGTTGGGCCAGCGCGACTTCTTGGTCAGGATACTTTCAGGCTGGGCGCCGGTTGGAACCGGAATTCCCAGGTCCGCCGTTGGACTGGCCTTGCTTGCAGAAGACGGAGGAACGATGGCAAGCGTGTACATTGGGCGAGTCACTGAGATTGCTGCGACCGGACTGGCGTGGCGCGCGCAAGTTCTCGGTCATGGTATTGCTCATGAGATTGGCCACCTGCTAATGGGATCGAATGGCCATGCAGCCCTGGGCATTATGCGGGCTGAATGGAAGCGCGCCGATCTTCAGAGCATAAGCCGGCGCAGCTTGAACTTTACCTCGAAGCAACGGAAGCTGCTGCGTGAGGCCGTCCACCGACGTGAGACGGCCGAGAAGTAGCAAAACCTCTGGCGACTGCTAAACTGGCTGCCCCTCCGGCGCCTTCTCGCCCCCTTCATACTAGTCCCTGAACCAGTGTGATAACTGGTTGAGCAGGCAACAGAAAGCTCGAAACGCTCATCCAGTGTGGGTATTGGCTGATCCTGAAAAATCACAACACCCGCAAAGGAGCGCGTTTCGAG
>Ga0187892_10004460_pt1 | contig 23454 bp, 20 predicted proteins | sample MA1701073metaG_FD_139345 | JGI IMG/M metagenome (GOLD analysis project Ga0187892, IMG submission 139345) | Bio-ooze microbial communities from a basaltic lava cave in the Kipuka Kanohina Cave System on the Island of Hawaii, USA - MA170107-3 metaG ... | reverse complement strand
GCTGACCGACAGCGTCGAGTCGGGAGACAAGCTGACAAGCCTCGCCGAAGCGCGAAAGGCCGTGCTGCAAGTCGGCCACATCGAGCGCTTCTCGAGCGCCTACCGCACCCTGGCAAAGGCGATCGTAGACCCTCTCTATTTCGAGAGCTATCGCATCGCTCCGTGGAAGAATCGCGGGATCGAGGTCGACGTGATCCTCGACCTGATGATCCATGACATCGACATGATCATGGGTCTCGTCGATTCGCCGGTTGCGCAAGTGGATGCCGTGGGCACGCCCATTCTCGGCAAGAAGGTCGACATAGCCAATGCCCGCATCACCTTCGAGTCGGGCTGCGTCGCCAACGTGACTGCGAGCCGAGTGAGCTACAAGACCGAGCGGCGCATGCGCGTCTTTGCCCGCAACCACTATCTGAATTGCGATATCGGCGAGGGGCGTATCTACGGCTATCGGCTGCGCGGCGATCCCATGGTCGAAGGGCTCGCGGCAATCACCACCGAAACCTACGACATCGAGAAACAGGACAGTCTTGCCAACGAAATCGACGCCTTCCTCGACTGCATCCTCACCGGCAGCGAGCCTTTGGTCGACGGCCGCGCGGGCTGCGAGGCGCTGCGCGTCGCAGGCATGATCAATGACAGCATCGAGGAGCATCTGAGAAAGGTGCAAGACCGGCCGCCGAAGCAAGCGGGCGGCTCCGTCCGGACCTCGTGAGGTAGCCTCCGGGCGTCACGCTTGCCGCCGCCTAGAGCGTTTCATGGGTTGGTTGAATCGAAGGGGGTTTTCAAAGGGCGACGAGTCTGATTCAAGATTCTGGCTGGCCTGCATCCGATGACCCGACCTCTTTCGAATGATCTTCGTGAGCGCGTGGTTGCGGCAGTTGGGAGCGGGCAGAGCTGGATGCGTTGCAGCGTGCTTCTCGCGGGTTCGAGGTGTGAGCCAACCCTGATCAGGAACCTTCCCTTTTCGTCATTGCCGGGCTTGACCCGGCAATCCATTCCACTGGCGCTTCAACGAACTGAGACGTAACGGCATGGATGCCCGGGTCAAGCCCGGGCATGACGACGAATAAGAAACGGCTAGAGCGTTTCATGGGTTGATTGAATCGGAAGGGTTTTCAAAAGGAGGCGAGTCTGAATTCAAGGTGCTGACTGGAACGGAGGCCAGCATCCGATGACCCGACCTCTTTCTACGCTTCCGTCACGCCGTGAAACGCTCTAGAACCAGCGGCGGTTCGACCACATGAACTGTTCGGGGTTTTCGCGAATCCAGGTCTCGAAGTGCCGCTGGATGGCCGCGGTGATCGCGCGGATGTCTTCGGCTTGATTGTTGGTGCGGGGAATTCTGAGCTCGTTCACATTGACCTCGAAGCAGGAGCGTTTGCCGATGCGGATGCAGCGGCCGATCCAGATGCGAGCGCCTACTCTGCGTGCGATCATGGCCGCGATCGGCATGCTTTTGGCCGGATGGCCGAAGAACGGCACCTCGATCCCATGGGCGTCATACAGGTCGGAAATGAATCCGAGCCTGCCGCCCTGGCGCACATAGTCCATGATCAGGCGCGCCGTCTTCTGCGTCTCGTCGATTCCGGCGGTGCGGCCGCGGCCGAACAGCCCTCCGGGGTAAAGGTCCTTGCGCTGAGCCCTGAGATAGCGGTCGACATAGGGATTTTTCACCTGGCGGTAGACGCCCGCGGGACGAGTCCCCGCGAGCGTCACGGGCCACATCCCGAGTTCCCAATTTCCCATGTGCATGGTCACGATCAGCGCCGGCCCCATCTTGGTCTTGTAACGGCTGATCCAATGCCCGTTGGTGACATGCAGGCGATCCGGCTCTTTCAATATCCGGTCGATGTTCATGGTCTCGACCATGACGCGGCCGAGATTTTCCCACATGGCGAGCGCAATCTTTTCGCGCTCCTCGGGGCTTTTCTCCGGGAAGGCACGCTCGAGATTGGCAAGCGCGCGCTTATGCCTCCGGTGATACACCCCGAAGAAGCGGCAAAGCTTTGCCGAAATGTTTCCGGCTACATCGATGGGAGGGAGGCGGGCGAGGGCAATCAAAATCCGCAGACCCGCATATTCGATGCGGTAACGCAGATCGAGCAGCGGCGTCACTACAACTTTTCTCACCTGTCGATTCCTCGGCAAACGTGCTTAGGGAAGGTTATCATCCTGCTAGCAGGGAACTGCAATTTTGAGCCCGAAATAAACAATTGCGGGATGCGGGCCGCAAGGTGCAAAGTTGCTCAAAGGGTAGGGCCTCGGGGGCTCCCAATTCGCGTTGGTTCAAATTCAGCAGTCTGAGGATCGATGCAGTCCGAACGTGACGAGTATTTGACGAATTTCTGGTATGCCGCAATGCCCGCGCACAAGTTGAAACCGGGCAAGATGAGGGGGATGACACTGCTCGGCGCCCCGGTGCTCGTCGGCCGCCGCAAAGACGGTTCGCTTTTCGCCCTTCACGACGTCTGCCCGCACCGCGCCATGCCGCTGCATCACGGCCACATGCTGCCCGAGGGGGTCGAATGCTGCTATCACGGCTGGACCTTCGACTACGACGATGGCCGCTGCGTTTGCATTCCGGCCCTTCCCGAAGGCGATCCCACCGAGATCGAGAAGGTCAGGGTCCGCAGCTACCCCTGTCGGGAGAGCCAGGGCCTGGTCTGGGTCCATTTCGGCGCAAAGCCGGATGCAGCACCGGGCCCGATACCGCAGCTTCCAGGCTTCGAAGGCGCGACACCCAAAGTCACGGTCTCGCAGATTTTTTCCTGCAATGCGATGTGGGCGGTCATCGGCCTGATGGATCCCGCCCATGGCGGCTACGTTCATACGTCGTGGTGGTGGCGCACAGGCAAGCGCGTGCTCCGCGAAAAGAAAAAGCAGTATGAGCCTTCCGAGCTCGGCTTCAAGATGGCGCGGTTTCCCTTAAAGAGCAGCGCCCGGCCCTACAAAGTGCTGGGAAGCGACGTCAGCACCGAAATCCGCTTTCAGCTTCCAGGCGTTCGATTCGAAATCGTCGAAGGCAGCAAGCACCGCGCCGGAGGCCTGACCACGATCACCCCGATCGACGAGAACAGCTGCACCGTCAATCAGTGTCTCTTCTGGACGGTGCCGGGTCTGGATATCCTCCGCCCGCTCGCGCATGTGCTGGTGCATCAGTTCCTAGGCCAGGATCGCACCGCCGCCATCAAGCAGCAGGAAGGTCTGAAATTCGGCAACAAGATGATGTTCCTCGGCGACGCCGATCAGGAAGCGAAGTGGTATTTTGCGCTCAAGCGTGAATGGCTTGAGGCCGAGCGGGAGAATCGTCCTTTCCGCAATCCGGTCCAGCCAAAGATGCTGCATTGGCGGAGTTGACGCGGCGGCTCAGGAAATTCAGCACGGCTTGCGCCGCCTTCGCGCTTGGCGGCACGCCCTCGGCACCGAGCTCGCTCGCCACCTTAAAAGCCTTTGCAACCCGCGAAGCCGTTTCCGTCCGGTCATCTAGCAATTGCATCAGAGCCTTGGCCAAGGTTTTGGGCGTGCAGCTTATTTGCAGGCGCTCGAGCTGCAACTCTTCGTCGGCGATCAAATTGATGATGCTGACGAACCGCACCTTCACAAGCATGAGAAAGATCAGCACGGACACGTAGGAAAGCTTTTGCGTGATGACGGTCGGCACTTTGGCTGCGGCGAGCTCGACGGCCGAGGTTCCCGACTTTGCGAGCGCGAGATCAGATGCGGCGAAGAGATCGCGGCGCTCGTCGGCTTCCTCAACCAGGATGACCGGCATCGTCCAAGTCCGCAATTGGTTGCGGACTTCCGCGGCGACGTTGGGCACTACGGGTATGGCAACCTTGAGGCTTGGCACTTGCTTCGCCAGCAATGCGAACGTCTCCGCATAGATTGGCATCAGACGGCGGACCTCGCTCTTGCGGCTTCCGGGCATGGCACACAGCAGAATGTCGCTGCTCCGCACCTGGTGCGCCTTGCGGAACGCGGCGCCGTTACCGCCCAAAGCGTTTTCGATGGCGGGATAGCCGACATAGCTGCAAGAAAGCCCGTGACGTTCGAAATAGGGCGGCTCGAAGGGCAAGATCGCGATCAGATGATCGAAAATGCGAGCGAAGGTTTTTGCGCGTCCGGGGCGCCATGCCCAGACCGTCGGGGCGACATAGTGGATGATCGGGATGCCAAGATGCTTGATCTTCTTCGCCACCCGTTTCGTAAAGGCGGGCGAGTCGATGGTAATCACGGCATCGGGGCGCATCTTTTCGATGCTCTCAACCGTGAGATCGATGAGGCTGCGCACGCGCGGAATGTGACGGAGGACTTCAACCAGACCCATGATCGCAAGCTCGTCGGCGGGAAAAAACGGATCGAGCCCGTTGCGGATCATCTCGGGTCCGCCGACCCCTGCGAAGCGGATCGATCCGTTCGATTGTTTCGCGAGCGCGGCCATGAGGCTCCCGCCCAGAGCATCGCCTGAAGGCTCACCGGCGATCAGAACGATGAGACGGCGTCCCTGCGCTAGGGGAGACGATGTTTTGTCTTCGCTTGGCAACAAGGCAGTCTGGCTCCTAGAGTGTCTTATCAGCTTAGCGCAAGGGGAAAGAGGGTGCCACGGACGGGCAAGCCGCAAGGGTTCCGATTGCCGCAAGACCTGGGGTTGTGGAACCCCTCGGGGCGTGCATTCGCAGCAAATTCGCCAACTCTCGTTCCAAGATCATTCCGCACCCCGCCAGCGACCTCGTCCCCCGTCAAACGTTCCGCCAGGAGCGGAATGTCGCTGCCTGGCCTTGCCGCAGCCCTTCGCGGTCGATCAGCTCCCAGACGACCCCATCCTCGATGAGAAAGCGACGGCCGGATTTGGCAATGCGGATGCCGAGATAGCCTGAGAGAAAGCCGTTGCGGGCGACCTCGTCCAACAACCCTTGCCGTTCAGTCCGTTCTATCGGCTCGGCTGAAAGCCGCGACGGCAACGCAAGAAACTCTTCCCAGGAATATTCGAAGCAGGCCTGTGCCGCCTCGTTGGCATAGATGAAATTCGGATCTCGATCGGTGCCGTGCGCCAGGACGACGAATGGCGCCTCGTGGTAGAGCCATCTTGCGTCCTTGTCCTCCGGAACGAGCGATGCTCCCACCAGCCGCGCGTAGCTGTCGGCGAGCAAGGCAAAAAAGGCGGGATCGGTCGACCGGTCTATCATGCAGCGCTTCGATACGTTTTCATCGCGCAAGGATCGTTGCCAGTGAGATACTGGCCGGCCTGTTTGCGGCAGGATTAAGCCCCACGGGGTCGTCGTCATCGAGGATCAAACTTGGCTAGACGCGTTATAACAGAACCGCCACGGCCTCACGCCGGTGCCTCGGACGCTGTCGCCTCGAGTCCTTCCAAAGCGGAAAGCGAGACGGGGAAGCTTGCCGGTGGAGCACGGATAGTCTCGATCGATATCCTGCGCGGTGTGGTGATGGCGCTGATGGCGCTCGACCATACGCGCGATTTTTTCGGCTCAGGAGGCTTCGATCCGCGTGATGTAACCGAGCCTGCGCTGTTTCTGACCAGATGGGTCACGCATCTCTGCGCGCCCATTTTCATCTTTCTCTCCGGACTGTCGGCCTTCCTCTATGGACGCGGGCGAAGCCTCGCCGAGACGAGCCGCTTTCTCTTCACGCGCGGGCTGTGGCTCGTTGTCATCGAGTTCACCGTCGTGAAGCTCGCCTGGAGCTTCAATCTTGGATGGGATCTTTCGTTCGTTGCGAGCGTGATTTTCGTCATCGGCGCCTCGATGGTGGGGTTGTCGGCCCTTGTCTGGCTTCCGCGCTGGGCAATCGTCGCCGTGGCGCTTGTCATGATCTTGGGTCACAACCTTCTCGATAGTGTCCGCGCCGAAGATTTGGGGGCGGGCGCTTCCGTCTGGCACCTCCTGCATCAGCGCGGTTCGATCCATCTGGGCGACGGGGTCCGCGTCTATGTCCTTTACCCTCTCGTCCCGTGGATCGGGGTGATGGCCGCCGGCTACGCGCTCGGCCCGGTGATGGCGCTCGCGTCTGAGGAGAGGAAACGCGTTCTCTTTGCGCTCGGCGCCGCGAACACGGTCGGCTTCGTCCTGCTTCGCGCCACCAATCTCTATGGCGATCCCGCGTCCTGGACGGTGCAAGAGACATGGCTCGCGACGCTGCTCTCCTTCCTCAATTGCCAGAAATATCCGCCCTCTCTGCTCTTTCTGATGATGACGCTAGGGCCCGCTTTGATGCTGCTTGGCGCATTCGAGCACGCAAGAGGCGCGCTTGCGCGCACGCTTGCCGTGTTCGGACAGGTGCCCTTCTTCTTCTATGTGGTCCACCTCTATCTGATCCACGGGCTCGCCGTCGCAACGGGCCTTGCGATCGACGGCACGCTCGCACGCAATCCCAAGATTGGGCTTAGCCTCGCCGGCGTCTATCTCGTCTGGCTGATCGCGCTCGTCCTGCTCTATCCGCTTTGTCGCTGGTTCGCGGGTCTAAAAGCGCGCGGCACCGGATGGTGGTGGAGCTATCTCTGAGCGATCAGCGGAAGGTCTTGGCGTAGAGATCGGTGCGGCGGTCGCGGAAGAAGCCCCATTCGGCGCGGTAGCGCGCGATCGCGTCGAGATCGAAGCTCGCCACGAGCACGCCTTCGTCGTCGGCACCGAAGCTCGCGACCAGCTCGCCCTTATGGTCGGCAATGAAGGAATGGCCGTAATAGCTCTGGGTGGCGCCGTCGTTCTCTTCGACGCCGATGCGGTTCGCCGCGACGATGGGCACGGCGTTGGCGACCGCATGGCCCTGCATGGCGCGCTGCCAGGGAAGATGCGTGTCAAGGGTAGGGTCCTGCGGTTCCGAGCCGATGGCCGTGGGGTAGAACAGGATTTCGGCGCCTTCCATGACGAGCGCGCGCGCCGCCTCCGGATACCACTGATCCCAGCAGATGCCGACGCCGATCGTTCCGGCGCGCGTCTTCCAGGACTTGAAGCCGGTGTCGCCGGGACGGAAATAGTATTTCTCCATGTATCCGGGTCCGTCTGGGATGTGGCTCTTGCGATAGACCCCGAGGATCGCGCCGTCAGCATCTGCCAGCGCCACGCTGTTGAAGAAGCGCGGACCGTCCTTCTCGAAGAAGGAGATGGGAATGACGACCTTGAGCGCCTCGGCGAGCTTGGCGAGCGCGAGCACGCAAGGATGCTCGCCCGCGGGGTAGGCGGTCGCGAACCATTTCGGGTCCTGCCGTGTCGGGAAATAGATGCCCTGGAACAGCTCGGGAGGCAGGATCACTTGCGCCCCTTGGCGCGCGGCGTCGCGGGAGAGGCGCTCGATCTTGGCGATATTGGCCGTCATGTCGTGGCCGAAAGAGGCCTGAATGGCCGCAACGGTGAGCATTCGCGTCCCCATCAAGCGGGCTCCTGCTGGGTGATGCAATGAAACGATCCGCCGCCGGCCTCGCCAGAGCCGAGAAGGCCGAGCGAGGGAAGGCCCACGACCTTGCGGCGGGGAAAGACCGCTTGCAGCGCCTCGACCGCACGCGAGGCCCAAGGCGTCCCGTACACAGGCACGGCGACGATCCCATTGGCAATGACGAAGTTCAGATGCGAGGCAGGCTGAGCCTCGCCGAGCTCGTTCACGACGAGCCCGGGACTCGGAATGCGGACCACTTCCAAGCGCCGCCCCAAAGCGTCGGTCGCGGCTTCGAGCGTGCGCGCGATCTCGTCGAGGGTCTCGGCATTGGGGTCGTCGGCGCCGGAAGGGGATTGGCACACGACGCGGGCAGGGCCCGCGAAACGCGCGAGCACATCGATATGTCCGTCGGTATGGTCGTTACGGAGGCCGCGCTCGAGCCAGACAATCTTTCGCGCGCCGAAGGCTTCGCCGAGCGCCGCTTCGGCTTGCACCTCGGTCCAACCGTTGCGGTTGGCGTTGAGCAGGGTCTGCCGCGTGGCAAGGATCGTGCCTTCGCCGTCATGCTCGACGGCGCCGCCTTCGAGCACGAAGCCGAATTTGCGAACGGGCGTGTTGGCGAGCCGCGCAATCTCGTCGCCCACGATAGAGTCGTCGGGAAGGTCGAACTTGCCGCCCCAGCCGTTGGTCAAGAATCTGAGGGCAATGGCGCCGTCGGCCATTCGCGCAAAGATCGGGCCGGTATCGCGGAGCCAGATATCGCCGTAACGGGCGGGAATAAGCTCGGCCGCCCTGCCAAGCGCGGCGCGGGCCGAGGCCTCGGCCTCGGCACCCGCCACAAGCACGCGGACACGATTTGACGGGGCGAGCGTCTGGACCAGGCCCGCAACGTCGCGGCGAGGGCTTGCGAGATCGCCGTTCCATTCCTCGGCATCTGCCGGCCAGGCGGTCCAGATCGCCTTCTGCGGCGCCCATTCGGGCGGGACTGAAACGAGCCTATCCAAAACGGAATCGCGCATGCGGTCGTACCAAGGGGGCCGGGCTGGGGTGGCTGGCTGCCATCCACGAGTTCTCCTCTCTCTCAAGGGCGTAAACGCGGTCCTGTCAACCGGCTGGCGTAAGCCCCAGGGCTGCTATAGTCGATAGAGCTTCACGGCGCACTTGAATCCACGCGCGTGTTGCCAGCGTGGCGGGAGACCGCATCATGATTTTCCGGCAGCTGTTCGATTCGACATCGAGCACCTACACCTACCTCCTGGCGAGCCGCCATGGCGGCGAGGCGCTCATCATCGATCCGGTGCTCGAACGGGTCGACCGCTACATCCAGCTCTTGAAGGAGCTCGACCTCAGGCTGGTGAAGGCGATCGACACTCCACGCCGATCACATCACCGGGCTCGAAGCGCTGCGCGAGCGCACCCACTGCATCACGGTGATGGGCGAGCAGACCAAGGCCGATGTCGTGTCGATCAGGGTGAGCGACGGCGACAAGGTCGGCATCGAAGGGCTCAGCCTCCAGGCGCTCTATACTCCGGGGCATACCGACGATTCCTATAGCTACCTCATGGCCGACCGCGTGTTCACCGGCGACACGCTGCTGATCAGGGGCACGGGCCGCACGGATTTCCAGAACGGCGATCCGCGGGCGCAATATGAGTCCTTGTTCGCACGCCTGCTCAAGCTTCCCGACGAGACGCTGGTCTATCCCGCCCACGACTATAAAGGTGACACCGTCTCGACCATCGCCGAAGAGAAGGGCTTCAATCCCCGGCTTCAGGTGGAGTCGGTCGATGAGTACGTTACGCTGATGACCAATCTCAACCTGCCCAATCCCAAGATGATGGATGTCGCCGTCCCCGCCAATATGCGCATCGGCCTCGCCCAGCAGATCGTAGCCGGCAAAGGCTGGTCGATGAGTGCCGATGAAGCCAAAGACCTCCTCGGTCAGCCCGACGTCGCTTTGATCGACCTCAGGGAGGATCAGGAGCGGCGCAAGCAAGGAATCATACCCGGCTCTCTGCATGTTCCCTATCCCGAGGTGGAGGCGAGTCTCGGCGGCGATGGCCTGCTCCAGCAGTTGGCCAAGGCCACGGGAAAGCGGCTTATCTTCTATTGCGCCTTCGGCGAGCGCTCGGCGATGGCGGTCCAGGCGGCGCAAGCGGCGGGGCTTGCCAGTTCGCGCCACATCCACGGCGGGATGCAGGCCTGGCAGCGGGCGAAAGGGCCCGTCGCCCGCTAAGTGTCTTGACCCGCTGAGTGGCTTGACCCAAGGGAAACTGCTGTCCTAGCTATGGCGCCCGACGTCGCCTGAATAAGCACCGAGAGAAAGCCGTTCATGTCCAGAGTCGCGCTTTGCCTTGCGGCCACTGTCCCGCTTGTCTGCCTTGGCTCCCATCGGGCGGATGCCGTCTATAGCGAAAGAGCATGCCGCAACCTCGAGCAGAGCTTCGAGCAGATCGAACGCGGGGCAAGCACCGTCGAGGTCAACCTCAAACTGTTCGCGGCTGCCGATAAAGGCTGCCTCGACTTGGCCAAGCTCGTGCTCAAGCACGGGGCTTCGGTCGACGCCCGCGACGGGACCGGAAAAAGGCCGTTGACGCGGGCGGCCGCCGCCGGCCACGAGGATATCGTGACGCTCCTCATCGAGCATGGCGCCCCCGTCGATGCGCGCGACCTCGACGGCTCGACCGCCCTGTTCAAGGCGGCGGAGACGGGCCGGCTGCCTGTGGTCCAGCTCCTGGTCGCGCGCGGAGCCGATGTGAATCTGCCGGGCCGCAACGCGATCACGCCGATTGCCGCAGCCTCCTTCATGGGCAGCGCGCCGATCGTCGAATTCCTGATCGAGAAAGGCGCCGACCCGAACGGCATCGACGGCACGAAAAAATCGCCGATCGTCTATGCCGCGGGTCATGGCTTTACCCCGGTGGTGCGCATCCTCCTCGATCATGGCGTCGATGTGAACGCCAAATACGGCAACGACCTCACCGCGCTGATGTGGGCGGCCGGCTACTCGGCGGAAGCGGGAGTCAAGGACGCCATTTCGGTCATGACGCTCCTCATCGAGCGCGGTGCCAAGCTCGACGAGCAGGACAATCGCGGGCGCACGGCTCTAATGATTGCCGCCGAGCTCAATCATGCGGCTGCCGCGGACCTGCTCATTGAGCGCGGGGCGGACAAGAGCCTCAAGGACAAGCAAGGCAAGACCGCGGGCGACCTCACCACGCTGACCGCGCTCCGCGAGGAGCTCTTGAGCCACTAGAGCTGGATTCATTTTTTCGAGCCGTAGGGGATTCCTCTGAAAATACTTGGCGCCAAATCGGCACGCTGCTTGATTGCTTCACACCGGCCGAACGCGCCAACCATCTCGCCAATGCAGGCATGCTCTCGGCTAACGCCCGTGGTGGAGATAGGCGTCGATCTGAAGCCCGGCGAGATATTGAGCCAACGCCGCGATGTCGTCCGGCGCGGTGGCGTCCATCAAATCCGACATGCCCGGATTGTTGCCGCGCGACTCGTCGCGGAAGGCCATCATCGTGGCCTGGAGGTATTCCTGCCACTGGCCGGCAAGGCGCGCCGTGGTGCCGTCACCCTGGAAGTGTGCGAGATGGCAGCCCTTGCATCCAATCGAGGCGGAGGCCGTCTCGGCCTTCTTGACGACATCGGCGGGCGCCGGCGGCTGTTGCAGGTTGGGCCATTTGAGTTTCTTGAAATGGGCCGCGAGCGCCAGCATGTCGCTCTTTTCGAGGGCCGCGGCGATCGGCCCCATCAGCTCGTTCTTGCGTGCGCCGCTCTTGAAGTCGCGAAGCTGTAGGTAGGAATAGCCCTCGTCTTGCCCCCAGATCACCGGCGTCTGCTTGTTGATGGGGATGCCCTGCTCGCCATGGCACGTCGCGCATAGCTTCACCTTCTCGGCGATGTCCGCCGCGGATACGCTCCCGCTTGTCAGCAGGACAGCTGCGAAAAGGATGGCGCGCGACGTCAAAGCGCTCAGTGGCATGTCCTCAAACTCCCTTGGCCAAGTTGTCGGGATCAGTGGGTTATGAAAAGGACGGGGCAAAAAGCCCCGTCCTCTCTTGTCGCAATTGCGACGGCGCAACGATCAATCGACGGTGAAGGCGATGATGTTGTTGCCGCGCTTGAAGTCGATCTGCACGTTACCGCCCGCACCGACGACGATGTATTGCTTGCCGTCGACGGAGTAGGAGGCCGGCGGCGCATTCACGCCGGCGCCCGCGAAGAACGACCACAGCACCTTGCCGGTCTTGGCGTCATAGGCCCTGAACCAGCCGTCGCCTTCGCCGGTGAACACGAGGCCGCCGGCGGTGGTGAGCGCGCCGCCCATCATGGGCAACGGCGTCTTCACCTGCCAGGCGATCTTGCCGGTGTTGTAATCGACGGCGCTGACATTGCCGAACTGCTCGGAGCCGGGGATCACCTTGAAGGCGCCGCCGAGCCAGAGCTTGCCGCCCGGATAGGGCGAGCTTTCGACATGATAGGTCATCGGCTGATGCAGATTGACGGCATAGGTCATCCCAAGCTCGGGATTCACCGCCATGACCGACCACTCCACGCCGCCATTGGCGCCCGGAAGCATCGGTGTGCCTTCAGCAGTCGGCAAGGACCACATGCCGGTTTGATCCACCATCGCGTCTGAGAAGCGGATCAGGCTGCAATCGTCGCGCTTGTGGACATAGACGTTGCCGGTCTTGCCGCCGTGAATGACGCCCGGAACCGTCTTGCCGTCCTTGTCTTTCACGTCGACCAGGATCGGCGGGCTGACGGAGTCGAGATCCCACACGTCGTGGGCGATGTACTGGAAGTGGCACTTGTATTCGCCGGTGTTGAGATCGACCGAAACGAGCGAGTCCGTGTAGAGGTTGTCGCCCGGACGAATCGAGCCGTCGAGGTCCGGTGACGGGTTCCCGACCACGAAGTAGATGCGTTTCGTCTTGAGGTCGACCGCCGGGTTCTGCCACACGCCGCCGCCGAGGGTCTTGTAGGGATCGCCCAGCTTCTTGAGCGCTTCCTTCTCGGCCGCGATGTCGCGGTGCATGTCCTTGCCGGTGGCGTCGTGGGTCGCCCACACGCCGACCGAGTTCTCGGGGATGGTGTCGAAGTTCCAGATCATCTTGCCGGTCTCGGCGTCGTAAGCCCGCACGAAGCCGCGGATACCGTACTCGCCGCCATTGGTGCCGATCAGGATTTTGCCGTCGATGGCGGTCGGCGCCATGGTCTCGCTGTAGCCCTTCTCTGGCTCGGCGATCTGCGTCTCCCACACCAGGCTGCCGGTCTTGGCGTCGAGCGCGACCAGCTTCGCGTCAAGCGTGCCCATGTAGACCTTGTCTTTGTAGATGGCGACGCCACGATTGTTGGGACCGCAGCAATAGGTCGTGACCGGACCCATCTTGTGCTTGTAGTGCCAGTACTCCTCGCCGGTCTTGGCGTTGATGGCGTAGACGTGATTGAAGGAAGTGGTGATGTACATCACCCCGTCGACAACGATTGGCGTTGTCTCCAGCGACTCCTTCACCTCGGTCTGGAAGATCCAGGCCGGGCGAAGCTTGCCCACGTTCGATGCGTTGATCTGCTTGCCAGGATAATAACGGGTCTGATCGTAGTTGCCGTTCGTGTGCAGGAAGTTCTTGTCGTCGCCGGCAGCGGCGCTGAGCATCTCCAGCGTCACCGACGGGGCGGGCGCGTCCTTGGCTTTCTTCGTCGCGGCGGCCTCGGTTTCCGCTCCACCACTGAAGGCCGGGCTAAAAGCCGCGCCGGCCAAACTCACGATTAGCGCACCAGCAAACGTGGCCGCTGTCTTACAACACCCCATGATTTTCCTCCATTGCGTGGTCCCGATCAGGCCGGCTGGGTACCGACCGCTCCAGACGGGTTCTCACGGCGGGGAAGACTGCGCGCGGCCCTGCCATTTGTCAATCCAAGGTGCCAAGAGACTCGGCTCAAACCGCTTGAGAGGCAGCGAAATTTGCCACTCTCGGTTACGTTTGCCGCTGTTTTGCGCCGCGGCAAGCGGCTAAGTTCAGACCCCCTGCTGGAGTTTCCTGGCCCAGCTTTGTAAACGTGCGTGCAGGCTCATTCCCGGATGCAATCCCGACACGTTCATTCCTCGCCGGAGCCGGAAGTCTCCCGTCGCGCAACCGCAGGCCCAGTTTGGTTCGGACGCGTTGGTTGCATTGTTCTGTTCCTTCTTTTCGCACCGTATTCCGCGCTCGCTGCTCCGCAAGACCCGCAAGGGGAGGCGGCGCCTTCGCCTCAAGCTACGGCCACGGTGCCGATCGGCTATCTCAAGCAGGAGGTGAAGCGACCCATCCCGCTGTCACGGCTCGCGGTCGAGCCCGACGATCTCGGCATCGCGGGCGCTCTGATCGCGCTCAAGGACAACAACACCACCGGCCGATTCACCAAGCAGCAATTCACCCTCGACGTCGAGCGCGTGCCGGTGGGCGGCGATCCCGTTCAGGCGCTGACGAAGCTCGTGGCGAGCGGCCACCGCTTCGTGTTGGTGGATGCGCCCGCCGATGTCCTGTTGCGCCTCGCGGACGCGGTGAAGGACAAGGACGTGCTGCTGTTCAATATCGCCGCAACCGATGTCAGCCTGCGCCAGGAAGATTGCCGCGCCAACGTGCTGCACACGGCACCGGACCGCGCCATGCTGGCCGACGCGCTCGCCCAATATCTGGTGTGGAAGAAATGGCCGCGCTGGCTCGTGGCGAAGGGCGTCTTTCCCGAAGACCTTGCCTATCTCGATGCGCTGCGCCGGGCGGCCAAGCGCTTCGGCGGCACCATCGTCGAGGAGCGCGAGTACAAGGAGAGCCCGGGCGCGCGCCGCTCCGATACGGGTCATCAGCAGATCCAGCAGCAAATGCCGGTCTTCACCCAAGGCGCGCCGGGCTACGATGTCGTCGTCGTGGCCGACGAGAAAGAGGTGTTCGGCCCCTATCTGCCCTATCGCACCTGGGACCCGCGGCCCGTTGCGGGCACCGCCGGTCTCAGAGCCATGAGTTGGCACCCGGCGCATGAGCAGTGGGGGGCGACCCAGATGCAGAATCGTTTCCAGCGCTTCGCCAAGCGCTTCATGCTGCCGCTCGACTATCAGGCGTGGCTCGCGGTGCGCGCCATCGGCGAAAGCGCATCGCGCGCAGGCTCTGGCGAGTTCGCCGCGGTCAACGCCTATCTCAGGGGCGACCAGTTCGACCTCGCGGCGTTCAAGGGCCAGAAGGTCACCTTCCGTCCCTGGGACGGACAGATGCGGCAGCCGATCATCGTCGCCGGTCCAGACCTACCGGTGTCGATGTCGCCGCAAGAGGGTTTCCTGCATGAGCGCGCCGAGGTCGATACGCTCGGGATCGATCAGCCCGAGAGCCTCTGCAAGTTCAAATGAGTGATGACATGGCAGCTTTTCATGTAAGGCGATCCTTCGAGGGCCGCCTTCGGCGGCCTCCTCAGGATGACGGTGGGACGCATCGTCATCCTGAGGTGCGAGCGCAGCGAGCCTCGAAGGATGAGGTGCGAGCGCAGCGAGCCTCGAAGGATGGAGTCAACCACCCATGTGCCGGAGCGAAACGAGGAGAGGACGTGTGAGGATGATGGGCGAGAACGCAAAACAGGCGGCTCTGGCGACTGTCGTCATGATGAGTTTCGCCTTCGCCGCCGACCGGGCCGCCGCCTATACCGTTTACATCTCGAACGAGAAGGGGAACTCGATCACCGTGCTCGACAGTCAAACTCTCGAGGTGCTCGAGACCATTCCCGTCGGCCAACGCCCGCGCGGCATTGTGCTGACCAAGGACGGCAAGCATCTTCTCGTTTGCGCGAGCGACGACGACACGGTGCAGGTGCTCGATGTTGCCACGCGCGAGATCGTAGGAGACTTGCCGTCGGGTCCAGATCCCGAACTGCTCAACCTGCATCCTTCAGGCAGCCCGGTCTATATCGCCAACGAGGACGACAATCTGCTCACCGTGATCGGTCTCAACGACAAGAAGGTCTTGGCCGAGGTGGAGGTGGGCGTCGAGCCGGAAGGCGTCGGCGTCAGTCCCGACGGCAAGACCGTGGTCGTCACCTCCGAGACGACCAACATGGCCCATTTCATCGATACCGGGAGTTTCGAGATCACCGACAACGTCCTGGTCGGGTCGCGGCCGCGCTTCGCCGAGTTCACGGCTGATGGAAGCCGGCTATGGGTGACGTCGGAGGTCGCCGGCACGGTCTCGGTCATCGACGCCAAGACGCGCAAGATCGTCAAGACCATCGGGTTCGAGGTTCCGGGCGTGCAGCCCGAATATATCCAGCCCGTCGGTGTCCGCGTCACCAAGGACGGCAGCAAGGCGTTCGTCGCGTTGGGACCGGCCAACCGCGTTGCGGTCATCGACGGCAAGACGCTCGAAGTCGAAGACTACCTTCTCGTCGGCAAGAGGGTATGGCAGCTCGCCTTCACGCCCGACGAGTCCTTGCTGTTTGTCACTAACGGCAACAGCAACGACGTGTCGGTGATCGACGTGCCGAGCTTGAAAGTCGTGAAATCGGTCCCCGTCGGTAGGGCCCCTTGGGGCGTTACCGTCTCGCAGCGGTAACGCTCGCCTTCACATGCGAGAGCGTTTCAATCGCTTAGCTTCGACGCGAGACGGAGTTCTATGCCGATGCGACCCATTCTCCGGCAACGTAACCGAAAGCCACAGCATCGGGGTTCCGCTTCGCAGCCAGACGCAGCTTGTCTTCGGCGTCGACCACGAGAGCGTCACGCGTATTCCTCTCCTTGGGCCCGTTCTTGAAGCCGCTTAGGAGAATGATCTTCCTGCCACGCAGGACTATCTTCGGGAGTGCCATCCTACCTCCTCGACCTGCCTGGAAGATGTGATCTGAGCGGCTGTGTCACGGGGGCTCAGACTCACGCCCTCAAGGCGCGTCTCGCTCCAAACGGCGGACCCCCGTCTGCCATGTTCACCATAGCAAGAGAATGCGACGAAGGTAAGACGACAGGCTCGCAGCGCACAAAGCTGCAAAATTTGTGCTGCACCGCAGCATCATGGCGACGCGCTGGCACGAAGGAGCGCAGCAAGTCCCACGCGGGTTTCGACACGGGGCGACCAGTTGAGCCTGGCGAGCGCCGACGGATCGGCGACGAGAGAGCCGAATAGCGGTTCGAATCTTGCCGCCTGGCCCGCCATGCTCAGTGCGCCCTTGAGCAAGTGCTCTGGCACGTAGAAGAGTGCCGGTCGCCGGCCGAGACCATGCCGCATTGCAGCGATCATCGCACCGAGGGTCAGGGGCTTGGCATCGGCGACGATGAGCGGGCGCCGCAAAGGAGCTTCCGCCTTCAGAACCGAATCGACCGCCTCGACCAGATTGTCGAGGCCAAGCAAAGAGTGTTGGCCCCTGAGCCCGGCAAGCGGCAGAGGGTAGGGGGACCGGGCGAGCTCGATCAATTTCGCCATGTTCCCCTCGACGCCCGGTCCATAGACAAGGGCAAGCCTGAGAGCCACCCAGTCGAGGTCGGTGGCGGCGAGACCCTGCTCGGCAGCGAGTTTCGAACGGCCATAGGCGTCGGTCGGGCGGGGCTCGCATTCTTCCGTAAGTACGCCTTCGGCCCGCGGACCCGACTGCGCCCTGATCGACGACAGAAAGACGAAGCGCTTGATCTTGGCGCGCTGGGCCGCCTTGGCAAATCCGACCGTGGCTTCGGTGTTGAACAGCCGGTAGTCGTCCTCAGGCACACCGGTCATCGTGCCGGCAAGACCGGCGGTGTGGATCACGGCATCGACGCCGGCGAGAGCCTCGGCCATGTTGTAGGGCCGGGCAAGATCGCCGATGACGGCGCTGGCGCAGGCTTCCGGCAGCATCGCCGGGCGCCGGAGAAGCACCCTCAGGCGGTAGCCGCGCTTCGGCAATTCCTTAAGCAGATAGCGGCCGATAAAGCCCGTGGCGCCGGTCAGAGCGACAAGGGAATTCCGCGCTCTCTTACGCTCTCTTGCCGCCGCTTCGTTCATGCGGTTTCGCTCGCGGCAAACGTGCCATTCGGGCTGAGTTCACGACCACATTGGGGCCAGAGCGTGGTGCGGGGACCGCAATAGGCGTGCGCGAATAGCGCTTTATCCGTCTTAATGTCAGGTTCCGTTTTCGTGCCGACAGCGGAATCGCCTCGGCTCAGAACTTGAAGTCACGGCGATATCGAACGACTCGCCCTCGCGATGGTCGCGGTGATGTCCTGCTCGCGGCCGAGCTGTTCGAACAGGCTTGAAGCGAAGCCGGTCGGCGCACAACCGCTCGGGCTTTTGCGATCGGTTAAGGACGACCGAAGGAGCCGCCTCGAGACCTCAAGGAGAACTCCCAAGCGTCATCGAAAGCGGTTAGAGTGCCGCCCCTTTCGGCGGGACAGGGGAGACAATCGTGCCGTGCAGGACCGCGAGCACAGTGAGCCGGGCGTAGAGCTCGCGTGATGCTTGTGCTGTGTGCATGGCTGCAAGGGAGGACGCCGCGATGAGCGGTGCCAAATTCATGGAAGCAATGAACGCATCGGGCGAAAGGACGCGCGCGCGGATATACGTGGCAGCGCTGATGGCAACTGCGGCGCTCATCTCCGTCGCGGCTCCCGCAACTGCCCAGAACATCCGCGGCGACGCGAGCGGTCCCACGTCGGCGCCCGGCTTCAGTCATCCCGAGCAATATATCCACCTCAAGGATGTGAAGCCCGCCGACAATATGTATCCGGTGATCCAGCATCCCGAGCAGGACAAGGCGGCAGCCGACAAGCTTGCGGCGCTCGCGCAGAAGACCGGCAAGAAGCCCAACATCATGATCTTCCTGCTCGACGACGTGGGCTGGATGGACCCCGGCTTCAATGGCGGCGGCGTCGCCGTTGGCAATGCCACACCGGTGATGGACCGGCTTGCCAATGAGGGCCTGCTCTTGACCTCGGCCTATTCGACGCCGTCATGCTCGCCCACCCGCGCCACCATCCATACCGGCCAGAACCCGCTCCATCACGGCATCCTGCGGCCCCCGATGTATGGCGAGGCCGGCGGTCTCGACGGGGCCACGACCATGCCCATGCTGCTCAAGGCCCAGGGCTATGTCACGCAAGGCGTCGGCAAATGGCATATGGGCGAGAACCAAGGCTCCCTCCCGCAGAATGTCGGCTATGACGACTATGTCGGGTTTCTCGGCGTCTCCGACATGTACACGGAGTGGCGCGACATCTACTTCAATCCCGAGGTCGCGCTATCGCCCGAGCGCTTCAAGATGTTGGAGCAGGACGTCTTCAGTCACTACGAGGTCCACTGCACGCCAGCGGACAAGACCGGTTGCGAAAACGGCAAGCTCATCGATCTCGCCTACATCAAGGAGCTCGACCAGCACTGGATGGAGACAAGCCTCGCCTTCCTCGACAAGATGAAAGGGTGGAAGCAGCCGTTCTTCCTCTACCACGCAACGCGCGGCTGCCACTTCGACAACTATCCGTCTGACGCGTGGGCCGGCAAGTCGATGGCCCGCACCGTGTATTCGGACTGCATGGTGCAGATGGACGACATCCTGGGCAAGCTCGTCGACAAATTGTCGGAGGTCGGCGAGCTGGAGAACACGCTGATCGTCTTCACCTCCGACAACGGGCCCGAATGCGAGGTTCCGCCGCGCGGGCGCACGCCGTTCCGCGGTTGCAAGGGATCGAGCTGGGAAGGCGGCGTGCGCGTGCCGACCTTCGTCTATTGGAAGGGCATGATCGGCCCGCGCAGATCCGACGGCTTGTTCGATCTCGCGGATTTATTGCCGACGGCACTTTCGCTCGCTGGCGTCCCCGGCGCCAAGCTTGCCGATCTCATCCCCAAGAAGACCTATATCGACGGCGTCGACCAGGCGTCCTTCCTGGTTGATGATAACGGACTGTCGGCGCGGCGCAGCCGGATCTACACCTTGAACCAGTACTACTCGGCCATACGCATAGACGAGTTCAAGGGCGTCGCCACCGGCGAGATCGAGGACGGGGTGGTGCAGAAGGGACAACCTGGCGGGTTCAGCGGCTCGATCTTCACCGATACCGGCGGCGCCATCGTCTTCAATCTCTATACCAACCCGCAGGAGGATGAGAGCGTCGGCATTCGTCATCTTCCGCTCGCCGTTCCCCTCGGCGAGACGGCAGGCTGGTACTTGAAGGAGCTGTTCGAATACCCTCCACAGTTCAAGATCGGCTTCATGTCGAACAACCCGCCGGTCTATGACATCGGCCCCGAGGTCAAGGAGGGGCTCCAGGAGTTTCTGAGGAAACATGGGTTCGGCAGGGTCGCGCCCTAGCGGCACGGCTCACGCGCAGATGGGGTGTCATTCAACCGATGATCGCGCGCGGGGCCGGGCCTGATCGGGTAACTTCGACGATGCGGAAATTGCGGCGATTGCGGACAAGCTTGCTTTGCGGCGCCCTGGCCTTGAGCGGACTGACCTTTGCACTTGAGGCCGTTGCGGAACCTTCGCGCGAGAGCTGCACGGACTTTTCCGGCGCGCCGTCCGGCGACGGCGACAAAGCAGGGATGGTGTTCGTTCCGGGCGGCAGCTTCACCATGGGGTCCGACCGGCGACAGCCGGAGGAGCGCTTCAGCCACCCCGTGCGCGTCGATGGCTTCTGGATCGACCGTCACGAAGTGACGAACGCCCAGTTCGCCGAATTCGTGAAGGCGACGGGTTACGTCACGCTGGCGGAGCTTGGGCTCGATCCCAAGACCCATCCGAACATGACCGAGGACCTGACGGCCCCCGGTTCGGTCCTGTTCGTTCCGCCGACCAGACTCGATCGCGGCGGCGACATCACCCAGTGGTGGCAATACGTGAAGGGCGCAAACTGGCGCGCGCCCGAGGGCCCGGGATCGTCGATCGAGGGCAAGGAGAATTATCCAGTGGTGCATGTCGCCTACGAGGATGCGCTGGCCTATGCCAAATGGCGCGGCCGCGAACTTCCGACCGAGGCGCAATGGGAATATGCCGCGCGCGGGGGGCGCGAAAGCGGAGACGATTGGAGCGAGGCGTTCGATAAGGAAGGCAAGCCGATCGCCAATGCTTGGCAAGGCATCTTCCCGGTCTACAACACCGAGCAGGACGGCTATGGCGGGAGCGCGCCGGCGGGCTGCTTTGGACCCAACGGTTTCGGGCTCTACGACATGGTCGGAAATGTCTGGGAATGGACCACCGACTGGTACGTGCCGGGCCATCGGCGCGAGGCCGCGCTCAATCCGGGGGGTCCCTCGATGATTGAGGTCCGCATCGCAGCCGGACAGGCGCCCAGCAAAGTCATCAAGGGCGGCTCTTATTTGTGCGCGTCCAATTATTGCTCGCGCTATCGCCCCGCCGCGCGCCAGCCTCAGGAAGTGAACCTGAGCGCAGGCCATCTCGGCTTTCGCACCGTGCTGAACAAGCCGAAAGAATAGCGCCGAGCATGATCAAGTCTCGGCGCGGCGTGGCGATCGGGTCGGTTCTCACCGCGGTGGCAGTCACGCTTGCCGCCAATACGATCGCTGTCAACTCCGCGACGCGAGCCGCGATGGCGCGAAGTGGCGGCACCGTCATGGAGACCGGCGTCGTGCCTGCGAATGTGAAGGTCGAAGGGGAGGGACCGCCCATCGTCTTGATCCACGGGTTCGCCGCGGCGCTCGACTGGTGGGACGACATCGCCCCTCTGCTTGCGGCCGATCACCGCGTCATTCGCCTCGATCTGATCGGTCACGGCGGAACCGAGGCCCCTTCGTCAGGGTACACGATCGAGCGGCAGGCGAGACTCGTGGCGGCGGTGCTCGACAGGCTCGGCGTGGACCGCATCACCGTCATCGGCCACTCGATGGGTGGCGAGGTGGGGACGGCGTTTGCTGAGGCAAATCCGGCAAGGATCGAACGCCTGGTGCTGATCGATTCGCCGCCGAAGCCCGAGACCACCTTCAAGCTCGGCACGCGGCTTGCGCTAATGCCGGTCCTTGGCGAGGCGCTGTGGCGACTTGGGACCGATGCGACGATACGCAAGACGCTGGCGCAAGGCTTCGCGCCCGGCTTTCCAGTGCCGGAGAAATTCATCGCCGACGTCAAGCAGCTCACCTATACCGCGTTCCGCACGGCGCATAGCGACAGCATCGAGTATGAGAGCGAAAAGCCGGTCGCAGAACGGCTCGCCGCGTTGAACCCCGTTCCGCCGCTCCTCGTCATCTTCGGCTCGCGCGATGCGCTGGTGGCGCCGGCGAGCGCCAAGCTCTATGAGCGCGTGCCGGGCGCGAGCGTCGTCATCCTCGACGGCCCCGGCCATTCCCCGATGGTCGAGGCGCCGCAGGAGACGCTGGCGCTGATCGAGGATTTTCTCAAGAGCAAGGAACCGAGTTTCGCCAAGATTTTTCAGGAGGGCCTTTGATGCGGAAATCTATCGCCCGCTGTGCCGTCGTCGCGGCGCTTTTGATCCTTATCGCCTGGACGAAGCCCGTTCACGCCGAAACCGATCCGCTGCCGTCTTGGAATGACGGTCCCGCCAAGCAGGCGATCGTTGATTTCGTGACACGCGTGACCAAGACGGGCGGCCCCGATTATGTGGAGCCCAAGGATCGCCTCGCCACTTTCGACAACGACGGAACGCTGTGGGTGGAGCAGCCGATCTACACGCAATTCGCCTTCGCTCTCGACGCGGTGAAAAAGCAGGCCAACCGGCACCCCGAATGGCGCGACAAGGAGCCGTTCAAGTCGGTGATCGCCGGCGACCTGAAAGCGGTCGCAGCCATGGGCGAGAAGGGCATGGTCGAGATCATCGCCGCCACGCATTCCGGCATGACCACGGTCGAGTTCGACAGCACCGTCAGCGATTGGCTAAAGACGGCGATGCACCCGCGCTTCAAGGCGCTCTACACCGATCTCGTCTATCAGCCGATGCTGGAGCTGCTCGACTACCTCCGCGCCAATGACTTCAGGACCTTTATCGTCTCGGGCGGCGGCGTCGAGTTCATGCGGACCTTCACCGAGAAGACCTACGGCATCCCGCCGGAGCAGGTGATCGGCTCGGCGGGCGTGACCGAGTATCAAATGTGGGATGCAAGCCCGGTGCTCATCAAACAGCCTAAAGTGCTGTTCGTCGATGACGGGCCGGGCAAGCCCGAAGGCATCAACCATTTCATCGGACGGCAGCCGATCTTCGCCTTCGGCAATTCCGACGGCGACAAGGAGATGCTGGAATGGACGGCGTTCTGTCAGCGGCTGTGCTTCATGGGTCTTGTCCACCACACCGATGCGACGCGCGAATATGCCTATGACCGCGAATCCTCAGTGGGCAAACTCGACAAGGCGCTCGACGAGGCGCTGGCCAAGGGCTGGACCGTCGTCGACATGAAGAACGACTGGAAAACCATCTTTCCCGGGAAAGCAAATCCTTAAGGGTGAGCCATCCGGCAAACGAGCGGGATGAACATGCTTAGAGCGCTGATGATCGCGTCGGGCACTTTCGAGGCGCTGTTCGGCCTATCGGCTCTGATCGCGCCGAACATGCTGATCGCGGCACTCGGGACCGAGCCAAGCGCCGGAGCTGTAACGCTCGCGCGCATTCTCGGCGCAGCGACCTTGGGTCTCGGCATCGCAGCACTTCTTGCCCGCGACGCACTGAACAGCACGGGCGGCCTTGCCGCGGCCTGCGGGCTCGGGCTCTATAATGTGCTCGCCGCCGGTTTCATTCTGTGGCCGGCCGCGATGGCCGGGACCGGTGGCGCGATGCTGTTGGGCGCCGGCCTGATCCATGCCGTACTCGGCGTGCTCTTAATCTATGCGCTCGCAAGAGCGGGGAGATAAGCCCTTACAATTCGTCATACCGGCCAATTCGTCATACCGGCGCAAGCCGGTATCCAGAGTTACGAACGCAAGTGCATGCCGTTTCTGGATTCCGGCTTTCGCCGGAATGACGCGGTCGGCGAAGGCCGGTATCCAGAGTTACAGACGCAAGAGCATGCCGTTTCTGGATTCCGGCTTTCGCCGGAATGACGCGGTCGGCGAAGGCCGGTATCCAGAGTTACAGACGCAAGAGCATGCCGTTTCTGGATTCCGGCTTTCGC
>Ga0187892_10004459_pt1 | contig 23456 bp, 25 predicted proteins | sample MA1701073metaG_FD_139345 | JGI IMG/M metagenome (GOLD analysis project Ga0187892, IMG submission 139345) | Bio-ooze microbial communities from a basaltic lava cave in the Kipuka Kanohina Cave System on the Island of Hawaii, USA - MA170107-3 metaG ... | reverse complement strand
GTGACACCACTGTCGCCGCGCTTGCAGCAGATTCTCCACTATCTGCGTTTACCACTGTCGCTGTATACCGTCACGCTCTATAATTCAACTTAGTTCATTCCCAATTCACGCGAAAGTACAGTATTAACAGACTAAAATAATAAAATGAAAAATTTGCACATTGTGACGCCGCTGTTGGAGTCGCGCGCTCTCAGCGCCGCGATGGGCGCGCCGGTTTTTTTGAAAATGGAAGCCTTGCAGCCCATCGGCTCATTCAAAATCAGGGGCCTCGGCGCGAGGTGTCAAGCAAACTGGGAAGCCGGCGCGAGCCGTTTGGTGTGTGCTTCCGGCGGCAATGCCGGTTATGCCGTCGCGTATGCGGGCCAGCGGCTCGGTTTGGCCGTTACCATCGTGGTTCCCAAGACCACATCGGCTTGGATGCAAGACATTCTTCGGCGCGAGGGCGCAACCGTTGCCGTTCACGGCGACGCGTGGGACGATGCGCATGCTTTCGCCTCGAAGCTGGTCGAGCAGGAAAACGCCGCTTATGTTCATCCTTTCGATGATGCGATCATTTGGAAGGGACACGCCTCAATCATTCACGAGATCGCCGTGGCTGGCATCAAACCCGGCGCCATCGTGGTGTCGGTCGGCGGCGGCGGATTGCTGTGCGGATTGCTGGAAGGTTTGCACCAAGCCGGTTGGAAGGACGTGCCCGTTCTTGCCGTTGAAACCGAAGGCGCGGCGTCATTTGCTACTTCAGTGCAAGCCGGCCGTCTCGTCACGTTGGAACGCATCACTTCCATTGCCACGACGCTCGGCTCTCGCACCGTCGCTGCCGAAGCGCTGGCCTGGACGCAGCGGCACAAGATCACGCCTTGGGTTGTCACCGACCGCGCGGCGGTGGAGGCTTGCGCTCGTTTCGCCGACGAACACCGCGTGTTGGTCGAGCCGGCGTGCGGCGCTTCGCTCGCCTCGGTTTACGGCGGCGCCGAACCGTTGGCCGGCCTTGCGCCGATTGTCATTATCGTCTGCGGAGGAGCGGGCGCGAGCCTCAAGCTTTTGGAGGAGTGGAAGAAACGGGTTTCATTGTAACGTCTTCACGGAATGATCGTGAGACAAGAGGCGCGATTCTTATTCCCGCAGCAACTTATCCAGACGGCCGATTCGTTCATTGTCTCCCAGCACGATCAGCTTGTCGTGTTCTTGAATAATGGTTGAGGATTGCGGGTTATAGAGCAGGCGCGGGGCGTTTTCGCTTTGCTTTTCGATGGCGATGACGATAAGCCCGGTGCGCTGCGGGATTTCGACTTCTTTAAGCGTTTTGCCGTGAAAAACCGATCCCGGCGGCACGGCCATCTCTTCGAGTCGAAACGCCATTTCCTCGTCGCGCATCATCACGCAAGACGGTGATCAGGCCGCGCGCCTTTTGAATATTGGCTTCCTCTAAAGCTTCGTCCTTGGTGGCATCGCCTTCGATCACCGGCAGTTGCGGATATAATTCGCGCACTTCTTCGAGAATTTCCTCCTCTTTCTCGATGACGACAAGCGGCTTGCGCGCCTGCATAAATTCCTTGATCACGGTTTTGCCGGTTTCACCGACGCCGCATAAAATAGTATGCGCTTCGAGGTTAGCGATCATTTTTTTCATCCTTCGTTGTTTGAAGCTCGGCAGCAATTCCTGGCGCACCAGCAGGCTCGTTACACTCGCCGAAAGCATCGAAAGCACCACCAGCCCCAGGAAAATGACGAGCATCGTAAAGACGCGGCCATACACGTCCAACGACTTCACTTCCTGGAACCCTACGGTCGAGAAAGCGATGAAGGTCATGTAAATCGCATCCAGCCAGCTCCATCCCTCAATGAGCACGTAACCCGTAGCGCCGAACAGCAGCAGAAGAAGCAGGCTGAAAAAAACGGCGAGGAAATTTCTGCGCATGAAAACTTTAAATCACGACGTAAGACGAATCAAGACCTTTTTTCCCACCGCGCCAGTGTGATTTTTAGAACCGGCGGGGTGATCAGCGTCGTCACGATCACCATGATCACCACGGCGGAGAAAGTGGCGTCGTCGATGACTTTCAAGCCTTTGCCGATGCTGGCAAAGATGAGTCCGACTTCACCGCGCGGGATCATGCCGACGCCGACGGTGAGGCGATCCAGGCCCTTTTCCACCACGCCGAGGCCGCAGATTTGCTTGCCGATAATCGCGGCGACGGTCAAGCCGGCGGCGACGCCGAGCACCGAAAGATCGGCAAAGGTCTCCAGCCGCACTTGAATTCCCATCAACACAAAAAAGATCGGCACCAGAAACATGGAGATCGGCCTGAGAAGCTCTTCAATATGAATCTCATCGCGGAAACCGCGAAAATGCACATCCTCCAAAATCAATCCGGCGGCAAAAGCGCCGACAATGGCCGCGAGCCCCGCAGCGTTGGCGAGATAGGAGAGCGCAAAAGCGAAGAGCAATGAGGAGATCAGCATCACGCCGGCGGTGCGCAGCCGCGCCAACTGCTTCATCATTCTGGGAACGAGGTAAACGCCGATCGCCAGCGAGCCGCCGAGAAAGAGAATCGCGATGCCGATGAGCCGCAACAACGAGCCGATCTCCATTGACTGCCCCAGTTGTGCGGCAGCAATAACGGCGGAAACCACCGCCAGGATGATCAAGCCGAGCACGTCGTCGATCACCGCCCCGCCGAGGATAATCTGCGCTTCTTTTGTTTTCAACTTGCCGAGGTCCTTGAAAACCCGCGCGGTGATGCCGACGCTGGTGGCGCAGAGCACCGCGCCGATGAACATGTGCACGTAATTCAGACTGAAACCGGCCGGAACGACGGCGGCAAGCTCAGCCGGCAGTTCTTTGATGAAAAGCCAGCTCACACCAAAACCCAGGAAGAACGGCGCAATGATGCCCAAAACCGCGACCCAAAAAGATGAGGCGCCGACTTTCATCATGCCTTGCACCGTCGATTCCAGACCGACATCGAAGAGCAAAATGATAACGCCGATGCGCGCCAAGCTGTCGATCACCACGGCCCAGTGTTCCTGGATGTTGCTGGCCCGCAAGGGCTCGAAAAAGCTCCATTCGGGATTGATCAAGATCAGATTGCCAAGCAAAACACCGCCGAGCAATTCGCCGAGCACCGCGGGCTGGCCGAGGCGCTCGAATATCTCGCTGCCCAATTTGGCAACGACGAGAATGACGACGAGCGCCAGCAGCACCGGCGCCACCGGGTCGGCGTGGCCGCCACCTTCAGAGGCGAAAGCCGGCGCCGTTAATAATAAATAAACGAGAACGATTCCTCCAAAAAATTTGAGGTTCATCAAGACTCTCCAAAAAGTTGTTCGTGAAGTAGTGTTATAGATTTTTTATAAATATTCAGGCGATTTGGGTCCTCAAAGAAAATAATGACAAAATAATTTGGCGACAAAATTATTAAAACGGCCAGAATTTTGGGATCAACCATGTTGCCAACAACCAGAACAAAAGATTCAACGGCGTTCCGACGCGCAGGAAATCGGCAAACTTGTATTGCCCCGGACCGTAGATGAGCGTGTTGGTTTGATAACCGACGGGCGTCATAAAGCTGGACGAGGCGGCAAAGGTCACGGCCATCAACAACGGGCGGGAATCAACGCCGAGCGAATCGGCCGTGACGATGGCGATGGGCGCGAGCAGGGCGGCGGTGGCATTGTTCGACATCACTCCCGTCAACAGCGAGGTGAGCAGATAAAACGCGGCCACCACGGCCACCGGGCCCCAGGCGCCGATCGATTCGATCATGACCGACGAGATCAACAGCGCCGCGCCGGTCTTTTCCAAAGCGACGCCGAGCGAAAGCACGCCGGCCAGCAGAAAAATTACTTTCCATTCGATGGCTTTGTAGGCATCGTCTACGTCGAGGCAGCCGGCCAGGATCATCAAAATGCTTCCGGCAATGGCGGCGGTCAAAATCGGCACAATGTCGAAGGCGGCGGCAAGCACCACGCCGGCAACGATCGCCACGGCCGGGAGAATTTTGCGTTTGCGAAACGTGGGCAGGCTGACTTCGGAGACAAGAAGGAAGGCCTCCTGCTCCTCCAAATAAATGAGATGATCGCGCCGAATCTTGACCAGCAGCACGTCGCCGGCGCGTAGCGGGGTGGTTTCCAAGTTTTCGTGCATGGTTTCACCGCGATGCCGCAGCGCCAGCACGGTGCCGCTGTAATAGCTGCGAAAATTTATTTCTTTCAACGTTTTTCCTTCCAGCTCCGAATTTGGCGCGATCACCGCCTCCACCAGCATTGTCTCGTTCGACTCCAATTCTTCGTCGCGCCATTTGATCTCCGGCTTCAGGGCGATGCCTTCCTGTTCCCGCAGTTGTTTGATCTTCTCGACTTCGCAGCGCACGCGCAACACATCGTTGGCCGCGAGCACGGTCTCCGCGGTCGGAAAGGGAATCAGCCGGCCCTCGCGCCGCACTTCCAAAATATCGAGATCGAGGTCTTTGACCAAGGGCGCCTTCGCCACCGATTTGCCGGCCGATTTCGCCTCCGGCAACAGAACCACGTCGAGCAAATAATCGCCCATGCCGAACGTTTGCGTGAGATCGCCTTTGCCGCGGCGGTCCGGAATCAAGCGCACGCCGAGGAAGATCATATAAAGCATTCCCGCGCCGAAGAAAATCGCGCCCAGCGGCGTAAACTCGAACATGCTGAAAGCCGGCTGGCCGTGGCGCTCGGCAATGGCGCTGACCAAAATATTCGTGGAAGTGCCGATCAACGTGCATAGGCCGCCGAACATCGAAGCAAACGACAGCGGCATCAACAGCTTCGAGGGGCTGAGGTTGAGATCACGCGCGACGCCGAGCAGGATCGGCATAAAAATCGCGACGACCGGCGTGTTGTTCATGAATGCCGACAGGCCGCCGGCGATAATCATGGTCACGCTCAACGCCACCCACAGGTCAAGCTTGAAGAGCCGGTTCAATACGCGCCCCAAGTAATCCACCGCGCCGGTTTTGAACAAGCCGGCGCTGAGCACGAACATAGCGCCGACTGTGACGGTGGCGGGATTGCTGAAGCCGGCAATGCCCTCTTCCGGGGAGATGATGCCGCTCACCAGCAACGCGCCCATCACCAGCAGCGCCACGAGATCGACCGGCAACTTCTCAGTGGCGAAGAGGATGACGGCGATGACGACCAGGGCGATAACGAAGGCGATTTCAAAAGTCATAGCAGTAGCGCAAAATCGTCGCCGGGTTTTGGTGCAATGCTCGCGATTGGCTTGGCAAATTCAGCCGGCGCGTGATCAACTTCTACAAAATTTTTTTCTGTTTTTGCAACAAATCCAACACCGCTTCATTCCATCCCGCCGGGCCAATCTTTGTTGTGCATATCGCTTGGACTTGAGCCAGCACGCTTTTATCAACGTCGCCGTTTTTTTTGCGCACCAAGATCGGCACCTCGACGGCTTGCAAAAGCGGCAAATCGTTCAGGCTGTCGCCGAGACCTACCGAGCGAATAGCTTTCTGCCAATCAGTTTGACAAAGTTTGATGAGCTGGCGTGTGGCGCTGCCTTTATCGCTGCTGCCGGTGAGATGAAAAAATCTGCCGCCGCGTGTCACTTGCAACCCCTTGCGGTCCGCTTCTGTTTGCAACCTTTTGATTTCTTCCTCATCAAAATCGCGGTCGATAAAAAAAGGCTCGTCCGCATCGCGGATTTTAGCCATGCCGGCTTGCTCACGCGTCAATCCGGTGCGCGCGATGATTTGCTCGGCGGTTAGATCGCCAAAGCCGACGAGCGGCAGGTCAACCTGTTTGGCAATCTCAACGAGCGCAGCGCGCAGAGCTGCATAGCTTGCCCCGGTGAGAATCAAGCCATAGCCGTCGCGTTCTGCCGAAGTTTCCAGCGGCAGGTTGAAATAATTTTTTGGAATAAAAATCGCCCCGCCGTTTTCCGAGATGAAAGGATGAAAGACTTCGAGCGTCTCACACCAATATTTCATCTCGGCAAAAGTTTTGGAGGAGCACAAAATCAGCGGAATTTGCGCCTCTCGCAATGCCGCCAACGCCGGACGCGCCGGTGAAAAATCGTAGGTGTCGTGGTCGAGCAGCGTGCCGTCGAGATCGGTAAAAATGAGCAGACGAGGTGAGGACATTTTCATTTGGCAAAAACGGGCCGTCTCAGAAAGTTTTTCCCACCGTGGCCGGCTCATCGTAATCTCGCGCGGCCCCATTAGTTGAGTGGTCGTGCAAATAAACGGTTCGAATCGGAAACGGAATTTCGACGCCTTCCTGGCGGAAGCGCTTGAAGATGCGCTTGCGCAATTCGTGCTGCGCGAAATATTGATCGACAAATTCCGCCACCTGGCAGATGAGCGTGAAGTTCAGCGACGAGTCGCCAAAGCCGGGAATGAAACGCACGAAGGGCGCCGGCTCCGCCAGCAGGCCGGGAATGTCCTGCGCGCCTTTTTGGGCTTCTTCAATCAAGATGCGCTCGATTTCTTCGGGATCGCTGTCGTAGCTGACGCCGATGGGAATGAGCAGCGACATGCGTTTTTCCGGGAAATAATAATTGATGACGATGGCTTGCGCCAGCTTCGCGTTCGGCACGATGATCAAATTATTCTGCAAGGCGCGGATGGTGGTGCTGCGCCAGGTGATGTCGGTGACGTAGCCTTCTTCGCCGCTGTCGAGCTTGATGTAATCGCCGGGGCGAACGTTGCCGGAAAGGCTGATGTAGAATCCGGCAAACAAATTCGATAACGTATCTTGCAGCGCCAGGGCGACGGCCAAACCGCCGACGCCCAACGCGGTGAGAATCGGCGTGATTGAGACGCCAAGCAGATTGAGCAAAATCAAAATGCCGATGAGGACGACGCCGATGCGCGCCAAATTCTGCGTGAGACTGGTGACCGGCAGCGCGCCTTGACCTTGCATTTCGCCGCCATATTTCCTGACCAAACTGCCGGCCAGGCGCGCGGCCACAATCGTCAACGAAATGACCCACAAAATCAGCAAGCTCTTGCCGATCAGGCCGGTGGCGCGGTCGGACAACTCGGAAAATTGCGTGGCCAGATGCAAACCCAAAATCAGCACCCAAATCATGAACGGGCCGCTGAACGCTTGAATGAAAATATCATCGACGCGCGTTTTTGTTTTTTCCGCCCAGCGGCGCAGGGCGCGGAACACCAGGCGCTTGGCGATCCAGCCCACGATCAAGGTAACCGCCAACACGCCGAGAGGGAGCGCGAGCTTCATCCAATCGAATTGAAAGAAATCGTTCATGGTGTCCATGATGATCATCTCCTCCTGGAATATAATAATCGTGAGCCGCAAACTTGTCAACGCGGCTCAAAAGCATGCGCCTTCATTATTGCGTCAACATGGCCAAATCTTTTTTCGCCGTTTCATTTTTGGGATCGAGCCGCAAGACAACGCGATATTCGGCCGTGGCTTCGTCGCGTCTGCCGGACAGCGCGTAGGTTTGGGCGCGCCACAGCCGCGTTTGCGGATCGTTGTCAACGAACCGGATCGAAGCGTTCAATGCTTCCAGGGCTTCGGGGTATTTTTTTTCCAGCAAGTAGGCGAGGCCGATCAGGCCGTGCGCTTCGGCCAGCTCGGCTTTGGAAATCGTGGTGTCTTTTTTTGCCAGGGCAACAACGGTTTCACATTCGCTGCGGGCCTGGGCGAAGGAATCGAGCTGGGTGTAACTGCGCGCCAGATAAAGATGGCCTTTGACATATTCGGGCCTTTGCCGCAACGCGCGCAGCAGCGCCACGCGGGACAAATCCCATTTATTTAACGCCATTTGGCAAAGCGCGTAATTGATGTAAGCGCTGACGGAGGTCGAATCGAGCGTGAATCTCTTTTCAAATGCGGCCGCGGATTTTTCGAATTGCCGCTGGCGCATATAGATCACGCCCAGATCGCCGTACACGTCGGCATCATTCGGCTCAATCCTCGAGACTTCCTCCAAAGCGCCCAAGGCCAGCGAATCGCGCTTGGTTTCGATATAGGCTTGGCCGAGGCGCTTAAGCTCATCCACCGTCAAGGCTTCTTTTTGGCTGAGTTGTTGATAGGTCGCAATGGTTTGATCGTATTCACGCTGCTCGAATTGCGCGTGCGCCAGCATTTTGAGGGTGTTGATCGAATTAGGCTCGAATTTCAAAACCCGCTGCGCCGCCGCCGGCACCTCGCCGTATTGCTTGCTGGAATAGAGCGCTTCCAAATACATCGTCCACGCTTCGCGCGAATCCGGATTCCGCCGGACATAAGTTTGAAAATGCGCGGCGGCGTTGGCATATTGTTTTGCGGCAAAATAAAGTTTCGCCAGCTCGAAGAGCGCCGCTTGATTCGTCGTATCGAGATTGGCGGTTTTCTGCAGGGCGCGCGCCGCTTCGTTGTAACGGCGTTGTGAAAAATACGCTTTGGCCAGCTTGTACTGCAGCTCGGCGCGGACGGAATCTATCTCAGCGGCTTGCTCGTATTGCAAAATGCCCACGCCGGCGGCGCCGGGTTGTTTCATATAAACATCACCCAGCGCTTCGTGAATCGCCGGGTTGTTCGGCTCCAAAAGTTTGGCGCTGGACAAAACGATGATGGCCCGGTCCAATGAATCGCCGGCGGCCAGCGTATTGCCGAGCAACAGCAATAACGCGGCGTTCTTCTTGTCGTATTTGATGCCGGTTTGCAAGCGTTCTTTGGCCGCTGCCGAATTTTTGCGCGCCAGATGGGCTTTGGCGGAAAGCAGATAGCCCGAGGCGAGCTTTCGATCTAAAGCAAGAATTTTTTCAGCGGCAAAATCAGCCGAATCAGGTTTGCCGCTTTGCAGATAGGCTTCGCCCAGCCAAAACCAGGCGTCAGCATTTTTGGGGGATTTGGCCACAGCCGTTTGCAGCGCGGCGAGCGCTTTTTGAATTTGGCCTTGTTTCAGAAGTTGTTTGCCGGCGTTAAGCTCAGGTTGAGCAAAAACCGGCGTGAACGCCGCGATCGTCAAAACGACCGCTACAGTCTTTGCAAATCTCATCATTGTTCCATGCCTCCGTTAAATCTCACGTGTCCCAATGGCTCAAAAAAGTTTTTTAATGGTTTTTAGGTGCTATTTGTTCAAGCTCTACGACTTCTTTTTTCACAATTTTTACAGTCAATGCTGTCGCGTTGCTAAATTGTAATTTACTGATGACGGCGGCTTTGCGCAAGAGAAAATTCCAATGATTCTTACTTTAATTTTACGAAGCCCAAAGCCGTCATCAACGCGGCTGCGGCTCATCCTGTCCAGACTGCAACCAACTCCGCAGTGTGGCGCGAAAAAGCGCGCGCTCGAAATAACTGCCTTCCGGCGACAACTCGTCGTAGCCTTTCGCCAACAAAACTTCCATGAGCGGCTCCAGTTGCTCCGCATAATGCCGCATGCACGCCGCCGGATGAATGCCGGGCCACGAGTAACACGAAACCACCGCGCGCCGGTTTTGTGAAGCAACGGAAGCCGGCACGGTTTTGTCCCAGTCGGCGTCATTCGGCTGAAACATGTACTTGTCCAAATTGCCTTGAGGAATGCCTTCAACACCGCGCACCACCGGCGGTTTGGTATCCAAAGTATAAGGATCAACCGCCAGATCGGTGACGACAGCGTGTTCCGGCAGCCATGCCAGCCAGGCATTAGGCACCACCGGCTTGGAAGGGTCGCGCCGTTGCGCCGCATCCACCAAAATGTCGGATTGGCGCAAAAGTTTTTCCATCATTTTTTCCTGGCCGCTCAAATTGCGGCCCACGGTCATGGCGATGACGCCGGGTCCATTTTCCTGTATATGTTGATTGTTGCGCTCGACATTGCCCAATTTGGTGGCGGCATCGACGGCATGTTTGCCGACCATGCCGGCGCCTAAAATCAACACCCGTATCGGTTCGCCATCCGGCCGCCGCAATCCGGGCCAACGCTTCTCGATCACGTCAAAGGCCGCTTCCAAACCATTCCAGGCGACGGCTTTCATGTTCTCGACCAACCGAATACTATTGTCGTTGGCGATGCTGTCCAATGAAATGGCGTTAATGCCCAAACTGCTCAGCGTCTCGACGCGCTGGGGCCGGGTCGGATAATGCAGCATGGAAATGAGACAACCGCCGGGCCGCAGCATTTTAAATTCTTCCTGCAGCGGCGAGCGCAGCACCAAAACCAAATCCTGTTGGAATGCCTCCTGCCGCGTGCACGAGCGCACGGCGCGGCTGCCCTGCCGATAATCGCCAAAAGCATAGCCCGAGCGCGAGCCATAACCTTCTTCAATGAAAACCTTCAGGCCGCGCTTGGCGAGAAACTCAATGAACTCCGGCAAGAAGACACGCTTTTCGCCAGGCTCTTTCATCATGCGGGGAAAGCCGATGGTTTTGGGAATGGTCATGAGGTTGATCGGAATTTAGAAAATTTCAAACCAGTTTTCAGACAAGCTGAAAACTGGTGTCCCGTAAGCTGGACAACTTTAAAGCAAAAGCTTTGAACACGGATGACGCGGATAACACGGATTCTCGCGGACTGAGAAGAAAATCTATGTCAATCAAGTAATTCAGAAACTTATCAAAAAATCCGTGCAAATCCGCGTTATCCGTGTCATCCGTGTTCACAAGATGTAGATTTTTTTCTAAGTTCGGTCATCAATGGCCTAATCTTATTTTGGATTTACCGGCAGCCGCGAAAGCTGGGCGCGGGCGATCACGCGCTCGAAGAAACGGCCTTTGGGACTGATATGTTCTATTCCTTTCTTTTCAACAAGCACGCGCAAAATCGGACGCAGTTGATCGCCATAAATCTGCATGCACTGCTGAGGATAAACTCCCGGCCATGAATAGCACGAGACGGCGTGGCGGCGATGTTGCGTTCGAACGCAATTGGGCAGGCGGCCATACGCCGGATCGTCCGGCGCAAAAATATATTGATCCAAATTGCCTTGCGGAATTCCTTCGACGCCTTTGATAAAGGGCGGATCGACGGAGCAATCATACGGATCGACGGACAAATCGAGAATCACCGCGTGCGCCGGCAGATGCGCGATCCAGTCGTTCGGTATAACCGCTTTGGCGGGATCGGGCCGCTGCGTGGCATCGACGAGAATATCGGTGCGCGAGAGAATTTCGCGCATCACTTCGTCGCGGCCGGTGAGATCATAATCAACCACCGTGGTTTGAACGCCGGGCGCGTTGGCGGCGAGCATCTGTTTGCGCACGTCGTCATTGCCGTAACGCGCCGCGGCTTGAATGACGTGACTGGCCACGGCGCCGGCGCCGAGCAACGTCACGCGAATCGGCGCCCGCTTGGGACTGTCAAATCCAGGCGCCGGATAAGTTTTGCGCAAAGTTTGAAAAGCAATTTCCACCCCGTTCCAGGCGACGGCGCGCAGGTTCTCGACCAGTCGCCGGCCAATGTCATCTTTGAGCGAATCCAGCGAAATCGCTTCCAGACCCAATTCACGCAAAAGCGTCACGCGTTGCGGGCGCGTCGGATAATGCAGCATCGAAATCAAACACGCGCCGGGGCGCATCAAGCGGATTTCGTCGTCACTCGGGCAGCGCAAAACCAAAACGTAATCTTGCCGGTAGGCTTCTGCCAGCGAGACAAATTTTACCGAAGGCGCAGCGCGAAAATAATCGGACTCGGTTAAGCCCATGCCGGAACCGTAGCCTTGTTCGAGCACGACGCGGGCGCCGGATTTTGTCATATTCGCCACGAATTGCGGCAGGAAATCACGCCGCTCGCCGGCCTCTTTGTGCATGCGAGGCAGGCCGAAGGTTGGGGATGCACCCATTTTTAATCACTCCGAAGTATTTTTCCTTTTATTAACAAGTTACAAGTTTTCTCGTCTAAAATCAAGGCGCAGCATTTAAAATTTTGGGATTTTAAAATCTGATTTTCAGCTTGAGGGGCGAAGCGGATTTGCAAGACACAAAGAAAGGATGGTAAACGGGTGTCCATCGCCCGCGAAAAAACCTTTGACATTCATAGAGATGATGATTATCTTAAGGGGTCTATTTTGGAGATCGTATGTCCCTGCAGCGCGAAGCTATTGCGCCTAACGATATCGTTTTGGTTCATATTGATAACAAGCCGGCTTTTTTTGCGCGCGTCGAGCGCATCGATTCGGATTATAAGCGGAACTGGTGGCATGTCAAATTTTTCGTTCTGGCGTTGCCGATGCAAGTGATCACCTGGATTATTGATGATGAGCAGATTCGCGGCGCGGATTTCACCATGGGCGGTGTGCCGGTGCGCGTAGAAAAAGTCGTCCCGCCGGTGGAAACTTCAGCCAAAGAACCTGAAGCGGAAACTTCGCCCAATAATACGGCGCCGCAAAAGCAAGCGCGTATTCTTTCCCTGACGCCGAATCGCCCAAGCGAAGAGAGCGAGTCGTTGAAGCCGGCCGGCTAAAAATATTGACAGGCCGTTGATAACAATTCAAAAAAAATTTTAAAAGAACAAAGGCAAAGGAGGAGATAAAAGATCGGCTGCTTGAGAGGACGGGCTGGCTGAGCGGCAGCCGAGCTAATAAATCGAGAAATCAAATTCCGGTTTCTCGGGAGGAGAAGAGTATGCGAGCTTCAGGTTTTGTGCTATCGGGGTTGATCACGTTGACCTCGGCGGCGCTGATTTATCATCGCGCCCAGCCGTCGGTCAAAACTCAGAGGGTGCAATATCAGAGCGGCGATGAAACCGTCAGCGGATTTTTGACCATGCCGGAAGGCAAAGGGCCGTTTCCGGCGATCATCGTGATTCACGAGTGGTGGGGATTGAATGACTGGGTGAAGGAAAACGCCAAAAAATTTGCCGATGACGGATACATGACGTTGGCCATTGATCTGTACCGCGGCCAAGTCGCCACGGATCAGGAGACGGCGCACGAGCTGATGCGCGGTCTGCCCGAAGACCGCGCCACGCGGGATTTGCAGGCGGCGTTCGCGTATCTTGTTTCGCGCCAAGACGTGCAGCACGACAGAATCGGCAGCCTCGGGTGGTGTCTCGGCGGCGGCTACTCATTGCAGGCGGCGCTGAATATTCCGGAGCTTGCTGCCTGCGTCATCAACTATGGCCGCTTGGTCACGGATGGCGAGATGATTGAAAAAATCAACGCCCCGATTCTCGGCATTTTCGGCGGCAAGGATCGCGGCATTCCGGTGAAAGACATCGAGGCGTTCAAAGCGGCATGTAACCAGGCCGGCAAAAATATCACCGTGCAGATTTACCCGCGCTCCGGGTATGATTTTATGAATGAAACGAATGCGAAGGGCTACAACGCGAAGGACGCCCAAAATGCCTGGGAAAGAACCTTCGCCTTTCTCGAAAAAAATTTGAAGAATTAACCGCCGCGGCGTTGTTTGACGCCGCGATCTAATCACGAAAGAAACTGACGGGCTTGCAACTCTTTTGGGTGCGAGCCTGTCTTGTTTTTTGGCAAGGATTGATGAAAGTTTTTTTGCAGCGTTACGGTTTGTTGATTGTTTGGGCGGGTTTATTGTTTGTGCTGTCGTCGATTCCGGATTTGCAATTTCCGGTCAGGGTTTTTAGTTGGGATGATAAAATTCAGCACGCTGCGGCCTACACGCCGGTGGGTTGGCTTTTCCTCCGCGCCATTGTTTGGAAAAAGCCTTTCACCCGCCGCGCTTTGTGGCTGGCCATTTTGGCCGGCGCGCTGTACGGCGCAATGGATGAACTGCATCAATATTTTGTTCCGGGGCGGGCGGCAGATTGGACAGATTGGCTGGCTGATACGATCGGGGTGGCGTTGGGCGCGTGGTTGTTTTATCGTTGGCGCGGGCGCTTCACACCACGCCATCAAACCAGGCCTCAAGAAAAGTTGAAGAAAAGTGTCTCAGGTTAGTCGGGTTTGATTTAAGCTAACGGCAGGTTCCCAACGGTTTCTCGCCGGCGAAAGTTTCGGTTTGGCTTGCTGCCGAATCAATGTGAGTTGGCACGGCGGTTACTGCCAGCAGCAAAATCACCAGAATTGCCTGACGCCAGCGGCGATGCAGCATGTGCACGAGGGGAATGAAAGAAGAAGAAAACGGCGCTTTCCAAAAAATCACGGCGCTCGCCAATAGGATGGCAATAATCGTCGAATCCATGGTAAATTCCTGCAACGCTGTGGCGTTCAATCGAACAACAAAATGAATGTTTGATTTGCCTTTCTGTTATTTAGACACCGGCAATTCAAAAAAGGTTGCATTGAAAAAAGAGAGAAAAATGCGCGCAAAAATTGTGATGATCTCGTGTTTGCTGTGGGCGACGGCCACGTCGGCGCAAAATTTTACCGGCGGCCGTGACCGCCTGATCGTCGGCGGCCACGCCAGTGTTTTTCGCATCAGCTACGACGGCTTCAGCCGCATTTACGGTGAGCGCAGCGGATTAGTTCTCGGCGCCACCGGCTTGGTCAAAATCCGCCCGCCTTATTATGCCACGGTCAAATACCATCAGTTCGACAAAGAGACGACTGTCTCTATCAATGATGTTCCGCTGAGACAAAAATGGGAGGAAAATTGGTACAACCTCGGCGTGCGTTATGTTTCTTATGGCGAGCGCCGTTTAGTGAATCATTTCGGTTTCGGTTTCGCCTTTTTCAAGATCAACGAAATCGGCCCGGTGAGCGTGTTTGGGCGCCCGCCCGGCAAAATCAACGCCAGCGGTTTTTTTCTCGATGGCGGCATGGAATATCGCTTTATCAAATACGCTTCGTTCGCGTTTGAAATCGAGATTACTTCGGCGGGCATTCAAGGGAAAAGCGGTTTTGAGGGATCGAGCGTGGGAGGGTTTCTCTTTAGCCTCGGGTTGAATTTTCAAGTCCCGCCGCGCTTAATCAAACGAGACGGGACTTGACCAGCCCTTTGAGTTTTATAAGAAAGTATAGCTCAAACCAATGGCCAGGGTTTCCTTCACTTGAATCTTTCCGCGCCGCACCGGCGGCTCTTTGATCAATTGCACGTTCACATTCACCGTCAGATACTTGCTCACTTTCGCGGCAAGCGTGTTATCGGAGCGCATGATGATGATGTCGAAATTCCTAAAGGCATCGAAAAGCTCCAACTTGCCGGTGAACAGCAGATTGGACTGCAATTGCCACGACACTTCCGTCACCGACTCCAACCCGCCCTCGACTTTCGTCTTCTCAACGGCCAACGTTTTCGGATCATCCGCGTAATTGTTGAACTCCGAGGTGATCACCTCGCGCAGCGCCGCTCCGAGCCGCGTCTTGATTTGCGGAATGGGTTGATAACCCAACCCCACGCTTTGCGTCAAGTAAGCCGGATCGAAAAAATTCGAAACTTGAGTTTTTGGCGTGGTTCCATAATTGAACCCCGCAGCAAACTGCGTTTTGAGCGTTGCGGCAATGTAAGGATTGACATAAGTTCCGGCTTTGTAGGTCAAGTTGCTTTCGATGTCGATTTTATCATCGGTCTTGCGAATGCCTTGATCGCCCAACTTCGTCTGGCCATAGGCAAATTTGTATGAAGTCGTCCAGTTGGTTTTGGGCAGCTCGTTGGCTGATTTGCCGATGAACGACAGCGCGTAGGCGAGCGCATTTTCGCCGCCTTGCGCCCAATTGTCATTGAACGACACCTGCGTCAGATTCAAGCCGCCGACCAGGTTGTGGGTCCAAGTTTTTTTAACCTGGGTGGTATCGGCCTGTTGCGCGTTGGCATTGAAACACCATAAACCAAAAATAAGGACAATAACTTTTCGCATTCTTCTTCCTTTAAAAATCAAATCAATATGTGATGGCGCGCGGCAGTTTTTTGGCCTGCTTGATCCAGGCGCTGACCTGCGTCTGATTGGGCAGTTTGCGAACCAGCCTTTTTTCCTCGTTCGCCGCGACCAAATGTTTGTGCAAATTTTCCGCGTTGCGCTGCGCCAATTCAATAACGGTGTCAACGCCCGCAGCTTCCAATAATTCGGCATATTGCCCGCCAACGCCTTTAATGCGCGACAGATCGGCGTGGTTGATCCAGCGCAGAATCAAAGATTCGCTAATTCCCGATTGCGCCGCGATCGCCTTGCGGCCCTGCGGCGTCGCGCCCTTTTCCAACAATGCCGGCGTCGATTTGATGCCGGCTTCTTGCAGCTTGCTGGCGTAGGCCTCGCCGACGCCTTCGATTTTTAATACATTTCTCATGTTTTCCTCGCCTCCAAGAAATCGAACAGAAAAAAGGCTCGGCAAAAAATGCCGAGCCTGACATCCTCCGGAGATCAGAGCTCGAATCTCCAAATTTGCGTCGTGATCAAGTGGTGGTTTTATTGGGAATCTTGAGCTTTTGGCCGACTTTGATCAAGTCCGGATTGGTCAAGATATCCTTGTTGATATTGAAAATTTCCATGTAACGCTTGGCATCGCCGAAATGCCCCTTGGCAATTTTCGAAAGCGTGTCGCCGGACTTCACCGTATAAATGCCGTAGATGCTGGTGTTCTCGACTTTGATGTCGGCGACGACTTCGTTTTCCCAGTTCGGGTACGATTTAATTTTGTCCCACAACTGATCCTTGTCGTATTGATAAGCTGCTGTGCCTTTAACGTGGAGTTTGCCGCCGGCTTCCTGCACGTCGCCGTTTTTGACTTGCAGCTTGACGCCGAGATCGAGCAGGTCCTTATACTTTTCTTTCAACATGATCCGTTCTCCTTTCAGTTGGTCTAATAAAACATGACAGAATAAAAAATTATCCTTTGTCAAAACAAGCTTCATCAAAAAATTCGTATTTTTAATATAATGGCAAAAATCAAAAAAACAAAATTTTTTGATGGCCAAGGCCTCGCCAATTTACCGGCGCGTCGCTTTCATCACGGCGCCCAGCAATCCACCAAGCAGGCCGCCCCTTTGCTGCTGCGGCGACTGCGCCCCGCCCAGGCCGCGCATCAGAAATCCGGCAACGTCATCTAAAATATTGCCGTCGCCGTTCTGGTCGATCAAGGCCGCGATGCCCTGCGATCCCATGCCGCCGGCGTCGCGTTGCCGGGTTAAAAAACCCAAAATGATCGGCGTCAGCATCGGAATGATCCGCATTGCCGTTTTGGTATCGAGATTGAAATTCTTTGAAAGAAGATTCGCCGCCTGCACGCCGGATTCGCCCAGCAGACCGCCGAGACGAGGATCGGGATTTTGGTTTTGGGTGTGCAAGCCGAAAAGGCCGCCGATATCGCCGAGCACATCAGCGCTGCCGTATTTGTTTAAAATGTGATCGACCCGCGGCGCGCCGCCGCGCTGTTCCATTTGCCGTTTCAAGCCGCCGAGAATCATCGGCGCCACTTGCGGCAAAATTTGGCTCGCTGTGTTCGGATCAAGGCCAAGCGTCGAGGAAAGATTTTGCGTAACATCGGGACCGACTGCTCCCATCAGATCTTCAAGAAAATTAGGCATGATAAGACTCTCCTATGTTGGTTTTGACTATTGCAAAGGTTGGTTAAAAATTATTTTCCCGAGGTGAGGGCTTTCTTTTTGTTGATCACGCGGTAAATCCACAAAATTAAAACGGCGCCGGCGGTCGAGCCGATAAAGCGCGCCGATTCTCCCTCGCCATATAAACCGACGAATTGCCCAAGATAAGTCGCCACGAGCGAGCCGCCGATTCCCAAAAGAATCGTTACAATGATGCCGCCGGGATCCTTCCCCGGCATAATGAATTTGGCCAGCGCCCCGGCAACCAGGCCGATCAAAATGATGTAAATCATAGTCTCTTCTTCCTTATTAAAGTTGATTAGATCGTTATTTTAAAACAACCGCGCAATGCCCGCAGCGTTTGGCTTGGAGCGGGATCGTCATCAGGCATTCCGGACATTCTTTGGTCGTCGGGTCGGCCGGCGGCGCTTCCTCCTTTTTCTGGAGGCGATTGATCCCGCGAATCATGACGAAAATCGCAAAGGCAACGATCAAAAAACTGATGATGGCATTGATAAAGACGCCGTATTTGAGATTGACCGCCGGCGTATTTTCAACCGCCTCTTTCAACGTAATCATCTTGTCGCTGAAATCAACACCGCCGGTCAACAAGCCAAGCGGCGGCATCATCACATCATTCACGAACGAGCTGACGATCTGCCCAAACGCGCCGCCGATAATGACGCCAATGGCGAGATCGATCACATTGCCGCGCATGGCAAATTCTTTGAACTCTTTCATCATCGACATGGTTTTACCCTTCCTTCCTTATTTGAGTCGCTATGAACACGCAAAGTTTTTTGTTTTACATCTTTGCGCGCCGGCCCTGCAGCAGGCCAGAGAAAGTTTCGCTTTATTATTGCTTTCCCATTTTGGCCATAGCCTTGTCGATTTTTTTCCGCGCCTCGTCGGCGCTTTTGTGTTTTGGAAATTTGTCGAGAATAATGTTATAATATTCGACCGAGCGCTTGTAGTCGCGCAGCTTGTCTTCGCAAAGCGCCCCGGCTTTTAAAATCAAATCCGGCGCTTTCTCATAATATGGAAAGGCCTCGGCGATTTTAGCGTACTGCTCGGCGGCGTTGTTGTAATCCGCAAGTTTGTCTTTATAAACATCGCCGATTTTTTCAAAAGCCGCGACGGCGCGTTTATCGGTTTTATGCTTGTCGACGATCTCTTGATAGGCCGCAATGGCCTCGCCATAATTTTTGAGACGATCGGTGTTGATTTCGGCAATCGCCCACAACGCCTCGACGGCCTGAGCGCTGTCCGAGCCGGCGTCGGCAACTTTGCGGTATTCGGCAATCGCGCCGGCGTAATCTTTGGCCTTCTCTTTTTTGATTTCGCCCATCTTGAAAATCGCCGCCGTTGCATATTCGCTTTCCGGATGCTTCGCCGCGATCTCGCTCAACACCTGTATCGCCATTTTGTGATCGCCCAAATCTTTTGACAGAATCACGCCGCGGTTGTAGCGCGCGTTGGGCAGCAGCGGACTCTCCTCGCAACAATACTCCAATCGCAAATAACTCGCCTCGGCCTCCCGCTTGTCGCCTTTTTTGGCGTAAAGCTCGGCGATGGTTTTAAAAACCGAATCCTGGCGCGTATCTTCTGGGAATAAAACCAAAAACTTTTTGGCGTCATTGACGATAACCGCGTAAGCGTCGGAATTTTCCAGCGCCATCGCCACATTCAAATAGTGAAAATACCGATCCGCCGGATTTTGTCCGGCGGCAACGCCGTCGACGAGAGGCAACAGCCCGGCGCGTTTGTCTTTGAAAGCATTGTCGGTGGAAATCATCTTGCGCGCCTCATTCGCCGACTCTTGCTGCCACGGGCTGCCGGGGTAAAGATAAATCGTTTTTAAAAAAACCGCCACAGCCTTCTGCTTGTCGCCCTTTTCCTGATAAACTTTGGCAATCAAATATTGCGCCTCCGCGGTTTTTTCGCCGTCGGGAAATTGCGCCACGTACTGATTCAATTCCGCCAATAAAAATTCGTGCAGGTTTTTATCGTGGCGATTGTAAAGATCTTGCAAATAGGCGAACAATTTGTCGGAATTTTCGAGCGCCCGGACCTGGATAACAAGAAGCGGCAAAATGACGAAGGCGAAAAAATATAGGCGGGATTTCATCGTCTCCTCCTGATTTTATTTATTGGGAACCCTTGCCAAATCAATTCGGCAAAGACAACAACTCTTTTGCAGTCATGATAAAAAATATATAATTAGATTTTGCCAAAAGCAAGGGCTTTGTCATCGCGCCTTTTTTAACAATTCGTTTTTTTAACGCGAAGGCGAAATTTTTCCTTGCTTTTTTGTGTTATCACTATTAAAATGATTTAGGCAAATTTGAAAATACTTTTCTTGAAACCGAGAAAAAATTTATGAAATTGCGCTTCTCATTCGATGTAAGATGTTGACAATTTATTATGGGACTTCTTCGGTTTGATTTTTGCTCGTTCAAAAGTATGAGCATATAAAAGCCTTTGTCTTGTCATGTATAAAGCGTTTTCTAAAAAAATTATTATAACCTTTCTCGTCAGCACCGGCTTGATGCAGGGCTGGCCGCTGCTGGTTTCGGCAACTTGCAGCATGCCCGAGCCGCAGGTGATGAACGCGGGAGGAAATTGTTGCTGTTGTGAAAATTCCCCCATCTCGTCATCGCCGGCAATTGCGGCCTGCAACCCGGGCAAAAGCTTGGTCGGTATTCTCGGCACCGACTCGCCGCTGATTCCTGGCAAGGATAAAACCGGCAAATTTTTCTCGCAAGAGTTTGCGGTTGCATCCGCTGTCAATCTTCTCTCCCCATCACTCGCTTCGCCGCTTTCCGGTTTTTTTGCCGGCGAATTGATCTTGCCATACCCCAGCGCAACGCCGCTTTATCTCGTCGACTGCGCGTTTCGTATCTAATATTCCTACCGCGCCCATTCGTTTGCTGTAACCTCATTGGGTGTTCTCCGTCTTTTTAAACAAAATCTTTGCATCGCAACGATGTTGCGCTTTGGTGCAACGATTTATCTTTGCCATATCTGTTCGCCGTGTAAGTTTACGGCGACTTGAGCAAATTGATTTGGGGGAAAGCAATTTTGGAGATTGAATATGTATCGATTGATTTTCGGGCTTTGGCTCATCGCCGCATCGTGGGCGCCGTCTGCCTTTGCCCAAGAAAACGGCGCCGCGCTCCGTCTTCGCGATCTGCTCCGCGAAGCGCGCGAGCGCAATCCGGAAATTCGCGCCGCGCAGAAAAGATGGCAGGCGATGCAGGCGCGTATCAAACCTGCCGGCACGCTCGAAGATCCGCAGATCGGCTTTCAAGTCATGTATGCGCCATATCCTCTGCGCAAAGCATTTAAGAACGAGCGCGCAATCATGATCAGCCAGATGTTTGAATTTCCCGGCAAGCTTGGCCTCATGTCCGGCATGGCCGGTCGTGAAGCCGACATGTCGGCGGCGAACCACGAGCTGGTGACGTTGAAAGTGCTCACTGAAGTCAAGAAAACTTATTTCATGCTCTTTCACCTCGACTTCGACCTCGTGATCAACCGCGAAAACCGCGAGCTGATGCAGCAATTCATCGCGATCGCCAACGTCAAATATGCCACCGGCATGGGCTTGCAGCCGGATATCATCAAGGCGCAAACCGAGTATTCGATGATGTTCAACGACAGTCTGATGTTGGCGCAGGAGCGCAGTTCGATGGCGGCGATGCTCAACGCATTGCTGGATCGTCCGCGCGACAGCCACGTGCCGGTGATTCACGAGCATTTCGATCCGCGGCATTTCTCGTTCAATTTGGATTCGCTGGTGCAAACGGCCTATGCCCATCGCCCCGAATTGAAAAATATGCAGGCGATGGCGGACATGTATCAACTCTCCGGCCGGTTGGCGCGCCGCGAATATTTTCCCAACTTCATGCTAAGCTACACGCACCGCAAAATGCCGGAGATGCAGAATTGGGATGCGATGGTTTCATTCAACGTCCCGCTCTATTTTTGGCGCAAAGAAAAATTGCGTGTGCAGGAGGCCGATGCCAATTATCAAATGGCCACCGCGAGCCTGCAATCCATGCAAAACATGATACGCGCCGAAGTCGAAAGCGCCTTTTACAAAGTCGAGCAGGCGGGCCGCAGCGTGCGAATTTTCCAAAACACCGTCGTGCCGCAAGCCGAGCAGTCGCTCATGGCCAGCCGCGCCGCTTATGAAAACAACAAAACGGATTTTCTCATGCTGCTCGACAGCCAACGCACGCTGCGGGATTTGAAACTCGCGGCGCATCAAGCCCTGGCGGATTTCGGCGCGCGGCTGGCGGAGTTGGAGTTTGCTGTTGGCGTAGAATTGATCAATAAATAAGTAGTCCTGCCCCCTTGTGGGGCACTGTCGATAACGCAGCTTTCTCTATCTCGACAACCGCCCACAAGGCTACGCCCGTTGGGGGCGGGGACTACCTCAATAAACGAATTTGTGTTTTTGCAAAGAGGTAGAAGATGAAATCTCGAATGCTCTCACTCAGCTCATGTCTTTTGTTGCTCGCCGTCTTATTCGTTGCCTGCGAAAAGAAGGCAGAGCAAACCGCCAGCGCCAACGGCGCTTCATCGATGGATAAAAAAGACCGCAAAATTCTCTACTACAAAGACCCGATGCACCCGTGGCTCACTTCGCCGAAACCCGCGAAAGCGCCGGATTGCGGCATGGACATGGTGCCGGTTTATGAAGGCGAAGAGGAAGAGCAACCCGGCAGCGCGATAAAAATCGATCCGACCGTGGTACAAAACATCGGCGTCAAAACCGAAGCCGTGCAAAAGCGCCGGCTTGCAAAGGTGATTCGCACCGTCGGCAAAGTCGAAGTCGATGAAACCAAGCTCTACGCCGTGAACACCAAAATCATGGGCTGGGTGGAAAAACTTTTTGTGAATGTCACCGGCCAGCCCGTGCGCAAAGGCCAGCCGCTGCTCGAACTCTACTCGCCGGATTTGGTTTCGACGCAGGAGGAATATCTTCTGGCGCTGCGTTATCAAAAAGCCGTGAGCGGCAGCGAATTGAAAGAGACGCTGACCGGTTCGTCGAGCTTGGTCGAGAGCGCGCGCCGGCGCTTGGAATTATGGGACATCACCGAGGCGCAAATCGCCGAATTGGAAAAGACCGGCAAGCCGCGACGCACACTCACGTTCTACTCTCCCGCCGACGGCATCGTCATGGAAAAAATGGTCGTGCAAGGCACGTCGGTCATGCCCGGCATGGACATGTTCAAAATCGTCGATCTCTCGAAAGTGTGGGTGATGGCGGATGTGTATGAATACGAGCTGCCGTGGATCAAAGTCGGCGAGATGGCAGAAATGGAGCTTTCCTTCATTCCTGGAAAAACTTTCACCGGCCAAGTCACCTACATTTATCCCATGCTGGCGATGGAAAGCCGCACCGCCAAAGTCCGTTTGGAATTTGCCAATCCGCGCGGCGAGATTCAATTGCGGCCCGAGATGTTCGCGACCGTGCGCTTGAAATCCGAAATGAGTGAAGATAAGATTGCCGTACCCGAGCAAGCCATCATCCGCAGCGGCGAGCGGCTTGTTGCCATCGTCGCGCGTGACGGCGGTTATTTCGATGTGCGCGAAGTGAAGGCCGGCTTGGTTGCCGAAGGCTACATGCAAATTCTCGAGGGCTTGCACGAAGGCGAACAACTGGTGGTGGCGTCGCAATTCCTGATTGATTCCGAAAGCAATTTGCGCACGGCGATTGCGCAGTTTGCCGGCAGTCATGCGGGGCACGGCGGGCAATCAATGACATCATCGATGCAAGAAGAGAGCAAAGCCACCGACCATTCGACTCATGACATGGAAAAGGTGCAGCAAACCGGCGCGAAAAAGTATACGTGCGAAATGCACCCGGAAGTGATCATGGACGCGCCAGGTGATTGCCCGAAGTGTGGGATGAGGCTAGTGGAGAAGAAGTAATCAGTGAACAGTGATCAGTTTTCAGTGTCTTGTCCTGATATAGGTTGACAGGTTTTGAAGTAATTTCAGGAGGTTACCTATGTCAGAGACGAGACCACATAAGCGTTACAGCCTTGCATTCAAACAAAAAGTTGTTTCCGAAATTG
>Ga0187892_10004458_pt1 | contig 23463 bp, 19 predicted proteins | sample MA1701073metaG_FD_139345 | JGI IMG/M metagenome (GOLD analysis project Ga0187892, IMG submission 139345) | Bio-ooze microbial communities from a basaltic lava cave in the Kipuka Kanohina Cave System on the Island of Hawaii, USA - MA170107-3 metaG ... | reverse complement strand
TTCCCGACCTGCCCGACGGTCGCCCGGCAGTCGATATGAACGCGCCGGATCTCGCCCGATGGGAGCTGGATCACCGCCGTGTCCCCCTCCTTGGCCATGAGCTGAGCCGACGAGCCCGCGGACCGCGCAAGGATCGCGCCCTGTCCGGGGCGCAGCTCCACGTTGTGCACCGAGAGACCCGCAGGGATCAGTCGCAGGGGCAAGCAGTTGCCCGGGCGAGGCTCCGCCCGCTCTCCGGAAAGCACTTCCTGCCCCACTTGAAGGTCCTTCGGGGCGATGATGTACCTCTTCTCCCCGTCCTTGTAGTTGACAAGGGCGATCCTGGCATTCCGATTCGGATCGTATTCAATCGTCGCCACACGGGCGGGAATCCCGTCCTTGTCTCGGCGGAAGTCGATGATCCGGTAGACGGGTTTATGACCTCCACCCATGTGGCGCACTGTCATCCGTCCGGTGTTGTTGCGCCCGCCCGTCCGTTTGAGCTTGAGGAGGAGAGACTTCTCGGGTTTGGATGTCGTGATATCCGAGTTATCGACGACGCTCGCGAAGCGCCGCCCCTTGGAAGTCGGTTTGTAGAACTTGATTCCCATGATTTGGTGGCCCTACTAGTAAATCTCGATCTTGTCTCCCTTGCGCAGGGTGACGATGGCTTCCTTGACGGACTGAGTGGTCCCGATGACCATCCCGAGGCGTTTCGCCTTTCCCCTGCGCCGGCGGGTGTTCACCTTGACGACCTTGACGCTGAAGAGGTCCTCGACCGCCTTCTTGATCTGAAGCTTGTTCGCGAAGGGATCGACTTCGAAAACGTAGGCGTTCAGGCGATCTACACCCGCGGTGCTCTTCTCCGTGATCGTGGGGCGCTTCAAAATGCCATGGACGTCCAGGACACTCATGGATTCACCTCTTCCGCGGGCGTCTTCTTACCGTGTCCGTGCCTCCCAAGCCCGGCCTCGCATCTTTCGAGGAGCGCATCCCAACCATCCCGAGTCAAGACGAGGATTCGAGCGAGGAGAACCTCCAAGGCGTTGAAATCCCCTACCGGAAAGATCCGAACGCCTGGAAGGTTCCGGGCAGAAAGGACCAGGTTTCGATCTCCAGCCCCGAGGCCGATCAAGCATCGACCAGTGATGCCCAGAGCTTTCAAGACCCCGGCCATCTCTTTCGTCTTTGGCTGATCGAACTTCAGGTTGTCGATCACCACGACCTGGCCGTCCCGAAATTTGGCGAATATCGCCGATCGAAGAGCCAGGCGACGCTTCGATCGAGGAATGGCGAAGGAATAATCCCGCGGGTGTGGACCGAATATGATCCCTCCCCCGCGCCACAATGGCGACCGGCGGGTCCCGGCCCTCGCCCGGCCCGTACCCTTCTGGCGCCAAGGCTTCTTGTTCGAACCCGCAACATGGCTACGGGTCCGTGTTTCATGAGTGCCGATACGCTTGTTGGCCTGGTACATCACCACGGCCTCCTTCAGAAGGCGTGGCCTCACTCGCTGATCGATCCGAGATGCCTCGACGGAGATCTTCTGAATCTCTTTGCCATCCGGCCCTCGCACTGAAACTTCGAATACGACAGCGCTCATGACAAGGCACTCACTTCTGCCGGAGGCTCTCCTCGATGATCACGAAGGCGCCGTTAGGTCCCGGAACCGCTCCGCGGACCATCAAGAGGTTGCTCTCCGGTTCCACCTTGACGACTTTGAGATTCCGCACCTTGCAGCGGGCCGACCCCATGTGGCCCGGCATCCGCTTTCCCTTTATGACGCGCCCCGGTTCGGTGTGCATACCCGTCGATCCCGGCTCGCGAATGTTCTTCGTGCCGTGAGATTTCGGACCCGCGTTGAAGTGGTGCCGCCGGATCACACCCTGGAAGCCTTTCCCTTTGCTGATGCCCCCGACGTCGACGAACTTCACTTCATTGAACAGGCCGACTCCGACGCGAGCCCCGGGTTTCACTTCGGGGGCTTCGCCAGCGCCGATCAGCGAAGCCGGTTCGACGAAGGGGACCTCTTGGATCCATCGGGCCGGTTCGATTCCCAGCTTCGCGAAGAGGCCCGCTTCCGAGCGGCGCTGGCGCTTACCGACGGATCCGAACGCAATTTGAACCGAGTTGTAACCATCCGTCTGCGGCGTCTTTACTCGCAGGACGGTGCAAGGCCCCGCCTCGATGACCGTGACCGGCACCCACGTCCCGTTCTCATCAAAGATCTGTGTCATTCCGAGCTTCTGGCCCAGGAGCGTCTTTCGCAGTTTCTTTCCGGTGGAGGTCACACGAGCAGCTTCAGCCATTGCTCAGTTCCTTGGTTGCAGCTGGTCCTTGGTTGCAGCTGGTCCTCGGTTGCATCCGGTCCTCGCCCGCATCTGGCCATCGCCCGTCCGCATGGATAGACCTCATGCCCTCATGTGGAGGTTGACGCCCGCCGGCATAGTGATCTTCCTGAGAGCGTCCATCGTTTTCCCAGTGGGTTCGGAAATGTCGATGATTCGCTTGTGCGTACGGATCTCGAACTGCTCGCGGGATTTCTTGTCTACATGGGGCGAACGGTTGACCGTGTAGCGTTCCACGCGCGTGGGGAGCGGAACAGGTCCGCTCACCTTCGCACCGGTTCGCTTGGCCGTCTCCACGATATTGATGGCGGCCTTATCCAAGACCTCGTGGTCGTAGGCCTCCATCCGTATCCTGATCTTGCCTTTGTCCATGCCTCGAATCTTTGTTTCCCAGTGACTCAACCAAGATGGTGTGGGCGTAGCGGTCCACGCCATCCTGCTTTCTAGCTTTGATTTCCTTCGCGCCCTCCCGGCGAGGCGACAGTAGGATCTCCTGCGGGAGGCTACGGGGGAATCCTCCGTAAATCCAATTGGCGCTACTAGTAACGCCAACGGACTCCAGAGACGAAGAGGGGTATTATACGAAGCCGTCAAAAGGTGTCAACTCGAATTTTCACCGACACTTCACGCTCATTTTCCCCCGCAAATCCCTCTTTCAAGTGACAGCCACTGGCCGCCGGGCGAGCCATCCCCTGCGATCGGGGTGCGCCAGACGGAGCGCTTCAGACCTACGTGGAACCCGCTCCTCCCCCGAGTGGATTGCCTGCAGCAAGCCGCTCCTAACAACCATACGTACGGGTGAACCAGCCGCTTCGGCTCTGAACAGGGGGCCTGAACGGCAAGAAACGACCTGCGGAGCTGGCCCAAATCGCCCGGTAGGTCAAAACCGAAAGCGGTTGGCGACCTCCGTGGGAACGGGGCTATACGACTCTGGCTCAAGACTGATCGTTCCCCGCCCCTGAGTGAGGGAGCGCAGGGTCGTGGAGTATCCGAACACCTCGGCGAGCGGGACGGTCCCTCTGAGGACTCGTAGGCCCGCCTGCACGTCCGACTCCCGAATCATCGTCCTGCGGCGGTTGAGATCGGTCGTGACGCCGCCGTAATACTCTTCGGGAACTTGGACCTCGAACCGCATGAGCGGTTCAAGGATCACAGCCGCCGCCTTGCTCACCGCTTCCCCAAAAGCGGCAGAAGCGGCAGAAGTGTACGCGATCGGCGAAGCCTCTCCCGGACGAAAGTCGGCCGACTCGATGAAGGCGTTGAGCTGGATCATCGGGAAACCGAGCGTACCGCCCGCATCGATGGCTCCGCGAACGCCCTCCTCTATGGACGGATGAAATTCGAGGGGTACTTGGTCCTTCCTCAGCAGGCTTGTAACCACGGGACGGCTCACATGCGGAGCGGGTTCGATCCGAACACGAACGCGGGCAAAATGGTTCTTGCCGCCGATCTGGCGCTCGAATACCCCGACTCCGACGGCGGGACCGGCAATCGTCTGCCGGTATGCGACCCTCGGCTTGCCGACCGACGCTTCGACCTTGAACTCCCTCAGCAGGCGATCCTGTTTGATCTCCAGGTGCAATTCGCCCATACCCGAAATGACCAGTTGGCCGGTTTCGCCATCCTTGACCCACTTGAACGTGGGGTCTTCGCGTGCGAGCTTTTCGAGCGATTCTTGCAGGCGGTCGCTGTCCGCCGTACTCCGGGGCTCGATGGACATCGATATGACCGTCTCCGGGAAGCGGAGCCGTTCCAGCAAGATCGGATGGTGCAGATCGCACAGCGTGTCACCTGTAACTGTGCTTCGAAGCCCGACGATGGCGACGATCTCCCCCGCCTCGGCGGATTCGACACGTTCGCGATGGTTTGCGTGCATCAGAAAGATCTTCTGGACGCGCTCGCGCTGTTCAGTCCGTGGGTTGAGGACCTGCTCTCCCACCTTTAGCTTACCGGAGTAGACTCTCAAGTAGGTGAGATCCCCATGAGGATCGAACATCGACTTGAACGCAATGCTCGCGAAATACGACTTCGACGATAGCTCGCGGTCGATCGCCTTTCCGGATTTCGGATGCGTGCCGCTGATGACCCCGATGTCATCCGGCGAGGGAAGGAAGTCGACAATCCCATCCAGGAGAGGTTGGATGCCCCGATTCCTCAGTGCAGATCCGCAAAACACCGGGTGGATTTTAAGGGCGATTGTCCCTTTTCGAAGGGCGGCTCGAATGCTCGCCGCGGGGATCTCTTTCCCGCCCAGGTAGCTGGACATGATGCCATCGTCGAAATCAGCCGCGGCGGCGACGAGGCGATCTCGCCATTCTTCGACTTCGGCCACCCGCCCGGGCGATACATCGGAGAAGAGAAGCTTCTCCCCCTGACTGGCCTCGTCGAAACGGATCTCCCGCCGTTCGATGAGGTCGATCACTCCTTCGAAGGATTTCTCGGTTCCGATGGGGACCTGCATGGCCACCGGCTCCGCATGCAAGCGATGGCGGATCGATTTGAGCACGCGAGAGAAATCGGATCCGACCCGATCCAGTTTGTTGACGAACGCCAATCTCGGAACTCGATACCGGTTCGCCTGGCGCCAGACCGTTTCCGACTGAGCCTCCACACCGCCGACTCCGCAGAAGACACCAACAGCGCCATCCAGGACGCGGAGCGATCGCTCCACCTCCACAGTGAAGTCGACGTGCCCGGGAGTATCGATGAGGTTGAGTCGGTGGTTTCTCCAGAACAGGGTCGTCGCGGCGGCAGTGATCGTGATGCCTCGTTCCTGCTCCTGCGGCATCCAATCCAGAGCTGCGGTACCTTCGTCCACGGCCCCGATCCGATGCTCTTTGCCGGTGTAGAAGAGAAGCCGCTCGGAAACGGTCGTCTTCCCGGCATCGATGTGTGCAATGATACCGATATTACGGATGTGGCGGCTCGTCGCCGTCTTCCCTTCTTCAAGATTCTTCCCAGCGGCCGAGGACATGGCCCCGCAGAAAATACTGATCCACTCTGACGGGCGCAAGGATCATATCCCGCTGTGCGCGGCGTCTGAGCGCAAGCCGCATTTTGCCTGGGACCGCGGCTTCGCCGCGCACTGCCAGGCAAGAAAAACCCCGTGGCCCACTCACGGCCACTACCGCTGGAGGCCCTTCACCCCCACTCACCTCGTCTAACCGCCCCGGGATGCCCCCTTCAGAGCCCGCGCGGCGTCTGAGCGCAAGCCGCCTTTTGCCTGGGACCGCGGCTTCGCCGCGCACTACCAGGCAAGAAAAACCCCGTGGCCCACTCACGGCCACTACCGCCGGAGGCCCTTCACCCCCACTCACCTCGTCTAACCGCCCCGGGATGCCCCCTTTAGAGCCCGCGCGGCGTCTGAGCGCAAGCCGCATTTTGCCTGGGACCGCGGCTCCGCCGCGCACTACCAGGCAAGAAAAACCCCGTGGCCCACTCACGGCCACTACCGCCGGAGGCCCTTCACCCCCCACTCACCTCGTCTAACCGCCCCGGGATGCCCCCTTTAGAGCCCTCGCGGCGTCTGAGCGCAAGCCGCATTTTGCCTGGGACCGCGGCTTCGCCGCGCACTACCAGGCAAAATGCGCGAAGAGCTTATTCGCCTCCGCCATCTTGTGAACGTTGTCCTTCCACATCACCGACGCACCTTGGCGGTTAAACGCATCAACCAGCTCCTCGGCGAGTCGCTGTGCCATCGGTTTCCCTTTTTTCGATCGCGCTTGAAGGATGAGTTGACGGATGGCGAGTGCCTGCTGCCGCTTTCGATTCACTTCCATGGGAACCTGGTAGGTCGCCCCGCCCACGCGCTTGGAACGAACCTCCACTTGCGGCTTGACGTTGTTGATCGCCTGAAGGAAGACTTCCAGGGGTTCGATCTCTTTCACCTTCTTCGCGACCCCATCGATCGCTGCGTATGTGATCTGACGGGCGATAGACTTCTTCCCGTCATACATCAATTGGTTGATGAATTTCGACACCACCAGGTTCTTGAACCGTGGATCCTCCTGCAAGAATCTCTCGGTCGACTTGAACTTGAACTTGGTCTTCTCGACCCGCTTCTTTCTGTTGAACGACCTCGGTGGCATTTAACTACCTCTCTTGCGCCCATACTTGGACCGCCCCTGCTTCCGTCCCTCGACTCCGACGGCATCGAGAGTCCCCCGGATGATGTGATAGCGAACCCCCGGCAAGTCGCGGACGCGACCGCCTCGAACGAGGACGATGGAGTGCTCTTGGAGGTTGTGGCCGATCCCGGGGATGTAGGCGGTGATCTCCTTCCCGTTGGTGAGACGGACGCGGGCGATCTTCCGAAGGGCGGAATTCGGCTTCTTCGGGGTCATGGTCTTCACTTGAAGACAAACGCCCCGCTTCTGCGGACACCGATCGAGGACAGGCGATTTCGATTTACGCCGGACCTTCTCTCGGCCCTTGCGAACGAGCTGGTTGATCGTCGGCATGCTTCTCCTTGAACACCTCGCTGCGATTAGTTGTTCTCGTCGTCGAGCGGGGCCAATGACTCGGCAAAGGATAACTCCTTGTCCGCGCCACCTTCCTTTTCCTGGCCTTGTAGGAGCGCTCCCAGGGGCCCTGCGTCGATGACCGGCGCAGGCTCTTCGGGGATCGGCTCGCCGAGCTTCTTGACGCCCATATCGTGGTAGATCTTGAAGCCGGTACCGGCTGGAACGAGGTGACCCAAGATCACGTTCTCTTTGAGTCCAAGCAGGTAGTCGGTTCTACCGGCGAGCGCCGCCTCGGTCAACACCTTCGTCGTCTCCTGGAAGCTCGCCGCGGAGATGAAGCTCTCCGAGTGCAGCGATGCCTTCGTGATTCCGAGAAGCAGGGGATCGGCGTTCGCGGGCTTCTTCCCTTGTTTGATCGTCTCCTGGTTCGTCCGCTTGAACTTGAACTTGTCGATCACTGTACCGGGGAGGAGGTCGGTGTCGCCGGAATCCGCCACCTGCACGTTCCGCAGCATCTGGGCGATGATGATCTCGATATGCTTGTCGTCGATCGTCACGTTCTGCGAGCGGTAGACGTTCTGGACTTCGCGCAGCAGATACTGCTGCACGGCCTCTTCTCCGCTGATCCGCAGGATGTCCTTCGGAACCAGCGGCCCATCCACGAGCGGCTCTCCCGCTCTCACCGTGTCGTTCCGGTGCACTCGGAAGTGCTTCCCGTGCGGGATCACGTGATCCACTTGCATCCCCGACTCGTTTTTGACGACGATGGTCGACTTGCCCCGCTTCTTCTCGCCAATCTCGACGGTTCCGTCGATTTCGCTGATGACGGCGGGGTTCTTGGGGCGGCGGACCTCAAAGATCTCCGTCACGCGAGGAAGACCTCCCGTGATGTCTTGTGTTCCCGAGACCTCGCGCGGCGTCTTGGCGAGCAGCGATCCGGCCGAAATCTTCTGGTCGTTCTCCACCTCAATGTAAGCCTTCTCCGGGATCGGGTACACACCGAGGCGGTCGCCGTTCTTGTCCTTGATGATGATCTGGGGGTGCAGCTCCCCCTTGTGCTCGATGATCTGACGCCGCAAACGCTTTGACGCCGGATCGACCTCGACCTTCATCGTGACGCCTTCGACGATATCGTCGTATTCGACGATTCCCGTCTTCTCGGCAAGGATCGGAATCATGTGGGCCTCCCATTCGAGGATCTCCTTGCCCGCCTTGATCTCCTTGCCTTCGGGGGCCAGCAAGACGGCTCCTGCGGGAACGGCGTGGCGCTCCAACTCCCGTCCCTTGTCGTCAACGACGAGGATCTCGCCGTTTCGGTTCAGCACGACCTGCTGGTCCTGGGGATTGGTGACGACCTTGAGGTTATTGAACTTCAAGGTCCCCTTGTGCTTGGCCTTAATGCAGGTTTCCTCGACGGACTTCGAGGCGATTCCGCCGATGTGGAAGGTCCTCATGGTGAGTTGCGTGCCGGGCTCGCCGATCGACTGAGCGGCGATGACCCCCACCGCCAACCCCTCCTCGACCGCACGCCCGGTTGAGAGGTCCATGCCGTAGCACTTTCCGCAGATGCCCAACTGGGTCTCGCAGGTGAGGGCCGAACGGACACGCACCTTCTCGTATCCCATCCCCTCGATTTTCTTGGCGATCGCTTCGGTGATGAGCTGATTCTCGTCGACGATCAGTTCGTCGGTGATGACATCGACGATCTTGTCCCGCGCCACGCGGCCTGTGATCGACTTGGCGAGCGGCACCTCCACTTTGTCGCCTTTGTAGATCACCGACTTCGTGATTCCGTTCAGCGTACCGCAATCGTGCTCGTTGATGACGACGTTCTGGGCGACGTCGGCAAGCTTGCGCGTAAGGTAGCCGGAATCCGCGGTCTTCAGGGCGGTATCCGCGAGTCCTTTTCTGGCCCCGTGCGTGGAGGAGAAATACTCCAGCACCTTCAGCCCTTCGCGGAAGCTGGCCTTGATCGGCGTCTCGATGATCTTCCCCGATGGCTTTGCCATCAGGCCGCGCATGCCGGCAAGCTGTCGGATCTGAGTGACGCTTCCACGCGATCCGGAATCCACCATGAGGAAAATGGGGTTGAGGTAGAACTGTCCTTCGCGGTAGTCGTTCTTCAGGGCCGTGATCATGGCCTCGCCCACTTGCTCGGTGGCATGGGTCCAGAGGTCGATGATCTGGTTGTATCTCTCTCCCTCGGTGATCACACCCTTTTCGTACTGCTTCTGAACCCGATCTACTTCTCCCTGAGTCTTCTCCAGAATCTTGATCTTGGCCTCGGGCACGCGGAGGTCGTCCTTGCCGAACGAGAGGCCCGCGATGGTCGCGCTCTTGAACCCCAGATCCTTCAGGTCGTCGAGAAGCGACAAGGTCGCCTTCCGGCCGAGGAGCTGATAGCAGTCGTGGATCACTCGACTGAGGTTTCCCTTGCTCATGTCGATGTTGTAGTAGTTCATTCCCTTCGGAAGGATGTCGTTGAAATAGACGCGGCCCACAGTCGTGGTGTAGATTCCGCGCTCTTCCTTGACGATCCCCTGAGGGGTCTGAAACCGGACATCGTCGCCCAGCCGAACCCTGATATGGGTATGGAACTGGACTTTCCCCGCGCCGTGGGCCCGGAAAACTTCCATAGGAGACGAGAAAAGCGCCACCTTCTCGGTCTTCATGGGCACGCCGACTGTCAGGTAATAGCAACCCAACACGATGTCCTGCGAGGGCGCGATGATCGGCTTGCCGCTCGCCGGGGAGAAGACGTTGTTGGTGGCGAGCATCAGGGTCGAAGCCTCCACCTGAGCCTCGATGGAGAGGGGGAGGTGGACGGCCATCTGGTCTCCGTCAAAGTCTGCGTTGAATCCTTCGCAGACCAGAGGATGGATCTTGATTGCGTTCCCCTCGATGAGGACAGGCTCGAAGGACTGGATCCCCATCCGGTGAAGGGTCGGGGCGCGGTTCAAGAGGACCGGGTGCTCGTGGATCACCTCTTCGAGGATGTCCCAGACTTCATCGTCCTTCCGCTCGAGCATCTTCTTGGCGCTCTTGATCGTGTCGACGTGCCCCAGCTCCTTAAGCCGCCGGATGATGAACGGCTGGAAGAGCTCGAGGGCGATCTTCTTGGGCAGGCCGCACTGGTGGATGCGCAGCTCGGGGCCGACCGCGATCACCGACCGGGCGCTGTAATCTACGCGCTTACCGAGCAGATTCTCGCGGAACCTGCCCTGTTTGCCCTTGATCATGTCGGTGAGGGACTTCAGGGGCCGGTTGTTCGAGCCTAGAACCGGACGGCGGCAGCGATTGTTGTCGAAGAGCGCATCTACGGAATGCTGGAGCATCCGCTTTTCGTTCCGGATGATCACATCCGGAGCGTTCAAGTCGAGCAGCTTCTTGAGTCGGTTGTTTCGGTTGATGAGCCTGCGGTAGAGATCGTTGAGGTCGGAGGTGGCGAAATTCCCGCTGTCGAGGAGCACGAGAGGCCTCAAATCCGGGGGAATTACCGGGACGACGTCCATCACCATCCATTCCGGCTTGTTCTCGGAATCGAGGATGGCCTTGACGATTTTCAACCGCTTGATGAGGTCCTTGGCCTTCTGCTTCGAGCGCGTGTTCTTGAGGTCGATCTTCAGCTCTTCCACAAGCTTCTCGAGATCGATCCGCTGGATCAACTTACGGACCGCTTCCGCGCCCATATCAGCCTCGAAGGACTCCCCGTACTTCTCACGGCACATACGGTACTCTTCTTCCGTGAGGATCTGCTTCTCCTTGAGTTGGGCGTCGCCCGGATTGATGACGACGTAGTCCTGGTAGTAAATCACGCGCTCCAAGGAAGAAGTCTTCATGGCGAGGAGGTTTCCCAGCCGGGACGGCATCGCCTTGAAGAACCAGATGTGCACGACCGGAGCCGCCAGGTTGATGTGGCCCATCCTCTGGCGGCGGACGCGCGAGTGGATGATCTTAATCCCGCAGCGGTCGCAGATGATTCCGCGGTGCTTGATCCCCTTGTACTTCCCGCAGAAGCACTCCCAGTCGCGCTCCGGGCCGAAAATGCGCTCGCAAAAGAGCCCATCCTTCTCCGGACGGTAGGTGCGGTAATTGATCGTCTCCGGCTTTTTCACCTCTCCATAGGACCAAGAGAGAATGTCATTGGGCGACGCCAGGCGGATATGGACGGAGCCATAATCGTTGATTTTTTCGTAGATCGTCTCGACCATCCGACTCCTCCTGAGAGTTTCTCAGTTCACGAGCCCTCCCCCGGACCGATCGGTCCACGGCGGAGGGTTCGGAGTTCCATCCTCGGTCAAATCGGCCGCTTCTTCTGCAGTTCCAGGAAGAGGCCAAGGCCCTTGATTTCATGCGTAAGAACGTCGAACGAAACGGGGGTTCCGGGCTCCAGGGTGTTCTCGCCTTTGACCATCGACTCGTAGATCTTGGCCCGGCCGTCGACATCATCGGATTTCACGGTGAGCAGCTCCTGCAGGATGTTGGCAGCGCCGTATGCTTCCAGCGCCCACACTTCCATCTCACCGAAACGTTGGCCGCCGAATCGGGCCTTCCCTCCCAGCGGCTGCTGCGTGATGAGGGAGTACGGACCTGTGGCCCGAGCGTGGATCTTGTCGTCCACCAGGTGGTGCAATTTGAGCATGTAAATGTAGCCCACGGTCACCTTCTGCTCGAAGGGCTCGCCCGTGCGGCCGTCGTAGAGATTCGTCTTGCCGTCCGGCGGCAGTCCCGCCTCGGTGAGCGCCTGGCGGATCTCCGACTCGGTGCAACCGTCGAAGACGGGGGTGATCGCTCGGAAGCCGAGCTTGGCGGCGGCCCACCCCAAGTGAGTCTCGAGGATCTGGCCGAGGTTCATGCGGGACGGCACCCCGAGCGGATTGAGCAGCATTTCCACCGGAGTTCCATCCTCCAGGAACGGCATATCCTCTTCCGGTAGGATCTTCGCGATGACGCCCTTGTTGCCGTGGCGGCCGGCGATCTTATCGCCCACCGAGAGGTTTCGCTTGGTTGATACGTAGACCTTGACCATCTCGAGGACTCCGGTCGGGAGTTCGTCTCCGCGCGTCAAACGGTTGACGACCCTCTGTTTCTGGTCTTCGATCGCCTCGAGCTTCGCCAGGTGGATCCGCAGGCAGTCCTTGATCTCCTGTGCCTTCTTGGGACTCTTCCCTTCGCAGAGAGGTTCGACCGCGAGAGACATCTTGATGGCGGAAACGCTCTCCTTGTCGAGAAGCTTGTCGACTGTGGCCACCTTGCCGCTCGAATCGGTCGGACGCTTGCCCAAGACCTTCTCGAGCGCTTCGAGCATCCTCTCCACCTGCTGCCTCAATTTCTTTTTGTAGTCAGATTCGGCCTCGGCGATCTCGTCGCGGTTGCGGCGTCGCTCTTCGTCGGTGTTGTAGGACTTCCGCGAGAAGGTATGTGCGCCGATCACCACCCCTTCCACGCCGGAAGGGACATCGAGCGAGTCGTTCTTCACGTCCTCGCCGGCTCGGCCGAAGATCGCATGAAGGAGCTTCTCCTCGGGGGAAAGCTCGCTCTTCGACTTCGGGACGACTTTGCCGACAAGAATATCGCCCGGATAGATGCGAGTGCCGATCCTGACGACTCCATGCTCGTCAAGGTTCTTCAGGATCCGCTCCGAAACGTTCGGGATTTCGCGGGTGAACTCCTCGCGGCCGAGCTTTGTCTCTCGGATCTCGATTTCGAACTCGTTCAAGTGGAGCGAGGTATAAGCATCCTCCTTGACGAGCTTCTCGCTCACCAGGATGGCGTCCTCGAAGTTGTAACCATCCCAGCTCATGAAGGCGACCAGGACGTTGCGGCCGAGGGCAAGTTCGCCCTCCCGCGTGGCCGCGCCGTCGGCGATGATCTGACCCTTCTCGACTTTCTGTCCCAGCTTGACGATCGGCCTCTGGTTGAGGCATGTCCTCTCGTTCAGACCCTGAAACTTCCGAAGGGTATAAACCTCCTCGCCGATTGTGATCTGGTTGGCGTCGACGGCAGTGACGACGCCCTCGGTCCGCGTGGTAACGACCATACCGGAGTACCGGGCCACTTCGGATTCCATCCCCGTGCCGATGAGCGGCGGCTCGTTTTTCAGGAGCGGCACGGCCTGCCGCTGCATGTTGGAGCCCATGAGAGCCCGGTTGGCGTCGTCGTGCTCGAGGAAAGGAATGAGGCTCGCCGAGACTCCTACCATCTGGCGAGGCGAAACGTCGATAAACTCGACTTCCTTCGGATCGACCAATTTGAAGTCGCCGTTTCGGCGGGCCAAGACAAGATCGCCGACGATCTTTCCCGACTTGTCGACTTCGATATCCGCCGGCGCCATCCAGCGGTTCTCCTCTTCATCGGCACGCAGAAACGTCACTTTGCCGGTGATGCGCCCGCCTTTGACGATCTGGTACGGGGTGATGAGGAATCCGTACTGGTCGATCGTGGCGTAAACGCCCAAGGAGGCGATGAGCCCGATGTTCGTCCCTTCCGGCGTCTCGATCGGGCAGATTCTCCCGTAGTGCGAAATGTGGACGTCGCGAACCTCGAAGCCCGCCCGCTTGCGATTGAGTCCTCCCGGTCCGAGGGCGCTCAGCCTCCGCTCGTGAGTGAGCTGGGCCAGAGGGTTGGTCTGGTCGACGACCTGCGAGAGCTCGCCTCGGCCGAAAAAGAAGTCGATCGCGCTCGAGATGGTCTTCGAGTTGATGACGCTGCGGGGCGTGATCGCCGTCCTCTCCATGATGCTCATGCGCTCCTGAACGGTGCGCTTGAGCTTGAGGAATCCCTTACGGATTTCCTCGCCGGCCAGTTCCTCGATCGTCCGCACGCGCCGGTTCCCGAGGTGGTCGATGTCGTCGATTTCGCCTTCGCCGCCGCGAAGGCTCATGATGTACTGAATCGAGTTAATGATGTCCTCCTTGTGGAGGATCATTTCGGTTTCGGGAATCGCCTGGTTGAACTTGCGGTTGATCCGGAACCTCCCGACTCGTCCCAGACGGTACTTGTTGGGGTTGAAGAACTTTTCGTGGAAGAGCTCCTTGGCCTTCTGAAGCTGGGCCGGGTTGCCGGGGCGAAGTCGCTGGTAGATGCGGATGAGCGCATCCTGATGGTCCTTCGAGAGGTCTTCCTTCAGCGTGTTGAGGATCAAGGGATCCTTCACCTCCGGAAGAATGCGGACGATGCGGTCTTTCCCGCCGACCTGCCGTTTCTCCTTCTCGTTGATGAGCATCTGGGCAAAGGATTCGGTGATCACCTCGCCGCACTCGAGAAGTACTTCGCCGCTCGATTCATCGACGATCTCTTCCGCGAGGATCTTGCCCTTGACCCTGGCCATCCACTTGTCTCCCGCGAGCTTCACCTCCTCGACCTTGTAGAAGAGCTCGAGGATCGCTCGGTTCGAAGAGAACTCCTCGGCCATGGAACGCAGGAGGCACGTCGCGGCGAATTTTCCACTCTGGTCGATGCGTACCGAGATCGCGTCCTTTTTGGTGACGTTGAGCTCGATCCAGCTTCCGCGCTCCGGGATGATGCGGCACGAGTGGAGCCGCTTCTCGCTCGTGTGCAACTCCTCGGAGAAGTCCACTCCAGGCGACCGGTGCAGCTGACTCACGATGACGCGTTCAGCGCCGTTGATGATGAACTCTCCTCCGCCGATCATGATGGGCAATTCGCCGAGGTAGACTTCCTCCTCGATCGGCTGCTCCCCCATTTCGAGCCGCAAGCGAACCTTGAAGGGCATCCCGTAGGTTAGCCTCAGCTGACGACACTCATCGGGGCTATAGCGCGGTCTGCCCAGCTCGTACCCGAGGTAAACCAGCGAGATCTTCCCGTCGTAGCTCTTGATGGGAAAGATCTCTCTGAGAATCGCCTCGAGACCGACATTTTCCCGATCGGTGTAGTGAACGTCCGCCTGGAGGAAGCGTTCGTAGGCCTCCACCTGAAATTTCATCAGGTTCGGTACCTCGATTCCTTCCTTCGCCTTTCCGTAACGGCGGATGGTCATTGTCATCGATCCGTCCTCCCCTCGGCCCTGGATCCAGCCCAACCAAGACCGGCAATGCTTCCTGCGGAACAGAAAAAAGAATAGAGTCGCACTCTCTCGGGCCGCTCAAAAACTAAACGTGTCTTTATAAATTCTGCCCGGGCAAAAAGAAAGAACAATTCCTTCGAAGTCGAGCCGCGGGCAGGTTCTCCGGTTCGCAACGGCTGTCCCACTCCTCGGGAACCCCCCCTGCAGAACCACCCGAAGGTCGCTGCGAGGTCGACTCTCGTCGAATTGGCCTCGCTCGATGCCTCCCGGCAGGTCTGTACAATCTCTTCCGGGCCGTTCGGGCTCGTCCGAGCCGTTCGGGCGCTTCGCCGAGGAGTCCGCCGCGAGAAGAAAACCTCACTTGATCTCGACCACCCCACCGGCGGCTTCGATCTGCTGCTTGATTTTGTCGGCCTCTTCCTTTGATACGCCTTCCTTGAGCGGCTTTGGAGCCCCGTCGACTAGGTCCTTGGCCTCTTTGAGCCCCAGGTTGGTCAGAGCGCGGACTTCCTTGATCACCTGAATCTTCTTGGCACCGCCGTCCTTCAGGATGATGTCGAACCTGGTCTTCTCCTCCTTGGGCTCGGCAGCCGCGCCGCCACCGCCGGCTCCCGGAGCCATCATCATGACCCCTCCGGACGGGGCGGCCGTTACCCCGAATTCTTCCTCAAACGCCTTCACGAGCTCCACCAGCTCGAGGACATTGAGATACTTGACGATATCAAGGACCTGAGTGACCTTTTCCGAACGAGTTGCAGTCGCCATGAGCGTGCTTCCTCCTAAATCGAGCAGACTCCTGCTCGCGCGTGAATCTTCTTGGAACGGACACCTTCGGCGGTCCATTGGCCCGCAATCGCCGCCGCCGTTGGGTTCGTCGTCTTGATTGATCTATCCTGGGCCTGGCGGCGGCCCCCCACCTTCGCTCTCCTTCTTTTTCCGAACCGCCTCGAGGGCATAGACCACGCGGCTGACGATGCCCTGCGTGGCACCGGCGAGACGCGCGAGGGGACCCTGAAGCTGCCCCGCCAACTGGGCGAGGAGAGTGGTCCTGTCCGGAATCCTGGCCAAATCATCCACTCTGCTGGGTGGGATGGTTTTCCCGCTGAGAACGCCACCCTTTACCGGCAGCAGGTCTTTGTGTTTCTTCTTCCACTGTGAGATGGCCTTGGAGGCGGACAGCGCTCCATCATCCCCAAAGACGAGAGCCGTCGGTCCGCGGAAGAACTCCCGGAATTCCTTGTTCTTCCCCTCCCACCGATCCAGAACCCGCACGGCGAGCCGGTTGGGCACGACGGTCATCCGCACCTTAGCCGTGTTGAGTACGCGGCGTAGATCGAAGGTCTGCGCCGAGTCGAGCCCCCGGTAATCCACGATAACGTAGCCATCCAATGCCCCGAAGCGGCGCTTGAGGTCCTGGGTGACCTGGTTCTTGAGCAAATTCGGCATCGGTCGATCCTTCCTTCCCCTCTTCGCTCAGCTCACCGCGAGTGGAATGCCGGGACTCATGGTCGAGGACAGGCATGCGGTCTGGAGGAAGTGGCCCTTCGAAGTGGGCGGTTTCAGCGTGTGCACGTACTCCAGGAAAGCTGCGATGTTCGCGACCAGCTTTTCGGGGGGAAACGACCTCTTTCCGACGATAACGTGGACGTTCCCCGAGTCGTCGTTTCGAAATTCGATTTTGCCCGCGACGAACTCCTTCACGACCCGGCCGATGTCATCGGTCACCGTCCCGGACTTGGGAGAAGGCATTTTTCCGTGGGGACCGAGCACGCGGCCCAGCTTTCCGACGTGGCGCATCATGCCCGGGTGAGCGATCGCGACATCGAAATCGAGCCAGCCGTCGAGGATTCTCTTGGCGAGATCTTCCCCGCCGACCTCGATGGCTCCCGCCGCCTTGGCTTGCGCAGCCGGTTCCCCCTCGGCGAAGACGATGACTCGGACCGTCTTTCCGATTCCGTGGGGTAGAGAGAACGAACCGCGCACCGACTGGTTGGACTGCTTCGCGTCGATCCCCAGTTTTAGGGCCAGCTCGACCGTCTCGTCGAATTTGGCCCCCTCGAATTTCTTGAGCGTTGCGACAGCCTCGGGGACTGGAACTGGGTCCGGTTTCTTCTTCTCGGTGGAATGCCTGTAGCGTTTGCTTCTATATCCCATTCGAAAACCCTGCTTCGGTTCTCTCCCACACCGCAGCACGGCGTGGTGCGGAAACGGATGGATTCGCCGCTTTGCGCGCTCCTCGGTCTAGTCCTGGACCTTGACCCCCATGCTGCGGCAGGTCCCCATGATCATACGAACGGCCCCTTCGAGGTTTTTTGCGTTCAAGTCTTTGATCTTCTCCTTGGCGATCCCTTCGAGCTGCGCCCGAGTGATGCTACCGACGGTTTCTCTGCTTGGAGTTGCGGCACCCTTCGCCAATCCGACCGCCTTCTTGACCAAGACGGCGGCGGGCGGGGACTTCAGGATGAAGTCGAACTTCCGGTCGCTGTAGATCGAGATCTCAACGGGGATGATCGTCCCCTGGTGCTGGGCGGTGGCGGCGTTGAATTTCTGTACGAATTCCCCGATATTCACCCCGTGCTGGCCCAATGCCGGACCCACGGGGGGAGCAGGCGTTGCCTGACCACCGGGGAGCTGCAGTTTAACTTTTGCTGCGACTTCGCGTGCTGCCATCTTAGGGATCCCCCGAATCCTCGGCCGGGGCTCATCTCACTGATCGTGTTCGGCGAGTGTGTTGATTCGGTTCGGTCCGGACCGCTCCACTCTGAAAGAAAAGAGGAGCATTGTAGGTAGGTCGAATACCCGTGTCATCATCTTTTCTAGAGATTTCTGTTGAACGCGGCGAAACTGTCAGATCTTCTCGACCTGCCAGTACTCGAGCTCCACGGGTGTCGCCCTACCGAAAATCGTGACGATGACGCGGACTGTCCCCTTCCCCGGGAAGGTCTCGTCGACCACCCCATCGAAGTTCTCAAAGGGCCCTTCCTTGATCTTCACGTTCTCGCCGGGATTCAGGTCGATCTTGACCTCCGGCGTCTCTTCCTTACCGCGCAAGGTGTTGAGGATCTTCTCGACTTCCGGCGGCGAAAGGGGAATGGGCTTGCGGTACGAACCCACGAAGTCTCCGATGCCCGACGTGTCCTTGATCAAGTACCAGACGTCCTCCGTCAGATCCATCTCAACGATGATGTAGCCGGGATAGAGCTTCCGGTCCTTGTATTTCTTCTTCCCACCCTTGATTTCGGAGACCCTTTCCGTCGGAACCAGAACGGTCGGGACGTAATCGCGCAAGCCCGCCAGCTCCACTTTCCGGATCAAAGACTCCTTGATCGTCTCTTCACGCCCGGCTTGAACCCGCAGGACGTACCACTCTTTGGCCATGTGAATCCCTCTCCAGCAGGGCGCGCCGGCAGCAGTCAGGACCCGTAGGTCCATTCCTTGATCTTGGTTAGCACCACATCGACGCCGAAAATGAAGAGCATCAAGATCAGGACGGTGACCACTACGACGATCGAGGCGTTGATCTCTTCCTTCTTTGGCGGCCACGTGACCCGATTCTTCAGCTCGTTTTCGGTGTCGATCAGGAAGTCGACGACATTGGGCTTGTTGTAGAGCCAGACTCCCAGGCCAAGCAGGGCAATGAGGATTGGCGCCTCGATCAAATGGCGGCCATCGAGCTGCCAGTTGATCCCCGGCAGCCGAAAATGAAGCGCACTCATTTGCTTGTGCAGGCTCATCACGCCAAAGATCGCAAGCACCCCGATGAGGAACGCGAGGGAACCCCTCAGCCATTTCCCCTGACCTTCTTTGTAAATCCTCCAGGCCACTCTGTTCGCCTCCTGATCTGGTTTCCCGGATCGTCCTCCGCCTCCCTTGGGGATCAGATTCGCCGCTTCCGACCGCCAAGCCGCAGGATCAGACGCCGTCGCGCCTGAAACTCGGGAGAAAAAAAGCAGGCCAGGAGGGACTCGAACCCCCAACACGTGGATTTGGAATCCACTGCTCTGCCAATTGGAGCTACTGGCCTTGAATCGTCTTGGAGCGGTTTCACTTCCGGCGCTCGACGTGCTTGATGTGCTTTCGACAGCGCCCGCAGTACTTCATCAATTCCAGCTTCGGTACAGTCCCCTTCGTTCGCTTCGGGGTGTAGTAGTTTCGTTCTTTGCACTCGGGGCATTCGAGAGCGACGAATTCGCGGGCCCCGCCTTTCTTTGCCATTCAAGCACCTGACCAGGCCGAACTTCTCGGGATCACCCTCGAAGGGGCGGCCGCCTTTTGACTCGTTACGCCAGAATCTTGATCACGACCCCGGCGCCCACCGTACGGCCGCCTTCCCGAATCGCGAACCGCAACTCCTTGTCCATCCCGATGGGGGAGATCAACTCGATCTCCATCTCGATGTTGTCGCCAGGCATGCACATCTCCGCGTTCCCGAGAAGCTTCGCCGTCCCGGTCACATCGGTCGTCCGGAAGAAGAACTGCGGCCGGTACCCGTTGAAGAAGGGCGTATGCCGCCCACCCTCTTCCTTGGTCAATACGTACACCTGCGCATGGAACTTCGTGTGGGGAGTGATGCTGCCGGGCGCGGCGAGAACCATTCCGCGCTCGAGGTCGTTCTTCTCGATCCCGCGCAAGAGCAGGCCGACGTTGTCACCGGCCAGACCCTCGTCGAGGGTCTTGTTGAACATCTCGACGCCAGTGACGGTGCTCTTGCGAATGTCCTTGGTGAGGCCGACGATGTCCACGTCGTCGCCGACCTTGATCTTGCCGCGCTCGATCCTACCTGTGCCGACCGTCCCGCGGCCCTTGATGCTGAAGACATCCTCGACCGGCATGAGGAACGGCTTCTCAAGCTCTCGTTTTGGCTCGGGGATATAGGCGTCGAGGTGTCCGACCAACTCCATGATGCACTTGGTCTTCGCCTCATCATTCAGATTCTCAAGCGCTGCCAAGGCCGATCCGCGAACGATCGGAATCTCGGCGCCGGGGAATTCGTATTTGGAAAGGAGGTCGCGGACTTCCAGCTCGACGAGGTCGAGAAGCTCCGGATCGTCGACGGCATCCACCTTGTTCATGAAAACGACGATACGGGGCACACCGACCTGACGGGCGAGAAGGATGTGCTCGCGAGTCTGGGGCATCGGCCCATCCGCGGCGCTCACCACGAGGACGGCGCCGTCCATCTGAGCGGCGCCCGTGACCATGTTCTTCACGTAGTCGGCGTGGCCAGGGCAATCGACGTGCGCATAGTGGCGCTTCTCCGACTCGTACTCCACGTGGGAGGTGTTGATCGTGATGCCGCGCTCCCTCTCCTCGGGTGCGTTGTCGATCGAGTCGAAAGGACGGAACTTCGTCGATCCGAACTTCTTCTGCGCGAGCACTCCCGTGATCGCGGCAGTCAATGTGGTCTTTCCGTGGTCGACGTGACCGATGGTGCCCACGTTGACATGCGGTTTCGTTCTTTCGAATTTATCCTTGGCCATGAACGAGCGTCTCCTTTCTCATCCGTTGACCGTCACCTTCCGCTGCACCGGTCGTGCGACAAATTCGTTGCTGAACCGCATGATCGACCTGCAAACCGTTGACGGCATGGTTTCTCTAAATGGAGCTGCTGACGGGAATCGAACCCGTGACCTCTTCCTTACCAAGGAAGTGCTCTACCGACTGAGCCACAGCAGCTCTTGATCTCCTTTTTACCGGAACCGTTTCGTTGTCTCCCCCCCAAGGCGGGAAGAAGTGGAGCGGGCGATGGGATTCGAACCCACGACAACCAGCTTGGAAGGCTGGAGCTCTACCACTGAGCTACGCCCGCCCAATCCCCGTGCCAGGGGCTCGTTTCATCTGAAGATTCTTCGGCCGATTGTTCCCTCGGGTTCATGCGCTTGCCTTCGAACCGAAGGGTAGGCGAACAGACCCATTGCAATTGGTGGGCAGGAGAGGATTCGAACCTCTGAAGCTTGAAGCAACGGATTTACAGTCCGTCCCCGTTGGCCACTTGGGTACCTGCCCTCGTCTTCCGAGGGAAATCTACCTTTTAAGTAACCACCGACTCCTTAAGAATTGCTGACAATCGGAGCTAGCGGTGGGATTCGAACCCACAACCCCCGGTTTACAAAACCGGAGCTCTACCCTTGAGCTACGCTAGCGAAAAGCGGGGATTATACGCCGCTCAAAACCCCTTTCAAGAGGAAAAACAAGGAGTAACAACCGCTGGAGCTCCCCTTGGAAACTTGACAAGCGACATGCGAAAAGCAGCGGAAATCGCGGCATCAAGAGTAGCTCCATCGCGTCCCTTGCGGCCCGTCTTTTATCGCCACGCCCTTCTCGAGAAGGATCCTGCGGAGCCGGTCGGACTCGGCGTAATCCTTTCTCCTCCTCGCCTCTTCCCGCTCTTCGAGTATCGTTTCGATCTCTCCGGGCGAGAGCCTCCCGCTTGTCGATCCATCCGTCCCTTGCCCGGCCTCTTCAGCAACGGGCCGCAGGACACCGAGGACCCGATCCCATTCTTCGAGACGTTTCGTGGCCGCTTCGCCCTGCGCGCGCGTCGCCGCCAACTTGTGGGCCTCGCGGATGAACGAGAACACCGCGGCAAGCGCCGCGGAAATGTTCAAGTCATCGTCCATCGAGGATCGGAAGGCGGCATCCGAGCGCGCGGCGAGCGCCTGTACAGCTTCAACGCCAGCCGGGCCGGGGGGACGGCTCCGCATGTCGTCGCGGAAATGCCGCATCCTCCGGATCGCTTCGCGCGCGGCATCCAATCCCCCCAGCGTGAAGTTGAGCTGGGCGCCGTAATGGGCGCTCAGAAGCGCATAGCGGATCTCGACGGCGGAATACCCTTTTTGGATGAGGTCCCCGATGGTGTAGAAGTTGCCTTCGCTCTTGGACATCTTCTTCCCATCGACGAGGATGTGGCGTCGATGGATCCAGTAGCGGGCGAAGATGCGGTCTTCCCCGCCCGACGACTGCGCGATTTCGCAGTCATGGTGAGGAAAGATGTTGTCCTCGCCCCCCGTGTGGATGTCGAAGACGGACCCGAGGTAGCGCCGGCTCATTGCCGAACATTCGATGTGCCATCCCGGGAATCCCCGCCCCCAGGGACTGTCCCACTGCATGATGTGCTTGGGATCCTTCTTCCAGAGGCAGAAGTCGAGCGGCTGTCGCTTGGCCGGATCCTCTTCGACCCGGTTTCCGGCCCCGGCCAGGAGCTCGGCGGGAGTGTTGCCGCTGAGGATCCCGTACCGTGGGAACTTGGCGATTTCGAAGTAGACCTGACCGCCGGCCTCGTAGGCGAGTCCCGCCCGGAGCAACTCCTCGATGATGCCGATCATCTCGGGGATGTGCTCGGTCGCACGGGGAAAGTGATGCGCGTCGAGCAGGTTGAGGCGCTTTCGGTCCTGGTGGAACGCCTCCTCGTAAAAGCGAGCGATCTCCCACGGGTTCTTCTTCTCTTCTCGAGCCTTGCACTCGAGCTTGTCCTCACCCCTGGCATCGGCCACGGCATCGTCCGTCAGATGGCCGACGTCGGTGATGTTCATGACCTGGGTGACCCGGTATCCGGAATATTCGAGGTGGCGGCGGAGCAAGTCCGCCATCAGGAAGCTCGAGAAGTTACCGATGTGCGCGAAGCCGTAGACCGTGGGCCCGCAGTTGTACATGCCGACGCGGCCCGCCTCCAGCGGGATGAATTCCTCTTTGCGACGGGTGAGGGAATTCGTCAGGAAAAGCGCCATCCTCAGGCCTCGTTCCGCTGAGCGACAAGTACGGCGACCTGAGCCGCGATCGCTTTCCCCTCCCCGACGGCATCGCAGCGCTCGTTGGTCTTGGCCTTGATGCTCACCGCGTCCTCGGGGAGCGAATGCCACGGCGCGAGAATCGCCCGCACTTGCGATGCGATACAAGCCTTGTAGTCGCGTAGCTTGATCTCCTCCAGGATCACCGTCGCATCGATGTTCTGGATGGTCATACCGCGCCCGCTGACGAGCCGGGCCGCCTCTTCGAGGAAGTAGCGGCTGGCGCGCCCCTTCCATCGGGGATCGGTGTCCGGAAAGTGCGTTCCTATATCCCCTGCTCCGATGGAACCGAGAAGCGCGTCGACGAGCGCGTGGATAAGGACATCGCCGTCCGAGTGGGCCTCCGGCCCGACTGGCGCGGGAATCTCCACGCCTCCGAGGATGAGGGGCCGCCCTTCGACAAGCCTGTGATTGTCGTAACCGAATCCCACGCGGAGCATGCGTGCGGATTATAGCCAGCCAAGCGGGCGGCGAGTAGCGGACCCGCGGACGCTTCTCAGAAGCCGAGGCTGATCGTGAACAGAGTGAGCTGGGTGACCTGGGCCTGACCCAAGGCGCGCGAATCGATCAGCAACCCTTCGTGCAGGCCGAGCTTCAGGTTTGCGTTGTATTCGTACTCCAGGGAGAAATCGAGCTCATCGCCGATCTTGCTCGAGTTCGAGGCGTTGGCAGAGATGCGTCCCAGTCCGTTGTCCTGGAACCCGAAATATGCGTAGAGGGCTTCGAACCGCCAGCGGGCGAGGTGAAACCCGAGCGCCGCCCGGAATCCTCGGTAGTTGTGGTCGATGTCGAATCCGTAGTAACCGTTCTCGACGATGAGGGTCCGGTTGTTGTTCTCCAGCGAGACGAAGTTGGAGTTC
>Ga0187892_10004457_pt1 | contig 23464 bp, 17 predicted proteins | sample MA1701073metaG_FD_139345 | JGI IMG/M metagenome (GOLD analysis project Ga0187892, IMG submission 139345) | Bio-ooze microbial communities from a basaltic lava cave in the Kipuka Kanohina Cave System on the Island of Hawaii, USA - MA170107-3 metaG ... | reverse complement strand
GCGGTCCACGAGCCCGGCCTCCAGGAAGGCCCACGCGAGCGAGGCGCCCCCCTCGAGCAGCACCGCCACCACGTCCAGCTCGAAGAGCCGCCGCGCGAGATCCTCCACGTCGACCCGGCCCCCCCGGCTCTTGCAGGGCACGACGGTCGCGCCGCGGGCGCTCAGCGCGGCGACCCGGTCGGCGGGGGCGTCCTCCCCCACGGCCACGATCGCCCGCGCCGCCGTGCCGGCCCCGATGAGCCGCGCGGTGATCGGCAGCCGGGCGCGGCTGTCCACCACCACCCGGTACGGCTCGCGCGGCCACGGGGGATCGAGCCGCACCGTGAGGGCGGGGTCGTCGGCCAGGGCGGTGCCGATGCCCACCACGACGGCGTCGCTCTCGGCGCGCAGGCGGTGGGCGACCTGGCGGGCGGCGTCTCCGGTGATCCAGCGGGAGGCCCCGTCGGCGGCGGCGATCTTGCCGTCGAGGGTCATGGCGGTCTTGAGCGTGACGTGGGGCCGGCCGCGCTCCATGGCCGTGAAGTACGCCCGGTTCAGCGCCCGGGCCTCCCCCTCGAGCGGGCCCATCGCCACGTCGAGCCCGGCCTCGGCCAGCCGCCGGCCGCCACCCCCCGCCACCCGGGGATTCGGGTCCGCCACCGCCGCCACCACGCGACGGATGCCGGCCTGCAGGATGGCCTCGGTGCAGGGCGGGGTGCGTCCCTGGTGGTTGCACGGCTCGAGCGTGACGACGAGAGAGGCGCCCCGGGCGCGCGCCCCCGCCTGGGTCAGCGCCGCCACCTCGGCGTGGGCCGTCCCGGGGCCCTGGTGCCATCCCCGGCCGACGATCACGCCGTCGCGGACCACCACGGCCCCCACCATGGGGTTGGGCGAGACGAGACCCCGGCCCCGGCCGGCCAGCTCGAGGGCCTCGGCCATGAACCGCGCCTCGGCCTCGGCCATCAGGCCCCCGCGAGCAGGGCGTCGACGAAGGTCTTGGGGTCGAAGACCTGCAGGTCCTCGACCTGCTCCCCGACCCCGACCAGCTTGATGGGCAGCCCGGTCTCCTGGTGGATCCGGACCACGATCCCGCCCTTGGCGGTGCCGTCGAGCTTGGTGAGGACGAGGCCGGTGAGCCCGACCGCCTCGTGGAACAGCCGCGCCTGGGCGAGCCCGTTCTGCCCGGTGGGGGCCTCGAGCACCATGAGGCTCTCGTGGGGCGCGCCGGGGACCTGGCGGGAGACGACCTTCCTGAGCTTGGCCAGCTCGTCCATCAGGTTGGACTTGGTGTGCAGCCGGCCGGCCGTGTCCACGAGCAGCACGTCCGCCTGGCGGGCCGTCGCCGCCCGCAGGGCGTCGAACACCACCGCGGCGGGGTCCGCCCCCGGGGCCTGGTGGACGACGTCGACGCCGGCCCGCTGTCCCCACGCCACGAGCTGCTCGATGGCGGCCGCGCGGAAGGTGTCGGCGGCGGCCAGCAGGACCTGCTTGCGCTCGGCCGCCAGCATCGCCGCGAGCTTCCCGGCGGTGGTGGTCTTGCCCGCGCCGTTGACCCCGAGCAGGAGGACCACGCTGGGCCGGGCCGGCAGCTGGAGCGGCGCGGCGGCCCCGGCCAGCGTCTCCTCCAGGAACCGGCCGAGCATCGCCTTGACTTCCTGGCTCGTGACGGCTCCCCGGCGTGGCCCTTCCCGGCGGAGGCGCTCCACGAAGGCCGAGGCGGTGGCGGCGCCGAGGTCGGCGCCCACCAGGACCTCCTCCAGCTCCAGGAGGAGCGCCTCGTCGATGGGCCGAGCGACGGAAAGGATGGCCTCGAGCCCCCCGTCCATCAGCTCGCGCGAGCGACGCAGGCCCAGACGGACCCGGTCGGCGAGGGACCCGAAGAAGCTCACCGGGCCGAGTCGGGGCGCGGGGGGATCTCCAGGCGGCGGATGACGACCCCCCGCTCGCCGAGCGGGGGCATCGCGCGGTCATTGAGGGTGAGCCGGATCCCGGCGGCGTTGCCCACGGTGAGCACGAAGCCGCTCTGTGACGCCCACTCGCGGACTGCCCCCGGCGTCAGCAGCTCGGAGACCACCTGGCCGTCGGACTGGACGCGGATCCATGTGGTCTCGACCGCCTTCACGGCGAGCCGGTAGAGCGCCTCGCGCTCGGCCGGTGGGGCGGTCGGGGCAGCGGGGGCGGCCGGGGCGAGCGAGGCGGCCGGCCCCGCCGGGGCGGTCGGCTCGGCCGGTGAGGGGCTCGGCGCGGCGGCTGGCGTCGCCCGGGGCTCTGGCGACGCGGGCAGCGGGACGGCCTCGGCCGGCGCCGGGTCCACCCGCGACGTCGGTCCGGTCTCCCGGGCATCCCGGGTGAGCTGGGTGAGGGCCAGGAGGCTCAAGCCGAGGACGATCACGAGGATCAGGCTGATGGTCGCCGGCCCGAGGAGCGGGCTTCGGGCCTCGGCGGGCCGGGCGGCCGGCCGCTCGGGCCCGGACTCCCCGAGGAGCGGACGGTAGCGCTGGACCAGCTCGGCCGAGGGCTCGCCCAGGTGCTCGCAACAGGCGCGGATGAACCCCTTGACGAAGACCGGCGCCGGCAGGTCCGCGACGCGCTCCGCCTCGAGCGCCTCCAGGTAGCCCGTGCCGATGCGGGTCGCGCGCGCGAGGTCCTCGATGGAGGCGCCGTGGGCCACGCGGAGGGCTCTCAGGGCCGCCCCGGGGCCGCCTTCCCTGCCCGAATCACGCATCGAAAGGCAGTCTAAGACGCCCCCCCGAGAACAGTCAACTACCGGGCGAGGTTACGTTTCGCTCAGGCGGACCGAGACCAGGCGCGACAGCCCGGGCTCCTCCATCGTGACCCCGTAGAGGACGTCGGCGGCGTCCATGGTCTGCCGGTTGTGAGTGATCACGAGGAACTGCGTCTGCGAGGTGAGCTCGCGGAGCACACGCCGGAACCGGTGGATGTTGGCGTCGTCGAGCGGGGCGTCGACCTCGTCGAGCACGCAGAAGGGGCTCGGGCGATAGTAGAAGATCGCGAACAGCAGCGCGAGCCCGGTGAGGGCCCGCTCCCCGCCCGACATCTGGGTGACGGACACGAGCCGCTTGCCCCGCGGCTCCGCCCACAGCTCCACGCCCAGCTCGAGCGGATCCTCCTCGCCCTCCTCGGGGGCCGCGATGCGCAGCTCGGCGCGGCCGCCCTCGAACAGACGCCCGAAGATCTCCCCGAAGTTCCTGTTCACCTGCTCGAACGCCTCCTGGAAGCGCTCCTGGGCGGTCCGGGTCATCCCCCTGAGCGCGCGCTCCATGTCCTTGATGGACGCCGCGACGTCGTCGTGCTGGGCGCGGAGGAAGCCCAGGCGCTCCTCGAGCTCGCGATACTCGTCGTCGGCCACGAGGTTCACCGGCCCCACCGCCTCCAGCCGCTGCGTGAGGTCCGCGTGGCGGGTGCGCGCCTCGGTGAGGTCCCGCGCAGGATCGTGGACCGTTGCGAAGGTCTCGGCCGACTCGACCCCGTGGCGCCGGCGCGCCTCCTCGACCAGCTCCTCGAGGCGGACCCGCGCCTCGGTCTCCACCAGGTCCAGCTCGTGGGCGCGGCCGGTCACCCGGCCCAGCTCGTGCTGGGCGCGTCCGAGCTCCGCCTCCAGCCGCCGCCGCTCCTCCAGGAAGGCCCGATGCTGGCTGGCGGCGGCGCCGACCTCCTCCTCGATGCGGTCGCGCTCGGCCGCCGCGTCGCGGGCCAGGAGGTCGGCCTGCTCGCGCTCCCGGCCGAGCTCCTCGCAGCGCTGACCGAGCAGGGCGCGGCGCTCCTCGGCCTGCGCCGCCTGGACCGCGAACTCGGCGTCCAGCTCGCCCAGGTGGGCGATGTCCCGGGTCAGGGCGCCGATGCGCTCGACCAGCCCCGACAGCTCGACCCGGCAGGCGGTGGCGTCCCCGAGGACGGCCGACTCCGTCGCCCGCGCGGCGTCGAGCGCGGCGCCGAGCCCGGTCATCTCGCCCTCGAGCCGGGCCTCCTGCTCCTGGGCGGAGGCGAGGCCGCGGGCGACCTGCCCGAGGGCGCCGTCGGTCTCCTCCCGCTCGCCCTCCAGCCCGCGGATCTCGGCCTCCAGCGTGGCCTGGTGCGCGGCGACGCGGCCCACCTCCCGCTCCGCCGCCTCATCGTCCTTCTCGCTGGCGAGCTGCTGCGTCTCGTGCGCCTTGTAGCTCGAGCGCAGGGCCTCGGCGCGCGCCCGCAGCGCGGTCAGGCGCCCGTCGGCGGCGGCCCGGCGCGCCTCGAGCCGGCCCTCCTCGGCCTCGAGCCCGGCGATCTCCTCGGCGAGCTGGCGGATGGCGCGCTTGCGGCCGAGCAGCGAGTGCTCGTTGCCGTGCCGCTCGCTGTCGCGCCGGCCCCCGCTGAGCCGGCCCGTGGGCGACAGGCACTCGCCCTCGGGGGTCACGTAGGTTGCCACCACGCCGTTCTTCCGCCAGAGCATCTCGGCGCGGTCGAGGTGGTCCACGACGCCGACCCGTCCGAGGAGGTGCTGGAGCAGCTCCGGCCGCGGGCCGCCCACCAGCCGCGCCGCCCACCGCACCTCGTCCGCGTCGTCGGGCAGCGGCGCCGGGGCCGGCAGCGTGTCGAGCGGCAGGAGCGTGGCCGACCCCGCGCCCTCGCGGGCCAGGTAGCCGAGCGCTTGGCGCGCCTCGGTGAAGCGCTCCACCACGACCCACTGCAGCCGGTCGCCCAGCACCGCCTCCACCGCCGTCTCGAGGCCGGCGGGGACGTCCAGGAGGTCCGCCACGGTGCCCACGACCCCGCTCAGCGCGGCCTCGGCGGCGAAGATGGCGCGCACCCCCGCCCCGTACCCCTCGCGCTCCCGCTCGAGCCGCTCCAGGGCCTCCCGGGCGGAGCGCCGCGCGGCCAGGGTCACGCGCCCCTCGGCGAGCCCGGCCTGACACGCCGCCAGCTCGGCCTCCGCCACCCCGGTGTCGGTGGCGAGCCCGGCCAGCTCGGCGCCCAGGAGCGTCAGCTGGGCGCCCGTCTGCCGGCGCACCGCCTCCAGCCGGGAGCGCGCCGCGGCGAGCCGCCGACCCTCCTCGTGGGCGGCGCGCCGCTCGTCCTGGAGCCGCTCGAGCCGGCGCTCCAAGTGCGCGGCCCGCTCCCGGAGCTCGGCCGCGGAGCGGGTCAGCTCCACGCGGCGACTCGCCTCCGCCACCTGGGCCACCCGGAGCCCCTCGAAGCGCGTCCGGTGCTCCTCCAGCGCCCGCCGGGCCTGCTCGAGCGAGACCTCCAGGGCGGCAGCGTGCTCCTGGCGCTGGCGATGGCGCGCCTCCACCTCGGCCAGCGCGTCCCGGCGGGCGCGAGCCTCCACGGCCAGGGAGGTCCGGCGCTCCCCGATCCCCCGGACCTCGTCCCCCAGCCGCGCGCGCTCCTCGCCAAGGTCGCGGAGCTGGAGCCCCATCTGCTCGCGCCGCTCCAGCAGGCGCTCCGCCTCGCCCTGGACCTTCTGGGCGGACTGCCGCAGATCGGCCAGCCGGTACTCCAGGTCCTGGATGCTGGCGGCCTCCAGCGCCTGGCGAGCGGCCAGCTGGGCGATGCGGGCGCGCTCGGCCTCCGCGGCCGTTCGCAGGGCCGTCGCCGCCCGCACGGCCTCGTCCCGCCGCGCCGTCAAGGCCGACCAGTCCGCCGCCAGGAGCACGAGGTCGAGCTGCTGCCGCTCCTGGTGCAGGGCCTTGTACTGGCGCGCCTTGCGCGCCTGGCGCTCCAGGGAGCCGAGCTGGCGTCGCACCTCCTCCATCACGTCGCGCAGGCGGTCGAGGTTCTGCCGGGTGGCGGCCAGCTTGCCCTGGGTCTCGGCGCGCTGCTGCTTGTAGCGGGCGACGCCGGCGGCCTCCTCGATGAACACCCGGCGCTCCCACGGCTGGGAGGTCAGCACGTCGTTGAGCCGGTCCTGATCCATGAGGGCGTAGGCCTTGGGATTGACCCCGGTGCCCGCGAACAGGTCCTGGATCTCCCGGAGGCGGGTCACGGTGCCGTTCAGCACGTACTCGCTCTCCCCCGTCCGGTAGAGCCGGCGGGCCACCGCCACCTGGCTCCAGGGCACGGAGAGGCCGCCGTCGTTGGCGAAGGTGAGCTGCACCTCCGCGAGCCCGACGGGCTTGCGCGAGGCCGCGCCGTGGAAGATGACGTCGCCCATCCGGTGCCCGCGGAGCGTCTTCGGGCTCTGCTCGCCCAGGGCCCAGCGGATGGCGTCGGCGATGTTGGACTTGCCGCAGCCGTTGGGGCCCACCACGCAGGTGATCCCGGGCAGGACGCGGAGCTCGGTCCGCTCCGCGAAGGACTTGAAGCCGTGGAGAGCGATGCTCTCGAGTCTCATGGGAGGCGGCGCGACAGCCGCTCCTACCGAATACCACGGGGTCCGGGGGGAGGCCAAGCGAAAAGTACCAGGGCTGGGGCCGTCGGGCCCCCGCCGCCCCTACATCTTGGCCGTCAGGCTCCCTTGAGGAGGCAGCACTTCTTGTACTTCTTTCCCGACCCGCAGGGGCACGCCTCGTTGCGGCCGACCTTGTGGCCGGCCACCATCCGGGGCGTCGCCGGACGGGGGGCGGCCGGGCCGGGCAGGCGCGCGGGCCCGGGAGCCCCCCCCGTCACCGGGAGCGGGGCGCCGCCGGCCTGCTCCTGCCAGCGCGGCGCGGCGGCGGGGGCCCGGCTCGGGGGCGCCTCCTCGCGGGCCGCCCGCACGCGGAACAGCTGCTCGACCACGGTCGCCTTCAGGTGGTCGATCATCTCCTGGAACATGTCGAAGGCTTCCTTCTTGTACTCCACGAGAGGGTCCCGCTGCCCGTAGCCGCGGAGCCCGATGCCCTCCTTCAGGTGGTCCATGTTCAAGAGGTGCTCGCGCCAGAGCTGGTTGATGCCGCGAAAGCCTCCGCCCTCCCACTCGAGCCCGAGGATGATCCAGCGCTCCAGGCGGTGGAACATCTCGGCGCCCAGCTCCTGCTCGCGCTCGCGGTAGTGCCGGTCGGCGGCGCCGGTGACGAGCTCGCTGAGGTCGGCCTGCGCCGTCAGCTCCTTGGCCTCGGCCGGCAGGCGGAAGTCGAACTGGCGGTGGAGCGCCTCGCCGAGGGCGACCAGGTCCCAGTCCTCGGGGTGGGCGTCGGCGGGGGCGTAGCGCTGCGCGGCCTCCTCGGCCAGCTCCCCGATCCACCCGAGGACGGTCTCCTCCTGGCTCTCCTCCTCCAGGCTCTGGCGGCGCAGCCCGTAGACGATCTCGCGCTGCTTGTTCATGACGTCGTCGTACTCGAGCAGGTGCTTGCGGATCTCGAAGTTCCGCGTCTCGACCCGCTTCTGGGCCGTGCCGATGGCCCGGGTGACGAGCTTGTGCTCGATGGGCTCGCCCTCCTCCATCCCCAGGCGGTCCATGATGCGCTGGATGCGCTCGGAGCCGAAGATGCGCAGGAGGTCGTCCTCGAGCGAGAGGTAGAAGCGTGAGGAGCCCGGATCGCCCTGGCGCCCCGACCGGCCGCGGAGCTGGTTGTCGATGCGCCGCGACTCGTGGCGCTCGGTGCCGATGATGTGGAGCCCCCCGCGGGCCACTACCCGCTCGTGCTCCGGCTCGGTCACCCGGCAGGCCTCCTGCCACGCCTCCTCGCGGGCGGGCGCCGGGGCCGTGGCCGGGTCCAGGCCCTTCCGGGACAGGATCCCCTTGGCGAGGAAGTCCGGGTTGCCGCCGAGCAGGATGTCGGTGCCGCGGCCGGCCATGTTGGTGGCGATGGTCACGGCAGCCTCGCGCCCCGCCTGGGCGACGATCTCGGCCTCGCGCTCGTGGTACTTGGCGTTGAGCACCTCGTGGCGGATGCCCCGCTTCTTCAGGAGCTTGGACAGGCGCTCGGACTTCTCGATGGAGACCGTCCCCACCAGCACCGGCTGGCCCGCCTCGTGGCAGGCCGCGATCTCGTCGGCCACCGCCTCGAACTTCTCCCGCTCGGTCTTGTAGACCACGTCGGCGTGGTTGACGCGCACGAGGTCCCGGTTGGTGGGGATCACGGTCACGTCCAGCTTGTAGATCTTCGCGAACTCCTCGGCCTCGGTGGCGGCCGTCCCCGTCATGCCGGCGAGCTTGTCGTACATGCGGAAGTAGTTCTGCAGCGTGATGGTGGCCAGGGTCTGGTTCTCCGGCGCGATCTTGATGCCTTCCTTCGCCTCCACCGCCTCGTGCAGGCCGTCGGACCAGCGACGGCCGGGCATGAGCCGGCCCGTGAACTCGTCGACGATCACCACCTGCGGCTGGATGGCGGCGCGGCCGCGCTCGTCCACCGCCTCCATCTCCTTGACGACGTAGTCCACGTCCTTCTGGAACAGGTGGTGGGCCTTGAGGGCCTGGTGCACCAGGTGGGCGGTCTCCATGTGGGCGGGGTCGGACAGGTTGTCGATGTTGAGCAGGCGCTCGCAGTGAGCCACGCCGCGGTCGGTCAGCGACACCGTGCGCGCCTTCTCGTCCACGATGAAGTCGCCCTCGCTCCGCTCCTCGATCTCGGAGAGCTTGCCCTCCACGATGGTGGCGGCGCGCGCCAGGCGGGGGATGAGCCGGTTGACCTTCTCGTACAGGTGGGCCTTGGACTCCATGCTCTCGTCCCGGCCCGAGATGATCAGGGGTGTCCGCGCCTCGTCGATCAGGATGGAGTCCACCTCGTCCACGATGGCGTAGTGATGCTCGCGCTGCACGATGTCCGCGAGCGCGAACCGCATGTTGTCCCGCAGGTAGTCGAAGCCGAACTCGTTGTTGGTCCCGTAGGTGATGTCGGCCTCGTAGGCCTGGCGGCGGGTGCAGGGCCGGAGGCCGGCGAGGCGGATGTCCGGGCTCGTGAAGTCGGGATCGTAGCGGTACTGGATCTCGTGCTGGATGACGCCCACGCTGACGCCGAGCGCGTGGTAGATGGGTCCCATCCACTGGGCGTCGCGCCGGGCCAGGTAGTCGTTGACCGTGACGACGTGGACGCCGCGCCCGGTGAGGGCGTTCAGGTACGCGGCGAGCGTGGCCACCAGGGTCTTGCCCTCGCCGGTGGCCATCTCCGCGATCTTGCCCTGGTGCAGCACCATGGCGCCCATGAGCTGGACGTCGAAGTGCCGCATCCGCACCGTGCGCCGCGCCGCCTCGCGGCACAGGGCGAAGGCCTCGGGCAGGAGCGCCTCGAGGTCGTCGCCGTCGGCGAGACGCCGCCGGAGCTCCTCCGTCTTGTCCCGGATGTCGGCGTCGGAGAGGGACGGCAGGCCCGGCTCGAGGGCGTTGATGGCGTCCACCGTCGGCCGCATGCGCTTGACGTCGCGCTCGTGCTTGGTGCCGAAGACCGCGCGGAAGATGGCGCCGAACATCTCAGCTCCTCATCTTACACCAGCCTCCCCGCCCGCCCGGGCCGCCTGAAGCAGCTCCTTGGCGTGGCGGCGGGAGGTGTCGGTCACCCGCTCGCCGCCCAGCATGCGGGCCAGCTCCTCCACCCGGCCCGCCTCGTCCAGCGCCGCCACCCGGGTGCGGGTGGCGCCGCGGGCCAGACGCTTCTCGACCACGAGGTGGTGGTGGGCGTGGGCGGCGATGGGGGCCAGGTGGGTGACGCAGAGCACCTGCCGGCCGGCCGCCGCCCGCCGCAGGCGCTGGCCCACCGCGTCGGCCACCCGGCCGCCGACGCCGGCGTCCACCTCGTCGAAGGCCAGCGTCGGCACCTCGTCGGCCGAGGCCAGGATCGCCCGCACCGCCAGCATGGTCCGCGACAGCTCGCCGCCCGAGACCACCTTGGCGAGCGGCCGGAGGTCCTCGCCGGGGTTGGCGGAGAGCAGCAGCTCGGCGGCCTCGGCGCCCCGCGGCCCGACGCGCCACGGCCCCTCGCCGGCGGCGAGGTCGTCGGCCCCGGCGCGCTCGCGCCTCAGCTCCACGCGGACCCGCGCGTGCTCCATGCCGAGGCCCCGCACCTCCCGCTGCACGAGCCGGCCCAGGCGCTCGGCCGCCTCCCCCCGCTGGGCCGACAGCGCCTCGGCCGCGCGCGCGGCCGCCGCGGCCGCCGTCGCCGCCGCCTCGTCGAGCCGGGCCAGCGTCGCGTCGCCGTCCTGGGCGCGTTGGAGCGCCAGCGCCACCTCCTCGCGGTAGGCGAGGATGGCCGCCTCCGTGGCCCCGTACTTGCGCTTGAGCTGGGCCAGGGCGTCCAGCCGCGCGTCCAGGTGCTGGAGGCGGTCGGGGTCGGCCCCGGGCCGGTCGCGGAGCTGTCGCGCCGCCGCCACGGCGTCCTCGAGGTGCGCCAGGGCGGCCTCCAGCGCCGGCAGGGGAGCCCCCGTCTCGGCGTCGAACCGGCCGAGCCCGCGCAGCAGCTGGACGGCCCGGGACAGCCCGACGGTCGCCGAGCGGGCGTCCTCGGTCAGGTGGCCGAGCGCCTCCTCGAGCCCGGCGCGGATGCGCTCGGCGTGGGCCAGGCGCGTGCGCTCCGCTCGGAGCGCGTCCTCCTCGCCCGGCCGCGGGGCGACGGCGTCGATCTCCGAGAGCTGGAAGCGATGGAGGTCCTCCTGGCGGGCGGCCTCGGCGAGCTCCGTCCGCAGCCGCTCGCGCGCGGCCCGGGCCTCCTGCCATTGGCGCACCAGGGAGCCGACGGCGTCCCGCGCCTCGTCGGCGCCGGCGAAGCGGTCCAGGAGCTCGAGCTGGCGCGCGGGCTGCAGCAGGCGCTGGTGCTCGTGCTGTCCGTGGACCTCGACCAGGAGGTCGCCGAGCCGCTCCAGGAGCCCCACGGTGGCCGGACTGTCGTTGACCCAGACGCGGTGGCGCCCGCTCCGGGAGATCTCGCGCCGGACGACGAGCTGGCCCTCGCGGGCGCCGAGCCCCGCCTCGTCCAGCACGGCGGCCACGGCGCCGCCGGGAGCGACGTCGAAGACCGCTTCCACCACCGCCAGGTCGGCGCCCGTCCGCACCAGGTCGGGGTGGGCCCGCGCCCCCGCCACGAGCAAGAGGGCGTCGACCACGATGGACTTGCCGGCCCCCGTCTCGCCCGTCAGCACGGTGAGCCCGGCGGCCAGCGGCACGCGGGCCGCCTCCACGACGGCCAGATCGCGGATGCCGAGCTCTCGCAGCATGGCGTCCGGCGCCATGCTACGGCTAGGACCCGGCCCGGCTCAACCCGTATCGGCTCGGGGACACCCGGCGACCCGGGCCGGCGGGGGCGCCGGGCCCGGCCGTCAGCGCTCGCCCCACTTGAGCTTGGTGCGCAGGACGGAGAAGAAGTGCCGCTGGGGCAGGCGGAGCAGCCGGGTCCGGGCCGCCGCGCGCCGCACCTCGACGGTGTCCTCGCGCATGAGGGCGAAGCCCACCTGCCCGTCCAGCGTCAGCATCACGTCCTGGTCGGAGAGCAGCGTGACCTCGAGGCGCTGGGTCGCCGGCAGCACGAGGGGGCGGTTGGTCAGCGTGTGCGAGCAGATGGGCGTGAGCACCACCGCGTCCATCGTGGGCACGACGATGGGCCCGCCCGCCGACAGGCAGTAGGCGGTCGAGCCGGTGGGCGTGGAGATGATGAGCCCGTCGGCCCGGTAGCCCGTGGCGAACTGCTCGTCCACGGCCACGTCCAGGCGGATGATGCGGCTCATGGCCGACTTCATGATGACGACGTCGTTGAGGGCCACGTAGTCCGCGAGGCGCTCCCCCTGGCGGGTCACGGTGGCGCCCAGCATCATGCGCTCCTCCACCACCAGCTCGCCGCGGAGCACGCCCTCCAGCGCCGGGAACAGCTCGTCCACGGTCAGGGCGGTCAGGAACCCGAGCCCGCCGAGGTTCACGCCGAGGATCGGCACGCCGAGGTCGCCCACCAGCCGCGCCACCGACAGGAGCGTGCCGTCGCCCCCGAGCACCACGATCAGGTCCGCCTGGCTCGGCAGGTCGGGCTTGCGCGCGGCCATCACCGCCCCCTCGGGCAGGAGCGCCGCCGTCTCCCGGTCGGCCAGGGGGAGCAGCCCGCGGGTGGCGCACCACTCGACGAGCCCCGGCAGCAGCGCCCGCGCCTCCTCCCGGTCGGTGCGGGCGACGATGGCGATGCGCTTCACGCCGACCCCACCGCCCGCGCGATGGCCGTCGACAGCGCGGCCACGGTGCGGCCCGTCTTCGTCAGGTGGAGGAAGAACTCCCGGTTCCCCTTCGGCCCCCGGAGCGTCGAGGCCTCGACGCCCTGCACGTGCCAGCCGTGCAGCACGGCGTAGCGCGCCAGCCGCTCGAGCACGCGCCCGTGCGCGGTCGGGTCGCGGACCACCCCGCCCTTGCCGACGGCCTGGCGGCCGGCCTCGAACTGGGGCTTGACCAGCACCACCGCCTCGCCGCGGGACGCCAGCACCGTGAACACGGCGGACAGCACCTTCTCGAGCGAGATGAAGGAGACGTCGACCGTGGCCAGGTCCGGCCGCTCCGGGAACGCATGGGGCGTCAGCGCACGGGCGTTGGTGCGCTCCATCACCACGACCCGCCCGTCGGCCCGCAGACGGGCGTCCAGCTGCCCCCGCCCCACGTCGACGGCGTACACGCGCGCCGCCCCCCGCTCCAGCAGGCAGTGGGTGAAGCCGCCGGTGGAGGCGCCGACGTCCACGCACACGCGGCCCTCGGGGACGACGCCGAAGGCGTCCAGGGCGGCGCTCAGCTTGTCCCCGCCCCGGCTCACGAACGCCGGGCCCCGCAGCACCTCGAGCCGCGCCGCCGGCGCCACCATGAGGGACGGCTTGGCCGCCGCCTGCCCGTCCACGCGCACCAGCCCCGCCATCACGAGGCGGGCCGCCTTCTCCCGGCTCTCCGCGAGGCCGCGGCCGGCCAGGGCCACGTCCAGACGCTGGCGCGCCCCCGCCTCGGTCGACCGGGCGGCCCCTGCGGTGCCATCGCCCCGCGCGGGGGGAGCGGTGCGCTGGCCGGCAGGAACACGCTTCATGCGGTCCCGAGAGGGGGGCGCCCCGTGGGAACGGTCACGATCACCAAGTATAGCGGATCGTGCCCCTCCCCCGAACTACCGACGGCGGCGAATGAAGCGCGGCCGCAGGACGAACAGCAGGACCATGCCCGCGAAGAAGCCGCTGACGTGGGCGAACCAGGCGACGCCCCCGCCGGCGCCGAGGGCGCCCAGGCCGGTGACGATCTGCACCACGATCCAGAGGCCCAGGACCAGGATCGCGGGCACGCGCCCCACCCGCCAGAAGAAGCCGAACACCATCAAGACGAGCACGTTGGCGCCCGGGAACAGCAGGAGGTAGGCGCCGAGCACGCCGGAGACGGCCCCGCTGGCCCCGATCATCGGCACGCCGGAGCCCGGGTCGATCCAGGTCTGGGCCACGGCGGCGGCGACGCCCGAGGCGAAGTAGAAGAGCGTGAACCGCACGTGGCCCAGCGTGTCCTCGACGTTGTGGCCGAAGATCCACAGGTAGAGCATGTTGGCGGCGATGTGGAACGGCCCGCCGTGCAGGAACATCGAGGTGAACACGGTCAGGAGCGGCGACAGCGCGTGCAGCGGCGTGGCGCACCGGGCGGCGAGCTGGCAGGGCACGAGGCCGAACTCCCGCACGAAGGCCTCGGCCGCCTGCCGGGCCTCGTGCACGTCGGGCGCGTCGGGGTCCAGGCGGAGCGAGACCTGGTAGAGGAACACGAGGACGTTGAGGGTGATGAGCATGACGGTGACGACCGGGGCGGTGCGCGTCGGGACGTCGTCCTTGAGCGGGAACACGGCCGCCTGTCACCGCCGTCCGGCCAGGAAGTGGAAGTGCAGGTGGTACACGACCTGGCCGCCCTCGGGCCCGCAGTTGCAGGTCAGCCGGTAGCCGCGGGCGGCGTACCCCGTGTCCTCGCCGAGCTTCCGCGCCAGCAGCACGCAGCGGCCCAGGACCTCCCCGTCGCCGGGCTCGAGGGTGGCGAGGGACTCGATGTGGCGCCGCGGCACCACCAGGAGATGCACCGGCGCCTTGGGGTAGATGTCCCTGAAGGCGACGACGTGAGCGTCCTCGTACACGATGTCGGCGGGCGTCTCGCGGGTCACGATGCGGCAGAACACGCAGTCCGGGCTCACGCCCCCTCCCCCCTCGTGTATAATGCGACGTCGCGTGATTATATCCGCCGCCCCCGGACGGCGGCGAAGGAGCACCGATGGGCACCTGTCCCAAGTGTAAGCACCGGATCAGGAAGAACGGCAACCACGTCAAGCTGGGCTCGGTCTGGTACCACAAGAGCTGTCCCGGCAAGCCCTCGCCGTCCGCCAAGCGCGCCTGAGCGGTCGCGCCGCCATCCCCGCCCCTGTCGCGTGAGGACCTGATGCCCCGCTCCCGCTGGCCGGTCCGGCTCCGCGCGCTCTCGTGCCTGGCGGCGGTCGTGCTGTGGGCGGCCGCGGCGCCGGCCCAGGCCCCCTCGTCCGACGCCCAGCAGTACTTCCGCGTGGAGCTCGAGCGCGACCTGGTCCCGCGCGCCGGCTGGGCCGTGCAGGGCTACGTGCACAGCACCCACAGCTACCGCGTCGGCGGGGTGCGGCTCAAGGCCGAGGTGCTGGACGCCTCCGGGCAGGTGGTCGCCCACTCCTTCGGCTGGGTGGCGGGCGACGTCCCGGCCGGGGGGCGCGCGTACTTCTACGTGCACGTCCCGCAGCGCGGCGCCGGCTACCGCGTCAGCGTCCTGTCCTTCTTCCTGGTCGCGCCGGGCGGGCCCTGACCCGCGGCGCCGCCGGCGCCCTCCGGGGGAGCCGTCGTGGCATCGGTGATCGACAGCCCGCTGTTCGGCGACCTGTGGAGCACCGCCGAGATGCGGCGCCTGTGGAGCGACGAGAGCACCGTCCAGCGGTGGCTCGACGCCGAGGCGGCGCTGGCCCGGGCCCAGGCGGAGCTGGACATCATCCCCCGCCCCCACGCCGCGGAGATCACGCGGAAGGCGCGCGTCGAGCTCCTCGACCTCGGGGAGATGAAGCGCCAGCTGGAGCACACCCGGCACCCCATCATGCCGCTGGTGCGCGGGCTCCAGGCCGCGTGCGAGCCGGCTGCCGGCGAGTGGATCCACTGGGGCGCGACCACCCAGGACATCATGGACACGGGCCTCGTGCTCCAGCTCCGGGCGGCGACGGACATCGTGACGCGCGACCTCGGGCGGGTCCGGGACCTCTTGGCCGGGCTGGCCCGCCGCCACCGGGACACCGTCCAGCCGGGACGCACCCATGGGCAGCAGGCGCTGCCGATCACGTTCGGCTACAAGGTCGCGGTGTGGGCGGCCGAGGTGGGCCGGCACCAGGAGCGCCTCGCCCAGATGGCCCCGCGCGTGTTCCGGGGGCAGCTCGCCGGGGCCGTGGGCACGCTGGCGTCCATCGGGAGCCAGGGCCGGCGGCTCCAGGAGCTCTACTGCGCCGAGCTCGGCCTCGGCGTCCCGGACATCGCCTGGCACACGGCGCGCGACGGCGTCGCCGAGGCGGTGTGCGTGTTCGCCATGGTCGGGTCCACGCTGGCCAAGATCGCCGACGAGGTGATCGGGCTGCAGCGTACCGAGGTGGCGGAGGTCGAGGAGCCCTTCCACATGGGCAAGGTGGGCTCCAGCACGATGCCCCACAAGCGCAACCCCTCCGCCTGCGAGGGCGTGGTCGCGCTCGGCCGCGTGCTCCAGGCCCAGGTGGCCCCGGCCCTGACCGGCATGCTGGCCCAGAACGAGCGCGACAAGCGGGGCAACCTGGCCGAGGCCGCCTTCGTGGCCGAGGCCTCGTGCCTCCTGGCCGGCATGCTCAGCAGCATGATCCGCGTGCTCGAGGGGCTCCGCGTCGACCGGGCCCAGATGGCGAGGAACCTCGAGCGCCTCGGCGGGCTCCTGCTGAGCGAGAACGTCATGCTGGCGCTCGGCCGCACGATCGGGCGGCAGCACGCCCACGAGGTGCTCTACGAGCTGTGCATGCGCGCCGTGGAGGACGGGGTGCCGCTCAAGCGGCTCTTGCTGGAGGACCGGCGCGTCGCGGCCCACCTGGGCGAGGCGGACATCGACGCCCTCCTGGATCCCGCGCGCTACACGGGGCTGGCGGGGGAGTTCGTCGATCGCGTGGTGGGCTCGGGGGGGCGTCCCGCGCCGCCCTGACGCGGGGCCTCCCGCGGACGCCGGGGCGCCGGGGCCTCCGCGCCCCGGGGTTCCGGCCGGGTCATCGTGACCGCGCGGCGACAGGTTGTCGCCGCGGCGGCCGAGCCCTTCCCGAATGAGCGACCCGAGAAGCGCCTGCCGGCGGGCGGAACCGCTTGCCCTGCCGGCGGCCGGCCCGCGGGGGTGCGTGGCACACGGCTTGCCCCGTGATGGGACGGGACGCGCAGCCCCGAACGAGCAGGGCGCGGACGAGCGACCGTGAGACCACCACCGATCATCTACAACCTGTTCCCCACGCTGGCGGGGCCGCTCGACACGTGGGCCGAGCACGCCCAGCGGGTCGCGGGCATGGGGTTCAACTGGCTCTACGTGAACCCCGTGCACGCCCCGGGGTTCTCCGGCAGCCTCTACGCCATCAAGGACCACCGGCGGCTGCACCCGGCCCTGGTGCCGGCCGGCGAGTCGGCCGAGCTCGGAACGCTCCGCCCGGTGGTCGCCGCCATCCGCGAGGCGGGGCTGGGCGTGATCCTGGACCTCGTGGTCAACCACACGGCGCGGGACAACCCCCTCGTGACCCGCCGTCCGGGCTGGTTCCGGCGCGACGCCAGCGGGCGCGTGCAGAGCCCGTCGGCCATCGACCCGGCCGACGCCGACCGCGTGACCACCTGGGGCGACCTGGCCGAGGTCGACAACGCGGGCGCCGCCGACCGCGAGGGGCTCTGGGCCTACTGGGAGGCGCTCACGCTGGCCTACCTCGATCTCGGCGTCACCGGCTTCCGCTGCGACGCGGCCTACAAGGTGCCGGCCGAGCTGTGGCGACGGCTGATCGGCCGGGTGAAGGAGCGGACCCCGAGCGCCATCGTGCTCGCCGAGACTCTCGGCTGCCGGCTGGAGGAGGTGGAGGCCCTCGGCGAGGCCGGCTTCGACTACCTCTACAACAGCTCCAAGTGGTGGGACTTCCGCGAGCCGTGGTGCCTAGAGCAGCACGAGCTGTTCCGTCGCATCGCGCCGTCCGTCTCGTTCCCGGAGTCCCACGACACCGAGCGGCTCGCCGCCGAGACGGACGGCAGCGAGGCTGTCCAGCGCCAGCGCTACGCCTTTGCCGCGGCGTTCTCGGCCGGGCTCCAGACCACGGTCGGCTACGAGTACGGCTTCCGCCGGCGGCTCCACGTGGTGGAGACGCGGCCCGCGGACTGGGAGCGGCCGGCCTTCGACCTCTGCCGCTTCATCGGCCGGATGAACGCGCTGAAGCGCCGCCATCCCCTCCTGGCCGGCGAGGGCGTCCTGCGCCCCGTCGACCGACCGCCGGGAGACGCCGTGGTCCTGGAGCGATGGTCCGACGCGAGCGGCCGTCACCGGGGCCTCGTGCTCGTCAACACCAGCCGCCTCGGCGCCGCCGACGTGACGCTCGCGCCGGAGGCCGTGGCGGGGCGCCGCCTCTGGCGTCCGTGCCGGGATGGCGAGCCGGCGGCGGGCGTCCCGGCCGGCGCGTTCGTCCGGCTCGATCCGGCCGAGGTGGCTCTCGTGATGGAGGCGGCGTGACGGGCGGGGCCGGCCGGTCAGCGGGAGCAGGCGGTCAGGCCCGCCCGCGGCGGAGGGCGACGGCGGCGGCGCGCCACGCTCGTCTCTGGGGCATGGCCGACGGGTACACCGACGCCCTGGGGCGCTGGCAGCCGACGCCCGAGGCGACGCGAACGGCCGTGCTCGCCGCGATGGGCGCGGATCCGGACGCCCCCCCGGCCCCGGCCCCGGTCCGTGTCGTGCGCCGGGGCCGGGGGGCGCGCCTGCCCGGGCCCGCCGAGCTGATCCTGGAGGACGGCGGCCGCCGGCGGGTCGCCGACCACCTCCCGTCCGACGTCCCGACCGGATACCACGAGCTTCGTCCCGACGACGACGGCGCCCCCGTCCTCCTGGTCGTGGCCCCGGCCCGGTGCCACCTGCCCCCCGCGCTCCGCGCCTGGGGCTGGGCGGCCCAGCTCTACGCGGCCCGGTCCGAGGCGAGCTGGGGCATCGGCGACCTCGGCGACCTCCGCCGGCTCGCCGGCTGGTCGGCGGAAGCGCTCGGGGCGGGCATGCTGCTCGTGAATCCGCTCCACGCCGATACGCCGGTCCCGCCGCTCGAGGCGAGCCCCTACTTCCCGAGCAGCCGGCGGTACCGGAACCTGCTCTACCTGCGGGTGGAGGACGTGCCGGGGGCGCCCGCCCTCGGGCCCGCGCTGGAGCCGCTGGCGGCGGCCGGTCGCGCTCTCAACCGCGAGCGCCGCATCGACCGGGACGCCGTGTTCGCGCTGAAGCGGGAGGCGCTCGATCGGCTCTGGGCTCGCTTTGCGGGCGACCCGGCCTTCGACCGGTACCTGGAGGGGCAAGGCCCGGCGCTGACCGCGTTCGCCACCTTCTGCGCCCTCGCGGAGCGGCACGGGCGTGGCTGGCGGGCCTGGCCGGCGGCGTACCGGCGCCCCGACCACCCCGAGGTGGCCCGGTTCGCGGCGGAGACGGCGGCGCGCGTGCGCTTCTTCGCCTGGGGACAGTGGCTGCTCGACCAGCAGCTGGCGGCCGCCGTCGGCCGCCTGGCCGTCATGCAGGACCTCCCCATCGGGGTGGATCCCGACGGGGCCGACGCCTGGGCGTGGCAGGACGTGCTCGCCGCCGGCGTGAGCGTCGGGGCGCCGCCCGACGAGTTCAACACGCGGGGCCAGGACTGGGGGCTCCCGCCGTTCATCCCCCACCGGCTCCGGGCCGTCCGCTACGGCCCCTTCATCGAGACCATCCGCGCCACGCTCCGTCACGCGGGAGGGCTCCGCATCGACCACGTGATGGGGCTCTTCCGGCTCTTCTGGATCCCCCGGGGCGCCGGCCCCGCCGCCGGCTGCTACGTGCACTACGCGGCCGACGAGATCCTGGGCATCGTGGCCCTCGAGAGCGAGCGCGCCCGTGCCGTCATCGTGGGCGAGGACCTCGGCACCGTGGAGCCCGAGGCGCGGGCCAAGCTCGCCCGCCTCGCCGTCCTCTCCTACCGCCTCCTCTGGTTCGAGCCGGACCCGCCCGCCGCCTACCCGCGCCTGGCCCTGGCGGCCGTCACCACCCACGACAACCCGACCGTGGCCGGGCTCTGGAGCGGCGCGGACCTGCGGACCCAGGAGCGCCTGGGGCTCGCCCCCAACGCCGCCGGGATCCGCGCGATCCGGTCGCGGCTGGCGGGGTGGGCGGGGCTCGACGAGGCGGCCCCGCTGGAGGAGGTCGCCGTGGCCACCCATCGGCTGCTGGCCGAGGCCCCGTCGGCGATCGTCACCGCGACCCTGGAGGACGCGCTCCTGGTGGAGGAGCGGCCGAACGTGCCGGCCACGACCCCGCCCCAGTGGCCGAACTGGTCGCTCGCCCTGCCGCGCCCCCTCGAGGAGCTGGAGCGCGCTCCCCTCGCTCGCGCCATCGCCGGCGCGCTCGCCCGCCGGCGTCGCCGCCGGGCGCGGGCCGGGACTATTCCGCCCGGGGACGCCGGGAGCGGGTAAGCTCTGGGCATGGCACCGGACAGGCTGGTCCAGACGCGTCCCGGGAATCCCTACCCGCTCGGCGCCACCTGGGATGGCGCGGGCGTCAACTTCTCGCTCTTCAGCGAGCACGCGACCGCCGTCGAGCTGTGTCTGTACGATCCGTCCGACCAGGGGACGGAGGTGCGCCGGGTGTCGCTCCAGGAGCGGACCGATCAGATCTGGCACGTCTACCTGCCGGATGCCCGGCCCGGCCTCTGCTACGGCTATCGCGTCCACGGGCCCTACGAGCCCCAGGAGGGCCATCGGTTCAACCCGGCCAAGCTCCTCCTCGACCCCTACGCCAAGGCCATGTCGGGCACGATCCAGTGGGACGACGCCATGTTCGGCTACCAGCTCGGCGACCCCGGGCAGGACCTGCGCCCGGACGACCGGGACAGCGCCCCCTTCATCCCGCGCGCGGTGGTGACCGACACCGCCTTCACCTGGGGGGAGGACCGCCTCCTCAAGACGCCGTGGCACCGCACGGTGATCTACGAGGAGCACGTCAAGGGGTTCACGGCGCGGCATCCCGACGTGCCCCGCGAGCTGCGCGGCACCTACGCCGGCATGGCCTCGCGTCCCGCCATCGAGTACCTGACCCGGCTCGGCGTGACGGCGGTCGAGCTGCTCCCCGTGCATCATTTCGTCCGCGACCGCCACCTGGCCGACCGCGGGCTGACCAACTACTGGGGCTACAACTCCATCGGGTTCTTCGCGCCCGACGTCCGCTACGCCGCGACCGGGTCCCTCGGCCAGCAGGTGGCCGAGTTCAAGACGATGGTCAAGACGCTCCACCAGGCCGGCATCGAGGTCATCCTGGACGTCGTCTACAACCACACCGGCGAGGGCAACCACCTGGGCCCGACCCTGTCCTTCCGGGGCCTCGACAACGCCGCCTACTACCGCCTCGTGCAGGGCGACCGCCGCCACTACATGGACTACACGGGCTGCGGCAACACGCTCAACATGACCCACCCCCGCACCGTGCAGCTCATCATGGACAGCCTGCGCTACTGGGTGCTCGAGATGCACGTGGACGGCTTCCGCTTCGACCTGGCCTCGGCGCTGGCCCGGGAGCTCCACGACGTGGACAAGCTCGGCACCTTCTTCGACGTCATCCACCAGGACCCCGTCATCTCCCAGGTGAAGCTGATCGCCGAGCCCTGGGACCTGGGCGAGGGCGGCTACCAGGTGGGCAACTTCCCGGTGGGGTGGGCGGAGTGGAACGGCAAGTACCGGGACACCATGCGCCGGTACTGGAAGGGCGACTGGGGCCAGGTGGCCGAGCTGGGCTTCCGCCTCACCGGCTCCAGCGACCTCTACGAGCACGGCGGGCGCCGCCCCTACGCCAGCGTCAACTTCGTGGTGGCCCACGACGGCTTCACGCTCCACGACCTCGTGAGCTACAACGACAAGCACAACGAGGCCAACGGCGAGGACAGCCGCGACGGCTCCGACGACAACCTGTCCTGGAACTGCGGGGCCGAGGGGCCCACCGACGACCCGGCCATCGTCGCGCTCCGGGAGCGGCAGATGCGCAACTTCCTCGCCACCCTGCTCCTGTCCCAGGGCATCCCGATGCTGTGCGGCGGCGACGAGATCGCCCGCACCCAGCAGGGCAACAACAACGGCTACTGTCAGGACAACGAGATCTCCTGGTACCGCTGGCCGGTGTCCCGGGCCGCCGCGCGCCAGCTCGAGTTCACGCGGCGCCTCATCCGGCTCCGCCAGGCGCACCCCGTCTTCCACCGCCGCCGCTTCTTCCAGGGCCGGCAGATCCAGGGCTCGGCCGTCAAGGACCTGTCCTGGTTCCGGCCGGACGGCAAGGAGATGACCGAGGAGGAGTGGACCGACTGGGCCGGACGGTGCCTCGGGCTCCGGCTGGCCGGGGACGCCATCGAGGAGGTCGACGAGATGGGCCACGCCATCGTCGACGACACCTTCCTCCTCCTGCTGAACGCCCACCACGAGGACGTCCCGTTCGTCCTGCCCGCCCACCGGCCGCGCATGCGCTGGGAGCTGGTGCTCGACACCCGCGCGTGGCAGCTGGACCGGCGCGGCCGCATCTACCGTCCCGGCGACCAGTACCCGCTGGAAGGCCGGTCCCTCGCCGTACTGCGCCTGCGCCGGTCGCAGCAGCGGCACGAGCCGGCCTGACCGGAGCCCCCGGACCCGGCGCCCCGAGGATCTCCCCATGAAGAAGGTCCGCCTCAACTATCCCGACATCGCGCCGGCCGGTCCCACCTACAACCGGGCCGTCCGGGCCGGGCAGTGGCTGTTCATCTCGGGCTGCACGGCCAAGGGCACCCCGATCCAGGGCGGGCCCGTCATCGAGCAGCTCCGCGTCACGCTCGACCGGATCCGCCGCATCGTGGCGGCGGAGGGCGGCCGGCCCGCGGACATCGTCCGCCTCACCACCTACGTGACCGATATCGGAGAGTGGCGGGCCCTCACCCCCGAGCGCGAGGCGCTGCTCCGGGAGTGCTTCCAGGGAGAGTTCCCGACCAACACGCTGGTGGAGATCGGGGCGCTGGCCGAGCCGGGCCTCGACGTCGAGATCGAGGCGACCGCGCTCCTCGACGGACCGGCGCGCCGGAGCCGGCCGCGGCCGGGCCGGGCCCGGTCCGCCGCCCGGCGCCGCGGGCGGGCCCGGCGATGACGGGGCGGGCGGAGGGCGCGCCATGAGGCTCGCGGTGGTGGCGTCGATCGGGAGCTACAGCCCGGCCGACATCGCGCGCAAGACGGAGCACGTGAAGCAGGTGCTGGCCCGCGACACCGAGGTCGAGATGTTCACGGCGCCGAGCGGCGTCCCCTACGTGGAGTCAAGCCTGGAGCTCTACCTGACGCAGGTCGCGGTGGCCCGGACGGTGGTGGAGCTGGCCCAGCGGGGCTACGACGCCATCGTGGGCACGGCCTTCCTCGACAACGGTCTCGACGCCGCGCGGGAGCTGGTCGACATCCCCGTGGTCGGCCCGGCCAAGACCACGCTCTACATGGCGGCCACCCTGGCCAACCGCTTCGCGGTCATCGCCGCCGCCGGCGACCTGCCCAAGCACGTCTGGGCCTGCGCCAAGGTGCTCGGGCTCCAGGACCGCCTGGTGGGCGTGCCGACGGTCGCGTGCACGGTGGCGGACTTCCTGCACGACGAGGAGCGCGCCGTCGGCCTCACGGTGGCCGTCGGCAAGCGCCTCGTCCAGGATCAGGGCGCGGAGGCCCTCGTGCTCGGCTGCGGAGCGACCACGGGACTGGCCTCGCGGATGGCGCAGGAGCTCGGGGTGCCCGTCCTCGACCCCGGCCTCGTCGCCGCCAAGTACGCCGAGATGCTCGTGGCCCTCGGCCTGAGCCACAGCAAGCGCGCGTACCCCTTCAACCCCCGCGTGATGGACCTCCTGCGGGGGGCCACCGCCTCCTGACCTCGGGCGGGCCGGTCGCTCGCGGGCCCCCGCCCCCAAAGCGGGGCGCCGGCGACGCGGACGCCACGACAGCCACCCGCCCGGGGACGGATCAGTCGTCGGCCAAGGCGGGTCACGAGCCCGCCGGCGTTGACGTCCGGCGGGTGATCTCCTGAATTCCGGGTCGGGAGATTACCGGCACGCCCGGCCCGGGGGTGGAATCCCCTGAGGCCCGGGGATATGATCGGAGACCAAGTGGTCGAACATCGCCACCGCCCGAGCGGGGGTGGCGCCGGCGGAGGGGACCGCATGGCAGCCAGCGGCGCTCACCGGTTCAGGCCGCTCGCCGGCTCCGCCCCGGCTGGCGAGCCCGCCCCTTCGGCCGGGGAGGATCGGTCCGGGCCGTGAAACCGACGCGTCGACCGTCGCCGACCGCCGTCCCCCCAGAGGATCCGGGCGACGCGCCCGTCCTCACTGACGAGCAGGAACTCGCGCTCGAGAAGATCCGCCAGCAGCTCGACGCCGAG
>Ga0187892_10004456_pt1 | contig 23466 bp, 24 predicted proteins | sample MA1701073metaG_FD_139345 | JGI IMG/M metagenome (GOLD analysis project Ga0187892, IMG submission 139345) | Bio-ooze microbial communities from a basaltic lava cave in the Kipuka Kanohina Cave System on the Island of Hawaii, USA - MA170107-3 metaG ... | reverse complement strand
TGACGGGGGTGGGTGGGGCGTCGGAGGTGGTCGAGGACTTCCGGGGGCGGCTGGCGGAACTGTTGGCCTCGCCCGAACTGGTGGGTGCGGCGTTCTGCACGACCTACACGGCGCTGGCCGACACCCTCCTGGGGCATCTCTGGGCGGCGGCGGAGCCGGCGGCGCCGGACACGCTGGCCCTCGTGGCGGTGGGCGGCTACGGGCGGGGTGAGCTCTGCCCGGGCAGCGACCTCGACCTCGTGCTGCTCCACAGGGGCAAGGCCGACCAGCGCGCCGCCGACGCGTTGGCCGAACAGCTCTGGTACCCCCTCTGGGACCTCGGACTCAGGCTCGGCCACTCGATCCGTACGGTCCCCGAGGCGCTCGACCTGGCCGCCGGCAACCTGGAGACGGCCACCGCCCTGCTCACCGTTCGGCCCCTGGCCGGCGACTCCAGGCTCGCGAGCGAGCTGGCGGCCCGGGGCAAGGACCGCTGGCGGGCCGGTGCCGACCGCACGCTGCCCACGCTGGCGGCATCGGTGGCGAAGCGCCACGCGCGCGGCGACGAGGTCGCCTTCCTGCTCGAGCCCGACCTCAAGGAGGGCCGCGGCGGCCTCCGCGACATCCACGCCCTCGACTGGGCCGAGGCAGCCCGTCCCGTCCTGCGTCACGACGACGCCGAGGCCCTGGCCGGCGCGTCGCAGGTGCTGGTCGGCGCCCGGGTCGAGCTCCACCGCCGCACGGGCAAACCGTCCAACCGCCTGCTGCTCCAGGAGCAGGACGCCGTGGCCTCCGCCCTGGGCGACGCCGACGCCGACGCCCTCATGGCCCGGGTCGCCGCCGCCGGGCGCACGGTCTCCTGGATCAGTGACGAGGCGTGGGAGCACCTCGCGTCGACCGGGTCCCGGAGTCGCCGCCGTTCCCGGTCGCGGGCCCATCCCCTCGCCACCGGCGTGGTCCTGCGCGGCGGCGTGGTCGAGCTGGCGAGCGACGCCGACGTCGCCGGTGATGCCGTGCTCGCGCTGCGGGCCGCAGCCGTCGCCGCCGAGCAGGGCACCCGCCTCGGTCGGGACAGCCTCGAACGGCTCGCCCGCGGGGCCCCGCCGTTGGCCGAGCCCTGGCCGGCGGAGGCGCGGCGCTGCCTTGTCCGGCTGCTCGACGCTGGCCGGCCGGCGCTGGCCGTGCTCGAGGCGCTCGACCAGAAGGGCCTCCTCGTCCGGCTGCTGCCGGAGTGGGAGGCGGTCCGCAGCCGTCCCCAGCGCAACGCCTACCACCGCTTCACTGTCGACCGGCACCTGTGCGAGGCGGCTGTGGAGGCTTCCGGACGCGTGGTGCGGGTGCGCCGGCCCGACCTGCTGCTCGTCGGCTCCCTGCTACATGACATCGGGAAGGGCTTCGTGCCCGAGCTGGCCGACGACCACACCGACGCCGGCATGGTCGTCGTCGACCGCATCGCCCGCCGCATGGGCTTCGACGACGGCGACGTGGCGGTGCTGGTCGACATGGTGCGCCATCACCTGCTGCTCCCAGACATAGCCACCCGGCGCGACCTCGCCGACCCGTCCACCATCGAAGGCGTGGCGCGGACCGTCGGCGACCGTGACCTGCTCGACCTCTTGCACGTCCTCACCGAGTCCGACTCCATCGCCACCGGCACCGCGGCGTGGAGCCCGTGGAAGGCGGGGCTCGTCGACGAGCTGGCGAGCAAGGTCGCCGCCAGCCTCTCCGGTGAGCGCAGCGAAGAGGCCGCGGACGGGTTTCCGACGCCGGCGCACTTCGAGCTGGCACCCACGGCGCGAGCCGAGGGTGTCGCCATCCGCACCGACGACCGGTCGCTGGTGGTCGTCACCGCCGACCGACCGGGCCTGTTCTGCCGGGTGGCGGGAGTGCTCGCGCTGCACGGCCTGGAGGTGCTCAGCGCCCGGGCCTGGTCGGGACGCGACGGAATGGCCATCGAGGACTTCGTCGTGACGCCCACCTTCGGTGGCGCGCCGCGGTGGGCCCGCGTCGAAACCGACCTCCGAATGGCCGTGACCGGCCGCCTGGCCCTCGAACCCCGCCTCGCCGAACGCGCCCGCCAGTACCCCGGCCGCCCCGGCGGAGCCCCGCCGTCGGCCCGGCCAGCGACGACCCGGGTCGACGTGGACAACGGCGCGTCCGCCACCGCCACGGTGGTCGAGGTGCGCACTCCCGACGGCGTCGGCGTCCTCTACCGCATCACGCGGGCGCTGGCCGGCCTGCGGCTCGACATCCGCACGGCCAAGGTCGCGACCCTGGGCCACGAGGTGGTGGACGCCTTCTACGTCGTCGATCCCGCCGGCTCCAAGATCGAGGACGCCACCCAGCTGGAGGAGATCCGCTCGGCCGTCCTCGCCGCATTGTCGTCCTCCTGAGCCGTTCCCTACCCGGGGCGCAGGCTGGGACTTCGAGCTGCCCGGGCGAAGGCGACGACCTACAGGGAGGTCGGCGCCACCGTCGTGGGCTCACGGGGCCCGAGGTCCCGGGCCAGTCGGAGGGCACCGACGCCGGCCACGGCGATGGCCACCCCGCCCGCGACCCCCAGGGCCTGCACGCCCGCGCCGGCCAGCACGCCCGCGACCACGGGCGCGATCAGCAGGCTGGCCACCGACTCGAGCGACTGGTTGAGCGACAGGATGCGTCCGTGGGCGGCGGGCGGCGCGTAGCGCTGCAACAGCGTCTTGACCGGCGCGTAGAAGAAGGCGATGTCCACGCCCCAGAGGAAGGCACCGACGAACGCCACGGCCAACGACTCGGTGCCCACGTAGAGCGCGGCGGTGGCACCCGACGCGATGGTGGCGGCGGCCACCCAGGCCGGGCTGGCCACCCGCTCCCCCAGCCAGGCCACGAGCAGCCCGGCACTGACCAGACCGACCCCGAAGCCCGTCTGCAGCAACGCGAAGACCGTGTCGGAGCGGCCCAGCACGTCGCGTACGTAGAGCGGCTCGAGCATGCCGAAGAGCGACCAGAGCAGGTAGGTCGCACCGGCCACGCCGAGGGTCCAACGAACTCCGTTGTTGCGCCGGGCGATGGCCATCCCGTCGCGCAGCTCGCGCCAGGTCGAGGCGACGAGGCCGGTCTCGGCCGTGGGTGCCGGCCCGGCGTCGGCCAGTGAGGCGACGACTGACACGGGCGCGGTCCGTGTCGGCGGCACGGCGCCCGAGACGGCGACCCGGTACGGCGGCGTGGGCGGCAGGCGGAGGGCGAGAACCACCCCGACGAGGTAGGTGAGGGCGTCGAGGGTGAAGGCGCCCACCAGGCCCCAGCGCACGTTGACGGCCGCGGCCAGCACCGGGCCGACGACGACGGCCAGGTTGTCGGCCCCGCCCAGGAGGGCGTTGGCCCGCGTGAGTTGGGAATCGTCGACCAACCTGGGCGGCAGAGCGTCGATCGACGCGGCCGAGACGGTCTCCACCAGGCCGAGGGGCAGGGCGAGCAGGATGATCGTGCCGTAGCTGCCCGCTTGGGTCAGGGCCAGCGCGTCGACGGCGCCGAGCGCGTTGGCCAGCAGGAGCGTGCGCCGCGGGCCCAGCCGGTCGATCGGTACGCCCAGCACGGGCCCGAGCAGCGCACCCGGCACCGACAGCACCACGAAGAGCACGGCCAGCTCGGCGGGGCCGGCGTCGAAGCGGAAGGCGGCGAAGCCCCAGATGGCGACGAGCGCGACCCAGTTGCCCGTCTCGTTGACGGCCTGGCCCACCAGGAGCGCGGAGAAGCCACGGGCTCGAAGCACGTCCACGGCCGCGACCGTACCGGTGCGCCGGAAGCAGCCCGGCGCGATGTTCGACCCCTGTTACGACGTCATGCGGATCACCGAGAAGGTGGCGCCCCGGGGATCACGCAGCACGGCGAAGCGACCGACGGGCAGGTCGAGAGGGCCGACCAGAGCTGCTCCTCCGAGCTCGGTCGCCTTGGCGACGGTGGCGTCGCAGTCGTCGACGGCGAAGTAGGCGTTCCAGTGCGCTGGCACCTCGTCGGGCACCCGACCCCGCAGGTCGATCATCCCGCAGACCAGCCGGTCGCCCAGGTACAGCTCGCCGTAGCTCCCGGTGAGCCCTTCTCGCGTCAGGCACGACCAGCCGAACACGGCTGCGTAGAACGCGGCCGACCCGTCGGGGTCGCGGGTGTTGAGCTCGTCCGGCACAGGCTGCCGGGCTCGTTCACGACCTGCGCCCCGATGTGACGACCCGGCTGCCAGATCGAGAGATGGACGCCCTGGGGATCGACGAAGACGCCCATCCGCCCGGCGGCCATCACGTCCATCGGCGCCACAAGGGTGGTGCCGCCGGCGGCTGCGATCCTCGCCTCCGTCTCGTCGCGTCGGCCACGCTCACGTAGGTCGACCAGTAGGGCGGTCCGGCGTCTAGCGCCTCCCGGCGCAGGAGGGGACAGTAGAACGCCTTGGCGGCGTCGACGGCGGTGCCGATGTCGACCCAGGACGGCGTCCCCGGTTCGTAGCTGTCGCGCTCGGGCATCGGGATCCTCGGGTGACCTCGACCGCTTCAAGGCGCTGATCGAGCAGCGGGGCGTCGAGTCCGGAGGTTGGAGGGGCAGTGTGAACTGACGCGAACGGTTCCGGAGAAGAAATCTCGGAATCCTCAGGTTGTTCCCCTTCCAATCCACAATGCGAGAGGCGCATACTGACGTCGTACCGAGTCGAGGTGATCGAAGCCCCGAGCCGAACGGGTAGGCGCAAGCCGAGCGTACGGTTTCGACTCCGAGCACCGAGGCCACGGGCATCCCGCTCCTGCCGGGTAGGCGGCTCTCGGGCCGTCGAGCCGGTGGGAAGCGCGAACAGGGTCCCGAGAAGCAGCCGAGGTTCCGGCCGAGGCGGCTACTCGGGGCTCCTTCGCGTCAGCCCCGGGTCTTGTCCGAACCTGAGCCGGCGCGCTATGAAAGAGGCCGATGCGCTGGGGTCGGCGGCTTGTGCTTGCGGTCTTCCTCGCGGCCGGGGTGCTACCGGCCCTGTCGACAGGCGTCGCCGTCGCCTCGAGCGCGGCACCCGCCGCTGAGCGCTTCGCCCTTCTGATCGGCGTCGACCGCTTCGAAGGCCGCACCCGGCCCAACTACGGGGCGGTGACCGACGTCGGCCTGTTCCGCCAGGCGCTCGTCCAGTCAGGGTGGCGAGCCGAGAACATCAGGGTCCTCACCGACTCGGGCGCTCGGGCCGCCGACATCCGCGAGGGGTTGCGCTGGCTCGTCGAGCGCTCCACGCCCAGCTCGTTCACCGTCATGCACTACTCGGGCCACGTGAAGCAGACGGCTGCGGGCGAGTTCCTCTGGCCCCACGACAACCGCTTCATCCCCGACACGGAGCTGGCCAGCGAGGTGCGCCGGCTGCGGGGCTCCTCGTGGGTCGACATCTCAGGCTGCGAGGCGGCCGGCTTCGACGAGGGGATCTCCGGACCGACCCGTCTGTTCACCGCCTCGTCGCGCAGCACCGAGAAGTCCTACGAGCTGGTGTCGGAGGGCAAGTCGGTGTTCACCAAGCTCCTCGTCGAGCAGGGCCTGCTGGCCAGACAGGGCGACGCCAACGGCGACGGCAAGGTGTCGGTGCAGGAGGCATTCCGCTACGCCGCGCCCCGCGCTCCCGAGATCACCCGAAGCGCCCCGAACGGCCCGCAGCACCCGGTGATGACCGGCGGCGACGGCGACGTGTTCCTCGCCCCTCCACCGCCTCCGCCGCCTCCGCCGCGGCGGTGCGGGATCAACCTGCTGGGGCTCTGCTTGTTCTGACCGCCGGTGTGGATGAGCTCGAGCCGGACCGGCGGGTCAGGGCCCGGATCTCGTCGCTCGACAGGGTCTCGCGCTCGGTGAGGGTGCGGGCGATGGCCCGCAGGTCACTGGCGTTGTCGTTGAGGATGCCCCTGGCGGCCGACTCTGCCCGGGCCAGCAGCTCCCGCACCTCGAGCTTGTCGCTGCGGGCCTCGTCGGAGGAGCGACCGGACTTCTCGGTGTCCCCGGCCAGCTCGTAGCGACCGGTCATGGCCAGCTTCTCCACCATGCGCCGAGCCAGGTCGGCGGCGTGCTCGATGTCGTCCTCGGCGCGGGTGCTGGGCTGACCGAACTCGTTCATCTCGGCCGCCCGGCCGCCGAGCAGCACTATCAGCTGGGCCATGAGCTCGCGCTTGGTGAGGACCTCGCGGTCGCCCGTGGAGTTCCACGGCGACTTGCCGAAGGCGCTGCCCCGGCTCACGATCGACACCCGGGCCGGCGGCTCGACGCCGCGCAGGAGCACGGAGAGCAGGGCGTGGCCGGCCTCGTGGGTGGCCACCAGCTCCTTCTCCTCCTCGCTCATGAGCCGGGCGCTGCGGGTGCCGCCGACGACCCGTGAGGTCGCCTCGTCGACGTCCTCGGGCGTGACCCGGTCACGGTGGCGGCGGGCAGCCAGCAGGCACGACTCGTTGACCACGCTCGCCAGCTCGGCGGCCGAGAGGCCGGCGGTGGACGCGGCCACCTCGGACCAGTCGACCCGGCGGGAGATGGGACGGCGAGAGGCGTGGAGGGCGAGGATCTTCTCCCGGCCGTCGCGGTCGGGACGCTCGATCTGGATGCGGCGGTCGAAGCGGCCCGGGCGCATCAGGGCGGCGTCGATGAGCTCGGGCCGGTTGGTGGCGCCGATGATCATCACGCCCGAGGCACCCGAGAAGCCGTCGAGCTCGACCAGCAGCGCGTTCAGGGTGTGGTCGAACTCCCGCTCGCCCGAGCTGTCGGACGCCCGGTGGCGACCGATGGCGTCGAGCTCGTCGATGAACACGATGCACGGCGCCGAGCGCTTGGCCGCCTCGAACAGCTGGCGGACCCGGGAGGCGCCGAGGCCGACGAACTTCTCGACGAAGCTCGTGGCCGACACGAAGTAGAAGGGGACGCCGGTCTCGCCGGCCACCGCCCGAGCCAGCAGGGTCTTGCCGCAGCCGGGCAGGCCGTAGAGCAGGACGCCGCGGGGCATGTCAGCGCCGAGGGCCCGGAAGCGCGCCGGGTCGCGGAGGTACTCGACCACCTCCCGCAGCTCGGCGATGGGCTCCTCGAGGCCGGCGACGTCGGCAAAGGTGACCGTCTGGTGCTCGCCGGTGGCGTCGTTGCCGGCCGCCTGCGCCTTGGCGCTGCGATCGACGGTGCCGACCCTGAACGGGGTCTCGGCACCGCCGGCGGTGGCAGGCACCCGGCCCCCACGCCGCGGGCGGAGGGCACCCAGCAGGCCGCCGGGGCGGGTGGAGCGCAACGCGAAGAGCGCCGAGCCGACGATGAGGATGCCCGCGGCGACGACCATCGGGTTGGTCAGAAGAGAAAGCTTCACCACAACTCCCTGGTCGCGGGCACGGGGCGAGAATGCGGCCTCACAGGATCGCGCACTTGCGCTCGTGAAGCTACGACCAGTTGTCGGCCCGCCACCGACGGTCCTTTAGCCACCCCACGAAGTGGGGTGAGCTCGCCGGGCCGGCCGGAGGCCGCGCACGAGGTCGAGGTCGGCGCGCAGGAGCCGGGCGGCGACCAGGAACACGACCAGGCCGACGCCGCCGGCCGCGCCCACCCGGGCGGCGCTGCCGCCGTCGACCCGATCGACGGCGATCGACATGACGACCCCGCACACGGTGGCGGCGACGGCCACCCGGGCCCACGGGCCGGCCAGTGCACGCAGTTCCAGCGAGCGCACCCGGCGGGACAGCACAGCCAGGGCGAGGCCGGCACCGACGACGTAGGAGATCGAGTGGGCGAGCGCCAGCCCCGCCACGCCGTTCGGCCGGTAGAGGACCAGTGCGGCCACGACGTAGGCCAGGTTGGCCACCGCGTTCACCGCGAACGGCGTGCGGGCATCGTGGCGGGCGTAGAAGGCGCGCAGGGCCCAGAGGAAGACCGAGAACGGCAGCAGCCCGACGGCGAACATCACGAGGACGCCGGCCACGAGCTCGCTGCTCTCCGGACCCATGACACCCCGTTCGAGCACGGCCGCCACCACCGGCTTGGCGAGCACCAGATAGGCGGCGGTGGCCGGCAGCATCACGAGCGCGATCGAGCGCAGGCCGGTGGTGACAGTGGCGGCCACGGCGGCGTCGTCGCCCTCGGCCACCTCGGCCGACAGGCGCGGGAACAGGGCCGTCATGATCGACACCGCAGCCACGCCGTAGGGCAGCTGGAAGAAGGCGAAGGCCACGGCGAACGCCGTGGGCCCACCCTGCACGCCGTTGGCCAGGAGGAGCACCAGCCCGAAGCTGACCTGGTTGGCCACGACGTAGCCCAGCGTCCAGCCCGAGAGGCGGCCGAGCGAGCGCACCGCGGGTGAGGACAGGTCGAGGTGCAGCCGGATCCGCCCGGGAAGGGCCCGCAGCGCTGGGAGGTGGGCGAGTGCCATGGCCGCTACGCCGGCAGTCGTACCGAGGGCGAGGAGCAGGAGGGTCCCTTCGGACTGGGTGACCGTCGCGTCGGAGACGTCGGCCGGCGTCAGCTGGGCGAAGCGCACGAAGGTTGCGATCACGACGAGGTTGTTGAGGATCGGGGCGAACATCGGCACGGCGAAGCGGTCGTGGGCGTTGAGCAGTCCCGCCGCCAGCGCGGCCACGCCGTAGAGGGCGATCTGGGGGGCGAAGAACCGGAGCAAGAACGTCGCCAGCTCCTGCTGCCGGGCGGCGCGCACGCCGTCGAGGCGGCCGCTGAACGCACCCACGATCCATGGCGCAGCCACCATCGTCACCACGCTCACCGCCACGAGCAGCGCGAGGGCCGCGGTCACGAGCTCGGAGATGGACCTCCAGGCGTCGTCCGACTCATGGTTGCGGAGCTCGGCGACGACGACGGGAACGAGCACCGAGGTCAGGATCCCGCCCAGCACGAGCTCGAAGAGCACGTTGGGCAGGGTGTTGGCGATCGTGTAGGCGTCGGCCAGGCGGGACTCGGCCACGCCGAGGGCGTACGTCATGGCCACCAGCCGGCCGACTCCCGTCACCCGGGAGAGGACGGTGCCGACGGCCATCACGGCGGCCGCCCGCCCGAGCCGGCCGCCCGTGCGCGGGGGGGGTCCGCCGTCGCGGCGGGAGGTCAGCCCCCTCCTCCAGGCGGCGGTGCGCCGGCGGCGGGAGGGGCCGGCGCGCCGAGGACGGCGCGCAGCGCGCCCTCGATCTCGGGCTGGCCGAACTCGAAGCCCGACGCATCGAGAGCGGCCGGCCGGACGCGCTGGCCGCCGAGGAGCATCTCGCGCACCATCTCGGAACCGAAGATCAGGTTGAGGGCGATCATGGGCACGGGCAGCAGCGTGGGTCGGTGCAGCGCGGCGCCCAGCGCCCGGGTGAACTCGGCGTTGGTCACCGCGCCCGGGGCGGTGAGGTTGACCGGCCCGCGGAGGTCCTCGTGCTCGAGGACATGGACGATGGCGGCCACCTCATCGTCGAGGGTGATCCAGCTGAGGTACTGGCGCCCCGAGCCGATCCGCCCGCCGAGACCGGCCTTGAACGGTCCGAGCTGCTTGGCCAGCGCCCCGCCCCTGCGGCTCAGGACGACCCCGCTGCGCAGGTGGGCGACCCGCACGCCGGCGTCGGCCGCCGGTGCGGTGGCCTGCTCCCAGTCGTCGACCACGTCGGCGAGGAAGCCGTCGCCCTTGGTGCTGGCCTCGGTCAGCTCCTCGTCGCCGCGGTCGCCGTAGAACCCGACCGCCGAGCCCGAGGCCAGGACCCGAGGCGGCCGCTCGAGGCTTGCCAGGGTGCGCGCCAGCAACCCGGTGCCGTCGACCCGGCTGTCGCGTATGGCCGCCTTGCGATCGGCGTCCCATCGCCTGTCGCCGATGCCGGGTCCCGCCAGGTTGACGACCGCGTCGTGACCCTCGAGCCGGGCGGCGTCGATGGTGCCGCCGGTCGGGTCCCAGGCCACCTCGCCCGGACCGGCCGTACCCCGCACCAGGCGGGTGACGTCGTGGCCCCCGCCGGAGAGTGCCTCGACCAGCGCGCCGCCGATGAGGCCGTGCGAGCCGGTCATCGCCACCCGCACGACGTCCTCCTCCTCCGGGCTCTACCCGGTCACGCGGCCACCTGGGCGACGCGCTCGATCACCCGGTCGATGATCCCGTAGTCGCGCGCCTCGGTGGCCGTGAACCACCGGTCACGGTCGAAGTCGGTCTCGATCTGGCCGACCTGCTGGCCCGTGTGGTGGGCGATGCGCTCGGCCATCTGGCGCTTGGTGTAGACGATCTGCTCGGCGTGGATGGCGATGTCGGCGGCCACGCCCTGCATCTGGGCCGACGGCTGGTGCATCAGTACCCGGGCGTGGGGCAGGGCGAAGCGCTTGCCCGGCGCGCCGGCGCACAGGAGGAACTGGCCCATCGACGCCGCCAGCCCCAGGCAGATGGTGCCGACGTCGCACGAGACGTACTGCATCGTGTCGTAGATGGCCATGCCGGCCGACACCGACCCGCCCGGCGAGTTGATGTAGAGGTACACGTCGCTCTCGGGGTCCTCGCTCTGCAGCAGCAGCAGCTGGGCGCAGATGAGGTTGGCCGACGTGTCGTCGACCTGCGAGCCGAGGAACACGATGCGCTCCTTGAGCAACCGCGAGTAGACCTCTGATGACCGGTCGCCGAACTGGTTCTGGTCGGTGACGGTGGGAACCACCAGTTCGCTCATGCGGCGCTCCTTCGTCCTGTGGGTCGGGCACCCGGTGGTGCCGGCGAACGAGTGACGAGCAAGACCGTAGCGTGCCGTTAGCCTCTCTCCGCCGGGCGCGTGGTGGAATCGGTAGACACGCTGGCTTTAGGTGCCAGTGCTTCGGCATGGGAGTTCGAGTCTCCCCGCGCCCACTGGCCGCTGGCGGCGAACCCGCACGTCGCAGCATTCTCGTTCGGCGTGAGAGGCCGTGACGTGCGGTCCACGGTCCAGGTCACGCTTGAGCTCAGGCGGGAACTTCTTCGGCATGGTGAACATCCTTCCGTGGAGCACCGCTCCCCACATTGTGCAACCAACAGTGCAGCGGTCCCGTCGGTCGTCAGCCGGCGGTGCCGACGAGGATGGCCCGGACGCCGAGGCCCATCACGAAGAGGCCCCCGAGGCCGTAGAGCAGGTACAGGTGACGCGGGGCCTGGAGGCGGTACGAGTAGATGATCGCCACGGCCACGATGGCGACGAAGCCGTAGAACATGTGGAACCGGGCCACCGACCGGCCCTGACCGGCGACGAGCCAGACGCCCAGGCCCACTTGCACGAAGACCGCCAACTGGGTCAGCGCCGTGAACCACCACAGTGCCCGCGTGCGCAGTGACGGCCATCGCACGGCGCCCAGCGCCCACAACCCGGCCAACCCGTTGCCCACGATCATCATCCACGCCCACCCGGCGTGAAAGGCCGCCAGAGAGGCGGTCACATGCGGCCGAGCAGCTCGGCCTTCTTGGCCTCGAACTCGGCCTGCGAGAGCACGCCGCGGTCGCGCAGCTCGGCGAGCTTGTCGAGCTGCTCGAGCGGCGAGAGCTCACGCCGGGCGCCGGCCATGCGGTCGGCGTCGCGGGCCTGGGCCAGCTCGATCTGGCGGTGGATCTCGTTCTGGGTCCGCTCGGGGTGCGGGAAGCTCCGGAAGTGCTGCTGGCCCCGCTCCCCCGCCGACTCGATCAGCACGTCGCCCGCCTTCAGCACCCGCTGGAGCAGTGTCTGCGAGAAGCTGATGTCGTTGAGCCGCTCGAGGGGGATCTCGCGGCCCGCCTTGGCGAACACCCCGTGGCGGTGGATGAGCCGGTCCGTGGTGACGACGAAGCACGTGGTGGTCCAGACGGCGATGCGGGCCAGCAGGCGAACGGCCGCCAGGACGACGAGCACCAACGAGGCGTACAGGGCGTAGCGCCCGACGTCGCCCTCCAGGGTCGACGCCGCCATGGTGAGGACGAGGGCGACCACCGCCAGAGCGGCCGAGGGCACGAGGAACACCCAGTGGGGCCGGAGGTCGAGGACGATCTGCTCCCCTTCGTTGAGGTACTTCCGCGGGAAGCTCATCGCGCCCCGAAGGCTAACCGGGGCCTCCTTCTCAGCGGTAGATCCGGCGCCGGAACACGGACTCGTGCGACGCCACCCGGTCAAGGAACAGCCGCCCGTCGAGGTGGTCGATCTCGTGGAGCAGGGCTCGGGCCTCGAAGGCGTCCGCCCGGACCTCGCGCTCGACGCCCGCGGGCGTGAGGCCCCGTACGACGACCTCGCCCGGGCGGGCCACGTCGCCGGTGAAGTCGGGCACGCTCAGGCAGCCCTCGCGGGCCACCTCGGGCGGACCGGCCGAGACCACTTCTGGGTCGAACAGCACGACCTCACCCGCGCACGACCGGGCCTTGCGGTGCCCGGTGACGTCGATCACGAAGGCCCGGACGGCAACTCCGATCTGCGGGGCGGCCAGCCCGACACACGCGGGGCGTGACCGCATGGTGTCGACCAGGTCGGCGGCCAGCGCCATCGCATCGGCCTCGACCACGCCGACCGGCGACGACGGCGACGTGAGGATCGGATGCGGCAGAACCAGGACCGGCCGTACCGCCATCGGCGATCAGGCGGACCGGCGGCTGCGACCGCGGCTGGGCGAGCCCCTCACAGGATGTCGGCTTCGGAGGGGTGCAGGCTGCACGAGACGCCGAGCTCGGCGGCGAGGGCCTGGAGGCCGTCGGTGAGCGAGCCGACCTCGCTGCCGCCCGGCAGCGACACCTCGAGCACCATCGCGTAGACGGGTTGGTCGGCGGCGCCGATCACCCGGGTGCTGAGGTCGACGATGTTGGCGCCGTGGCCCGCCAGCAGGCCGGCGACCCGGCTGACGATGCCCGGCCGGTCGGCGCCGTAGACGGCCACCGTCCAGTCGCCCTCCGTCGAACGAGCCGCGCCCGTCACCTCCCGCACCGGGCGGACGACCACCACGAGGTCGAGGTCGGCGGCCACCGCGGCGAGGGCCGACTCGAGGTCGGAGGCCGAGCGGTCACCCGCAGCCACCACCAGCATCATGGCGAAGTGCCCCCGCAGGATCGTCATCGACGTGTCCTCCAGGTTGCAGCCCTGGTCGGTGAGCACCCCGGTGACGGCCGCGACGATGCCCGGCCGGTCGACACCCAGGACGGTGACGGCGAAGTGGCTCACCGGCCGGCGCTCGACCTCAGGCGAAGAGCCGCAGCTGGCACAGGCGACCCACGGCGTCGTCCCACGACACCAGCCGGCGGGCGCCGCCGAGGGCGCACTCGCGGTTGTAGGGCCGGTCGAGGAGCCACGACTGGCACACCTCGGCGAGCAGCTCGGCCTCGAGCGGGTTGTCCTCGATGGTGGCCACCACGCCCAGCGACGCCGCCACCTCGGACTTGTGCCCCGCGCTCGTGTGATGGACCGAATCGACCGGGAGACCGTGGCGGGCCAGCCACTCGAGCGTCGCATCGGCGATCGTGCGGGGTCGGGCGGTGATGGCGCAGAGCGACCAACCGGCCGACGCCAGTGCCCGCACCCCTCCGGCGGCCCCATGGGCCAGCGGCGCCTCGGCGTAGAGGCGCGGTTCGCTGAAGATCTCGTCGAGGAAGGCGGTGAAGTGGGCCTCGGGCACGCCGAGCCGAAGCCGCCGCAGGTCGTAGGTGCGCCACGTGTCGGGGTGGCTCACCACTCCGAACTGGCTGGCGATGCGGCGCGACACCGAGGGGCCGATGTCGCACAGCACGCCGTCGAGATCGAGGCCGAGGAGCACGGCCGGAGACTATCGGGGGGGTATGACACCGCCGCCGCCCCGACCGCTACGGCGTCCCGCGGCGGCGAGGAGCTGGACGGCCGCGACGACGTTGGCGCCGACCCTGAGCGCCCCCTCCCGCACCCACCCGTCGCTCGACACCACGAGAACCGCCTGAGAGGAGGGCAGGCTCGCCGCCCGCTCCACGAGGACCTCGTCGGCCTCCATCCCCGGAGGGGAGAACGACACCCTCAGCGCCCGGGGGTGGGCGGCGGGCGGCGCCGGCAGCGCCGTGTCGGCACCGTCGAACACCACCTCGATCCGTGCGGTCGTGCGGGCGGCCAGCTCGGCCAGCACGTCGAGCAGCCGTTGCCGCTGGTCGAGCGGCGAGAGTCCCGGCCACCCCTCCTGCGACACGTTGTAGCCGTCGACCAGCACCACCACCGCCGGGCTGCGCAGGAGTGCCGCGGCCGCCTCGGGCGAGTCGTCGTGGATGCCGGGCGGGAGGGCGAGCGGCGTGCGGCCGGCGCGCCGGGCCTCCTCCGACCCCGTCGGAGACGCCTGCCCGGCGGCGGACGGGGCGTGCGCCTCGCCGGTCCCGTGCGGCGCGACCGGGGGTGGCCCGCGCAGCTCCTCGGCGACGGCCTCGAGAGCGCCGGTCATCTCGGCCAGCGTCGCGGCCACGTCGCCCAAGCGCGACGCGGCCGCCCGGGCGCGGGTCGCGCAGCCGACGTCGTCGGCAGACGGCACGACCCCTCCGGCGGGATCCGCGTCGGAGGAACGCCCCGCGGATCGTGTGAGCTCCTCGACCGCGGCGCGCGCCACGGCCAGTTCGGTCACGAGTCGGGCCCGCTCGGCGCCCGCCTCCTCGGCGGCAACGAGGAGCTCCTCGAGGCGGCCTTGAACCGACGCGGCCTTGTCGCTCGCGGCGCGCCGAGCCTGGCGTTCGGTCGCCAGTGCGGCGCTGGCCCGGCCGAGCTCCTCGCGGGCCACGGTCAAGGCCTCGGCGGCCCGGGCCGCGGCCTTGCCGGCCGCCTCCGCCCGTCGCTCGGCACTGGTCTCGGCCCGGCGCTCGGCCCGCTCGCCGGTGGTCCGGGCCGACGTCGCCGCCAGCTGCGCCAGCTCACCGTCCCAGCCCTCGGGCCGCCGGAGGAACAACCAACCGGCGCGACCCACCGTCGCCTCGTCGGCGGCCACGGCCACCCGCGCCCGGAACACCGCGTCCTCGTCGAGGGCCGTTCGGGCGGCGGCGAGGGCCCGGGCCGGCAGGCGCGTGAACTGGAGGAACGGACGCAGCCCGGCCGGTGCGGGGACCACCGGGAGCTCCCGCTCCCCGGCGGCGGCGACCGCGACGGCGAGCTCCAGCGCGCCTCTGAGGAGGGCGTCGGGAACCCGTCCGGTCCCGTCAGTCAGCGGCGCGTTCCGATGCCGCCGCGGTCAACCGCTCGACCGAGCTGCCCGACCCGCACCACCTGCAGGCCACCTCCTCGATCGTCTCGCTCAGCACCTGCTCCTCCTCGACGACGAGCTCCCCACCGACCGAGTAGTGGTGGAAGGCGCGCGTGCGCCGGACGCTGACGACGTCGAATCGGGTGAGGTTGCCGCAGGCGGCGCAGCGATAGCGGGCGGGCGCAGCGTCGCCCGCCTCGTCCGCCGGCGCGGTCATACGCGTCCTATGGCGGTCTCCGCGAGCTTGCGAGCCGCCGAACCAACGGTGGTGGCCGACTGCTGGAGGTCGACGGTGACCACCAGCAACGTCCGGCCCTTCAGGGCGACCACCTGACCACCGGCACTGAAGGCCCGGTCGCCGATGCCGGTCACGTTCTGCACCTTCGAGCCGGCACCTTGGCGCGCCGAGTCGTACGCCGAGGGTGCCTGGGGGCTGGTGCTCGTCACGATGAGCACCGTCTGGGGCGGATTGCTCTGGGCGGCCACCGCGAAGGTGCACACCTGGCCCTCCGGCCGGCGGCCGGCGGCCACGGCCTTCACGGCCGTTCCCACCGCCGTCGCCACCTCCGACTCGTTGACCAGCGTGCAGGTGCCCGTGCCGCCCGGGAGCTGACCCGACGGCGCACCGGTGTTCTCGAGCACGGTCGTGGTCGAGGCGGCGCTGCCGCCGCCCGTGGAACCGGCCGGCTTCTCGGCGTCGTCGCCGCCACCGCACGCCGTGGCGAGAAGGGCCAACGCCACGAGCGCCGCCCCCGGAGCCCGGCGCCGACCGGACCGGCGGATCGGCATCGCGAAGGTCTCCGTCTCCGCGCCGTCGAGGACCTTCCGGCACGGGTTCCATCCAGTGCTGCTCACCACGTTCCTCCCAATCGCTCGCACTTCTCGCCCCAGGCGCTCAGCCGGCGGGAACCGCAGCTGCACACGCCTGGGAGACCTTGACCCACCGGTCGAGGACGCCGGCTGCGGCCCCCTCGTCGATGGCAGCAGCGGCGACCGCGATGCCCTCCTCCAGCCCGCCGGCCAGGCCGGCCACGACGGCGGCTGCGCCGGCGTTGAGCAGGACGATGTCGCGATGTGGCCCGCGCGTGCCCTCGAGCACCCGCCGGCCAAGCCCCGCGTTGGTCGCGGCGTCGGCACCCCGGAGGTCGTCGAGGGTCGCCGCGGGCAACCCGAGGGCGGCGGGGTCGATGTCGACACGGTCGATCTCGCCGTCGGCCAGGCACAGCATGGTGGACGTGGTGGTCGTGGAGAGCTCGTCGAGGCCGTCGTGGCCCCAGACCACGAATGCCCGCTCGGTACCCGAGCTGGCCAGCACCCCGAGCATCGTCTCGGCCATGGACGGGTCACTGACCCCGACGACCTGGCGGCGGGGATGAGCCGGGTTGGCCAGCGGTCCCAGGAAGTTGAAGACCGTCGGCACGCCGAGCTCCCGCCGAGTGGGGCCGGCGTGACGCATGGCCGGATGGAACCGCGGGGCGAGGCAGAAGCCGATGCCGACCTCGGCGATGCAGGTGGCCACGCCGGTGCCGTCGAGGTCGATCGCGACCCCGAGCGCCTCGAGCACGTCGGCCGAGCCGCAGGCCGACGACGCCGCCCGGTTGCCGTGCTTGCACACCGTGGCGCCGGCGGCGGCCACGACGATGGCCGACAGGGTGGACACGTTGAGGCTGCAGCTGCGGTCGCCTCCGGTGCCGCAGGTGTCCACCACCGTCTGGTCGGTCGGGAGGCTCACCGTGGCCGCCTGCTCCAGCATGGCCCGGCGCATCCCGGCCATCTCCTCCACGGTCTCGCCCTTCGCCCGGAGGGCGACGCAGAAGGCCGCGATCTGGGCGGGGCTCGCGTCGCCGGCGAGGATCTCCGCGAGGGCGGCCGCAGCGGTGTCGGCGCTCAGGTGCTCACCGCGCAGCAGTGAGGAGAGCACGGCCGGCCAACCCCCCAGCTCGCCAAGCGTCACGGCCTGCGACGCTACCGCTTCGACGGGGGAGGCCACCGGCCGGGACGGGGCCACCCGGCGGACGGATCAGGCGGCAGCGGTCTTGCGGCGCTGGCGGAGGATGCGGCGACGTTCGCGCTCGGTGGCGCCGCCCCACACACCCTCGTGCTCACGCTTGTCGAGGGCGTAGTCCAGGCACTGCTGCCGGACGGTGCAGATGGCGCAGATCGACTTGGCCTCTTCGGCATCGTCGTCGTTGTCGGACACCGGAAAGAAGACCGAGGTGTCCAACCCGCTGCACGCCCCCCGCGCGCGCCAGGAGCTCTCACTCACCCGGTTGTTCATCGCAGGGCCCCTCGAGAACCTCATCTGGTCGTACTCGACACGCATCGCTGAGTCCTTTACGCCTCGTCCCGCCTCGGCTCGCACCTCGGCCCCAACCCAGCACCGAGCGGCGTCCTACCCAGCCCGCCAATTATTCAACACATCCGTTGCCGAAGTCCATCGCATTGCGACGGTGCTGCTCAGGGCCGGTCCCGAGCCATAGGATCCCGCTGGTGGACAGCCGCGTGCCGAGCGCCCGGTGAGCCTGCCCCTTCGACCCCGCGCCATGCTCACGGGCGTCGTCGTGGGGCTCGTCGTGGCCGTGCCGGCCGTGGCCGCCGAAGTCCGACTGACGCCCGGCGCCGACCTGCAGCTGGTGCTCTACGTCGTACTGCTGGCCGGCCTCGTCCTGGGCGGTCTGGTCGCGGGCCGTGGCAATCCCGACGCAGCCCTCACCGCCGGCGCGTTCGCCGGCCTGCTCGCCTTCCTGCTCATCCAGGGCGCGGCCGTGGTCATCGGACAGCTCAACGACCGGCCGTTCCCGCCCCCGCTCCGGATCGCCTACAACACCGTCATGGCCGGATGCGCCGGCATCTTCGGTGGCTTCCTCGCTTCGCTGCGCCGCCGGCCACCGACCGACGTCGGGGAGCCGCTCGACTGACGTGAAGGCGTTGGTCGTGGACGTCGGGACGAGCAGCGTCCGGGCCTCGATCGTCCGCGAGGACGCGAGCATCGCCCTCGAGCACCGGCGCGCCGTGCTGCCCTCCACGCCCAACCCCGGCTTCGTCGAGTTCGACGCTGCCGTGATGGCGTCGGCCGTGCTCGACGTGTCGCGGGCGGCGCTCGCCGATGTCGGCTCCGTCGACGTCGTGGCCATCGCCAACCAACGCTGCTCCACGATCGTGTGGGACCGGACGACGGGTGAGCCGGTCGGTCCCGGCGTGAGCTGGCAGGACCTGCGCACGGCGGGTATGTGCGTCACGCTCCAGGCCCGCGGGGTGCGGGTGGCGCCGAGCAGCTCGGCCACCAAGCTCGCCTTCCTGCTCGACATGGTCGATCCCGACCGCACCCGCGACCTGTGCTTCGGCACAGTCGACACCTGGGTCGCCTGGGTGCTCTCGGGGGGCGGCTTGCACGTCACCGACGCGTCGAATGCCGCCGTGACCGGGTTGATGGAGCTCGACGGCAGTGGCTGGGCGCCGACGACGCTCGAGGTACTCGGGATCCCGCCGTCGGTCCTGCCCACCATCGTCGACTCGTCGGGCGTGGTGGGTGAGGCTGCGGCGCTGACCGGATCGCCGCCCATCGCCGGCATCGCCGGCGACCAGCAGGCGTCGCTCGTGGGCCAGGGGGCCACGCTGCCGGGGCTGGCCAAGCTCACCTTCGGCACGGGCGGGATGCTCAACCTCTGCCTCGGCGACGGGCGGCCCACCTTCGAGCGCAAGGGCGAGTCGGGGACGTTCCCGATCGTGGCCTGGCGCCGCCACGGGCGCATCACCTGGGGGCTCGAGGCGTTCATGCTCCACGCCGGCCAGGCAGTGGAGTGGCTACGCGACGACCTCCGCATTATCGCCACGTCGGCCGAGTCCGAGGCGGTGGCCGCCGAGTGCCGCACGACCGACGACGTGTGGTTCGTCCCGTCGTTGCTGGGGATGGGCACCCCCGTGTGGGACTTCGGGGCGAGGGGCACCCTGCTGGGCCTGACCCGGGGCTCGGGCCGACCGCAGGTCGTGCGGGCGGTGCTCGAGGGCGTCGCCCATCGCGGCACCGACCTGGTCGAGGCCATCGAGGCCGACGCCGGCGTGTCGCTCGAGACCCTGCGGGTCGACGGCGGGATGAGCGCCAACTGGGTGTTCGTGCAGGCCCTCGCCGACGCCGCCCAGCGACCGGTCGAGCTGTCGCCGGTCCCCGAGGCGACAACGCTGGGCGCCGCCTTCCTCGCGGGCCTCGCCCTCGGCACGTGGGCCGACGAGGCGGAGCTGGCGGCCACCTGGTCGCCTCGCGCGATCGTCACCCCGAAGCGCCGGCCCGACCGGGCCCGCTGGCGCGACGCCTGCGAGCGGGCCCGCCGCTGGATGCCCGAGCTGTCAGCCCTCGACTTCTAAACCCCCGTTCGCAACTCGCGCCTTTCACCTGGGAGGGGTGTCCGGCGCGGAGAGCTCCGGGGTGACGGGCCCGTCGACGTGGGACACTGGACGGCGCGACGAGCCGGACGGGTGGTCGCGGTCCGGCGGGCTTCGGTCCGACCGGGTCGAGGAAGGTCGGGGCTCCACAGGGCAGGGTGCTGGCTAGCGGCCAGTCGGGGCGACCCGCAGGAAAGTGCCACAGAGAACAGACCGCCGATGGCCCCGGGCAACCGGCGGCACAGGTGAGGGTGAAACGGTGCGGTAAGAGCGCACCAGCGCCCGGGGTGACCCGGGTGGCTCGGCAAACCCCACTCGGAGCAAGGCCGAACAAGGGACGGGCGGCCCGCCCGGTGGTCCTCGGACCACGGTCCCCAGGTAGGCCGCACAGATGGATGGCCACCGGGTCGCTCCGGCGACTCACAGAACCCCGCCTACAGTCCGGCTCGCCGCCTATACCACCCTGAGCAGGGCTTTTTCCTTGCTCAGGGCCGGTCAGGCCGCGTGCAGGCCGCGGGAGCCACGGACAGCCGAGGGCAATCCGAGGCAACGCTGGACTGCTGAGGAACCCGGTGGCGAAAAGCTCAGGTGGTGACGAACGTGCGCCGGACGAGGGCGGCGTAATCCTCGTGTTGGCGGCCTGAGTACGCGGTGACGTAGGCGGCCGTTCCGGCCGGCTTGTCGACCACGTCGACCACTTCGACCACCGCCGGTGACTCCGGATCTCCGGCGACGACGATCGCGCCCGGGACCATCATCGAAGGGTCCCGGGCTTCGTCGCGAAACGTCCAGATGAAACCGGTCTCGTCCTCGTCGTTGAGGTCGGCGGTGATGTCCACGACGATCATGGTCAGGTGCCTTTCGGGCTATGGCGGCTGGTGAAGTAGTACCGATAGTCCTGCGGCGGGCCGAGACAGGCAAGCAGGCGGGCCAGTTCGTCGTCCCCGTCGGTGGCAAGAACGACGGTGGAGTGCGGCCGGCTACAAGGCGCCCGACACCACTTTGTGGCGAGAGCACCTGCACGCCGCCACCATGGTGGGGCGGGTGGCGGCGGCCCGCTGCGCCCTGGAGTTGGGCTACGCCATCGTGGCCGATCCCGGACCATCGGGACGCCTCGGGCACTGGGGGATCGCCGGTGTCCCCGACATCGTGCTGGCGCTGCACTCCAAGCGATCGGCCGAGATCGAAGAGCACCTGGCCAGCCGTGGCCTCAGCGGCTACCGGGCCCGCAACGTGGCTGCCCGGGCCACCCGAGACGTCAAGCGCCACACGCCACTGGGCGAGCTGATGCCGACCTGGCGGGCCGAGCTGGCCGCGGGTCGGCTATCCGGTGGCTGAGCTGGTGGCCTCCATCGACGCCGCCGTCGCGGCCAAGCGGGGCCAAGTGATGCAGAACCTGCCCTCGTCCCGCCTGGGCGAGATCCTGGACCAGACCCTCGCCGGCGACGCCGAACTGGCCCGGCGCAAGGTGTTCAGCCGCGCGACGTGGTGGTGGCAGTCGGTCCCGTCGCTGTTCGGGCTGCCGACCTGCGAGCTCGACCGGGTGGTGGGTCGGGTCCTGGCCCACCCCCAAGCCCTGCCGCTGGTTGCGGATCGCCGGTGCCCGCGAACGCCCCTATGCGGTGGCCCAGGTGGTGGCCACCGAGGTGGCCATCGCCGAGGTGGTCGAGTGCCGGGGCTCACGCCATGACCTGGCCGCGCTGGATGTCGGCCAGGCCGTCGAGGCCATCTGGGCGGCAGAGCGCAGGAATCGCAGCACCGCTGACCGACTGGCCCACGGCTACGCCATGACCGTGCACCGCAGCCAGGGAGCCACCGTCGGCACCGCCCACCGCTACGAGGCGGCGGCGGACGGGAGCTGGCCTATGTAGCCATGAGCCGGGCCCGAGAGTCAGCCTTCGCCTACGTGGTGGCCGACAATGCGGCCCAGGCCATCGAGGACCTACGGCGGGAGTGGTCGGTCGAGCGGCGGGTCGGCTGGGCCATCGACCGGGGAGCCCCCGCCCCTGCGCTGGCCGCGGATCAGGACGTGCACTCAGCAGAGGCCGTCCTGCGCCTCGGCCGCCTGCGGGCCGAGCGAGACGCCCTGGTCGCCACCATCCCCGCCGATCCCACCCCGAAGATCGTCGGCCTCAACGCCAAGCTCCACCGTCTTCAGCAGGACCAACACGACCTGGAGAACGGCGGGGTCGCTACGCCGGCACCGCCACCGGCCAAGCGGCAGCGGAGCTCATCGAGGCCCGGACCCGCCGCCACCGCATCGAGGGCTACATCGGCCATCCGACATGGGCTGGAGGATGCGCCGCTCCTGGCAACGGGAGGCTCAGGTGTGGGCACAACGGGAGGTGGCAGCCCGGGACCGCTGCGAGCGCCTGGTTGGTCCCGAGATGGCCCGTCTCGAAGCCGAGATCGAGGTTCTGAGAGGGGAGCACGGACGTCGGCGAACTGATCGGGACGAGGACGGAGCGTGAGAACTGGTGCTGGACCCATCTCGCCATCACCCGCAGCCTTGACCGCCTCGACGTCGAGATCGCCGAGGTTGAGAGCGATCTCGGACTCGCCCCGGTTGTCGACTTCGATCGCCTGTCCCATGATCGTGCCCTCGGGCTCGAACCACCCTCGCCCATCGTCGCCGCCGAGCTGGATCACGGGGCTCGGCCTCGGCTGGTGACCCTCGGAGAAGCCAGGGTCCCTGCGTGCAAGTCGATCGGCCTCATGCGGGTGACCACCGACCAGGGCGCCGCTGACAGCATCGTCTGGCAGGTGAGGACTCGCGTAGCGGCGCGGCGTCATCGGGGTGCTGCGCCTCACCGCCTTCGCCGGTTACTGCCACCCGGCGACATCACCCGGAACCGGCGTTGAGGGACGCGACAGCCCGGCAGTCCCGACCAGCGGATGTTCGGGGACACCGTTCGGTTCTCACTCCATCCGAGCAGAACTCCCTGCCGAATTTCGTGGCGATCCGCAAGTCACCCTGAGGGTGGCGGGGGTGGCGGGGTGCGACGGTCGTCTTCAGGAGGACTTATCAGCCCGACTGCGTTCCCGTCCGGATCGGCGATGACCGCGTAGCGAGAGCCCCAGAAGGCGTCGTAGGGCTCCTGTTGGCTCGTGTAGCCGGCGGCCGTGAGGTCATCGAAGAGTCTGTCGACGCTTTCTCTGTCGGGCAGACGAAAGCCGAGAACGATCCCCGGTCCGCCGGGCCACCCTTGGTTCCAGACTGCAGCGAACTGTTGACTATCGAGATCGAGGTCGATGCCGTCGCTGCTGGCATTGTTCCGGTGATGTGGTGCCCACTCGGGAGCGGCGCTCTGGACGTCGACGCCGAGGCGCCGGTAGAACTCGGCCATCGCGTCCATGTTGCGGACGACGATGTTCACCTGGTCGAGCTTGGCCATCGTCCTCATTCCGTCGTGTCGTCGCCGGTTCACTCGGCATAGCCGGGCGCGTCGCCGCCCCGTGCCCGGATGTCTGTGAAGCGCTCTGCGAAGTGCCAGCGGTGACCCTCGAGGTCGCTGGCTTCGTAGCGCCGCTCGCCGTAGAAGGCGTCTTCGAGCGGCATGGTGATGTTGGCGCCCTCGGCGACGGCCCGCTGATAGTGCGAGTCAATGTCCCGGACCCGGACCTGGAGTTGGATGGTCGACCCGCCAAGAGCGCTCGGGCTGTGGATGCGGTGAACCTCAGGATCCTCTCGGCCGATCATGAACATGCCGTCACCCATCCGGAGGAAAGCAAGGACGTGACCACCGAGATCGGTTCGTGCCTCCCGGATCTCCTCGAAGCCGAAGACTCGGACCAGGTAGTCCAGGGCTGCGCGTTCATCTCGGTACGCGAGCCGGGCGTGGATGTCGGGGGTCCGCAGGATCTCTTCGGCAGCGGGCCGGTTCCAGTCGATGGCTTGCATCAGGCGCTCCTTCTCTCGAGTGAGCACGGTGGGTGGTGCGTCGGGGATGGGTGTCAGGCGGTCCGGCCGGACTGAGCGGACCCGGTCGATCTCGT
>Ga0187892_10004455_pt1 | contig 23468 bp, 27 predicted proteins | sample MA1701073metaG_FD_139345 | JGI IMG/M metagenome (GOLD analysis project Ga0187892, IMG submission 139345) | Bio-ooze microbial communities from a basaltic lava cave in the Kipuka Kanohina Cave System on the Island of Hawaii, USA - MA170107-3 metaG ... | reverse complement strand
CTGTTAAACTTTGGTAGATTGGCTGGATATATGCTTGTTTTCTAATAATTGATCAATCGAGTCAAAAGGCGTCAAAAGGAAATGGCGAAAGAGTGCCATTCCTTCAAGCGTTACGCCTTTGCTGGGGTTGGTCTGAACGAGTAATTAAGAAAAACAAGAATTAAAAGTATTGCTCACCTGTAGGGAGTTCCATCATGCTGATAGCTTTATCGCATATAAGAAAATCATCAATGAACGCAGATTTCATGTGCATACGGTAGTTTCATGTGATGTCCTATTAACTCAGCATAGCAAAAAATAAAAATTTGATGGTTGTAGTATTTGGTGGCCGTCATCGTATGCTTTTACTGGAACCGACGTGATTTGGCAGAATTCAAAGACTTCTGTTAAAAATGTCCAGCATCTTAGGGACAATACGATTTGCTTAACTATGTTGTCTGGCGCAAGTCGTAGACGTTCCTATTTCTTCTGTTGTATACGGTTCTACCTTCTTACCGTCATCGTCTGGAACTCCTCTATTATATTCTGAATCACCAAGAAAAATAACGATATGGAGGGTAATGCAGATCCGTGCTGAATATGATATGATTAAAAAAAGAAAGGGGATGGTTTTGCGTCTAGTCGTCGTCAGTTATTTTTACTTCAGTCAGTGGGACTGTTGCGAATATGCATGACTCGACTTCGGCTTCATGTATGAGTGTTGTGCAGCGAACAGATTCTACGACCTTCTTCACTATTGTATTGCCTGGAAGTTTTGCTGTGTCCTCCCATATCTCTTCTATTGTGTATTGCTCTACCTTCTTGTCGTCATCGTAGTTGGTTGGAGTATTGAAATTGCATCGCACTATCTCCTTCTGTGCAATTATGGTCTTTACAGTTTTGCCTTGAACTACTGTGTTCATCTCTTGTGGGTTCTGTAGGTATCCGTTGCTAGTGCTTGATAGCTCGGCACAATCTGTTACAGGTATGAAGCTCGTACCTGGTTCGTATGTGTTGCATCCCAGTAAGGTGACATCAGAGTCCAGCTTGGCACAAGTTATCACAACAGCTTTCTTGGATATGATATTCTTCGTAGTCATGTTCTCGAATATCTCTACAATTGTTGTCACATCGACAATAAGGTCTATTCCACCTTGGTCTGTATCACATCTGAAGAGTTCCTTCTCTGCAATTATGGTCTTTGCTACCTTAGCACTCTTGACTGTATTCATTGACCATGGATCTTCAAACTGGTCTTCCGAATTGAACTGACAGTCACCGTATTTTGGTGCTCGATCCGCACCAACTTGTGCATATGATGCCTGTATTGTTGGTTGCACTAGAATGAATGCCGTCGCCAGTACTATTCCTAGAGTTATTGCTGAGTATTTTATTGGTTTCTTATTTCGGTTGTTTTCCATCTCTGCCTGTCATTTGCCTGCTCCCAGATTATAAAGTAGTATGGATCTTGGCCAAGAATATCATATTTCAAGATTGCCTCTTCCAAAGAGAGTAAACTAAGAACCTGATTGTATGATATTAAAAAATACTAGCTCATTGCAAGAGAGTACCCACAGTTCCATCAGTTGAGATACAATGCAAGTTTGAAGAATCCTTATGATGAAATTATAAATACAGGTGGAGACCGTTCAACAGAAATTCAGAAACTGATTTTAAGCTTTCTTGTTCTTGACTTCGATAGAAGTTTTCATAGGCTGAACCATCAGAGGAGAAGGGTCCTCTAGATCCTTCCAAACAAATAATGCAATGCTATACTTACCAGGTTCTTCAGGAAGCCATTTTACGGCTAAGCGAAACGGTTTTTGTGGCGATAGTTTCCCCTCGATCGATTCAAGCATTACCGTTATACCTTCTTTGTCCCTAATTTGTACAATATAAGTGAAAGGCTGAACTGAGTTCAAGTTATTTGTAGCCTTTGATTGTAATTGAATTTCTTGCCCAACGTATATCTGCCGTAGTTGTGCTTTGTTTGCGTCAACAACGCGAAACTTCGCTAATTCCATAGGTTGCTCTAAATTGTTAGCTTGTACTCCGGTTTCTTCGGAACGTTGTTGTTTTGTTTCGTTTGTAGACAATTCTGGAAGCGTTATATCTTTTGATGGCTTCGAAATTATTCTCTTTCCAGCTTTTTCACACATGCCAGCAGGATTGGCAACATAGTATCTGCTGTCTGCTATAAGACAATACTTGTATGCTGTTCCTTCGTATTCCATACTAAAACTCATTTTTGCGCCTGTAGCGATTGACTTGTCATGCGTAATGGTTTTTACATCCAAAATGTGATTTTTCTCATTCATGAAAGCCATCGCAAGGATAAACGTATCAGTAGCTTTCATGCCATTGTTTCTTACATCTCCTTCAATTCTTGTTGCTCCAGAGCCATCCACGAACAACTTAGCGTTCTCGATAGCTAGCTTAACTTGTTTAGAGTTCACTAGCTGCGTAGGAACTTTCTGATCGAATGTAATCTTGACGTTGGCTGTTTGCTTGCTTCTACTAGGATCCATTACTGTAATTTTGAAGGGTGCTATGGACTCAGGGTTCATAAAGTGGATTAAAGGATCGTTTTTCAGCTTATATGTGATCTCGTTTTGTTTATTCAGGAGCTTAACCTTCATCATAGGGACTGTAAGAGGTTCTTCACTCGCATTCTCAAGAAATCCCACTATATTCAAATAACCTCTTTCGTCAAGAAAAGTGTTGGAACTAATGACACTAATTTTTGCCTTATCCTTTGCAGCATAAGACATGCTGTTCGTAGTAATCATTACACTAGAGAAAAGCAGTATCGCAAATACTAGACCAACGAATCTTCTCAACATCGATCAGTGATTTATCATTCTTTAAAAAATCTGCTCATCTTAAGAGAGTACATATCATTCCATGAGTTAAGATATAGTATTCTGGCGACAATCGCACAATACTACCCTCTAACTGAATACACGAAGCGACCATTTAAAGCCATTTAACATGCATGGATGCTAGGACTCTCTTCAAGTGCGTAACTCTTTTTATTTAAACGAAGCAATCGATAATATGCAAATTAGAACAAGTGCTTCAGATCTTAAGCATTCGCTCTTTTCGCTGCTCATATGTGGATATCTAACTATCAGCAAACAGAATAAATCAGTGATCCGAGAGCGAGTGAAAGTAGAATAAGTACTTTGGGAGGTGATATATCTGCCACAATTTTACAGGACGGTCGAAACTAAATCCGACGAATCTATACCCGAAGAATTCATGATAGAATTGATCTTAGAGGAATTGATTGAATAATCGAGGTCCGTGTAATAGAAAACACAATACTTCGGAAGAATTATGTTAAATACAATTCTTTCAGGGTTTATGTCCTCTTTCATGATCATATTTTTGGACTCTCTATTAGTGAGCAAGACTTTTTAAAGTTGTTTACCCTATCGTTCGAATGCAGGAAACAAGTAGAGAAGTTTCGTTTGCATTATGCCCAAAATGTTTTTGGTTGGCAACATATTTTAGGAGGAATGATAAGAATTGTCCGCTATGTGATAACAAGATAAGTATTCAAACGGTCATTGTGAAGGTTAGCATTGAGGAGACTCTCCAAAAGGGAGTATTACTTAAATATGCTTAGACAAATACGTGAAATAACTGGTATGTGACATGGTAGAAGATGTTTCTGTAGCTGCAAACAAGGTACAATTACAACCTTTACCCAATTTTGATTACGCTGATCCATTTATCTTCTCGTCAGAGGTGATCGCAGCAGTACTGGCTTTTGTGGTAGCTTTGCATTTTTATAGATTCTACAAGCTTTCTGGATTTGTTTATCTGCTTGGTCTCGTTGTAGGATTTTCATTCATCACATTCGCTGAGGTTTTGCTTGCAGTAGATGTGCAGCTGGAGTTCGACATGGAGATCTTTAACCTTCTCTTCTGGTTAAGACTGCTATCATTATCATATGGGTTCTCCTTCATAGCAGTTTCGTATTACTACAAACACAGGGAGGAAGATAAGAGTCCAATGATGATGAGAATTGGTGCACTATCAGCGATTCCTCTCATGGCTGTAATAGTCATAATAGTGTTTGTACCGCCAGCGCTTGAGTTTCCTCCTTACAATCAGGTCGATGAATACTTCAGAGTATTCAATCTATTCATGCTGGGGTATGTTTTCAGAAGCACCCTTAGTTCAATAGTGGAACAGGGAAGAAAGGAGTTCATGTACATACCTACAGCTTATGCAGTTTTGTGGCTGGGGCAGTATTCTTCACTTATTTTTGGACTCGATGGAAATGTTAGTGCCTACGTTGCTGCACTTATAGCGAAGGTCTTAGGGCTGGCATTGTTTGTTGGAGTGCTGTCACAAGTGATGCGAGCGAAGAGAGTTGCCAAGACCGAAACGGAGGCATAAACACCAGATATAAAAGGAATGGTCACAAATGGTTGGCGTAGAATTGCAAAGACGGGAGCGGAGACATAAACTGCAAATATACTTCGATATATTATCTGCGATACGAGAGGAATCCATGAACGAAGCGGGAGCAAAACCGACGAGGATCCAGCATCTCAGCAATATGTCTTACGACAAACTATCGCGTTATCTGAACGAGCTTGAGAATAAGAAGATGATCTCTAAAGCAGATACTCTTTCCCTGACAGAAAAAGGACATGAGTTTTTGAGAGGTTATGACAAGATAAAAGATCTAATCGAAAGAATGGGTCTTGAATAGAAGCTGAAAAGTTCCCGATAAGAGAGTCCTACATGTGCGCGATACTTATCTTCATGACAGCATTACTAGATTTAGGAGGTGTTAACAACGAAAATGCAACGAAATATATTGTTGGGAATTGTGCTATCAGCTACACTGCTGTCCATCTTGGCAATTTCGGCGCTTCGCGTATACGCCTATCATGATTCTGCCTCTGCACTACAGTATAGCATGAACAAAATAAAGGAACAATCGCCTTCAAAGCACACTATTTCAATCACAGGAAAGATAAGCAACTTCAAGGGAGTACAGGCAAAGGAGCCGGCATCGATCGGTATGATGGTGCACAAGTGGAATCAGTTCAAGCCTGGAGCAACCTACAGCATAGAAACAGGTACAATAAAGACAGGTAACCAAGAGTACAAAATCGATCATGGTATAATGATAACCCACAAATCAGACGAGTTCCTGATAATAATGAAAAACCATCGAGGAGAATTGCTAGGGAAGCTGCATGGCTACATGAACGGTGGGTACAATGAACTGCAAGAGAACAAGTCAGTAAAACTGTTGCTCGATAAAGAAAACTCGGTGAGTCTGTCAAATGATGGTAAACAGATGCCAAAGAGAGGCACGTTCGTCGCAGAGAACGGTATTCTAAACCCTCTAAGATAGAAAAGCCACTTGGTCTGATTTACTTTTTTTATCTCATAAGAATACTTGTTGCTAATTGATTGTTACAAAAAACTCTCCTGAAGGGAGTTTTGCTTATAATCATGAAACTCCAAAACACGTCAACACATGTTATATAGCAAGGGCATTTTAGGGTCACAAAGCGCTAGACTATCGTTTGTGATATTAGCCGTATCATTACTCATTCTAGCACCTCATTATGGTTCTTATGGTACTAGCAAGACCATTATCATTAACGAGGTAGAGTATAACCCCAGAGGCCAGGTATCTAACAACCAATGGATCGAACTCTACAATAAGGATCAAAACCTATTGGATGTTGGCGGTTGGCTGGTCAAAAGCACTAAACTTGGAAAGACCTACAAGATTCCCGATGGTTTTGTTATACTGCCAAACGGTTACTTGGTTATACCTTTCAATAGCGTAATGTTTGGCCTAGAATATGAATCCATAGTTTTGCTAACACGTGATTCCGTCGAAGTTGACCGAACTCCTGAGTTGTCAGACATTGCTGACGATGATCAGACCTGGCAGCGGTTTCCTAACGGGATAGACACAGACACTTCCTTAGATTGGGCGTTTAGAAATTCTGCACACAGTGAGACCAACGGTTTTCCCGCAGTTAGACAGAATTTCACAATTTCAACGCCGGCATTTGTCGACCAAGAAGACAATAAGGTAGAGTCAATTACGGCTGGAAAGATGGTAGGTCTGAAATCGGAAATAACGAACGAGTATGCCGATGAACGCGCATTTGTTTACATAGTGCGAATAAAGAACGAGGACGGTTTCACCATTTTCATTGGTTGGATTGAAGATCTAGCGGTGTTGCCACAGAGGACTATAAAACCAACAATGTTCTGGTATGCAGAAGAGAGAGGAAATTATCAAGTCGAAGTATTTGTTTGGCGAAGTCTTAACATTCCACAGCCGTTAGCTCCTGCACAATCGGGTTTGCTGCGAGTCGCCGGATAAGATTGTATTCAAAGAAGGTTAGGACCACATGAACAAACAAGCAGTGGTTAAAGGGTATTAAAGATGGCACTTCTAACATGCAATGGCATATGTCGACAGTATAAAGCAACTAATCAGGGAAGGAATAGGTATCTATCAGGACAGAAGAGATGCAGTATATGTGAGGTATTTATTAGTTGGACGGACGCTAGATGCCCTTGCTGTAATTCTATGCTTAGGACTAAACCTAGATGTGCGGGTTATAAGGAAAAATTCCGCGAAGCTGTTCGCAATGTTTGACCCTTATTACGTATAACTTGAAACTCTCTTTTGGTGAGCAAGGCTTTTAATTCATGAATAACTTCGTTACTTGCTCAAGCCCAGCATCATATCCACTTGAAAGAATGGCTTTATTTTGCCATTCCTTTCAATGTGGTAAGATCAACTTCTAAGATGTTTGTCGAATAAAAATACTTGTACTAACTCTGACTTGCTTACTACATAATTCAAAAAATTAGGGATTACAGGAAATTTACCTGTTTGTACGTGTCCGAGCCTATGGTAACGACGAAGTGCTGCCATGTTGCCGTTTGTGGATCTGGTAGTATAGTGTTGCGAACATTCAGTTCAGTTGTGTTGAATATTTGAGATATTTTCTTTACTTTAAGGTGATCCGCATCTATGAAAACTTTCTTCTCGAATCTATATGCCTTTGGTTGCCACGTTATTACCTTTTCAGTATCCGTTTTCTTGTTGTATATCTTCATGTACACCATGCCCGAAGCGGCTTCAGCTTTTGGCATGGCGATAGCAACGATCATCATCAGTAGCATTGTACCTGCAAGGATTCCTGTCATCTTTTTTGTAACAATTTGCTGCATGTTAACAATGTAGTTATGAAATATTAAAGGCATTACGCACTTGTAGAGAGTCCTAGAAATCGCGGCGTAAGCACCATTTGCCAACATATTTTAAGTCCTACACATTATAAAGCGTGAATTGGCTGTTGAAACAGAATTCATAAGAACCATCATTGCCATATGTCTTTTCCTGTTTGCAGCTAAACTTCTTGCTGAGGGATTTAATCGGGCAAAGATCCCTATCGTGCTGGGAGAACTTACAGCTGGTATCATAATAGGTCCCTTCGCGCTTGGAGGCGTAATCACTTTTCAAGGTGAACCGCTTGTAACGCTCAACGATTCCGTTATGGTGATTGGTGAAATTGGTGCAATCGTGATCCTGTTCATTGCTGGCATGGAAATCACTCCTAAGGAATTTTTGCGTGGCGGGCCGGCCGCGTTTACTGTTGGTTCCATAGGCGTTGTAGTACCATTCTTCGCTGGTTACTACGTATTTACCGCTTTGGGATTCGAGGGGTTGCAGTCTTTGCTCGTTGCTACTGCGTTGACTGCGACCAGCATAGCGATCTCCATACAGGTATTGTTGCATCTGGGCAAGTTACAATCGCCAGAAGCTAGGATCATTCTAGGAGCTGCGATCGTAGATGACATACTTGCCTTGGCCATGTTATCTGTAGTGTCATCGATGGCAGAAACCGGCGTCACTGTAAACCCTGTAGACGTGGCGTTCCTAATAATAAAGGTTCTTGGGCTGTTTGGTGCTCTCCTAGTATTTGGTATAATTGTTCTTCCACGAATTGTGGCAAAAGCGGATCTCTGGCAGGCCAAGGGCAGCGTAGAAGCAGTTGCAACTGGCGCTTTTTTCGGCATGGCTGCACTAGCAACTTATGCTGGACTTTCACCAATTGTCGGTGCCTTTGCTGCAGGTATGGCTCTGTCAACTACAGGAGTTGTTAAGAGGCTTGAAGAGTATGTAGGCAAATTAGAGTTCATCTTTGCACCGTTATTCTTTGCGATTATAGGTGCACAGGTAGATCTTACTGGCCTTGATCTCAATGTCTTGATACTTGCTGGAGTGCTAATCGCAATTGCAATTACAAGCAAGATAGCTGGTTGCGGATTACCGGCCATGCTATTCCTCAGGAACAGAGGCAAGTCAATGAAGGTAGGCATAGGAATGGTCTCGCGTGGTGAGGTAGGATTGATTGTAGCAGGTATAGGAGTAACTTCTGGCATATTGTCTGGAGATATCTATACTGCAGTGATCCTAATGGTTGCTATAACTACCATAATAACTCCGATTTGGTTGAAGATCAGTTATAGAAAGGAAGAGACAGCTACCGAAAAATAGCTTGCTGATAACGGCCTGAAGCATGTGGGAACGCTTCTAGCTAGCCATTCAGTCTATTAATAATGACCATAAATGTAATTATCAAAATCTCGTAAATGCGAATTATTCATGGAAAGAATACAGGTAACCGTATATCCGAATGATATTGAAACAGTTGAATCGATACTGAAAGAATTTGATGTTCCGTATATTAGGAGTGAAGGTTGGGCTGGAGAAGCCGAATTATTTCACTACTGGATCACAACACCTGATGACATTGCACATGATATAATAGACAAACTTGCCAACAAGATAGATACAAAGCAAAAGAGCGTCCTTATAACAAATGAAAAGGTAGAAGCTACAGTATCAGATTATCTGCAGCAGTTGGCTGAAAAAATAAAAAAACCGAAAAAAGTAGCGCAGGTTGTTGAAGAGTTGTTTCCTTTAACTGATCCATTCACTAAGTTCAAGAAAGATCTTCTCATAATGATAGTTATAGCCTCAATTGTTGCCTTGGCTGGTCTTTTTGGTAACAGCCCTGCTGTTGTCATCGGTGCTATGTTAATATCACCACTCTTGGGTCCCATAACAGCCTTCTCTTTCAATGCAGCTATAGGACGTCCTTTGAAGATGAGGCAATCGGCGTTATCAGGTTTCATATTAATAGTTGCCGTGGTTGCAGCCGGCGCAATAGTGACTGTAATTGCATCCGCCTTCATGGATCTGCCAATAACGGACGAGATAAACTTGCGAACTGCGACTTCGCCTATCGACATAGGCATATCAATACTTCTAGGAATTGCTGGAGGAATAGCAATGGTCTCAAGTATTCCAGGAATACTTGTAGGTGTTGCTATTGCTGCAGCACTTGTTCCACCAGCCACTGTGACTGGAATCGGTCTAGCGCTATTCGATGAAAGGATATTTACAGGAGCGATGCTGCTCACATCATCAAATGTCATTGGTTTACTATTAGGTAGCATGATCGTATTCTTCGTTAGAGGCATAACTCCAAGAAAATATTACCAAAAGGAAAAAGCAAGGAGGTACATGATTCTTACTATCTTGATGTTTACAGGGTTGAGCGTCTTGTTAGGCGTGCTTAGTTTTCTGGACTAGTATTTGAATAGTAATATCTATCACCTGTTTTTTGATATGATAGTTACCATATGTTGACAGCAGATTATGAATCATTATACACTTGCACCTAAGCCTAGAATGGCAGTGACGAAAAGAAGGTCAAGTTAAGAATCGAATTAGTAGAAAAGATGTCAGCTCTAATAACTGCTGCATTTGGCTTAGTTGCTGCATTGGCATGGAACGCCGCGATTCAAAATACATTCAAACAATTATTTGGTGAGAGTGAGAGTGTAACCGCGCCGGTAATTTACGCCGTAATAATTACTGTTATTGCTGTCTATCTTACCTTTCTGGTTGGAAGAGCAAAAGCATCGCTCACGGAAAAACTGAACAAGGAATGCGCAGTTTCATGCATAATGAAGTGTCACAGATAAGTGTGTTTGATCTAGTTGAATCACCATATCAAGTTTTTAAGATCGCTTCTCGTATTTCGTTTGCGTGATTTACGATAATTACGCGTAGGTCTTTGAATTCGTCATCAGTAGGATTTCTTCCATGTTTAGAAACATATTTCGAGAGGAAAGGACAAATAACATAGCCAATTCCCAAACCCAAAACAAAATCCTCAACTTCCTTTACTTGTAGTAGTCCTTGTACGTCACGGTACAGATGCACACGTATTTCATGTGGAGTATCTCTTACGAAGAGGCTGATCTCCTGTTCCAACATTTCTTTGTCAGTTTCGTCTAGAGCCATAAACAAATAACCAACCTGTTTTATTTAAGCGCACCATCAATTCTTGCCTACAACTATCAATTCTTGCCTACAACTATCAATTCTCTCTTACATGCACTGCACCAAGGACTACGAGCTTATTTATCTGACATTTCTAGTTGAAAGGGTCAAGGCATCCTCTAAAGAAATGCTGAGTAAGGAATAGCATCAGTAAGACGATCACTAGTAGTAATTCCACTCGCTTGAGTTTACGCTAGTCAAATCAAAAGGCAGGAACAGCTAAAACTACATGATTATGATATTGGTGAAGATGCTTTTCCACATGAGCTGGAATCTTATGTTCATACAGGTGTAGTACAGTCATAGGTATCGGAAACTCTGGTATTAGCTCATGCCAACCCTTTTCTATCGATATACAATCATCATATTTTCCTTGTTTACACAAACTACCGGCATAGGTGCTCAAAATGTTCAAGCCTGATCTACCTTCACTTTCAGCCAGTTTTCTAATATGACGCAATCTTTCTATTATTGCTTCAAATGAGCCTTTGTTAGTCTTGCGATGCAATTCGTCATGAGTAATAAACATAACCAGTTTCGAGTCCACAAATCCGTCAGCAGCAATGCCACATCTGACAAGGAATTCCTTGTACTTTGGTTCTTCATCTTTTGAGACTAGCAACACATTACTTCTGTTATTATCGATACCATACGCCACAAAACTACAAACGATCTCTCGCAAGTGTAACTCATCTACAACAGCTGCGCTATGTTCACCATAGTTCATTTTTGCTACAAGTTCAATGATAGGATCAGAACCTAACATGTTATGTTGGCTTTATATGCGTAGACATAAGTTAAAACTTTTACTGTAGAACCGAATCTTACATATATTATGAGAAACAAATAGGCAAAAACCAGATTTACGCATATGCATTGTGTTAATTTGATAATTATACGTAAGTTAAGCAGTTCCTTCAGTAAGCGTTTCAATTTGCTTATTCAGATTGCTGCCATAAAAGCTCAGAGTCAAACAATGCTCCTTGATTCTCGTTGCGAATTCTCTTATATCTAATTCTCTGAATGGTTGTATATCATTCGGCTGGTGGAGTTGTTTTTTGCCTGTTACAATTCCGCTTGTTTGCAGATCCTTAAGAATCTGCTGTCTTATAGATGGAGTGCAAAGCTTGCTATAAAGTACACAGGATAATGAACCTCCTAACATCTCCTTAATATGCTGATCACCTTTATCCTCATGAAAGTGAGGGTTTCTTGTCTCTATCTGTAATATATCGACTCCTTGATAGACGATTTCAGGATATCTGCTTGGAAGAACACCACCAAATTCTTCAATTATGTTCACCATTTCATATGGTTCTATGGAAAAACCGGAAGCATAGGTTAGCAGCTCTGCCAGTTTCATTGACATAGCATGTTCACCGGCATTTCCTGTCTTAATTATCTCCGTTTCAAAACCGGTGTAATGTGAGATAAGAGCATTAAGGTATTTGTTAGTGACTTCCGAGATCCTCCCCCATTTTGCGAAATATAATCCTGCTTGTGAAATTTTGGGTTTGTAGATCCAAGATATCCTTATCATGCAGTACGAAGATTGAGACATCAATATTCCAGACGCAAAAATCTTTGAATACTCATTCACCGCTCCGGGTATGTAGTTATCGGCATCAATGAAGCCGACATATTCTTTTCCCATCATTTTCGCAATGAGCATCCCTATCACCATGCCTTCCGCTTTACCATCTCGCACATTGTTTCCTTCAAGAATTGATTTATAATTCAGTTCTCTAAACGTCTTCGCCAAACCGGGGTCCTTCTGGTGCACAATGATCGCATCTCTGTCAACGAAACGTACGAATTGTTTCAAAGCATCACATTCAATCTTGAACCTATCAACAGGTTGCTTCGGACTGTTGGAAACAATGATGACCAAACAATCATGCGGAATTCCGCTCAAGACACCTTCGAGAAGCTTTAGTTTTTCAGATTTGACAGGTATGATTATTGCCATTTTGCCAAATGTTTCTGCGAGTTCTTCATCACATATTTTCCTTACAGTTTGGTGTGTCGTATGATATTCTTCACTTCTGCCAGAATCTAGCTCGTAGACTCTCTGAACAGAACTCAAGTTTACAGTGCCAAACCTTTCAGTGTAGCGTGGGAAGTCTAATTTCATTATAATTAGTGTGCGTTGATCATTTATAAGAATTCTCTACAATGTCCGCCAGCAATCTTCTTAATTACATATGGGAACACATAAAAGCAATTCTTCATGTATGATAGGAGATGTCCAATGCAAAGAATGTCACGGTAATCTTTCCTGCCAAGAATGAGGCAAACACAGTTGAGAATGCAATCATGATGGTCAAGCAGAGTCAGTATAAACCAGAAATAATAGTCGTCGACGCTTTTTCAACAGACAAGACCTTCGAAATAGCAAAGAAGGCAGGTGCCTTTGTAATTCAACCAGAGATTCAGATGCATCCTGGTAAGGGATTGGCAATGAAGGCAGGACTGAACAAAGCACTTGGCAGTTCAAGTGACGTAATACTGTTTCTCGACGCAGACATACGAAATCTTACTGCGGAGTGGGTCGATAAACTAGTCAAGGCTGTACTGGACGGCAGATGCGATATGTCAAGGGGCTTTTATTTGAGGCATCCTAGGGATGGCGCCGTAACGAAATTGGTTGCAAGACCAATGCTCGCTGTTTTCTTCCCAGAGCTTGCACATTTCGAACAGCCTCTTAGCGGAGAAGTTTGTGCTAGGAAGGAAGTTTGGGAATCATTGTTGAAAAGAAGTCCTCCAGATGGATGGGGTGTAGATGTTTGGTTTCTTATAGAGTGTGCTATGCTTGGATATAATATTTTGGAAGTATTCTTAGGAACTAAGGATCATACTTCTTTTGCTGATTATGAAGAAGATGTAACAAAATTAAGCAAAATGGCTGAACAGGTAGGTTTTACCATAATTAGAGAAGCAATGAAATACGATAGAATTACAGCGCAAAGCAAAATTAGTGTCTGAGCAAACTTCAACTACGGCAGAATCACACTCAATTACATTGAAAAAGAAATTGGTCGCATTTGACATGGACGGAACGCTCATCAATGGAAGACTAGTTTTTGCCTTGGGAGATAAGTTCGGAGTTTCTCATCAGATCAAGAAAATAATGGATAGCAGAATTCTTGGTTACAAGAAGTCAGAGAAGATTGCAAAACTATGGAAAGGTCTGACTACAGACGATGTCACAGATGCAATAGCGCGTATACAATTGATGAAGGGTGCAAAAGAAGTCATAAAAGAACTGAAGAGACGACGGTACAAGGTTGGGATAATAAGTGACAGTTACACTTTGGCAACCCGTCATGTTGCAAAAAAATTGGATCTAGACTTTCACTTAGCAAATGTGCTTATTGAAAAGAATGGTCGATTAACAGGTGAATTGCGCATGCTGCTTGGATGGGATAAGATTGACTGCGATTGTAAGATATCGGTTTGCAAGCGATTCCACCTAGAAAAGGTTGCAAAATTGTATGATATACCTTTGAAGGACACCATCGCCATCGGAGACACAAAATCAGATTTATGCATGATCAGGAGAGCAGGTAGGGGGATTGCTTTTAACCCCAAAGATGATGAGCTTACATCTAGTGCTAATAGGGTTGTGCGAGACCTCAACATGAAAGCAATACTTCGATACTTAGAGTAAACATCATTTGTCTTTATCTCCTCTAACCAACATCTGCATAAGATCGTGTTTAGTTATAACGCCAATGACCTTATTCATATCTGTTGTATCTACTACCGGTATCAGATCATAATGACGCACGTTCATTTTTTCTATTATGGAGAAAAGATCTTCATCCGCATGTGCCGTTGTAACATTTATGTCCATTACGTCTTCTAATTTCGTACCCTTCCATTTTTCCTGCGGCACTTTGTTTATCTCTCTTATTGACACGACGCCCAGAAGCCTGTTGCCACTGTCCAAAACCAAGTATGTACCCTTCGCAGCATCCAGATGCTCCTGAACGAACTGTGATAGCGAAAGATCCTTGTCTGCATGGGGCAGCGACACTGACATAACATCCTTTGCTGTGGAATCACCGAACGCAATCCTAGCATACAATGGTATCAATGCTTCGCGTGGTTCACGTTTAACCTCGATCTTTCCTCCTAGGCCACGCTGCAATACGCTGCCAGATATTACCATCATTATCAGCGTTCCAAATACAAGCAACGAAAACAAATTCTCGTCTAACAGACCCACATTTAGCAGAGAGAGCATTAATGCCAGATCGACAGCACCTTTAGCCATCACACCTGTAGCGACTGTTTTAGGTGGAGTGAGACGAGCAATTCTGGCGGCAACATAGGAACCGAAGAACTTCCCACCAATGATTATTGCTAGGAAACCTCCAATCACAAGAATAGGAAGTTGGAAGAAACTAGGTATAAAGTACAAACCGATTCCCGCGAAGAATATGGGAATGAATATCCCATGCCCTATGCTGTGAAGCCCCCTAGATGTCTCGAAATATTCTGTTCTCGGCATCTGCGATAACGCAACACCCAAGAGCAACGCGCCTATAGCACCGTGTATTCCACTTATTTCAGCAAAGTATGCTACAAGAAGCATTATTCCGATTACAATACCAAAGTAGATCTCCTTGACCTTCATGTATTTTCGTATATAACGCAGCATGCGCGGAAAGACAAAGACGGCAAAGCCTCCCGCTATCGCAAAGAAGATTATCATTCGCATAAAGAGCCACGCCATGTCAGGAGCATTAGGAAGTACCTCCGTTGAACCTATCTGTATCATAACGCTTGTAACTATGATTGCAATAAATTCCACGATGGCTGTAAGAGTAAATATCTCCAGTCCTATGCTGGATTTTAGCTTCCCCAGATCCATCAATATCTTTGCGGTGACGCCCAAACTTGATGCTCCTATCACACTTGCAATTGCCAATGCTCTAACAAGATCTGTGTCTATAGAGAAAGAGAAAACTGTTGCAAGAGCAAATGGTATCCCGAAGCCGACAGCTGATGCTGCGAACAATCTTCTTCTTAGTATTCCAAAGAGCCCAGGCAGGTCTATCTCTTCTAGACCAATGAGAAAGAACAGGAAGAATACGCCTATTGATATGAATACTTCGATCTCGTCTACCGGCTGAACCAAGGCAAATACGGCAGGACCAACTATTATGCCTGCAAGAACGTTGCCCAGTATGGGCGGCTGCCTTATCTTTACCATGATTTCCTCAAATACTTTCGCACTCAGAACCAATACGGCAAGATACAGGATTTCCAGAACCAATGCAAATCAGATGGGCTCAAGCTATCTATTTCTTACGCTCTTGACACGCCATATTTCTCAATAATTACAACCATTGTGTCCTGATTTCCTTGATAGCTTTAAAATGAGGATCATCTGAAAACACCCGTTTTGATTCGTTCTTAATCGCCGTTGCAGCTATTATTGCATCTGCTGTTGGCAAATTACGGTATTTGTTGCGTAGTTGAGCCGATAAGATAGCTATATCTGGCGTAAGATCAATTATAGTAAAATTTGACTTCAAAATAAAATTGACTCTTAAACCTGCCACATCCACGCCAGCTATGTCCGCATATGTTTTGTAAACTTCGTGCAAAACAATGGTAGGGACAACCGCTCTTTCTTCCTGCAACTCTATCATTTTGCGCTTTGTTTGTAACTTGAGATCATTTGACTGAGCAACAAAATGCACAATAAAAAATCGAGTATCTATTGTCGATCGCAAGACTAGTACCTGTCCTGCGCTCTCATCTTGTCCAACATTTTCTTTGCAGCAGATACACTTATCCTTCCAGCATCTATTCCCGCCATATCCTCTATTCGGAGCATAGGCTCTATAACGAGTTTGCCACGCTCTTCTTTAAAAGCAACCTTCTGACCTTCTCTTATCTTGTATTTCTTTCGATAACTCGCTGGTATGGTTACCTGCCCCTTTCTAGTAACTTTGGTGACTTTGAATTTAAGAATCGATTCTGACATACTAGGTAGTACTATGAATAAATGTAGTACTTAAACGTAATGTTCAACTAATGCCAGATTAATACATAGTGATGCCACAGCATTAATATAAACAAGGATTAAGAATGAGATCAGATTGCCCAAGAAGATCATATTCAAGCGCGATGTTTTCAACAGCATACTCTCCTACTGCAAGATGCACCATCCGTACGAGGGAATACTGCTCTTGCGTGGTAGCAACAAGAAAGATATTCTGATAATAGAAAGCCTCATAGTACCTCCATTCTCTTGGCATGGAGCAGCGGAGTCCGGTTTTCCATCATGGATGCTGCCGTTTGACATGTCGATTGTGGGTTCTGCACACTCGCACCCCAGCCACAACGCATCGCCTTCGTTAACGGATCTGCACAATTTTACGGGTTTTGTAAGCGTAATCGTAAGGTATCCGTATGAGGACAATGATTTGTTTGCTTATGATGCTGATGGAAAGCAATTAGAATACACGGTGCAGAACTGAGCTGCAACTGTAACCTGCAAGTCTGAAAAAGATTTAATAAACTGTGTTAACAACTAATTGAGGACGCTAGATGAATTATTATTCCAGAATGATTGGGATGCTTTTGTTTTCTATGGCAGTTAGCATGGCTTTGACTTGGTATTTCAGCGGTCTTTTCGGGGCAAATGGTCTGTATATAGGATTGGCAGCGTCCTTCGCAATCTTTATGCTGATTTCAATTTACATGAGGAAGCGAAGGATAGGGATTGGAGGCCCAACTAGCATGTTTGGCGGCGGTGGATTAAATTACATCTGCATCGCATGCGGACACAAGTTCAAGGGCGGAGCATGTCCCAGATGCGGTTCCAAGATGAGAAGAGCGGAATTCTAAGTAAGATTTTATATCTATTCAACAGCATTTGTAGTTATGACGCTTGAAGAGCTACGAACAAAGGCATTATTCCAGAATACCGTCGACGTGTGGATAATGTCGTGTGAAGAAAACAGCTCCGAATGGTTCGATACCGACGCATATAGAGCATTCGTAGCACATCTGCTGAAGAACAACGTGAAGATGGCAAAATTTCCGTTGTGCATAAAGGAGAGTGGAGGCATGTATGAACGGGGTAGAGACAAGACAAAGTTCCTTGATATGCTTTCAAAGTTTTCTTCAGAAGACGCTATGGCATATACATTAAAGCTAGATGATAGAACCTTAGAAATAATCAGATCATTCAAGCGCTAGGTTTTTGGGTTGAAAGAATCTCATTATGTTGACCTGTCTCATCCTAGCAAATACGTAGCGTTCGAAGATTCTTGCTAGGAACAACGCGCTGAAGATTAATGTAGAAAGTACCATCGTCGCGGTAGAAGCCATCAAGACAGTAGTACTGCCGGAGATTATGCCGACTAGTATTGAAACAGCAACCGCGCCAAATACTATCAATGGTATTTTTAGCGAGAATTTGTAGGGCCTAGCCTTTCTTATGATCAAAGCTAGTGGCGTGAAGTACACTGCTCCGATTAACGAACTTGCGGTTAATCCAGCAAGGATAGCACCATACTCACCACTAAATGATGTGTACGATGTCTCTGACAGGAGCAGAATTCCGATCAATGGATAGATCGAAGTTTTTACGATCTGCTGCAACCACGGATTGCTTCTTTCATAATCCGCAACATAAGGACTGAACGAATAGTACCAGGCGTTAAAGACATTCATAAAACTCGAACCTGCTTCCGTCGAAAGAATCCTATTGTCCCTAAAGCCCCGCAAGAACTGAACCTGCGGACTCAATTCCGAGCCAAATGCGGCAGTCGCTATCAAACAACCAGAATTTGGAGCTGGTGCAGGACTTGGCTGTGGCTGCGGTTGAGGAGTGGGCGTAGATCCAGGGCTTTGAACCTGTCCGCCCAAACCAATTATGCTCGTTGTATAAACATCAGGTTTAAGCGCAAGGTTGCTAATGGCCAGCAGCTTCAACTCATTAGATCCAGCAGATAGCTTCATCGTGTCGTCCTTCGACAGTTCGATCTCGAACCTGCTGTCGGAAGACGGGGTTGCGTCCCCTTGTATTGTCACATTGCCACGGCTGTTCTTAACGAAATAGTATACTTTCACGTCCCTACTGGGATCGCCATCTATCTTTACATCGCCAGATATAACTACGTTGGTGCCCAGAGGTATTGCTAGAGGAACATTGACATTTCTCAGCGTTGCAAGTTTTGGATTTTCAAACTCCTTCCACTTGCCGTTCTCGAATGGATATGAATCATCCCTGAACGCCTTTATCGTTATTGTTCTGGCTTCTGGATTGTAGCCCTGCAGGTAGAACGGGCCGTTGCTTATCACAGCATGGTTCTTCTCTTCTATCCATTTTATCGCAGCATCATACCTTGCAGCCGCCTCACTAACGCTAACTGAATCTTTCAGAGATTTGGGAACATAACCCTCCTCTTTGAACTGCTGTAGCGTTTCCTTTATCAAATTAGCATTGTTGGATATTATCAAGGACAACCAGTCCACTTTTTTCTCGTCAGCAACACTTTTCGAGAAAGCTGCCTTACCATCAAGCACAACTCTTTCCATAGCTGCACTTATTTCCCAAGGCACCGTAGTCCAGACGGAATCATATCCAGCAATCTCTCCCTTGTCAAAATGCCAGAAATCGAAATACGATTCCACCTTCGTGTCAGAAAGGAACCTGTAGCCTCTGATCGTCTCAATAATCGGTCCATTGGTTGATGTATAGTCTATATCAAAAGTCGGATCATTCTCTCCTTCATCTGTAGCCCACTCGAATCCAAAATACGTAGAATAAAGTATGTCGTTCTTGTCCATCATCACTCCATTGTGCCAGTTGCCGTTAAGCAGATCGAAAGTCACCTTGCTTGTTGCCTGGACGCCTTCTCCTACGTTTACCCATTCTTCGCTAAAAGGATCCCATCTGATCGCATCTTGTGGTACATCCAGCTTTCCAGTCGGACCGGCGGTTTCGACCTCATACGGAGTTCGAACTGGTATGACATCTCCGGTGTAAGGATGCCTGAACGATCCTGGATCAGATATCGCTGCCCACAACCTACTAGAATAAACGCTGCTAAAACCTTCAACAGGATTCCATGCGTCCTGATAGATCTGCTTTACCCCTACCTTTAGGTCTCTAGCATCGTCTGTTCGAGCGTTGATCAATGTAAACCTGCTTGTCAGACCAGCACTGAAATCATTTACTATTCCACTTACGTCTTTCGACACTATGTATGGATCAATCATGCTCACAACGAATATCCTTACTGATTCATTAACACCGATCCTTACAGCGTCGTTGAGGAGTTTATCACGTTCCTCCTTGTTTGCAAAATCTCCCACAAAGATTCTTTCGCTGAGCTCATCAAGTTCCGGATTTTCATAGTTCCAGTAACCTTCAACCATACTTCCGGGCATGTTGGCAAACCACGGAGAATACATCTGCGCAGGCAGAATCATGTCGTACCGCACAAACCCGCCTCTTCCTCCCCATCCCTCAGTGTATAGATGCCAGGTCTGCTCCTTCGGATCAGCCGCATAGACAACAGTATACGCTTTGTTAAGATCGCCAAAATCCTTTATAACTGTAAAACCGATCTTCTCCAGCTCTCCTGAAATAATCTCTCCCAAGGAATTTCTCCTCGGATCATCGCCCCTTATGAAAAACTTGACTTCAATTGGTTTTCCATTGTACAACCATTTGCTTTCAGCCTTGACCGCACCAGCTTTTGTCAGCGCTTCGGAGATCATGTTTTCGGCCAGCTGTGGGTTATAGCTAAAACCAAATGATTCTAGGGTATCAATAAGAACAAGATAATCCGGATCAAAAATACTGTACGCTGAAACCATCGAGGCACCATAGCCTTTCAGAACCTCATTAACTACAAGCTGCCTGTTTATCAGATAGTTCAGAGCATATCTAACTTCTCTTATGGAGAAAGGATTTAGGCTATCATCAGCAGGTGCAGGGTTCACGAGTATGCTCATCGATCCTCCGACAGAATCGTATATCTTTACATTAGGATTTGCCTTCGCATCGGGAACAAGTTCTAGAGGCATCCTCCACATATAGAAGTCCAAGTTTCCAGCCTTTACTTCCTGCACAGCAACACTTTCATCTAGGTAATGGATGAACTGGATTTCATCTGTATAAGGTCCCTTTCCAGATTGGCCATACGCAAAGAATTGAAAAGGAGAAACGATTGCAAGCGCTAACAAAGCAGCCAGAACCGCTTTCCTCATTGTTATTTTTTCGCTTGTAGCGTTAATATAGGTTGTTGTGAACAATCATTGATGTGAAATTACTTGCGTTGCTGTTTCCAACCTTGCTTCTGTACGTACCTTACAATATTGATGCGTTAGAATGTCATGCAACTCTTACTGCAAGTGATATAGAAGAACTAACTGTGTTTACATTCAGTATCAGTAATGAATGCCCTGACATATACGGGTTCTACCTGACTCCAACAAACAATGATCACATTACAGTAAACGAAAATCCAGATGGATGGTCTGGAGGAGGCGACGAGCACAAGTTTCTGATCTTAATAACGCGAAGCGATCCTGTGCTTTCTGGCAGCATTTCAGGAGAGTTTATTGTAAACTTGGTCGGTCCTGATTCTCATGAATTAAACTGGAGTATCGCAGACGAGAATCTCATGCCAGTATACTGGGACAGAATAGTCATAGAAACTTAATTGATGTTAGACTTCAAGACGCAAATTGTAGGCGACGTGCTCCCTTTCTATATATAGGACCCCCCCCCTAGTAGCTTTTGCATCCGTGCGTGTTTTCGCGTATTCGGGAAAAATCATCATGTCCAGATATGAGATCACGGTATGTATTTGTGATAGACTAGGGAAAATCTGTTCTACTCCTTTCTGCACTTTACTGAATAAGCCAGGTTCACAGATAATCTTAATACTATACATCAGTTCGTAAGCAACCATGAACTCTTCGTTTATTCTTAGAGCCATTCCTGTCATAAATGAATGTAGCCTGTCCTTTGATGATTTTGCACTTGCCACGGGCTTGGGCAGACAGACATCAATCGATCTTGTCAGACTGCTCGCAAGAAATGAAATAGGTTATGTTGATTCAGGCTTCATCAGTTTCGGTCAGTCGGACAAACTTAGAACAGCCATGCTGGCCATAAAGATGGGCGCTGATGTAGAAGATCTTTCTAAGATGTTGAGCTGGAGGGATTTTGAGCTTCTTGCGACTAGCATACTGGACGCCAGCGGCTACACTACGCACCACAGTTTCAGGTTAAAGAAACCACGGATAGAGATTGATGTCGTTGGAATCAAGGACAGGGTGGCATTGCTATTGGACTGCAAGCATTGGAAGAGAAGTAGTCCGTCTGAAATGGCAAAGTTCTGTTCAATGCAGATAAGACGAGCAGAGGCCTTTGTTAGAGCAAGCAAAGGAGAGACAGAACTCGCTGTTCCGGCAATATTGACGCTGCATCTTGAATCTATAACATTTGCAGATTGTGTCCCAGTAATTCCGATAATAAAGTTAAGATCATTTCTAAATGAGATGCAGGGCTATCTGAATGAAATCAAAGTCGTTTCCCATGTAGGATGATGCGTCCGGAACCTCACATAGAGCTAAGAAACCTGAATCTCCCCTGCAACCTGCTCTGACGCATCTACAAGCTGTTTTATGTCATTGCTGTCATGCTCCACAGAAATAGCACCCATTTTATGCGGCAAGAAGAATATTCCATGCTTTGCCATCAGCGCAAAATGATACGCTTTCTGCAGATCTATGTTGCAGGAAGCAGCATCTCTGGCATTTCTCACATCACTAACCTTATCGGTCAAAAAATGCGTTAGAAATAGAGAGCCCATGCCAGTAGTCTTTACTTTCACACCATTTTCATTCATGACTTTGTCGATGCCTCTTCTAGCTTCCTCTCCAAGCTTGTTTATCTTATCATAAATTCTAGGGTTCTTGCCTACAAGATGTACGAGCGTTGCAAGCCCAGTTGCCATACTTAACGGGTTTGCAGCAAAAGTTCCTCCGCCAATGCTACACCTCTGATTCTTCTTGCGCTTTGGATCTGATAGCTGCATTATCTCTTTCTTGCCGCAAACAACACCTATTGGCAGTCCTCCGCCAACTATCTTGCCAAGAGTGAAGAGATCGGGCTCGAGCGAAAAAATGTCTTGCGCCCCCTTCAACGATAGCCTGAAACCAGTAACAATTTCATCGAGGATGAACAAAGCACCAATCTTTCTAGCATACTCCTGCAAACCATGAAGGTAATCTTTCTCGGGAGGAATGCACCCAGCACCACCTAACAATGGTTCGACAATGATACATGCAAGATCATCCTTTACAGAGTTTAGTATCTTAATAGAAGCCTCAAGATCGTTGAATGGTATTGAGACAACGTACTTCTGCTCCTCTTCCAGCAAGCCGCTGCCCTCATCCTCGTCAAATGGAAAGTTTACCGATTTTAATAATGTAGTATTGAAACCGTGCCAGCCACCCTCGATCTTCGCAATAACTCTCTTGTTAGTGAATGCCCGTGCAAGTCTAACTGCGTACATAGTAGCTTCAGAGCCTGTAGTCGAGAAACGTACCATCTCTGCCCTCGGCACTATCTTGCTTATCTGCTGAGCAAGCCTAACACTCAACTCATTTGCGGTACCAAAGATCGTTCCTTCTGGTACCTTGGCTTTCAAAGCGCCTACGATTACATCATGAGAATGCCCAAGGATCAGGCTCCAGTGACCCATCCAGTAATCTGTATACTTGTTGTTGTCAACGTCCCAGAGATGCTTTCCATGGGCTTTCTGCGTGAAGAAAGGGTACGGTTCGAAGTATCTTATGTTATGATTTACTCCGCCAGGAAATGTTTTGGTCGCCTGATCAAACAATGATCTTGATTTCGCTGTCTTGGATTCATACAACTTGATGTACTGATCAAGCACAAACCAACATGCCTTCTTTAAGTAATAAGGTTTACACGTCCTTCCCTGCTTCTTTGATCTGTTCTTCAATCCACGAAATCAGTCTTGTCTTTGCCTTCTGCTCTTTATCATCAAGCCAT
>Ga0187892_10004454_pt1 | contig 23474 bp, 20 predicted proteins | sample MA1701073metaG_FD_139345 | JGI IMG/M metagenome (GOLD analysis project Ga0187892, IMG submission 139345) | Bio-ooze microbial communities from a basaltic lava cave in the Kipuka Kanohina Cave System on the Island of Hawaii, USA - MA170107-3 metaG ... | reverse complement strand
GGTGACGTTGCGCGCCTGGTCATCGAAATCCCATCCGCTGGTGCTGGAGCCTTATCCGTTCGCGACGACCAGCCCGGTGTACCTCACCGTCGGCGGGCAGCCCATCCGATCGCCGGACGACGCTGGCTACTTCGTGCGCTGGATCGAGCGGTTGGAGGCTGCGGCGACGGCCCACCAGGGTTGGAACGATGAGCGGGAACGGCGGGAAGTCCTGGCTCGCCTGAGCCGCGCGAAGGCAGTCTTTCAGGGCCGGAGCACCCCTTGATTATGCTGCGGGGTAATCCATGGCTCTGACCTACGCCATAGTCTTCGTGAGCGACATGTCGCGGTCGGTCCGCTTCTACCGGGATGTACTGGGACTCGATCTGAAGCTCGAGACATCCCACTGGACCGAGTTTGCCACCGGCGCCGCGACCCTCGCCCTGCACCTCGCGGAAACCAGGGGGGTGGGGAGGGCATCATCCGAGCTCCCCGCGGGCAGTTGCCGCCCCGGACTCACCGTGCCGGACCTGACTGCCTTTCACGCCCGCATGCTGGAGAACGGCGTGCCTTGCCTGCAGGCGCCCAAGGAAACCTTCGGAGTGCGCATTGCGCAGTATGCCGATCCCGACGGACTCACCCTCTCGATCAGCGAGGAGCGGCCGCCCCAAGTAGGCTGAGGAGTTTTGCACCTGCGCTGCCGAACCTGGCACTGACCCGTTCATAGGGGAGCACTCCTCACCTCCGTGTCGTTCTCGTGACCTCTAGACGGGAGCGATCGTGTTCGACCCGAAGCCAACTCCCCGCACCTGGCCCCGCCGGCTCCTGATCGGCGCGATTCTCGCTGCGTCGGCGTGCAATGTGGCCGGGTTAACTCCCGCGGAGTCTGACCCGATTGCACCTGTCTCTCCTCCGCCTCCGCCTCCTCCGCCACCGGCGCCAGGGTACACCTACCAGTTCGGCGCCAAGTTCGAGCCGCCAGTCGGCCGGGTCGTGCACGGCATTGGTCAGTGGGATGCCTTTAACGTCAAGTACTTCGCCATGCTGCCCGCCTCGGCGCAACCTGCCTCGGAGCTCGTGTTCATCCCGATCGGCGACACGATCAGACCCTGGAATCCTGCCAAGATCGCCGCGTCGCTGGCCGCGATGAGGGCCGCCGGCCGCATGCCCCTCGCTGACATCGCGTTGCGGGGCAATCAGCCGACCCAGGCCGAATTGGCCCAGCTTCCCGATCCCTTGTTCGGGATCGATCACGAGGTTGCCAATGGGACCAAATGGGACTCCCGGCTCGTCGACCTGGCCCAGCTCTTCGCCGCCCACAAGACCCCGGTTCTGCTTCGGATCGGCGGAGAATTCAGCGGTTGGTGGAACGGGTATCACCCCTACGAGTATCCCAAAGCCTTTCGCAAGATCGTGAACCTGTTTCGCGCCGCCGGCGCAGGGAACGTCGCGTTCGTCTGGTGCTACGAGCCCGCAGCGCCCGGGGACTTCGCCGCCGTGAATGCGAAGGGCGAGCCCAAGTGGTATCCCGGCGCCGATGTCGTGGATTGGTTCTCGATCGATCTCTTCGCCCAGGGCGACGTGAGCGGCCCACTCACCGCCCTCAACGGCGTGCCGACCTCGTTCGGCAAGACGACCGCGTTCCTCGATTTCGCGGTGGCCTCGGGCAAGCCGGTCGTCATCGCGGAAAGCGCGCCGGCCCATTACGACCTCGGCGTCCCTTCCGGGGCGAGTGCGGCCTGGTCTCAGTGGTTTACCCCGTACTTCGATCTGATCGCGTCCCGAAGCGGGATCAAATGGTTCGTGTACGTGAACTACGACTGGTCGCTGGCCTCGTACTACGCGCTCATGGGATGGCAGAACAACGACCTCTCCCTGAGCGCGGTGGCGGGGCTGTATGCGTCCGAGATCACCAAGTCCAAATACCTCCACGCGGGTGAGCTGGCACAGCTCAAGGATTTCGGCCTCTACAAATGAACCCGCGCCCCTATGACCTCGATCGCTCCGCGGAGCACTTCGATCACGAGCTCCCGCTCGGATTCGAGATTCTCTCCGTCGAGCTCGACCCCAATCGGGCCGGCCGTTCGGAGGCGGACCATGGATTCGAGGACGGTGGTGCGGATGCCGGTCATCCGGATATGGGTGCCGGCCCGGAGGCGGGAGAGCGCGAGTAGGGCCCGGATTCGCCCGATCGGCCCGATCACCACGAGATCGAGGGCGCCGTCGATCGGATTCGACGCCGGGGAAACCCGGAGCCCGCCGCCGAAGCAGGGCCCGTTCGCCACGGTCACATTGAGCGCCGGCCCGCTGTGCAGGATACCGTCACGCGTCGCCACCTCCCAGCTCTGCATCCGCTCCGCCAGGAGTGCCGCCAGCCCTGCGATCGGGTAGCGAATGGTGCCTGGCAGAAACCGGCGCAGCCGCACCGCGATCCGGTTGGCCCGGGCGCTCACGCCCAAGGAGAGGGAGTTGAGGAAGAATCGAATGCGGCGAGGCGCAGAGGGCGCGGAGAGCTCCACCCGCCCCACGTCCACCCAGCGGCTGCGTTCGGGATCGAACTCGGCCGCCGCCTTGAGCGGGTTAGGCTCCATGTCGAGATTGCGCGCGATGTCGTTCCCGGTTCCCGCCGGGAGAATGCCGAGCCGGAACCGGGTTCCTACCGAAAGGAGGCCGTTGGCGATCTCGTGCACCGAGCCGTCGCCGCCGACGGCCACGACGAGGCCCCGGGAATGATCGGCGCCCCACCGCCGGGCCTCCGCCTCCGCGTCCCACGGCCCAGCGGTGAAGTACACCTCGAGTTGCGGAAGTCTGTTTCTGAGCACTGTCTCGACCTGCCGCCACACCGCCGCACCTCGTCCAGCGCCGGCAGTCGGATTGATGATCGCCAACGCGGCGTCACCCCCCAATCCGACCTCCGATCCTCAAGCCGTCATCCTCACTCCTTGATCCCCAGATCCGGCCCCTGTTCCAGGTCCAGTAGGTACTGTTTTCTCCACAGCCCTCCGCCATACCCGCGGAGCTGTCCGTTTTTCTGGATCACCCGGTGGCAAGGAATGACGATGGGAATCCGGTTCTTGCCGTTGGCGAGTCCGACCGCCCGTTGTGCCCTGGGGCGGGCGATCCTCTCCGCCAGCTGCTCATAGGAAATCGTGGTGCCGTAGGGGATCCGCAGCAGCTCGCCCCACACCTGCTCCTGGAACGCCGTGCCGCGAATGTCGAGCGGCACCTCGAATTGACGGCGGGACCCGGCGAAGTACTCGGTCAGCTCCCGGGCGGCCTGGTCGATGAACCGGCTTGTTCCCGGCACCACCGGACGCTCGTACCACCGGGTTAGGTCCGCGGCTTGGCTGGGCAGCTTTTGCCGATCGGCGAACTCCAGCATGCAGAGTCCCTTCTCGGTTGCCGCGGCGAGCAACGCCCCAATCGGACTGGGAAGAACGGTCGCAACGATGGTGGAGGTTCCTCGAGCGGCGGCGGGCGTCGTGCCGAACAGTCGGCGAAACGCATCCCGAAAGCCGCTGTCCGACTCGAATCCGCTGTCGAACCCCACCGGAGTGACCGGTGCCCCGTCACCCAGGCGGTCCAGGGCCATGCCGAGCCGTCGCGCCCTGGCGTATGCGTGCAGGGTCATGCCGAATCTCCCCACGAAATAGCGTCGCGCAGTGGCCGGCTGAATGCCCATCCGGCGGAGCGCGCCATCGGTCAGGCGTTGCGACGGGTTCGAATCGAGCGTGGTGAGCAGCCGATCGGCCCACTCGGGGTGCTCCCCCGGCAGCTCCATCGGCCGGCACCGGCGGCAGGGCCGGTACCCCGCCGCGACCGCGTGATCGGTCCGGGAGAAGAACTCCACGTTCTCCGGTTTGGGCTTCCGGGCGGGGCAGGTTGGCCGGCAGAAAATCCCGGTGGTCCGGATTCCGGCTACGAAGAGCCCGTCGTACGAGGGGTCCCGATCCACCAGGGCCCGGTAGAGCTCGGCCGGGCGGGGCGTCCTGCGCGCCGTTTCAACCAGGGGTGCTGCCATGCCATCAATCTAGAGCCGCCGCAAACCCTCGCCACCGAAACCTGAACACGGAATTCGACCCGACTTGGCTTGTGATCCGCTTACACTTCTAGATCCTCTCCCCCCCCTCCCCTCCCCCCCCCACCGCGGAGCCCTGATGCGGGTCCTCCCGATCGACTGGATCATCGTGGTGCTGAGCATCAGTCTGGCGTTTCTGCCGGCGGTCCTCCTGGCCCGGCGCGCCGGTCAAAGCACCGCCGAGTTTTTCACATCGGGACGGTCGGCGCCCTGGTGGCTCATCGGGGTGTCCATGGTGGCGACCACGTTCAGCACCGATACCCCCAACCTCGTCGCCAACCTGGTCCGCGAGAACGGGGTCGCGAATAACTGGCAGTGGTGGGCATTCCTGCTGACCGGCATGGCGACGGTCTTCTTCTACGCCAGGCTGTGGCGCCGATCCGGCGTACTCACCGACCTCGAGTTCTACGAGATTCGCTACGCCGGGAAGGCGGCGACGTTCGTGCGCGGGTTCCGGGCGATCTATCTCGGCCTTTTCTTCAACTGTGTGATCATCGCTTCGGTGAATCTCGCCGCCGCCAAGATCGCTAACGTCATGCTCGGCTGGCCCATGGGGCGAACCCTGCTGATCTGCGCGGTGCTCAACGTCGCCTTCGCCGCAACCTCGGGACTCTGGGGGGTTCTGGTCACCGATTTCATCCAGTTCGGCATCGCGATGACGGGTTCGGTTGCCGCGGCGATCTTCGCGCTCAAGCAGCCTGAGGTCGGAGGCCTGTCGGGCCTCATCTCCAGGATCGACCCTGCCACTCTCCAGCTGCTTCCCGATTTCGGCGACTGGGGTCTGACATTGTCGGTGTTGATCATCCCGCTCACCATACAATGGTGGTCGGTGTGGTATCCCGGCGCGGAACCGGGGGGCGGGAGCTACATCGCCCAGCGGATGCTCGCGGCGAAGAGCGAGCGCGACGCGCTGGCGGGCACCCTGTTCTTCAACGTTGCCCACTACGCCGTGCGCTCCTGGCCCTGGATCATCGTCGCGCTCGCGTCGCTCCTCGTCTATCCGACGCTCGACGACATCGCGCGAACCTTCCCCTACGTGGATCCCGCGTTGATCGGGCACGACATGGCCTACCCGGCGATGCTCCGGTTTCTGCCTGCGGGCTTGATGGGACTCATGATCGCCGGCCTCCTGGCTGCCTACGTCTCCACCATCTCCACTCAGCTCAACTGGGGGACGTCCTACCTGGTGCACGATCTGTATCGCCGGTTCCTCAGGCCCGGCGCCGACGAGCGCCACTACGTCCTCGCCGGCCGGGTGACCACCGCGCTGCTCATGGCCGCCGCCGCCGCATTCACGTTCGCGCTCGATACCGCGCGCGAGACCTTCGATCTCCTCCTTTCGGTGGGCGCCGGCACCGGGCTGCTCTATCTCATGCGCTGGTTCTGGTGGCGCATCAACGCCTGGAGTGAGATCGCCGCGATGGGGAGCTCGTTCCTCGTTGCCCTGGTGTTCTTCGTGCTGCGGAAGACCGGGACCGACATTCCCTCGCACCTGTCCCTCCTCGGCACCGTCCTGGCCACGACGGTCGTCTGGATCGCCGTGACGCTGATGACCCGACCGACCGAAACCGGCACCCTGGTGCGGTTCTATCGGCTGGTGCGGCCCGGTGGGCCCGGCTGGAGCCCGATCGCCGATCGGGCCGGTCGGCTCCGCGCCCGGCCGGACTCGTTCACGGATTCGCTGCTCGGGTGGGTGCTCGGCTGTGCCTTCGTATATGCCGCGCTCTTCGGCGCCGGCAGCTTCCTCTTCGGCCAGCTCGCGCAAGGGGCGGTTTGGGCGGTGGTGTTCGTGGTCAGCGGCGTCGCCCTGATCCGTCTGCTGCCGAAGCTGTGGGCCGGGTCAGAGGGGGGAGGAACCGCGGAGGCCGGACCAGCCTGACCGAAAAAGCCGTCATCCTCGCTGCCGGGTTAGGAACCCGGATGCGCCGGCTCGACAGAGGAGCCCGGTTGAGCCCCGACCAACGTGACGCCGCCCGCCGCGGTCTCAAGGGTCTCATCCCGGTCGGCAGACCCTTTCTCGATTACATCCTGAGCGGACTGGCCGACGCCGGCGTTCGAAGGGCCTGTGTCGTCATCGCGCCGGGTCCGTCCGACATCCAGGTGCACTACGACCGAACCACTCCGCAGCGCCTCACCCTGTCGTTCGCCGTTCAGTCCCAAGCCAGGGGCACCGCCGATGCCGTGCTCGCCGCGGAAGCATTCACTTCGGGAGACTCCTTCCTCACGGTGAACGCCGACAACCTCTATCCCCGTTCCGCCCTCGAGGCGCTGCGCGCTTTGCCTCGCGCCGGGCTGGTCGGTTTTCGAAGTTCGGCCCTGACCCGATTCGGAAATGTTCCGCCGGACCGGATCGGGGCGTTTGCACTGATCGAGCGAAGCCGGGGCGGTGAGCTGGTCCGAATCGTCGAGAAGCCGGATCCGGCCCAGGCTGCGGCGTTCGGCTCCGACCCACTGGTGAGCATGAACGCCTGGCTACTGCCGCCGTGCATCTTCGCATCCTGCCGCGCGATTACCCCGTCACCCCGCAACGAGCTCGAGCTCCAGGACGCGGTGCGCCACTCCATCGAGTCCGCCGGCGAGCGCTATCAGGTCATCGAGTCGAACGAAGGAGTGCTCGATCTCTCCACCCCGGCGGATATCCCGGAGGTCGCCCGAAGGGTGCGCGATCTCGAGGTGAGCCTGTGAGCGTCGCCGAGCGACTCGTCACCGCTGGAATGAGCCCGGCTGAAGCCGGCCGGAAGGCCGCGATGTTCGGGTCGCTGGAGCGGGAGTTCGGCCCGGCCCCGTACCAGTGGTTTGTCCCCGGGCGGGTCGAGTTGCTGGGGAAACACACCGACTATGCCGGGGGTCGGAGCCTCGTCTGCGCGGTCGAGCGAGGCTTTTGTTTGCTCGCCCGTGCCCGCGACGACTCGGTCCTGACCGTGCTCGACTGTCACTCACGGGAGCGGGTCAGCCTCACCGCTCCAGGTGGCCAAGCGACCTCACCCCCCTCCTCGGCAGCTTCGGGCTGGGCCATCTACCCGGCCACTGTACTCGCCCGGGTGAGTCGCGACTTCGGCATAACCCGCGGCCTCGACCTCGCTCTCACCAGTGACCTTCCCGCCGCGGCGGGCCTGTCTAGCTCGAGCGCATTCACGGTCGGAACTTTCCTCGCTCTCGCCGCCGTGAACAACCTCCAGGCACACCCGGCCTTTCCGGCTGCTCTGCCCACTCCTTTGCGGTGCGCGGACTATCTGGGAAGGGTGGAGAACGGAATGCCATTCGAGGGATTCGCGGGTGCCGCCGGGGTAGGGACTCTGGGAGGCTGCCAGGACCAGACCGCCATTCTGTGCTCGATCCCCGGCGAGGTCGGGCAGTTCTGCTTTGATCCGGTGACCTTCGAGCGGCGCATTCCGTTTCCCGAGCTCCACGTCCTCGTGGTCGCATTGAGCGGGGTGGTCGCCGCCAAAACCGGCGCTGCGATGGAGTCCTATAACGCGGCCGCCCGGGCCGTCCATGAGATCGAGCGCCGCTGGCGCGAGGCCAGCGGCCGCCAAGACCGCTCCCTGGCACGGGCCGCCGCAAGCGGCCCCGGAGCCCGCGGGGATCTGGCCCGTCTCGTCGCGGATGATCCCGTGCTTCGCCCCCGGCTCGAGCAGTTCCTCGAGGAGAGTGCGGAGCTCGTCCCGGCCGCTGCCGAAGCCCTGCACCGCCGGGACCTCGGCCGATTCGGAACCCTCGTCGACCGCTCCCAGCTCGCCGCCGAGCGGGGCCTCCGCAATCAAACGCCCGAGACGATCCACCTGCAGCGCTCCGCGCGGTCGCTCGGCGCGGTCGCCGCCTCGGCGTTCGGAGCGGGATTCGGGGGGAGCGTCTGGGCGATGGTCGAAGCGAATCGGGCGGAGCGGTTCCTGGAGGACTGGAAAGCGGGTTATGAAGCGGCGTTCCCGGCCAGGGCTGCGGAGGAGGGAGGCGGGCAGGCGGACTGGTTCGTCACCCGGCCCGGGCCTGCCGCCACCCGGATCCGGGAATCACACCGCACATAGGTCCACCGCTTCCCTTAGCGAGGTCAGCGGGTCTCGCGTCGGGGTGAACTCGTGGGCCAGATACCCCGGGAAGTTGAGATCGGCGATCGCTTTGCAGACCGTGCGCCAGTTGAGCTCCTGGGTGTCGTCCAGCTCGTGGCGGCCCGGCACCCCGCCGGTGTGGAAATGGGCGATGTGGGCGATGTGCTGGCGAATGGTCCTGATGACATCGCCTTCCATGATCTGCATGTGATAGATGTCGTAAAGCAGCTTGACCCGCGGCGACCCGACTCCCTCCATCACCTTCACTCCGAATGCCGTGTGGTCTCCCATGTAATCCCTGTGATCCACCTTGCTGTTGAGCAGCTCGACGCAGACCGTGACCCCATGCCGCTCAGCCGAGGCCTTGATCCGGCTCAGGCCCTGAATGCAGTGCGCCGCGCCTTCGTCGTCGCTCCGGCCTTTCCGATTTCCGAACATCGCGATGATGTTGGGGATGCCGGCCTGCGCTGCGAGCGGAAGGGTCTTCTCGATTTCGTCGACCAGCAGGTCGTGCATCGCCGGGTCGTTGAAGCCGCTGGTGAGGAAATCCCGGCGCTTGCTGGGGTAACCCATCGAGCAGATCAGCCCGGCCTCCGCGACCACCGGCCATTGCTCGGGCTGAAGCAGGTCAATTGCCACCAGCCCCATGCCTTTGGCCGCCCTGGCAAACTCCGCGAGGGGAATCCGGGTGTACGGCCAGTACGAAACGGACTGCTTGAGCCTGCCCTTCGCAAGGACCCGAGCGGCCTCCGCAAACATCCCGCGCGGTAGTGCCGCTGCACCGGCCGCGGCAGCAATCGCACGCAGGGAGTCCCGTCTATTCATGGCAGCCTCTCATAGCCAATAGCCAATAGCCAATAGCCTCAGAATCGCAGCCCCTTCAAATACCCGAATGCAACTCCCGCACTCTCCATGGCCGGTCCCGGGGTCGAATCCTGCTCGTAGAAATAGTGTTGAATCCCGGCCTGGTTCGCCTTCCGGAAAATCCTGGCAAAGTCGATCGTGCCCTTGCCCAAATCGGCGAATCCACGCTGCGGCGTCGCATCCATGTCCTTCACGTGAACCATGGGGAAGCGTCCCGGCCACTTCGCGAAGTAGTCGAGGGGGTCTTTCCCTCCCCGAGTAATCCAGTAGAGGTCCATCTGGAGTTTGACCAGCTGGGGGTCGGTCTCGGCGAGCAGCACGTCGAACGGGATCTGACCCTCGATCTCGGGGAACTCGAACGCGTGGTTGTGGTAGCAGAACTGGAGTCCATGCCTTTGGGCTGCCCCGGCGGCCTGATTGAATCGCGCGGCGGTGCGTTTCCAGTCGTCCAGGGTCCGGCGTTGGTTGACCGGGATCGAGGGAACCGTGACGTAGCGGTGTCCGACCGCTTTCGCGCGCTCGAGCACCACGTCCCAATCCGCGCCGATCTCCCCCCCCCGGAGGCTCACATGCGACGAAGGAGCCCGCAGGGAATACCGGGACAGCATCCGCCGGATGTCTTCGGGGGTGCCGGGCGGGTACCCGGCGAACTCCACCTCCTGGTACCCGATTTCGGCGATTCGGGCCAGCGTCGCCTCCGGATTCTGCTCGAACTCCTGCCGCACGGTGTAGAGCTGGATGCCGATGCGGTCGATCCGCGCAGTTTCCCCAGCCGCCGGACGTGGAACGAGAGATCCCCCCACCATGCCAGCGAGGCCCGCCACGAATTCCCGCCGCCGCATAATCGCTTTCCCCTAGTCCCTAGTCCCTAGTCCCTAGTCCCTAGTCCCCTGTCCCCAGTCCCCAGTTCCTACAGTTCGTTCCGCTTCATGGCTTCGACGGCGAACGCCGCGGCTCGTGCCGTGAGCGCCATGTAGGTGATGGACGGATTCTGGTTTGCCGACGACGTCATGCAAGCACCGTCGGTGACGAACACGTTCTTCGCATCCCACACCTGGTTCTGTCCGTTGAGCACCGAAGTCTTGGGGTCGCGGCCCATGCGCGCCGTTCCCATTTCATGAATGCAGAGGCCCGGCGGCAGACGGTCGTTGTAGGTCCGGATGTCTCTCGCCCCGGCCGCTTCGAGCATTTCGGCGCCTGTGGTCTGCATGTCCTGGAGCAGGGCCAGCTCGTTCGCGCCCCAGGAGCATTGTACCCGAAGGGCCGGGATGCCCCACTTGTCCACCAGCGTTGGATGGAGCGCCACGAAGTTGTCTTCCCGGGGCAGGCATTCCGCCCAGCCACCGATGGAAAACCGCCACGGCCCGAGCTCCGGGGCGGCCAGAAGCGCCCGCTTGAAATCCGGCCCGAATCCCTGGCGTGGGCGTGGCTGCGTTCCCCGGCTCCCGCCGCCCTGAAAGCCATAGCCCCTCAGGAAATCCGGATGCTTGGTGGTGACGTTGCGGAACCGGGGGATGTAAATCCCGTTGGGCCGGCGTCCGTAGGAGGTCTGGCTCTCCATCCCCGGGATCACGCCGTTGGCACCCGCACCGAACACGTGGTCCATGACGTTCTTGCCGAGTTGTCCGCTGGAGTTTCCTAACCCGGTGGCAAAGCGGGGCGATTGGGAATTCAGCAGGATCCGGGTGGATTCGAGCGCCGAGGCACACAGGAAGACGATCCGGGCTCGGAACTCGACCGGCTGCATCGTGAGGCCGTCGATCGCCAGCACGCCCGTTGCCCGATCCCGTGCCGGGTCGTACAGCACGCTGTGCACCACACTGTTCGGACGAAGCGTCAGCCGGGCCGTCCCCCGGGCGGCCGGCAGCGTGGAGCCGAGGCTGGTGAAGTAGGAGTGGGTGATGCAGCCCCGCTCGCACGGCCCGCAGTAGTGGCATGCCGCGCGCCCGTAGTGGTTGCGGGTGAGGATCGCCACCCGCCCGATCGTGAGGACCCGTTCCCGGCCCCACTTCTCCTCCATCTTGTCCCGCACCAGCCGCTCCACACAGCGGAGCTCCATCGGGGGGAGGAACTGGCCATCGGGAAGCTGGGCCAGGTTCTCCGATTGCCCGCTGACTCCGATGAAACGCTCCACATGGTCGTACCACGGGGCGATGTCCGCATAGCGGATGGGCCAATCCACCCCGATTCCCTCCTTGGCATTCGCCTCGAAGTCGAGGTCGCTCCACCGGTACACCTGCCGGCCCCAGGTGATGGAGCGGCCACCGACGTGGCGGCCTCGGATCCAATGAAACGGCTTGTCGGCGTCGAACTCGTACGGATTGTCCCGGTCGTTCACGAAGAACTTGCCGCTGTATTCATCACAGGCGTAGCAGTTTTTCTGGATGAACTGATCCCGCTCGAGGGCCTGGCGGTCGCCCCGGCCGCGGAACCGGAGCTCCCACGGCTGGACGTGCTCTACATAGTCACGGGTGGGCTCGATCTCCCGCCCGGCTTCGAGCACCAGCGTGCGCAGTCCTCGTTCGCACAGCTCCTTGGCTGCCCACCCGCCGCTGATCCCGCTGCCGACCACGATCGCGTCGTAGCTGGTATCCTGAGCCGGTTTCATGAGGGTGCTCGCAGTGGAATGCAGCCGTCGAACCGTCCCGGGATGATCGGGGTGGTGCGGGTGCGTTCCGCAATCGGCTTGGAGGACAGGAACCCGAAGACCAGGGAGTCTTTGATCCGGGTGTACCCATCTTCGGCCGACCCGGGATCGCCCCGCTTGCCGTCTATTTCATACAGAAAGGCGGCGCGGGCGTCGCCGGCCAGCTCGGCGAACGGTTTCCCGTGCGCTTCGCGGCAGCGGGCCTCGAGCGCATCGAGCCCTCCAAGGAGCTGGCGTCGCTCGGCTTCGGGGTACCACTCCGCCAGCAGCAGGTCCACGAACTCCGGCGCACCGACCTCGATTGCACCGGGCGTGTCGGTGGCCGGGATGATCGTGTCGGCGAGCGCCCGGACCTGCGCCATCTGCGCCGAGGAAAGGGCTCGACCTTGCAGCGCGAGGCCCGAGCTGCCGAGCCGGCGGTGCAGCGCTGCACCCACCTCGGCGCGTTCCGTGGCGGACAGCGGTGCCAGGAGCGACGACACTGCGGTGGCGCCGAGCAGCGTGAGGACTTCGCGTCGTTGCATGATGACCTCAGGCGAGTATCCTGCCCATAATGATGGTTCCGGACCTATCGTGGCGCCAATCGCGACCGCAGATTAGGGCCAATGTCCGGGCCTCTCCCCCCCCAACCCCACCCCCCCCAGGTCGAATTCGTCCGCGTGTCCAAGTCTTTCGGCGCTGTTCAGGCGGTGGACGCCGTGTCTCTCTCTATCGAGCGCGGGGAGTTCTTTTCCCTGCTGGGGCCCTCCGGTTGCGGGAAGACCACCATGCTGCGCATGCTCGCGGGTCTCGAGCAGCCGGACCATGACGGCGGCGACATTCGGGTTTCCGGGGAATCGGTGCTTGGGAAGCCACCCTACGCCCGGCGGCTCGGGATGGTGTTCCAGAGCTACGCGCTCTTCCCCCATCTGAGTGTCGCGCGCAATGTCTCGTATGGCCTCGAGCGCCGCCGAGTGAGCCCCGACGCGCTGGCAGGCCGGGTCGCGAACGCGCTGGAGCTGGTTCGGTTATCGGCGGGGGAGTATGCCCACCGCCGCCCGGAGCAGCTCTCCGGAGGTGAGCGGCAGCGGGTCGCTCTGGCCCGGGCCCTGGTACTCGAGCCCGAGCTGCTGCTCCTCGACGAGCCGCTCGGCGCGCTCGACCTCAAGCTTCGCAAGGCCATGCAGCTCGAGCTCAAGCAGCTCAACCGGACTCTCGGCATCACCTTCGTGTACGTGACCCACGACCAGGACGAAGCGCTCACCATGTCCGATCGCATCGCGGTGATGGAGCGTGGCCGGCTCCAGCAGGTCGGATCTCCCCGGGAGCTCTACCAGCGCCCGCGCTCCGTCTTCGTCGCCGGTTTCCTCGGGGAGTCCAACCTGCTGGAGAGTCCGGGAGGAGGCCGGGTGGTGATTCGACCCGAGCAGGTCGAGCTCCTGCCGCCCGGCACCCCGGCCAATGGGCGCACCCTGCACCCGGGCACGGTGGAGGACCGGATTTACCTTGGAGAGCGGGTTAGGGTGATCGTGGCGCTGGCCGGCGGCCTCCGCGTTACCGCGTCCCTCCCCAGCGCCGGCGCCGGGGCGGAGCCGTCTCCCTGGTCCCGTGGCGACGCGGTGCTCGCCGGGTGGCGTCCCGAGGACGCCCACCCTCTGGACGATTCGTGAAGACCCGGTTTCTGGTCGCCCCGGGGACGCTGTGGCTCGGGCTCTTCTTCGCGATCCCGATGCTGCTCATGCTCGGGGCCAGCGTGCTCCAGCGCGGCACCTATGGCGGCATCGAGCCGGGGTTCACCCTGGAGCACTACCGCCGGCTTCTCGATCCCCTTTACGGCGGCGTTCTGGTGCGCACCCTGCTGTGGTCCGCGGCAGCAACCGTCGCCTGTCTCGTGCTGGGGTATCCGGTCGCTTGGGTGATTGCGCGGAGCCGGCGCTACCGGAATCTCCTGCTCTTTCTCATCGTGGCGCCGTTCTGGACCAGTTTCCTGGTGCGGACCTTCGCCCTGATCTTCCTGTTGCGGGATACCGGCCTGGTGAACTCGCTGCTCCTGGCCACCGGCCTGGTACACGAGCCGGTGACCCTGCTCTACACTCCGTTTGCGGTGCTCCTCGGTCTGGTGTATGGCTTTCTCCCCTTCATGGTCCTGCCGATTTACGCCTCGCTCGAGAAGCTCGATCCGGCTCTGCTGGAGGCGGCCGGGGTCCTGGGAGCTCGCCCCGCCGCGCTGTTCAGGACCGTGATCCTGCCGCTGTCCCTGCCCGGCATCGTTGCGGGTGCGCTGCTCGTCTTCACCGCCTCGGTCGGGTCCTTCCTGACCTCCGATCTCCTGGGAGGCGCGAAGCAGGTGATGATTGGCAACATCGTTCAGAACCAGTTCACCACCGCACGGAACTGGCCCTTCGGCTCCGCGGTATCGATTGCGCTGCTCGTGCTGGTCCTGGGAACCGTGCTCTACACCCTGCGGCGGCGCGACCGCGCCGAGGGAAAGATCTCGTGAGGCGTTCGCGTGCCGTGTTGATCGCCGCGGGAGCGGTGTACGCTTTTCTCCACCTTCCGGTGCTGGTCCTCGTCGCGTTCAGCTTCAACAGCTCACGCTACTCGGTCGAATGGACCGGGTTCACGCTCGAATGGTATCGGCGGCTACTGGACCGCACCGACTTGTGGCGCGGGCTCGAGATCAGCCTGATCGTGGGGCTGCTTTCGGCGGCGATCGCCACCGTGTGCGGGACCTTACTGGCCCTCGCTCTCGCCCGGCGACGGTTCCGCGGACGGCGGGCCCTCGAGGGGCTGCTCTACCTGCCCATCGTCACCCCCGAGATCATCGCCGGCGTTTCGCTGTTGCTCCTGTTCGTCGCCGGGGGGATTCCCCTCGGCATCGGCACGATCACCATCGCGCACGTCTCGTTCAGCATCGGCTTCGTCGCGATCGTGGTGCGGGCCCGGCTCGCGGGCATGGATCAGAGCCTGGAGGAAGCGGCCTCCGTCCTCGGTGCGGACGAGCTGACCGCCTTCCGCACCGTCACGCTTCCGAGACTCTGGCCGGGGATTCTGGCCGGCGCGCTGCTGGCCTTTATCATGTCGTTCGACGACTACGTCATTACCTCGTTCGTGGCCGGGACCGGCTCCTCCACTCTTCCGATCGTGGTCTACAGCATGGTGCGGCGGAACATCGAGCCGACGGTGAACGCCATCAGCACCCTGATTCTCCTCGGGACCTCGCTCGCCAGCTGGGTGGTGTTCAAGCTGAGCCGGGACAGGCCGGTCGTCGGCGCGCGAGGCTGAACCGTGGAGCACCCGACCCCTTCTCCCTGCCGCCGCTCGTTCCTTCTCGCCCTCGGGTCCGGCCTGGTGGCTGCCTGCCGGCGAGGAGGGTCCGGCCCGCCCCCGGGGAGCGAGGAGCTGGGTCCGATCGAGCGGCAGCTCAACATCTACAACTGGTCGGATTACATCGCGCCCGACATCATCCCCGCGTTCGAGCGCGAATTCGGCGTGCGGGTGGTCTACGACACGTACGAGAGCGCCGAGGAAATGCAGGCGAAGCTCCAGGCCGGGGCCACCGGGTACGACCTGGTGGTTCCGCCGACCGACACGGTGGAGCAATTCCGCGCCACCGGGGTGATCGCGCCCCTGTCCGGGCGTTATCTGCCCAACCGAGCCAATCTGGCGGCGGTGTTTCGCGGGTTAGGACACGACCCCGAGGATCGCTATGCCGTGCCCTGGCAGTGGGGGATGACCGGGATCGCCTGGCGGCGGGACAAGATCGCCGAGCCGCCCGCGAGCTGGGGGGTCTTTCACGATCCCCGCTATCGCGGCAAGACCACCATGCTCGATGACCCGCGCGATGTGATCGGGGCCTTCCTGCGCCTCAGGGGTCATTCGGCCAATTCGACCGACCCGGCCGAGCTGGAGGCAGCCTTCCGGGACGCCGTCAGGGCCAAGATCCATCTCAAGGCGTACCTCTCCGCCCCGGTCAAGGCGCAGCTCATCGCCGGCGATGTGTGGCTGGCCCAGTTGTGGAACGGAGATGCGGCGCAAGCCGCGCGGGAGCAGCCCGCGATCGCCTGGACGCTGCCCAGCGAAGGCGGAACCCTCTGGATCGACTCCATGGTGGTGCCCGCGAGCGCGCCGCACCCTCGCGCCGCGCACGAGTTCATCAACTTCGCACTGCGCCCCGACGTCGGCGGCGCGCTTTCCAATTTCACCGGGTACGGGACACCGAACGAGGCCGCCATGCCGATGATCGAAAGGCCGGTGCCCTACCCCTCTGAAACGGAACTTGCCCGGCTCGAGATCCAGAAGGACCTCGGCCGGGCAAGCGCTTTGTGGGACGAAATCTGGACCCGGATCAAAACCGCCTAGCCAATAGCCAGTAGCCAGTAGCTAGTCGCCAATAGCCAATAGCCAATAGCCAATAGCTACATCTTATGCACCCCAAACCCATCAACGTGGACGTCGAGGTTGTGGTTCATCCGGATCCCCACCATACCGGTCACGCCACCCGGCGCGTCGATTTCGCCGATCGCCTTGCCGTTCACCTTGAACGACAGCTTGTTGGTCGAGGCGTTGGCTGTGACCTCGATCACGTTGGTCGCCTTGCCGGCTGCATCTTCCTTGGCCACGGCCTCGTTCGCGAGCCAGCCGTTCCGGTTTCCGCCGGTGGTCAGGTTGGTCGAGGGAGTCCCCTTCGCTCCCCCCTTGCGGATGGAATACATGCCGTCGCCCCGTACGATCAGGTAGATGTAGGAGGCACCGGCCCCGTCCAGGTCCTTGCCCGCCACAAACAACCCGTACGCCTCGGGGTGTTCCGGCTTCTTGGTCTGGGTGAACGTCGCGATCGCGTGGAAGTTGCCGGTCGCTTCATCGGCGGCCTTCCAGTAGATCCCGGCGGGCCCGGTGGTGAAGTGCAGGCCGTTCCCCATCGGCTCGAACTTGACGTTGGCAATGCTGGCAGTGGCCTGCTCCAGGCGGTACGACCACCCCGTGGGAACCTTGCCGCCCCCGGTCGGATTCTTGTCGGGGTCACCGGGGGTGCCCTGCGCCGCCACCGGGGCGGTGAGGAGGGCGACGGCGAACAACGGAAGCGTACGCATCGAAATCACCTCTATGGAATGAAAGGAAATCACCGACCCACCTGCCCCACTGCCGCACTAGGATGGGGACGAGTAAGATACCCCTTCACTTGACTCGGGGGAGCCCGTGAAGGTCTTTGGGGTCGTGTTCGCCACGCTGGGTGCGGGCATGGTCCTGTTCGCCCTGGTCTACCTCAACGCCCTCCTGTTCGGGCTCGTCAACAGCATGGTGGTCCTCATGGCAGGCCCCCTGGTGGACAAGTTCCTCGCCCGCAAGCGTTAGCGCGCCAACCCCCCGCAGTTTCAACAACTTGGCCCGATTAGCCGTACCTTCTTGTTGCCCGGGGACGACGGCGTTTCCCCTGGGGCCAGCCGAGAGCCGATAGCCGATAGCCGGTAGCCACCAAGGTCCCATGAATCTCTCCGATATCGCCATCAAGCGGCCTGTCTTTGCCAGCATGACCAGTGCGGCGCTGGTCCTGTTTGGCACCATCGGTTACTCCCGGCTCACGGTCCGCGAGTTCCCGGACGTGGACCCCGTCTTCGTCTCGGTTTCGGTCACCCTCCGGGGCGCCAATCCACAGGTCATCGAGTCCGCCATCACCGACGTGCTGGAGGAGCAGCTCGCCTCGCTCGAGGGGCTCCGTAACATGACCAGCCGGAGCTCGGAGCAGAGCTCGAACATCAATCTCGAGTTCAACATCAACCGGCCCATCGAAGACGCCGCCCAGGACGTGCGCGACATCGTCTCCCGGGTTCGGGGCCGCCTGCCGCAGCAGGCCGAGGAGCCGGTGGTGAGCAAGCAGGACGCCGATTCCCGCCCGATCATGTTCATCGGGCTCGAATCCGACATCTACGACCTGATGAAGCTGTCGGAGATTGCGGAGCAGGTCCTCAAGCCGCGCCTCCAGACCATCCCGGGCCTCGCCCGCGCCGATGTCCGTGGTGAGCGGCGGTACGCGATGCGGATCTGGCCCCGGGCCTCCGCGCTGGCGGCCCACGGCCTCACGGTGCAGGACATCACCAGCGCCATCCAGAGCCGGAACATCGAAATCCCCGCCGGACGCATCGAGTCGGAGCGCCGCGAATTCTCGGTCCGCTCGATGGGCGAGCTCCGGACCCCGGAGGAATTCGCCAACATCGTGGTGTCGAACGATGGTGGCCAGCTCGTCAAGATCGGGGACCTCGCCAAGGTCGAGCTCGCGCCGGAGGACGATCGCAGCTTCTTCCGGTTCAACGGCCGGCCCGCCGTGGGCCTTTCTCTGGTGCGACAGTCCAAGGCCAACCTCGTCGAGCTGGCCGACGCGGTGCGGGCCGCCTTGCCCGAGCTCCAGGCCGCGCTCCCTCCGGGCGTCACGGCGAGCATCGGGTCCGATCAATCGATCTACGTCAAGCGGTCCATCACCGAGGCCAAAGAGGCGTTGCTCCTGGCCGGCGGGCTCGTCGTTTTGATCATTTTCCTGTTCCTGCGAAACCTCCGCGCCACGATCATCCCGGGCCTCGCCATCCCCGCCTCGATCATCGCGACGTTCGCGGTGATGTACGCGTTCAACTTCTCGATCAACAACCTCACGCTGCTGGCCTTGACCCTGGCCATCGGCATCGTGGTGGACGACGCGATCATCGTGCTGGAAAACGCCTACCGGCATCAGGAGGAGCTGGGCGAGCCTCCCGAACGCGCGGCTGCGGAGGCCACCCGCGAAATCGCCTTCGCGGTGATCTCGACCACCATCTCCCTGGTCGCGGTATTCATCCCGCTCGCCTTCCTGCGAGGGAACACCGGGCGGCTCTTCCGGGAATTCGGGATCGCGGTGGCGGCCTCCGTGGCCATCTCCGGTTTCGTGGCGCTGACGCTCACCCCCATGCTGTGCGCCAAGATCCTCCGGGTTCCTACCCGGCAGAGCAAGCTGGCGGACACCCTGGAGTACGCCATCACGGGCGTCACCACGTTGTACGAGCGGATGCTGGCGTGGGTGCTCCGGCGCCGCATTGTGGTCCTGGCGGGCGCCACCGCTGTCGTAGCGGTCGCGGTCGGGGTCTTCCTCAAGCTCAAGGTGGAGTTCGTGCCGCCGGAAGATCGCGGCCAGATCCAGGTTCAAATCACCGGCCCGGAGGGCGCGACGCTGGCGTTCACCGATCAGTATCAGCGCCAGGTGGAGCAGCTGCTCACCGGCATCCCGGAAATCGACAATTACACCAGCAACGTCGGCGGGGGTGGCGGCGGCGGTGGCGGTGGCGGTGTCAGCGGGGGCAACCTGTTCATCCGGTTGACCGACTGGTCCCGGCGTGACCGCAGCGCGCAGGAGATCATCGAGGAGCTCCGGCCCAAGCTTGCCCGGATCCCCGGGGTGCAGGCGTTCGCCAACAACCCGCCAGCGTTCGGGGGCTTTGGCTCCTCGGTCCAGTTCGTCATCCGGAACCCGGATTTCGACAGTCTGTACGCCGGCGTGCAGGCCATGCTGCTGCGTGCCCGTCAGATCCGCGGGCTGACCAACGTGGACACCGACCTCCGCATCAACAAGCCTGAGCTCGCGGTTTCGTACGACCGCGACCGTGCCGAAGACCTCGGCGTGCCGATCCGCGACGTTGCCGCCACCATGCAGGCGCTGTTGGGCGGCACCCGCGTCGGAACCTTCTCTCGAAACAACAAGCTCTACTACGTGATGGTGCAGCTTCTTCCTGAGGAACGTGCCACGCCGTCCGATATGAGCCTGCTCTCCGTTCGAGGGAACGGCGGCCAGTTGATCAAGCTCGATCAGTTGGCCAAGGTTACCGAAGGCGTTGGTCCCCGTTCGTTCAGCCACTACATGCGGGTCCGTTCCGCCCAGGTTTCCGCGGGGCTCGCTCCCGGGTTCACCCTGGGGGAAGCCCTCGACTCACTCGAGGCGATCGGCCGCGAGGTGCTGCCGGCGGGTTCGAGCACGGCGCTGGCGGGGGAATCCCGCGAGCTCCGTGAGAGCGGCAATTCTCTCTATTTCGCGTTCATCCTCGCGCTGGTGTTCGTGTTCATGGTGCTGGCGTCGCAATTCGAGTCCATGATTCACCCGTTTACCGTGCTGACGGCCGTCCCGCTCGCGGTAACCGGCGCGATCCTCACCTTGTTCATCGCGAAGTCGAGCATCAACCTCTACAGCCAGATCGGGATGATCCTCCTGATCGGGCTGGTGGCCAAGAACTCGATTCTGCTGGTGGACTACGCCAATCGGCTGCGCGCCCGCGGCATGGAGACCGCCGCGGCGCTGGTCGAGGCCGGGCGGGTGCGACTCCGCCCGATTCTGATGACGTCGGTCGCGGTCGTCATGGGGGCGGTTCCGATCGCGCTGGCGCTCGGAGCCGGCTCGATCAGCCGCCGTCCGCTGGGCTACGCGATCGTCGGCGGCGTCGTGTTCTCGACCGCCCTCACGCTCTTCATCGTGCCGGTGGTGTACTCTCTCATCGAAGGCGCGCGGGTGAAGACCCGCCGCGCGAGCCGGCATTCCGCCGCCCGCGCTGTCCCCGCGGCGGAGGCGTAAGTGATTCTCCTCGCGGTGCTCCATGCGGTCAGCGGCCCGGCTGCTCACCTGTCGGCCTCCCAGGACTCGTTGCCGAGGGTCACGCTCGCTGAAGCGCTGCAACGGGCGGCCCGGCTCGATCCCAACTATGTCCGTGCGGTGGGGAGCATCGACAATTCCGCCTGGGCCCGCCGGGCGGCGATCACGGCCATGGTGCTGCCGTCGATCAATCTGAGCACCGACTACACCGCCTTCTCCCGGGATCAGTTCAACGTCGGGACGAGCGCTCCGGCTCGAACGTCCGCCACCATGCGGATCGACGCCCGCTACGAGCTCTTCACCGGCGGCCGCAAGCTCTCGGAGGTGAGCCGGACCGCCGCCGATCAGGAAAGCGCCATTGCGGGAGAGGTCCAGCAGCGCTTTCAAACCGCGCTCGACACCGAAGCGGACTACTACTCGGTACTGAGCAACCGCGAGCTGCTCGATGTGTCGCGTGACCGGGTCCGCCGGGCCGAGGAAGGCTTCGTCACGGCGCGGGCTCGCGTGGTGAGCGGGGCTGCGGTGCAGACGGATTCGCTCCAGCTCATGCTCGAGCTCGATCGCGCCCGGATCGATTTGCTCAACGCCGAATCCCGGCTGCGGATCGCCCGGCTCATGCTGGGGCGGCGGGTGGGCGCCGGTGGGCCCGTCGACGCGGTGTCGCTCGACACCATGCCGGCACCCGATTTGCCGATCTCCTTGTCACAAGCCGTCACCGAGACCATCGAGCTCGGCCCTGAGTACCGGGTCGCCCGTGCCAATGAGCGTTCCGCCGAGGCGGCGCTCCGCGGCCGCCGGGCGTTTTATATGCCCCAGGCGGTCCTGAGCGCGAACAACGTCGGCTTCGGCGACCGTCCCTTCACCCGCGGGCTCACCCGCAGCTCCGTCACCGTGAGCGTGACCTTCCCGCTCTGGGACAACGCTCAGCGCGAATTGGCCTTCAGCCGGGCCCGCACCACCCGCGACCTGGCCCGCCTCACCCGGGAGGACCTCGAGCGCTCCGCCCAGGCCGATGTCACCGCCGCCTACGAGGCGTACCAGACGGCGCGAGCCACCGCCGAGGTCTCGGTGCGCGGTGTCCAGATTGCGCGCGAGGTGTACCGGGTCCAGGAAGCCAGATACCGCGCCGGCGCGAGTACGATTCTCGACCTTCTCGATGCCCAGTCAGGACTGACCGAAGCCCAAGCCACGCTGGTGCAGGCCCGCTACGCCGCGAGACTCGCGCTGGCGGGTCTCGAAGCGATGCTCGGCCGCCGGCTCTTCACCGACAAGGAATGACCTTGCGCCGTTTCCTGCCGACCCTGCTCGTCTCCTCGCTCGCCTCCCTCGCGATCCTGGCGTGTAGCGGGTCCGGTGGAGCATCCCCTCCCGGTGGCGGCGGCGGTCGGGGCCGAAATACCGGGCCCGTTCCGGTGGAAGTCGTGCTCGCGCGCGTTGATACCGTGATCGAAGCGATTACCGCGACCGGACAGGTCGAAGCGCTCCAGTCCATCGAACTCCGTCCCGAAGTGGGCGGGCGGCTGGTGGAGATCCTGGTCCGCGAAGGCGCCGTCGTCGCGCAGGGGACGGCCCTCTTCAAGGTGGACGACGGGGAGCTCAAGGCCGAAGTGGCCCGGGCATTGGCCGATCGGGACCTTGCCCAGCAGGCCCTGACCCGCACCCGCCAGCTCCTCCAGGAAAAGGCCGCCGCGCCGGCCGACGTCGAGCGGGCCGAGGCGCAGATGCGGAGCACACAAGCCGGGCTCGACCTGCTTCAGCTCCGGCTTGACCGCACCGTGGTCCGGTCGCCCTTCACCGGCGTGGTGGGTCGGAGACTCGCCAGTCTGGGCGACTATGTGAACTCCAGTACCCGGCTCATCACGTTGCAGACGGTGAACCCCCAACGGGCCGTGTTCAACGTCCCGGAACGGTATGCCGACCAGCTTCGGCTCGGCCAATCGGTGAAGTTCCAGGTCGCCGCACTCGGTGGGAAGGACTTCTCCGGCGTGGTGGACTTCGTGGATCCGGTCGTCTCGCTTCCCGGCCGCACCATTACGGTCAAGGCCCAGGTTCCCAACTCGACCCGGGCTCTTCAGGCGGGCATGTTCATCGAAGCCCGGCTCCAGACCGCGCTCCGACCCGATGCCATCGTGATCCCGGAAGACGCCGTGAGCCCCCAGCAAGGATCCATGTGGGTCTGGGTCGTGGATCAGGGCAAGGCCGATCGCCGCCAGGTCGTCCTCGGAGTGCGGATGCCGGGGATTGTGGAGGTGAGGGAAGGGGTCCAGGCCGGCGATCAGGTGGTGGTCGGCGGCTCCGAACGGCTCACCCCCGGGGTCCAGGTCCAGCTGGTGGAGCACCGTCGCTCGGGGGCTTCGGGAGATACGGTCACCCGGGTTCGTCCCCCTGCGGTCGATTCCCCGGCCCCTCGCTAATCTAAATCTGCATGTTTTTACACTAAATCCTTAACGGGGTATGCTTATTGCTTGCATTTCTAGGCTGAAATTACTAAACTGACGGCCTTCCAGAGGCCTCCTCACAGCCTGGAGTCACCCCGATGCCCACCGAGCTCCGCTCCTTCCTCGAAATCCCCTACGACCGCCTCGAGGACATGAACCTCGAAGCCAAGGCCGAACGGATGGCCCGCGCCGCCCCGGGCAAGATCGCGGAAAAGCGGCTCCGGTACCTGCATGACGAAAAGCGCATCAAGGCGGTGACCGTGTGCTTCGCCGACCTCGAGGGCCGGCTCCACATGCTGGATTACGACAAGAAGTTCCTGCTCAAGGCCGCCGACAACCTGACCTTCGACGGCTCGAGCATCCGGGGCTTCTCCCAGCAGGCGGAATCCGACCTTCGGCTCGCGGTGGACTGGCCCGCGTTCTACTGGTGCCCGGCGGATCTGTTCGGCCCCGGGAAAGTGCTGGTGTTCGCCGACGTCCTGGAGAAGGACGGCACCCCCTATGTCGCGGATATGCGGGCCAAGCTCAAGCACTACCTCGCCGGCCTCTACAAGAAGGATGGCTTCACCTGCAACGCTGCCAACGAAATCGAGGGGTTCCTCTTCAAGGGAAGAGACGCCGAGCGGCGCTACTACGAAACCGGAGCCTTCGAGTTCCCCAGCACCGGCGGGTACTACCACTCGCTCCCCGGCGACGCCCTCCGCCTCTTCATCGATACGGCTGCCGAGGTGCAGCGCGCCATGGGTTTCGCCAACGAGAAGGACCACCCCGAGGTCGCGCCGTCCCAGTTCGAAATGAACTACGGATACACCGAGGCGAGCATCGCGGCCGACCAGGTGCT
>Ga0187892_10004453_pt1 | contig 23479 bp, 25 predicted proteins | sample MA1701073metaG_FD_139345 | JGI IMG/M metagenome (GOLD analysis project Ga0187892, IMG submission 139345) | Bio-ooze microbial communities from a basaltic lava cave in the Kipuka Kanohina Cave System on the Island of Hawaii, USA - MA170107-3 metaG ... | reverse complement strand
TATCTGTTGGGCTAAATCGACAGCGTCACTCCAGAGATTGAGCTTTTTGTGAGGTTTGTTCATGCCCGAGTTTTTGAAGAAAACATTTCACTTTTCACGTCTCACGTTTCACGCGACTCAAGAAAACGTTCGGCATCTATGGCAGCCATACAGCCGGAGCCGGCGGCAGTCACGGCTTGGCGGTATGTCGAGTCTTGGACGTCGCCGGCGGCAAAGACGCCCGGCACATTGGTGGCGGCACCTTTGGTTGTGCGGATGTACCCCTTGGCATCCATGTCCAATTGGCCGTTGAAGAGTGCGGTGTTGGGGCGATGCCCGATCGCGACGAAGACACCCGCGCACGGCAGCTCCATCGTTTTTCCTGTAACGAGATTCTTGAGGCGGACGCCGGTGACCACGTCATCGCCGAGAATGTCTTCGACGACGGAGTTCCACACAAAGGTGATCTTCTCGTTTTTCACCGCGCGGTCTTGCATGATTTTGGACGCCCGGAGCTTGTCGCGCCGATGGACGATTGAAACCTTGGTCGCGAACTTGGTCAGAAAGGTCGCTTCCTCCATCGCACTGTCGCCTCCGCCGACGACGATCAGTTCCTTTCCTCTGAAGAAAAACCCATCACAGGTGGCGCAGGTTGAAACACCGTGCCCCGTGAGGCGCGCCTCGTTCTTTACGCCGATCGGAAGGGCCAATGCTCCTGTCGCTATGATGAGAGTCTTGGTTTGCACAGTGTGTTCACCGTCGATCGTGAGCGTGAACGGGTGTGTCTTGAGGTCTACAGCGCTGACATCCCCGGTCAAAAATTCCGTGCCGAACCGTTCTCCCTGGGCTCGCATCTCTTTCATCAACTCTGGACCCATGATGCCTTTGGCGAAGCCGGGATAGTTCTCCACCTCCGTCGTCGTGGTCAGTTGCCCGCCGGATTGCCAGCCTTCTACGAGCAGGGGAGAGAGATTTGCCCGCGCCGCATAGACCGCAGCTGTGAGTCCAGCCGGTCCCGAGCCGATGATGGTGACGTTGCGCATGAACGAAAACTTAACACAAGGGATGGCGTGAATGCACGGCGATGGCAGAGCCTTACGCAAGGAGGTGAAGGTTGTTCAATAACCGGGCGACGTGTCTGCGGAGTGAAGGAAGAGGGAGGGTTCCATTTAACACGTGATCTGCACGTTGGATCTTTTTGGTCAGCGGCATTTGACTCTTGATGCGCCGGATGGCTTCGGCTCGGGAGAGCCCGTTACGCTTTTTGAGGCGCGCAATCTGTGTTTCGCGGTCGGCGGTGACGACAATGGTGCGGGTGACTCGTTTGTGGGCCTGTGCTTCAAAAAGGAGCGGGACATCGTAGATGACCACGGCTCGAGGATTCTCTCGTGCAGCAAGTTTCGTCAGCCTGACTTGTTCTCGTGCAACACGCGGATGGAGGATTCGTTCAAGCGCGTGCAGCTTGGTCTGGTTTCCGAAAACAACGGCTCCTAGCACGCGGCGATTGAGAGTGCGGTCATGGTTGAGGATGGCCTTGCCGAACCTTTTCACAATCTGACGCCAGGCCGGCTTGCCCGGTTCGACGACCTGTCGCGCGAGCTGATCGGCATCGATCACGACCGCGCCGCCTTGCTTGAACATCCTGGCAACGGTACTCTTGCCGGTCGCGACGCCGCCTGTGAGGCCAACGAGAATCATGGCGGGCGAGAATAACATGGGGAGTGCAGCTCCACAAGAAAGCCGGATTGACTTACCGCGCGTCAGCGCTGTAAGAGGTTGCCCTATGCATTTTGCCGCGTGGTTGGTTTTGGTAGTGGGGATTTCCTTGTCGGCGTGCGGATGGGTGCGGACCGAGGCGTCTGTGGCGCAAGCCTCCCGCACGATTACGGTCGCACTGGACGGAACCGGGGACTACGTCTCTCTTCAGGAAGCGGTCGATGCCTCTAAGAAAGGCGACACGGTTTTCATCAAGGCCGGCATATACCGTCAGGATGTGACCATTCACAGCAAAGAGAAGATCAAGTTCGTCGGGGCAGGGGTGGACCAGGTGACGATTCTGGGGCGCGATACGATGGTTGGCGCGCTTCATGTGGGCAAATGGCCTTATGGAGCGACGGACATCGAAATCAGCGACATGACCGTTCACGATCGGGGAGGGCATGCGGTCGGTCTCTTCAATGGGCAAGGGATCGTGCTTCGCCGGGTCAGGATCAACGGCATGTTGTTCAGTCAGCAAGTGGTAGATGTGCGGATTGAAGATTGTGACATCGGGGGGAGCGAGACGACCGGTGCTCAGTTTGCCGATTCAGATGCCGTCCTTATCGGGAATTTTATTCATGATAACGATCATGGCGTTTCGATTGCCGGAAAGTCGAATGTGCGGCTGGAACGAAATGTGATCATCCGAAGTTTATTTGAGGCCGTGGTCGTCAGAGACCGTGCTCGAGCCGTGGTGACGAGCAATACTTTGGTCATGAATGGCGGCGGTGCCGCGTTTCTCGGGGAATCCCGGAGTGATGTGAGTGGCAACGTGGTCGGACTGAATCGAGTAGGTTTCGTGATTGCCCCATCTAGTCAGACACACACTGCATTCAATGCGTTCTATAACAGAGAGGGTGATTACCTGCGTGCGGGTGATCCGAACCAACCGGCTCCGGAACTGAAAGCCCAATCAGACATTACCGGCGACCCGCACTTTGTCGATCCAGTACACGAAGATTTTCGCCTGCGTCTGGATACGCCGCTTCTGAAGGTCGGTCATTTCCCCTACCTCGGCGCTCTTGCGCCTGTTTCACCGGCTGCACGGTGAGAGACTAAAAAGTCGCTCGCAATCAATATGATAGATCACTTCACCAGGGCGGTCGTTCCCATGTGCTATGCTACTTGTAGCTGTGAGTCAGAGAGGTGATGAATCCTGGCGCGAGATGCCGATTCACTCTCTCAGAGAATGAGGAGGGCGACCGTGGCAAGTTACCGACAGGAGCTGGAAAAGCGTGGATCTGACGGCATTCCGTCACTTGACGATGTTGAATCAGGTAAGTTGGTCGGGGCTGTTCTTCCAATGTCCGAAAAGGCCCAGATTCAGATGCGCAATAGCATCGAAGTCATCGATTACCTCCTCAATCAAGAGCGGGTGGTCTGGAGCTGAAAACCGCATTCGCCGCTTCACCGATCCCTGAAAAATCCGTCCCCTTGACAGCCCTCTCATACCTTCGTACGCTCTTTCACGACATCTTTTCTTTGTAACCAGGAGACAGACCAATGGCATGCGTTCACCTGCCACAAAGGCGTGCTTTCCCTATGGCATATCGGCTCATGATCCCGACAGTGCTCCTACTGTTGATGCCTGAGACGACACGATCATCTGATGAGTTGCCGAAAGAAACAGGGTTGTCGATAGGTTTGGCCAGCAAGGCGATTCAGGCATCGCTGGATGCCTGCACCAAAGACGGCTATCGGGTGAGCGTGTCGGTCGTGGATCGAGCCGGCGTGATTCGCGCCATGATCCGAGGCGATGGGGCAGGGCCTCATACAGTCGATAGCAGCAGGAAAAAGGCCTATACCGCGGCTAGCTTCCGCCGTCCAACGACAGAACTGGCTGAACTGATTAACAAGGCTCCATCCCTTCAGGGCCTTCGTGATATAAACGATCAGGTGCTGATGCTCGGCGGCGGGCTTCCGATCGAAATCGGCAGTGAAACCGTCGGTGGGATCGGCGTCGGTGGGGCCCCCGGTGCCCATCTCGACGATGCCTGCGCTCAGGCCGGGCTGGATGCGATCGGCGCGGTACCGAAAGTTCCAGTGAGCAAGTGATTAGAACGTATCCGGCAAGGGGCTTCGCTGTCTTGTTTCTCCTACTGGCGGCGTGCGACTACAACATGCCGGTGCCGGCTTCTGTCGAATTCTCAGCAGATCAAGTGCGCCTCACGATCACGAGGGTCGCCACCGATTTGTTCCTCTCTCGGCACAATCTTCGGCTCAAGTTTGTCGGACCGAGAGGCTGTTCCGCTGAGGACGAACTGTTTCCCAATACAGGACATGCGAGCCGGCGGAATCTCTATCAAGCGGGAACGGGTGTGCTCTATGTCGTGGGCCAGTTCGACGCCCGCGTCATCGATGTGCCGCATTGTACGATTACACTGGCCGAGTTCCGCACCCTCGATCGTTACGTGACTTTCCTCGGCAGCTTCGATGAGGATGAGCAAAAGCACTGGACCTATTTTCCTGCCAGTCAGCGCGTAGAAATTCCTTTCGAAAAGCGGTGAGTCTGTCAAGCTGACCGGGAATACGAACCTGTTACTCCAAACTTCGGTCTTTGAAGGTGAGTTCAGAGACAGCGGACTTGTCCAGCTCGCCTTTGCCGAGTGCGACCAGTCGCAGGTATTGATCGTAGGATGCTTGAGTTAACGGGACTATGAGATCGGCGGTCTTTGCTAACATGAGGGCGATACCTGAGTCCTTGGCAGCATGGGCGGCCGAGAAATAGCAGTCATGAGTACGGTTCTGCATATCCTCGCCGTCTGTCTCCAGTACGCGCGACGCAGCCCCTGTTTGGGCGAAGATCTCTCGCAACATCGTTAGATTGAGGCCGAGCGCCGCTCCAAGCCCAAGCCCTTCTGCCAGCGCCGCCGTATTGCAGTTCATCACCATGTTGACGAGGGCTTTAACCTTCGCAGCCTTGCCTGCTGATCCGATATAGCGGAGGTGTGAGCTCAATTTTTCCAAGAACGGCTTCGCCGATTCGAACACGTCCGGATGCCCACCGCACATAAGGTACAGCGTGCCTTGGCGTGCCTGCGTGATACTGCCGGCCATGCAGGCTTCGAGGCTTCTGCCACCATGTTGGGTCACGAGAGTCTCGATTTCGACATGCACTGCCGGCGAAAGAGTGGCGCAGTTCACAAAGAGCCGATTCTTGGCGTGACGGAGCAGACTCTCCATGCTGGTCTGAGAAAAGATCCGGTGCATCGCAGCGTCGTCGGACACAACAGTGAAAACGATGCCTGCGACTGCTGCGACGCGGGCAGGGCTCTCAGCCGTTTCACATCCTAGTTCGGTCGCAAGGTTGGCGGCTGTGGCGCGGTCCCTATCGTATACAGCTACGATTGCTTCCTGCTGATCCCGCAAACGGCGAGCCATGTTGGCCCCCATCCGTCCGACTCCTACAAAGCCGATCCTCGATTCGGACATTGCTATCACGCTTCTCCCTCCGTTCGTGTTAGCATGCGAAAGTCTGGGTGATTGTAGCATACCCATAGCCCGCATGACGGACGAGGCAAGGGAGAAAGGCACGCCTGAAGTTCAAGGCTTGACGTTCTGAAGACCCTGCACGTCGGACATCGAGTCGTCATCCATCTCACTCGTCCCGCCTGTCTCTCATGCGACGAGGTTCAGCGTGCATCAGCCCATTATCGGCTATCATTTGGACGAATATGGCGATTGGGTTGCTGATCTACAATGCGGCCATGGTCAACATGTACGTCACCAGCCACCGATGACGAATCGACCATGGGTCATGAAAGAAGAAGGCCGGAGACAGCACCTCGGAGAGACCTTGAACTGCAAGAAGTGCGATGAGGCAAGTGGTTGATCTACTCGATAGTGAAGACGTTCAAGGAAGGTTCTGCTTTCATGTCGAGACCTGGTCCTGCCCAGGGTAGTAACCGGGAGCCATCGTATCCGTAGCCACCCGTGAGAGGATCGGTAGCCAGCAAGAGCGGGGTATCGAGGTCGAGGACGTCGAAGCCGCCGAGTCCTAGGACCAGGCCAAATGAACAGCCCATGGCGATGCGTGTTTCGACCATCCCGCCGATCATCAGTTTGAGGCCGGACGCTTTGGTGAAGGATGTAATTCCCACAGCTTCGACCACGCCGGTCTTCATGATTTTGATATTGATGTAGTCTGCAGCGCCTCGGGCGACAACCTCTTGCGCATCGTCGAGTGAGCGGACCGATTCGTCTGCGGCAACGGGAACGCCGGTTTCTCGACGGATCGCGGCCATGCTGTCCAGGTCGTCCCGCACCACCGGCTGTTCGAGCAGCACCATCATCCCGCCAAATCTCTTTACCCCCCGTACAAAGGTCAGGCAGCCTTGGAACGAGAAGCCTTGATTGCCATCGCCGATGAACAAAATACCGGGAAGCGCGCGATGCACGGCTTCGAGACGGCGAATGTCATTCTCGACATCATTGCCGACTTTCATTTTGAAGAGACGGAACCCTTTCGCATACCATCCGCGCGCGAGCTCGACGGTCTTGTCGAGGTCGGCGATGGGTATAGTGATGTCGGTTTCACGCACACGCACATCGCAGCCTCCCCAAAGTCGCCACATCGGGATATTCGATGTACGGCAGTGGGCATCGATGACGGCGGTTTCAAGCCCGCAGCGCGCAGCAGGATGAGCGGGGGCCTGTTGAGACAGCCCTAGTCCGATCTGCCGGTAGTCTGCGGCTGAGTGGCCAAGAACTGCCTTGGCGAGTTGGTAGAGGACTGCAAGGCAGCTCTCGCGAGTTTCTCCTCCGACCTCAGGAAACGGCGCCGCTTCGCCATACCCCTGCTGGCCGTTCGACAGGGTCACTCGCAGGAACACATTTTCTGCAATCGTTCGTGCACCCGTGGCAACGACGAAAGGGTCGGTGATGGGGATGTCGACGGGCCAGCATTCAACTCTTGTGATCGCAGATGGGAGAGGGCCTACCACTGTGAGTACACAGCCTGTGTGCGACGATCATACAATTTGGCGGAGTTCCGGGCACCCATACTTCAGCGGTCCGCTGGTGCCGACCAGGGGTTGGCACATTGGATTGAGTCCATGGCGTTGTCGGTCTGTTGCCCCAATGTGTTTCGCGCAAGATTAATGGCTGTTGCCGTAGCGAGAGTCTTTTTGCGGAATTTTCGAGGAGAGTGTACCCCAGCCTGTAGAGTCTTGCCAAGGAGTGATGTCAATAGATTGGCAGATATAGGCTGGAGTGGGTGAAGTGAAACAGGATTGCGCTCTCAGTGGGCATGACACCGACAGCTCGCCCCTCTGGCGTTAAAATCGAACGCCGAACGTCAGCCCAGGCATCACGTTGGCGTCTGACCGTCGTCCTGTATCGACGTCCGTGAAGTTGAGCAAAAATGTTGAGATAAGACTTATCTGCCCGTTCAGGGCATAGTCCAGGCCCACGCCGATCGGGATCAGAAAGGACGTATCGGACGAGTGATGGTCAGCGTGCAGAAAGCCGAGCCCCCCTTGGAGGTTCAGCTTCAATCGCGGATCGAGTCCGGGTAGGTCGAGCCAAAACTTCCCCTGTCCCGAAACACCGATCTGGAATAAATCTCCCGTCACGGCCAATTGCGCGAGCGGGCCCACCGAAATCTGACGACTCAGAAAATAGTCGGCGTGAAGATTGGTGGCGAACGCCGTTCCGTCCGGCGTGTAACCCAAGAAGCCGATGGCTGCACCGCCAGACCAGGCACCGGTTTGTGGTTCTGCTGCTTCGGAGCCCCCAACGTGGGTCACACTTACGAGGCCCGTTAGCCCGATCGCGCACACGAATCCCCCCAAATATTTCGTTACACGGTTCATGTTCCAACTCCTTGGGCAGTATGTGTAATCGCACCTTAACAAGACCGCAACGCTTCTCGCTCTGTCAAGCCTATCAAACCGGTTTTACCTGTCAACAAAGGACTACGTCACTCTCCTTCCTCAAGCAATGTTCGATAAGGAGTACGACGGGAACAGTGGATGTACCTCACCCTGAAATTTTCGGCTCCTTGTCCAGATTTGTCTCAATAGGTATCGGACTTGCTCAGCAGTAAATCCAATCGAGTTCTTGCTGAACCGACTCTGATTGCAGATCTTTATTTGGAGTGCTTATCGATATCTGAGTGATGTAGAGTGCCGGCACGATGGCAAAATGGGTCTGCTGCCTTCTGTTCCTAAGAGGTGTCTCGACCTTTCTGGTTATGATGCAGCATTTCCTCTCCGTCGTGTACCCTATATAAAAGCTATAGCCCAAGGAGGCGGTACCTTGAATACGCGTGTAAACCGTAGCGATCTGGCTGCCAGCCGTGGGATCTGATTTATGAACTTACCCGTATCGATCGTTCTTCCACGGGAACGCGCTGTTCGAATAACCTCGCACTTCCCAGAATCCCTTTTCGTCCCTCTCCGAGAAAGTAATCTCCTTCACCCACTTGGCGCCCTTCCAGGCATAGCGTTTCGGGATAATCATGCGGACCGGCCCTCCGTGTTCCTTGGAGAGGAACCTTCCGTTCCATTTGTATGTCAGGAGCACGTCCCGATCGTCGCAGGCATCAAGTGGCAAATTGGTGGTGTAATCGTCGAACGATTTAAAGAGGACGAATTTCGCTGAAGACAGCGGATTCACAACCGACAGAATGTGTTTGAAACTAACCCCCTCCCATTCGTTGTCGAACCGGCTCCAGCTTGTGACACAGTGGAAGTCCGAGACATCTTTGAACTGAGGTTGCGCAAGAAATTCTTCCCAGTTCCACGTGATAGGAGACGCCACGGACCCGCCGATGGCGAGTCTCCATTCTGAGAGAGGGATGTCGGGTGTTAGACCGAGATCGAGGACAGGCCAGGTCTCGACCAGATGCTGTCCCGGCGGCAACCGAGCATCTCCTTCATAATACACTTCCCGTTCTTCTCCGCCACGCCGGGCCTTGGCCCACTGCTCTTTCGCCTTGGTTAAACGAAGGGATTCATCCATATGCCGGTCTCCATGCACAGAGTAGGACAAGAAGGCCTTGTCTTACAAGTACGAAGCGACAGAGTACACGATGGACAATGTCATCTAACTCGTTACAATGCTTAGCGATTGGCCGGACCTGCTACACTTGCATGAACTCGCAAATTCGGAGGGGTATGAGTCGCAACTTCCTAAAGTTCGTTGGAATCGGGATGATCTGCTCCGTGGCCGTACTTGCAGGTACGGTCGGACAGACGATTGCCGCAATCAAAAAGGCTAAAGAGCAGGCGCCGGTAGTTGTAGCTAAGCCTGCCAGGCATCAGTCCGAGCATAAACCCGACGCCTCAATCCCGCGCGCTAGAAAGAGTCCCGTTGCCGCTGTCACTGAGCGCCAACCTGAGGCTAATCAGGAGCTGGCCAAATCGGGACCGGCTGAGGTCAAAAAGACGAATCCAAAGAGCCACCGGCGACTGAAAGCTCATAGGAAGCGGGTGTCAAGAGCTGCCGTGCACCCAAGAACCGATCTCATGTATCACGGCATGCTGGAAAGTCCTCAACGCCATGATTTTCGTCGAAATCATCTTGGAGCAGGCCTTCCGAACCCGTACGGTCCTGAGTTGACCCACGATCATTTTCAAGAGCTCGATCGCAATCAGGACGGGTTGATCGACCCGATTGAACGGGCGTTCAGCCGGCTCGATCTAGATCGCGATCTCCAAACTCACCGGCTCCGATAGCTACACACGCTACTGTCACCGCGCATCCATTCACCCGCCTACGCAGAAAGCCACAGCTGTGAAGCCGTGGAGCTCCAGGCAGATCCGGAGTAGACGAACGATTGCTCGTGGCATGGTGTGGGCACTGTAAGACCATGGGACTTCGGACGACTGAGATACCGTCGGCCACATTGACAGCCAGAAAAGGAGTCCCCATGATACGTGGCGGACCGTCATGGCAAACGACATACCACCTTCAGAAACAAAGAGCGGGCTCAGCGCCGGAAAGATTGCAGTGGCTCTCGCGATCGGTATAGCGGTGGTCGCGTTTTTCTATTTTGATTTGGGCCGGTTCCTGTCCTTGCAGGCGCTAAAAGACAATCGCGACTCTCTATTGTCGTTCACCGAAACACATTCTGCTGCAGCCGCAGGGCTGTTCGTCCTGACTTATGTTGCCGTGACGGGTCTCTCGCTCCCGGGCGCCGTCATTCTGACCCTGGCAGGCGGATTCCTCTTCGGGGCTGTGTTTGGTACGCTCTTTGTCAATCTGGGGGCGACGACGGGCGCGACGCTTGCGTTTCTTGCGTCTCGTTACCTGCTGCGTGATTGGGTGGAGCGAAAGTTCGGGAAGTGGCTGGGTCCGGTTCAGAAGGGCTTCGAGAAAAACGCGTTCAGTTATCTCATGACCCTTCGGCTGATTCCGCTCTTCCCGTTCTTTGTGGTGAATCTGGTATCCGGTCTGACCCGGATGAATGTCGGCGCTTATGTTGTCGCTACGGCGCTCGGGATTATTCCGGGCTCCTTCGTCTATGCTTACGCAGGCCGGCAACTTGGTACGATCAATTCTTTGCAAGACATTGCTTCTCCCGGAGTGATCGGAGCATTTGTGCTGCTGGGGCTTCTGGCCCTTGTGCCCACCCTCTACAAGAAATGGTCCGGAAAGCCAGCGTGACCTCGATGTCCGTGAAATGTGAGATCTGAAAAGTGAACGGTAGACGGAAGCAAAGGCAGTGGTATTATGATCCACACTTCGGAAGGGGCAGTGACCATGCCTTATCCTGAAGAGAGTCTTGTGCTGCCGAACGACGAGCATAACCGCACGCTGATAGACAACGTCCATCCCTCGAACTGGGTCAATCCTGAACCGGCCGGCCGCTACAACATGATAGTCATTGGGGCTGGGACAGCCGGATTGATCACGTCCGTCATCGCTGCGAATCTAGGGGCCAGAGTGGCCTTGATCGAAAAACACTTAATGGGGGGGGACTGCTTGAATGTCGGCTGTGTGCCTTCGAAAGGCATCATTCGCGCGGCAAGGGCTTGGGCCGATCTGCGGAATTCTGAGGAGTTCGGCCTGCATATTCCTCCCGGGGTGAAGTACGACTTCGGCGCTGCCATGTCGCGCATGAGAAAGCTACGGGCACGGATCAGCCACACCGATTCGGTTCATCGCTATACGAAGCTGGGTGTGGATGTCTACATTGGCAACGGGCGCTTCACTGGTGCCGACACCATTCAGGTTGAAGGGCCATCCGGCAATCGAACCCTTACTTTTGCGAAGGCGGCGATCTGCACCGGAGCGAGAGCGTCTGCGCCTCCTACGCCCGGATTGAAAGAAGCAGGCTATCTCACCAATGAAACGGTGTTCTCGCTGACAGAATTGCCGCAACGTATCGGCGTGATCGGCGCTGGCCCCGTCGGCTGCGAACTAGCGCAGGCATTTGCCCGCTTCGGGAGCCAGGTTTATCTGATCGAAACTGAACACGGCATTCTGCCGAAAGAAGACCGCGATGCGGCTGAGATCGTCGAGCAGTGTATGTTGCACGATGGGGTCAAACTGCTCTGCTGCGGGAAGGGTCTCGAGGTCAGCAAGAGGGATAGTGGCAAACGGCTCACTGTGGATTCGCATGGCCAGCAGTACGATATAACGGTCGATGAAATTCTTGTCGGCGTCGGCCGGGCTCCGAATGTCGAGGGAATTGGGTTGGAAGCCGTCGGTATCGAATACGACCAGGATGGGATCACGGTGAACGCCCGCCTGCAGACGACGAATCCAAGGATCTTTGCTGCGGGTGACATTTGCTCGCGCTACAAATTTACCCATGCGGCTGATGCCATGGCGCAGATCGTCATTCAGAACGCCCTATTCCCTCATCCCTTCGGTTTGGGCTATGCCAGCGTCGATTCCTTGATCATGCCCTGGTGCACCTTCACGGAACCGGAAGTCGCACATGTCGGACTGTATGAGAAGGATGCCAGAGAGAAAGGCATCGAAATCGAAACCTATACCTACATGCTTCATGAAGTCGATCGGGCCATTCTAGACGGCGAAGATGAAGGGTTCGCACGAGTCCATATTCAGAAAGGCTCCGACAAAATTCTTGGTGCGACGATCGTGGCGGCTCACGCTGGTGACATGATCGGCGAGTTTTCAGTCGCGATGAAAGCTGGCACCGGAGCGAAGACCATCGCTGGGACAATCCATCCTTATCCGACACAAGCCGAGGTCAACAAAAAGGTCGTGAATCTTTGGCGGAAGGCGCATTTCACGCAACAGACGAAGAATCTATTGCTCAAGTTATTCGCATGGATGAGAAGGGGATGAGGGTGGGAGTGCGGGAGGGGCAATCATCCCAGTGCTCGTGCAACGCGCGGCCTGTGAATGCCCTCGTTGGACGCGCGCACGTAAGGATAACCGCCCCTCCCGCACTCCAGAGGTGGATGTTGAGAAGAATCTGGCAATTTGTATTCATCGTGATGGGCCTGCTCATTGCGCCTGTCCCTGCAAGGGCTGACTCTCCATCGGTGATCGAAGTGGCGAAGTTTTCGAGCGGGGCTGTCGGGCAGACGATGCCCGATGGCTGGAAGCCGCTCACGTTTAAGAAAATTCCCAAACATACCTCCTATGAAGTGGTAAGAGATGAAGGTGTGGCGATCGTGAAGGCGGTAAGCGAATCCTCTGCTTCCGGCCTGATCAAACCGGTGTTAATCGACCCCAAAGAGTACCCGATCGTCCGATGGCGTTGGAAAATCGAAAACGTACTCCGAGGTAGCGATGTGACTCTCAAGGAGGGCGACGACTTTCCGGCCCGACTCTACATCACCTTTGAATACGATCCGGACAAAGTCGGCTTCGGCAAGAAACTCAAGTTCAAAGCCGGTCAGGCGCTGTTCGGCGAGATTCCGATCGCTGCATTGAACTACATCTGGGAAACGAAAACGCCTGTCGGTACGATCGTCGAAAATGCCTATACCGATTTTGCCAAGATGGTGATCGTCGAGAGCGGGACTCAGAAAGTGGGCATGTGGGTCGACGAAGAGCGGAATATTTACGAAGACTACAAGAAGGCGTTCGGTGAGGATCCGCCGATGATCAACGGTGTCGCGATTATGAGCGACACGGATAACACCAAGGAACGCGCTACGGCCTATTACGGCGATATTTTCTTTCAGAAATCGGTGAAGGCGTCGGCTCGATGACGCTGTGCCGCAGGCGGCGAATAACAAACAGGCCGGCCTTTTCAGGGCCGGCCCGTTTGCGGACACCACCGCTCGTGAGGTGGGTTGCCGATTCGAAATAGAGGTTACTGAATGGAATTTGCGAAGCCGCCTCGCGTAATTTCTGCGCGGAAGGTATCCCCGATCTTTTTCTTATTGATTTGCTTCGTGCCTTGTCCGATGCGCAGCGTAACTCGGTTACCGTCGTAGTCTTCGACCGTGTAGATATCGCCGCGGACGTTCTTCACGGTTCCCCCGATCGTTCTCCACGCCGGGCCGGGCTGGGAATCGTGCGGAACGGTCTTGGGCGTATTGTTTTGTTCAGAGACAGTGCCAACTGTTTCAGCTGCTGCCTTTGGAGAGGAATGGCTGGACTTCTTGTGTTTCGAGTCTTTGGCCAGTGCCGGAGTAATCGCGAATACTCCAATGGCCACAGCACTCAGCAGCATCGGGAAAATTGTCGGTCGTGCTTTCTGCATCTTGAGCCTCCTTGCAGGGTGACAAGCAATTTCAATCCAGAATCCTTCAGCAAGGCGTGTGCCGTGGTGCCGTGCAAGCTGATGAAGAAAGTTCAGTATGTTAGAAGCATTGGTGAGGAAAGGCTCTTGATGCGCGGATAAAATAGGAAAAAACTGGCACGAACCTGTCCAAATATGACCGAGTCTGCCGATGGATAAAACCAGCGTCCTTCGCAGCACTCGGCCAATCGCTCTGCCCATACAAAAATCTCACCGGTCGTTGTTAAACCGTGAACGAATGGGTCGACGGCTCTTCGCGTAGTGGCTGATACGATTGCGATGGACGTTCTGACAATGACGGGAGAACCACCGATTACGACTTTCTATCTCTTCTAGCGTTTTCTCAAAAACCCAGTACAGTGGAGTTGTCGTCTATAGAACTTACGAGCCAGGCGGGTTTGCTCGCGTTACCCTCTTGATGTCACTGGGTGAACTGGCCCAGGGGCTGGTGCACCACACAGTGCGAGGTCACAGGATATCGAAACTCCATGGAGGTCACGATGAGGAGGATCCTGTTGGTAGTCAGTGGGGTCACGATGTTGATGACCGGGATGGCTTTTGCCGAGGCCGAAGCACCAGTGATCGATCAGCGGCAGATTAACCAGGAGCAGCGGATCGATCAGGGGATTGAGCGTGGCCAACTGAACGAGCGAGAAGCAGACCGACTGAACAACAGGCAGGAACGCATCAACAAACTGGAGAACAGGGCAAAGTCCGATGGTGTCATGACAAAAAGGGAACGGGCCAGGATTACCGCGGCACAGGATCGAGCCTCGCGCCATATTGCACGTGAAAAGCACGATCGCCAGGGAAAGCGGCACCGGTAACTCGAAGCTGCGCGGAGACTACACGGGGCGCTCGGGATTCAGTCCCGAACGCCCCGTCTTGTTTACGAGCAACATTGTTCCTGATTGAGCAGGAGGTTGCTACAATGGCATGCTATGACGCATCGAATGATCCAAGAATCTCCGTTGAGTCATTTCCCGCAGGAGCGTCTTTCTCTGCTCCGTGAGCTTGGGAGCCTCGCAGACGAAGGTGGGATGTCATTGTACCTCGTCGGCGGAGTCGTCCGCGATCTTTTGTTGAAGCGCGAGAACTGGGATCTCGATGTCAGCGTGGAGGGCGACGGGATTGCCTTCGCGCGGCTGGTGGCTGACCACTATGGAGCTGGAGTAGCGGTGTTTGAACGGTTTGCAACTGCGCGGCTCTCGTTCCCGGACGGTCTCAAGCTGGATATCGCGACCACAAGGCGAGAGTCCTATGCGCAGCCCGCTGTCCTGCCGACGGTCAGGCCGGCGTCGATCGAAGATGATCTCTCCCGACGTGACTTCACCTTCAATGCCATGGCGCTCCGACTCAATTCGAAGCACTTCGGTCGGCTACTCGATCCCTATGGGGGGAAGCGCGATCTTCGCGCGCGCACGATCCGTGTGCTGCACGCAGGCAGTTTTCAAGACGACCCCACGCGCGTCTTCAGAGCGATCCGATTCGAACAGCGGTTCGGGTTCCGCCTTGAGCGCATCACATCGCGCCTGCTCGTGAAGGCGGCCTCCATGAATCTGATCCAACGACTCTCAGGCCCTCGCTTGCGGAATGAAATCCTACTGTTGCTCGCGGAACACGATCCGGTACATGCGATTGCGCGGTTGACCCGCCTGAAACTGCTTCGGTTCATTCACCGCAGTTTGTCCTGCACGAAGAAGGTAAAGCGGGTGGTCACTGCCGTTCCCAAGACCCTCGCCTGGTGGACGCGTCGATTTCCCGACTCTGTCATCGACAGACCGATCATCTATCTCATGGCGCTGTTGACCGAGTCTAGGCCAGCAGTGTCGGCCGGCGTGATCCGTCGATTGGCGCTTTCCCGAAGGCAGGCAAAGAATGTGAGTGCTGGGGGAAGTCGATTGAACCGTGCGATCAGACAACTCACTAGTAAAGACATCGTACGGCCGTCGCAGGTCTATCACATCTTGGCGGACCTTCCGGACGAAGCCCTCGTGCTTCTCCTGGCGAAGCAGGGAAACGTGCAGCACAGGAAACGATTGAATCTGCTGAAACGGCATCTGGTGGTGTATATGAAAAATAAAGTGATTGAGACGGCACTGACGGGACAGGACCTTCAGGCCATGGGGCTCCAGCCCGGGCCGCAGTACAGGACCATCTTGGGTAAACTATTGGACGCGCGCATTGATGGTGTGGTTGCGACCGAGGCGGACGAGCGCGCCTTTGTGCGGAATCGACTCGACCTCGTCGCTTGCGACACGTGAAACGTTCGAATCCTGAAATGAACGACGCTTCCCGAAATATGCTTCAAGGGTGTCGAGCGCGCTGTCGGCTAATTCAGAGAGGTGATGGAGAGAGACACTTCGTTCGGCAGCAAAAGCGTGACATTCGCTTGGTGGGTGGGGTCAGGTTGAATGAGAGCAAACAACGGGACTGGCTGAGGAACACTACTCGGCGGCAGGGCCAGCAAAGCCGGAAAGTCGAGCAGAGGCGACACCGTCGTCAGACTCGCCAGGCGGAGACGAAAGGCCATCAGAACGTCGCGTAACCTGCTGGTTTGATCTTCTTCGGGGAGAGAACGACTCGTGACAATTCCCACTTCCCAGAGCGGTCGGGTGATCGTGACAGGGAACGTGATACCGAGTTGTTGAGCAGTCGGAGTCACATCTATCAAGATGCCTGCCTGAATCGCCGCTTCCCGGTCGCGAAGAGTTATGGGTTGTTGCGCGAGAGGCTCTTGCGGCTGAAGTGGTTCGCCCTGGGCGGACGGGCCCCCCGCATGTTCACCTAAATTGGGGGGAGTGGGATTCGCGGCGTCTGAATGAGGCAATGCCTTCAGGATACCGTCGTAGACCGCTCGGGCTGAAGCAGACCATGCCCCATCGAATGGACGGCCTGCGAAGGCCGCATCAGCAGCTTTTTTCTCATCGTGGCTCAAGGATTTGGGTGTTGGTGTGTCAGTCATGGTATGCAGGTAACCCGCTTTAATGGGATGTCAAGGGTCGATGGGCGCCACGCGAACATGGAAGTGGTTATTCTGGCAGGGGTTTTCCCTTGGTCTCAGGTGCAAAGAGTAAGACTGCCAGCCCTAGCACATAGATCAAGGCCACGGTACTTGCGGCTCGCCCAAACGTGCCGAATTCCGTCACCAGCCAACCCGTGAGAAACGGTGACGCCGATGCCAGCACCCGCCCCGCATTAAAACAGAATCCGGCGCCGGTGGTGCGTAGCCTGGTGGGGTAGAGTTCGGGAAGGTAGATTGGAAATCCGCTGAAGATGCCGTTGTTGAAAAATCCCAGTAGCGGCAACAACATCAGGACGCTCGCATAGGTAGTCGGCAACAAATACGTGGTCGGCAACATCACAAGGCTACCGATGCACATGAAGGCGAAGACGGGTCGGCGGCCAAAGCGATCTGCCAGCGGGCCGAAGCTGAGATAGCCAAAGATTGCGCCTGCGTTCAGAGCCATGATAGCGTAGCTGACGTAGACTGACGAGACAGCGCTCTCCAGCCCCTTCATCTCCTGAAGCTCGCGAATCAGTGTAGGCGCCCAGTTGGTTGCGCCCCACAAACCAAAGACGGCAACGAATGCCAGCAACGACCCTACAACGGTTGACCGTCTTAAGGGGGGATAAAAGATGTCGCTCACCTGTGTACGCGTAATTACCGTGCTCAGGTTGTGAACCTTCGCCCAACGATCCGGCTCCTTCACATGCCAGCGGACCAAAAGCGACACAAAGGCCGGGAGCACCCCGATCATAAACATCACCCGCCATCCATAGCCCTTCAGGAGCAAATTGAACGATGCGGCAAGAAAGAATCCGACGGCCCAGGCCGATTGCAGAATGCCGGCGGCCTTCGCTCGCTTCTCTTCCGGCCAGGTTTCAGCGACGAGGGCTGCGCCGGCCGCCCACTCTCCTCCGATTCCCAGTGCCGTGAGAAAGCGGTAGATGGCCAGATGCCACCATTCTTGCGACAGTGCGGCGAGCCCAGTGAAGATCGCATAGATCAGTATTGTAATGATTAGAGTCTTGGTGCGACCCAGACGGTCCGCAACTACGCCAAAGCAAATCCCGCCAATGGCCCAGCCGACGAGAAAGATGGAAAAGATGATCCCCCCGTACCACCCGACTTGCTCTGAAGTGACCGCTTCGCCGGGGACTTGGAGCAGATCGTGCAGGGCCGGGTGGAGGACAATCGCATAGATCGTTGCATCCATTGCGTCGAATACCCAGCCGAGCCATGCAACAAGCAGGACAAGCCATTGATAGCGGGTTACGCCCTGTCGCCAGGACTGCCCGTTCACGAGGGCCTCTTGGATTGAAGAGATTGGAGCAATTGAGTGCTGGGTGCTGAGTACTGAGTTATGAGTGACGGCATAAATGGCGCCAGGCTAGAGTTCTTGGATACAGGAGTCAAGGTGAAGCCTGCTGAAACCACGTGGTATAGTCGCAGCCATGGCTCGAACCGATTTCTACAGGGTGCTGGGAGTCTCGCGCGATGCCTCAGACGACACAATCAGGAAAGCCTACAGGAAACTGGTTTTTCAGTACCATCCTGATCGTAATCCCGACAACGCGCAGGCCGAGCCCAGGATCCGAGAGATTAATACAGCCTATGAAGTCATCGGCGATCCGGACAAGCGTCAGAGTTATGACCGCCTCAATTGGGGAGATGAAGCAACGCTTGATGAACAGACAGATCCAGCCGTCATCCTCGATGAGATGGAGAAAAAACTTTTCGATGAGGGGCGAAAAGAAGTGTTCGCGATCTTGATGCAAAATGTGAAGCGGATCAAAGCTGAACTCGCCGAGATTCGTGAGCGAACAGTGGCGGCTCAAGGGTATGACACGTTTAAGGAAGAGGTGATCCTAGAACGGGCATCGGAGGTTATGGAAGAACTCATCACCCACGAGATGGAAGCACGGAAACAACGGCTCGTGGAAGTGGCGACGGAGATGTTGTTGTCCCAAGGTGTGGTGAAACGAGGCGATGAAGGAAGTGTCAGGTCGCTCCGCAGAGGGCTTGAGGAAGTGTTTCACAAAGGACGAAAGAAGGGTTTCTCCGCGGCGCTGGAATTGTTTTATGAAAGGCGTCAAACGTAAAATGTAAAAAGAACGGCTCGGAGTTCGTCTCACTTTTTACGTCTCACGTTTCACGTCTTTGAGAGAGGGCCTGACACAAACTTGCCCGACTGCATCACTCCCATGATTCTGCTGCGGTCTCGCAGCAGGTCGATGCGACGAAGCGGATTGCCTTCGAACACGAGAAGGTCCGCCAGTTTCCCTTTCTCGATGGTTCCTACCTGATCCTGAATCCCGATCAAGTGTGCGGCGGCAGAAGTCGATGCGAGAATTGCCTGCATGGGGTTCATCCCAAGGGCGACCATCCGCTCGAGCTCCTGGGTGTTTTCTCCGTGAAAATTAAAGGGCGTTCCTGCATCTGTGCCCATGGCAATCAAGATGCCGTCCCGCAGGGCGTTCTTGAAACTCAATTGATGGCGTTTCGTCATAGATTTGGCTTTTTCCAAAGCGCTTTGGGGAATGCCGCACCCGAGGTTGCAAGCGGCAGTGGTGGCCAGTGCAGAGAGTGTCGGCACCATAAAAACGCCCTCCCGTTTCATCATGGCAGCAGCTTCTTCGTCCATGAGCGTAGCATGCTCGATCGAATGGACTCCGGCACGGACGGCGTTTTTCATCCCCGACGAGCCATGGGCATGGGCGGCGACCTTACGTCCTGCTCGTTGCGCTTCGTCCACAGCGGCCTGAAGTTCTTCCGAGGTCATTTGCGCCTGGTCCGGCGAAGTGCCCGGCGTGAGCACGCCTCCCGAAGCAACGACTTTAATCACAGCAGCTCCTGCGGCAATTTGTGCGCGCACTACGGAACGGACTTGCTCAGCTCCTTCCACTTCCTGGCCGATGAATCGAGCATGCCCGCCGATCATGCAAATCGCCTGGCCTGCTGCGACAATGCGCGGTCCTGGGACGAGTCCTCGCTCTATAGCCCGTTGCAATGCGAAAATGGAATGGTCCCGCGATCCTACGTCGCGCACAGTGGTCACGCCCGCCTCCAGGGTCTGCCGCGCCGCCGCGCTCGATTTGAGCAAAGTCAGAGCCGGTGTCTCTCGGGCAATCGCGTCTACGACATCCGGTTCAGCGCCGAGGCAGAGATGCACATGACAGTCGATCAAACCAGGTAAGAGTGTAAGTCCCCGACCATCGATTTTGGTCGTCCCACGCGGAGCGGAGAGGTCTCGGTCCAATCCGATAGCGGCAATCGTGGTTCCGCGAACGACAACCGTGGCCCGTTCGATCGTTCGACCGGTTCCGTCGATGACTCGCACTGAGCGAAAGGTAACGGACTTCATCATGCTATGGCGATGGAAAGGGGGCAATGCCGCTCCATCACATCGGGGGCTTCGTCATTTCGGTAAGGGCTGCCGGAACGGGGTCCGATTGCATGTGATCGGCCAGCGTCAGAGCGAAGATCATGTATGCGAGCATGACGACAATGGCAAAGGCCGCGACAGCGAAAGCCCAGAATGGGGATTTATTCTTCATGCGATCGGTGTCTTCACGGTCACGATATCGTATGGCTATAGACCCGTGAGGCAGCCTGGAGTGCGACGCCGGGAGTGGAGAGCCAGCCGCCTCGAATGAACAATTCTTCCAGTGCATTGAGCAAGGTCAAGACGTGGGCCTCGGTCGATGATTCACCCATCAAGCCGATGCGCCAGACTTTCCCCTTGAGCGGGCCGAGCCCCCCACCGATTTCGATACCATAGGTCGAGAGCAGGTTTGTCCGGATCTCAGCTTCAGGAATAGGAGCAGGGACCGTGACACAGGTCAACATCGGTAGTCGCTGTCCTATTGGAGGAAGGGGAAGAAGCCCGAGTTCGCTCAAACCCGCAATTAGAGCTTCACAATTAAGCCGGTGGCGAGTAAAGCGGGCAGGTAGTCCTTCTTCTTCAACCAGTCGCAATGCTTCCCGCAGAGCATAGAGCATAGAGATAGGAGCCGTATGGTGATAGGCCCTGGCTTCTTCCACCCAGTAGTCTGAGATCAAGGCCAGATCCAAGTACCAACTCCGGCAGGGCGTCCGCCGAGCTTTGATAGCAGCCAATGCCCGGTCGCTGAGAGTAAAAGGGGACAACCCGGGCGGACAACTCAAACATTTCTGCGTGGCGCTGTAGCAGACGTCGATGGCCCAACGATCGACGTCGACCGGCGTGCCCCCCAGCGAAGTGACGGCATCGACTACGAAGAGCGCATCATGGTCGTGGCAAAGGCGGGCGATCGGCTCAAGCGGTTGCCAGGCGCCGGTCGAGGTTTCAGCATGCACGATGGCCACAGCTCTGACCGGGCCGGATCGACGCAACGCCATTTCAATGGCCTCTGGCGCAATGATCTGTCCCCAAGGGGCTTCAACCCGGACCGCCTTGCCTCCGCAGCGTTCGACAGTCGTTGCGAGACGTGTGCCGAACACGCCGTTGACTCCAACGATCACTGCATCACCCGGCTCAACGATGTTCATGATCGAAGCTTCCATCCCGGCTGAGCCGGTTCCAGAGATCGCGATGGTAAAGCGGTTTCCGGTCTCAAAGACGACGCGCATCAAGGCTTGAATATCGTCCATGAGCGCGAGAAAAGCCGGGTCCAAATGGCCGAGCAGGGGCATCGAGAGGGCGCGCAGGACTCGCGGATGCACCATGCTTGGCCCCGGGCCAAGGAGCAGCCGGTGAGGAGGAATAAAGTTCTGAAGCGGCATATCACTCCGAGTACGAGAGAAATGGTAACAACTCAGGTGTTCAGGCTGAAGGCTGAAGGTTATAAATGATCTGGCAAAGCACGAACCAAGCCATTCAACACTTTCTCGGTTTCTACGACCCTAGGTTCAAGCAGAGATGAATCTTCGTGCACAAGAAGCCCAACACCTAATCACCTTCAGTCTATCTACCTGAGTAGTGATGAGAAATGCAGTATAGCGGAGTGTCATCGCTTTCGGCCACGGGTATTCTGAACAGTCTCCTTCGCTTCGGTTTGTCTGGTTCATCTGGTTATCAGATTTGTCTGGTCGGGCGAATCTGCGAGATAAGCCACAGAAGCCAGCGCAACCCGTCAGTTCTTGCGATTCACCTCAAGAGATTTCGAGCTTGAAAAGGCTCATGTTATAGTTCGAGCGATGGTGGAACTGCCCACAACTCTTCCCAATGAGCCACAGCAGGTCCGGTCGTGGTGGCGAGCCACAGATGTGCCGCCGACGATCGGGGTGTATTCCGAGCGGTTCTCGCCTATGGTCACACTGTTGTCCGCGCTCGTTCTCGCGGTGGCCCTGGGGTCGGTTGTGGGGCTGTCGGTATCTGGATCTAAGGTGGATCGGATCGAATCGCCCGAGCAAGCGCTCAGTCTGATGGTGAGTCGGACCCGGGATGTTCAGGAAGGACTCACGCGTGCGCCTCAGTGGGAACAGCAGCTCTTGGCCTGGGTATCCGGCAGCGACGAGATTGAACGATCGTACGAAATTGAATGGTATCGAGAACTGGTCGAGACGTCTGAAGACCCTTCGATCTCCCTTCAGTTGGCGATACTACAGGCCGAAGCGGGTCATGTTTCGCAGGCGCTTCTCTCCGCACATGAGTGGACAAGGGCTGCAGAGCCGCTTCCTCAGTTTGGCAACCTCGTGATAGCTGCTTACGGCGAGGGGCCGATCCATAGCGCAGACCAATACGCCGTATGGCAAACGGAAGTGGCCGAAGCGTTGCCTGCCGGCTGGTTTTACGATCGCCTGGCGGAACGGCTGGCGCGTCGTGCCGGCGATGTCGTGCTCGTAGCCAGGATCCAGGAACAGGCTGCTGCGCGTGTCGACCGCCAGTTTGACCGATCAAATCGTTTGACATTTGTTGAACTCGTCCTGATGGCTGTGGGCACCGCGGTCTGCGTACTGCTCTGGTTGAAGCGGAATGAACCGCCAGGTTTCGTCCGACTACATGAGCCGGGTGTGCCGCCACCTTGGCCCGGCGGCGTAGGCGCCGCGGTATTGTTGCGCGGAGGTGCTCTTGGCGCGATGCTCTCGGCGCTGCTTTTGATCTATGCTCCACAAGAGGATATCTCGCTTCGGGCGTTGGCCATTCCAGTCACAAATGTGCCGCTACTTTTCTTGGCCTACCGTTATCTCTTCCGGCCGTCCGGCATGACGTTCGATGATGGATTCGGGCTGCAAATCGGATGGGCCCGTGCGGGCCGTCTAGCGACTGCGGTATTGGCGGTTGTGGCCGCCGGTTTGTGGGGAGGATGGGTGATGGATCGCTTGGCGGAGACGTTCCATCTGACGAGCCACTGGACCGAATGGTTCGACCCGGATCTCGTCTGGGCTGCACCTCCCCTGACGGCCATCAGTTTGGTCGAGTACGTGATCTTTGCGCCGCTGTTCGAAGAACTCGCGTTCCGTGGTTTGCTGTTTGCGATCCTCCGCCGCAAGTTCCGCTTTTTCCCTGCTGCATTGATCAGCGCCGGCATCTTCGGCGTTGCCCATGGCTATGGGTTGGTGGGATTACTGAGTGTGGGTTTGAGCGGAGTGTTGTGGGCTTGGATCTATGAAAAGACGGGAAGCCTCTTGCCTGGCATTTTCGCCCACGCGATCAACAATCTGCTGGTGTGTTTAGCAGTAATGGCCCTCCTCCGCTAGCAGGCTTGTGAAAACGGTCCCCAACGGCGTTCTCATCTCGTCAAAATCCTCAACGTACCTCTGAAGGTACGCCTCCGGTTTTAACTCGCCTGCGGCCTCGTTGGATGACCGTTTTGACAAGCCTGCTTGGGATGGTGAAAAAAATGTCTTCCAGCTTCGTTCTCGGTTCGACGGAATCCTCAACGTACATTCGGGAAGACGAGCTGTCTTGGCAGCTCGGGGGAGGGGGGTGAGAAAGGGTACGCCTCCGCTCCCTCTCACCTCGGGCCTTGCTGGAAGCCATTTTGACCATCCTGCGCTTCTTTCCCGTTCATGATTCGATCAACCTAGTATACTGGTTAGTGAAACATGGGACTAATTTTCTCTGAGACGATGAAAATAAC